>ENA-UOYA01001290-UOYA01001290.1-activated-sludge-metagenome-genome-assembly--contig:-NODE-1290-length-27571-cov-15.680368_pt1 | contig 27571 bp, 19 predicted proteins | sample MGYA00238163_ERZ764804 | MGnify/ENA primary metagenome ERZ764804 (study PRJEB28919, sample SAMN05720223) | activated sludge metagenome | isolation source: Anaerobic digester | place: Hong Kong... | reverse complement strand
GGTCGCCAAGCCCGACTGAATGAATTACAAGAAGAAATTAAATCGGTTGAAAAACAAAGAACCGCTCTGCTCGAACAGCTCCAAGCAGCTCAGGCTGAAATTCGTCGCCACAGTGAAATGCGTGAAAAACTGAATCGCGATCGTCAGCAGATAGAAACTGAAATTCGCCAATTGACCGATGTCTTGCGGGCTACGGAATCACAACAAGTGCAGTCGGCTGGGGCTCTGGCGGCTCTTAATGACCAAAAAGTGATGCTTACCACCGCGATTGCCAATTTCAAAGAAAGGCTGGCTAAAGAAACTCCCACCCAAACTAATGTTGACAGTCAATTAGCCCAGATGGATCAACTTATATCTATTAAAAAGACCGAACTCGACCAGGTACGTGCCAACCTCGATGGGCATAATCAAAATTTGCAAAACCTGCGAGTTGAGCTGATTGGTCTCGAAAATAAAGCCCGCAATTTATCTGACGAAAAGGTGGCTTTAGAACGAAACCTGAAGAATAGTCTTGAACAAGTTGAAAAAGCCCAACAAGAACTCGCCGCTTTAGAATTGGAAAAGAGTCAACTGGAAAAAAATTTGGCAGAAAATAAACTCGCCGATGCCGAGGCAGTAACTCTGGTGAATCAAACCGAATCTAATTACAACCAGATTGGACAAGAGTTTCAGGCACTACGGCAGACGATCGAAGCGATTAATACCGAAATTATGAATTTGCGTCATACCAAAGAACAAAACAGTGAGGAGCTGAAACGTCTGGAACTGGCTAGTTCTCAGTTTATTGCTAATATCAATGAAATCAGCTCCGTCCTCTGGGAAAAATACAATCGGACGCCATTAGAAGAAATACCGCCCGATTTGCCCACTGAAACGGAAGCCCGCCAGGTTGTCGAACGTTACCGACACAATTTGGAGCAAATCGGCATGGTAAATATGGCAGTCAAGGAAGAGTATGAACAGGAATACACACGCTGGAAATTTCTAAGTGATCAGCGTGATGACCTAGTATCTTCGGAAAAAGGATTGACAGAAGTGATTACGCAGATTGACCAGGTCGCCCGTGAACAGTATTTGGAAACTTTTAATCAAATCCGGAGCAATTTTAAAACCACTTTCGACATTTTCTTCGGCGGCGGCGAAGCCGATTTGCGTCTAATTGGTTCGGATGATCCCCTCGAAGCCGAGATTGATATCTGGGCTTGCCCGGGTGGTAAGAAAATGCGCTCACTGCGGATGCTTTCTGCCGGTGAGAAAGCCCTCACGGCTATAGCTTTACTATTTGCAATTTATCAGGTCAAACCCAGTCCTTTTTGTATTCTGGATGAAGTTGATGCGCCTCTTGACGATGAAAATACGCGTCGCTTTACCAGCGTCATTCGAACTTTTTCGGAAAATACCCAGTTTATAATCGTTACTCATAATAAGGCGACGATGGCGATCGCCGACGCTTTATACGGAGTCACGATGGCTGAAAAAGGTGTCTCACAAATCGTTTCGGTTAAATTGGAGTAACCTATGCGTATCAAAATATTTTTAATGTTAATGTGTTTCTTGATTGTGAACTCATTTGCCGTAGAATTCGATGTAGATTATGCGGTCTTCAAAGGCAATGAGGAAGTCAGTGTAGTTGAGGTTTATCTCCTGATTCCACGGACGTTATTTCAATTTGTTCCTAATGAAAATGAATATTGTTCCTATGCTCTTATTCGAGTTGCTCTGGTAGAGGGAGATTCCGTGCGCGATATTCAAGAGTGGCAGATTACTGATCGCGTTGCTGATACATTACAACTAGCTGAAAATCAGAAAATTCCGGAAATAGCTACTTTGCAGGTCAAACCCGGCAATTATCAGTTGATCATAGTTGTAGCGGATCTGATTAACCGATATCAGTATCGTTATGATAAGCAAATCGAGATTTCAGATTATTCGGATGATCAATTAAGGCTCAGTGATATTCAGATTAGTAGCCAGATTTCTAAAACCAGTCAAGAAAACAAATTCAGTAAATATTTCGGTTATGATGTGATTCCGAATGCCAGTGCCATTTTTAGCCAAAGGCAAAATTTGATTTATTCTTTTGTCGAAGTTTATAACTTGAAAGTTGATCCCGGTAAACCGTCGAATTATCTAGTAAAGTATGACATTGCGGACTTAAATGGAAAAGTAGTAGTAAGTAGTGATTGGCGTTCTCGAAAGAAGCCGGGCACTTCGGCGGTCGAAATCAATAATCTCAGTATTGCTGGCTTACCGGGCGGTTTGTATGATTTAATTATTGAAGTAAATGATGAGGCGACTCAAAAGACAGTGAAGAAGACCAAACGGTTTTACATTCTCGAAAGCAAATCTCAGCTTGCCAGTCTCGAAATGAATGCCGAGGCTATCCAGCTGGAGGGCAAATCTGAAAAAGAACTTGATGACATTTTTGGCCCCTTACGATACATAGCCACCGAAACGGAAATTAGACGCTACAAAAAATCCGATATTGAAGGGAAAAAGCAAATTATTCTTCATTTCTGGGATAATCGCGATCCTAATCCCCAAACACCAATTAATGAAAATAAAGCCGAATTCGAACAGCGTCTCCAATATGTCAATCAGCAATTTTCTACCAACCAAGTCCCCGGTTGGAAATCGGATTTTGGACGGGTTTTTATGATTTACGGAATGCCCTCCGAAATTGAACGCTTTCCCAGTGCGCTTGAGAGCAAACCCTATCAGATCTGGTATTATAATGAAATCGAAGGCGGCGTGAAATTTTATTTCGTTGATAAAAATGGATTTGGTACATACGAACTGGTTCATTCGACTGCTCGCAATGAATTGCAGGATATAAACTGGCAACGCTGGATATCGCCTTATTCCACCAGCCCAGATTTAACTTATTAGGAAGGTAGGTAAAAGGATGAGAATTGGAATAGACCTCGGCGGCACAAAAGTTTCGATTGGATTGGTTGATCAAAATCGGCTTATCGGTCAACCGGTTCGTTTTATGATTGCCGAATGTAAAGACGCCGACGATTTAGTTAAACATATGAAAGACGCTATTGACCAAAGTCTTAAAGCTAACGGGATCGTCTGGCAGAATCTGGAAATGATCGGAATCGGTAGTCCCGGACCGCTCGATTATAAAACTGGGATAATTTTACACACTCCTAATCTGGTGATGTTGCGCAATTATCCACTCGGACCAAAGCTGGAGGCTTTGACCGGTTTACCGGTGCTGGTGAATAATGATGCCAACTGTTTTGCGCTCGGAGAACAACGCGCCGGAGGTGGCCGTGGTCTCGAATATGTTCTCGGTGTAACTCTGGGTACCGGATTTGGGTTGGGATTCATTTATCGTAGCGAAATTTTCAATGGAGCTACCGGAACGGCTTTAGAGTTTGCGATGACTCCTTATCTTGATGGTGTTTACGAGGATTATATTTCCGGCCGAGGCTTGGCGCGCATCTATAAATCTGTGGTTGGAAGGGAAATCAAACCGGCTGAAGTTACCGCTTTAGCTAAAAAAGGTGATACAGATGCTCTGGAAACCTGGCGAATATTCGGCCATCATCTTGCCCAAGCGATGATAGTTCTGGTTATGGTGCTCGATCCGGATATTATCGTAATTGGCGGATCAGTGTCCCAAGGTTGGGATTTTTTCTATCAAACGCTGGAAACCGAACTGCGGGCAGGAATTCACGCCGGTCCAGCCGGTCATCTGAAAATTACCCGCAGTCAATTAGGCGAACTGGCGGCTATTATCGGCGCGGCTAGTCTTTAAAAAAAGCTGATCGTTTTAATTATGCACTTTTTCAAAACTCTCGTGACTGGTGTTACTTCTCTGCTATTTCCACCGATCTGCAAAGGTTGTGAAAAAAGGATGGATTCGAATGTAGGGCTGATTTGTGCGGATTGCTGGCAAAAGTTACAATTATTTCCGGCGGAAGCGATAAAAAATAAAATTATTCCGGAAAGTCTTGATCAGGTCTGGCCGGTTTTTCTATTTGATGAATTGTTTCAGAAAATAATTCACGCTTTGAAATATCAGGGAAATGTTTCGATTGGTTACGAGATTGGACGACGAATGGCTCTTCATTTGCCATCTGAAATAAAAGACCTCCAATCGGCTTGTTACGTTCCGATTCCTTTGCACCCGATAAAATTGCGGGAACGCGGATATAATCAATCCGAAGCGATTACACGCGGATTGGCGTCGAACTCAGGCATTAGAGTTGAAACCAAATTACTTAAGCGAATCAAAAATACGGCAACTCAAACCAAATTAAATGCTGAGGAACGCCAGGCGAATATGGAAATGGCCTTCGCAATTAATCGGAAAAATACTGTTCCTTCCGATAATGCTATTATTCTGGTTGATGACGTTTTCACAACCGGTGCTACTCTAAATTCAGCCGCGGGAGTACTACGCCAGTCCGGTTTTCATAAAGTTATAGCGGTAACTGCCGCCGCTCCACTTTAGCAGGAATCAATATTTTTCCTTGGAATAATTGCTCTAAGAAATTAAAATTGAAAGTTATTTTAAACAATGAATAAACTAAAGGTGAAATATGTCAAGATTGACTGTTGATGATTTAAAAGTAAAGGGTAAAAGAGTCATTATGCGGGTTGATTTCAATGTCCCGCTTGATGAAAATTTGAATGTTCGAGATGATTTTCGCATTCGGGCGGCTTTACCGACTATTCAAAAGTTACTGAATGACGGCGCCCGTTTGATATTGATGTCGCATCTCGGCCGTCCAAAAGGTAAACCCGTGCCGGAATTGAGTCTTAAGCCGGTTGCCGAATGTCTTCAGAAATATTTGAAGAACAAAGTATATTTTGCGCCTGATTGTGTCGGGATCGAAGTGAAAAACTTAGCCAATTCGCTTCAGGATGGTGAAGTTCTTCTGTTGGAGAATCTGCGTTTTCATCCGGAAGAAGAGAAAAATGATCCCGAATTTTCTGCCAAGTTAGCTGAGTTGGGCGAGATTTACGTCAACGATGCTTTCGGTACAAGTCATCGAGCTCATGCCTCCACCGCCGGTATCACGAACTATATCCCAGTGCGGGCGGCTGGTTATTTGCTTGAAAAGGAGTTGCATTATTTGCAGGATATGCTTGAGAATCCGGAGAGACCGTTCACGGCTATTTTCGGCGGAGCGAAAGTCAGTGATAAAATTGATATTATCGAGCGTTTGTTTGGTAAAGTTGATAATATTTTGATTGGTGGCGGGATGGCATTTACCTTTCTAAAAGCCAAAAATTATGAAGTCGGTAAATCATTGCTGGAGGCTGATAAAATCGATTTTGCATTGGCGACTTTGAAGAAAGCCGAACAGATGAGATGTAAAATAGTTTTGCCGACTGATGTAGTCGTTGCATCTGAAATCAGTGATACGGCGGTGCCGGAAATCGTCTCCGTGGATCAAATTCCACCAGATAAAATTGGTGTCGATATCGGTCCTGAGACCACGATGATTTTCTGCGATATAATTGAAAAAAGCAAAACAGTCCTGTGGAATGGCCCGATGGGCGTCTTCGAAGTCAAACAGTTTTCAACCGGTACAGAATCAATCGCGCGTAAATTGGCGGAAGTAACGACTAAAGGCGTTATTACCGTCGTCGGTGGTGGTGATTCGGCTTCCGCGATGAAAAAATTTGGCCTAATGGACAAGGTTTCCCACGTTTCGACAGGCGGTGGTGCTTCGCTGGAATTGTTGAGCGGCAAGGAACTAATCCCGATTAATCTTATATCAAAGAAGTAGTTGATTATGAAACAATATATTGTAGCCGGTAACTGGAAAATGCATAAAGACATTCAGGAGTCTCGCATTTTCGTGTCGAACATTCTCAATAAATTGCTGAAACACGAAAGAGCAACGGTTATTTTATGTCCTCCTTTTACGGCGCTTTTTGATGTTTATAACTTAATAAAAAACACTTCCATCGCGCTGGGCGGCCAAAATATGCACAGCGAACCCAAGGGTGCATTTACTGGCGAAATTTCCGGTGGGATGCTGATTTCGGCCGGCTGTCAATATGTCATTTTAGGGCATTCGGAGCGGCGACATATTTTCGGCGAAACGGATGACTTTATTCGGGATAAAGTCAAACAAGCCTTGCAGGTTGGTTTGAAACCGATTATCTGCGTTGGCGAGAAATTGGACGAGCGTCAATCCGGCGAAACCCTCGAGGTTGTCCGCCGACAATGTGATTCAGCCTTGAGCGTAGTCAATGAACAGGAAATAAAGCGATGTGTGATTGCTTATGAACCGGTCTGGGCGATTGGAACCGGTGTTGTCGCTACACCCGAGCAAGCTTCGGAATCTCATTCTATGATTCGGCAACTTTTAGCCGCAAAATATGGGCAGGAGAGCGCGGCTGGGACTTCGATTCTGTACGGCGGTAGCGTTAAATCTTCGAATGCCGCGAGTTTGATTCAAGCGCAAGATATTGATGGATTTCTGGTTGGTGGCGCCAGTCTAATTGAAGACGAATTCGCCCGGATTGCCGAAATCGTTGACGAATACGTAAAACATAAGGAGTCATAGTGTATACCTTCTTAATAATAATTCATGTAATTGTGTCAGCCTTATTAATGCTGGTAATTTTAATGCAATCCAGCAAGGGAGGCGGATTGTCCGGTACTTTTGGTGGCGCCGGAGGCAGTTCTTTATTCGGGGGACGTGGCGCGGCTACTTTTCTTTCGAAGTTAACGACCGGTTTGGCGATTGCCTTTATGGTTATTTCTCTTTTAATTGGATTAATTTCGGCACCGCGCGGCGAACCCACCAGTATTATCCGTCAAGAGGCTAATCGTCGTACCTCACCTTCAGCTGAATTGCCGATTCCGCAAGGTAGTAGCGAACAGGGAACTCCCGTCCTGCCTGGTAATTAAATTAATTGCAAATTTATCCAGATAGCTTTTTGAAATAGTTAATAATTGCCGAGGTGGTGGAACTGGTAGACACGCATGTTTGAGGGGCATGTGGGCGGATTTGCTTGTACGGGTTCAAGTCCCGTCCTCGGCACGAAAATGAAAACCAATAAAATGGGGTAAATGATGAAATATGTAAAACAAATCAGTGTAATCATTTTATTGACTTTGGTTGTGTTGAGTAGCCTGATTGGACAAGATCCTCTCTCAGAAGCTTATACTCTCTTTCAGAACGGAGAATATCAGAAAGCATTTGAAAAATGTAAACCTATTGTTGAGAAAGATCCCAATTATGCTGGGGCTGTTTTCCTTCTGGGGCGGATTTATTTTGCACTTGGAGAACTGGATAGCTCCAAGGTTTACCTTGACAAAGCGATTGATTTAGATCGTGCCAATACCGAGTTTCGAGAGATTAGAACCCAGATTGCAGCCTTTACTACTCAGCTAACAGAAGCTTCTCGACTAGTAAATAATGGTGATTACGAAGGCGCTAAAAATTTATACCTCGAAATTATTAAGGCTAATCCCAATTTTGCGGATGCTTATTTCAATCTGGCTCAAGTATATATTCGTCTAAATGATTTGACGAATGCCTCACTGTACTTGAGAAAAGTTATCGAAATGAAACCGAACGAAGAACGGTATACAAAACTATTAAAGAACTTGGTTCAGCAGTACTTACAGGAAGGTGAAAACCTGCGCCAGAGACGTAATAATGAAGGAGCGCTGGAGAAATACAAACAAGCACTCGAACTCGATCCGAACGAGTTTTTGGCTTATTATTTCAGTGGGCTGGCTTATTATGACATGAAGAATTATGATGAAGCCATCAAAGCTATCAATAAAGGCTTGGAAATCAATCCCGAACATGCCAAGTCCTACTTATTGCTTGGTCAAATCTACGAGAAGACCAACAAAAAGGCTGAAGCCCTAAAAGCTTACGAACAAGCAGTTAAAATTGATCCACTTTTTGAAGCCGGTTGGGATCGAATCGGGGTATTGAATTACAATATGAAAAATTATGAGCAGTCCATTAGTGCCTATAAAAAATTGATTGAAATCAATCCCGAGAATCCACGCTACTATGAAAAACTGGGGCAGATTTATCTGGATACCAATAATCCCAAGGAAGCGATTATCAATTTGGAAAAGGTTACTCAGAAAGACCCCAAAAATTTAAAAGCCTGGTTGAGAATTGCTCAAGCCTATAATAATCAGGGAGAATGTGCTCAGGCTAAAACGGCGGCTGAAACAGCTTTGAAAATTAAAAATGGCGATGCTCTGGCTCTAATCGAATTGGGAATTGCGGAACGTTGTCTCGGAAATACGGTCGCGGCTCGTCAGGCTTTTCAATTAGCCGCCAAAGATCCCCAATATCGGCGCTACGCAGAAGAACATCTGAAAACGGTTCAATAAAATTTTCTAGTCAGAATAATTAAGGGTGAGTCAGTCTCACCCTTTTTTATTCGGATAACTCTTTTATGAAAAATTCTATGGCTTAAAGAGGTTTTTGAGTAATTTTAAAAGCGAAATATGAAAACAATCATTAGTAAAAGAACCGACTACTATGCCTGAATTCATCCTTTCAAATGCTGAAGCCGCGGCGGTTGATCGCTATGCAATTGAGGAGTTGCAAATTCCCGGCACTGAATTAATGTTCAAAGCCGGCAATTTTGTTGCCCTGAAAGCCAAGAAATTGATTCAGGACATACCCAACAGTCGCATTGATCTTTTCTGCGGAATTGGAAACAACGGCGGAGACGGGTTTGTCGCGGCTTTGTTATTAAGTGAATGGGGCGCTAATTGCATTATTTGGCTGATTGGTGATCCGCAAAATATCAAAGGCGATGCACGTCATTTTTATCAGAAATGGGTGGAGAGCAAGCAGACTATCCGTTGTATAAAAACAGCGGAAGACTTTGAAGAACATTCCGACTTGCCGGAATCCGATTTGATAATTGATGCGATGCTCGGAACTGGCTTCCGTGGTGAAGTTCAGGGGATTATAGCCGATGTGATACGTCGTATTAATAATATCAATTTACCGGTAATTGCAGTGGATATTCCCTCTGGGGTAAATGGAGATACGGGAGAAGTCAGAGGAGATGCCGTCAAAGCCGATTATACCGTGACGATGGGTTTTTTAAAACGTGGTTTGCTTTTTTATCCGGGCAAAAGATTCGCCGGTGAAATTGTCGTAGTAGATCTCGGTTATCCGCGTAAAGCTTTTGACATTTTAAAAGAAAAAACTTTCCTAATTGGTAAACAGGATGTCAAGAAGGTTATTCCACCGATTGCCGAAGATACTTACAAACATCGTCAGGGAAAAGTTTTGATAATTGCTGGTTCGCCCGGAATGACCGGAGCGGCGACTCTTTGCGCATTAGGCGCTATGCGTAGTGGCGCCGGACTGGTGGTGAATGCCATTCCCAAGAGTCTGAATCCGATAATGGAAGTCAAACTGACCGAGGCGCTAACCGCACCACTTCCGGAATCGTCTCAGCAGACTTTTTGTCTGGAATCTTTGACGGCACTCCAATCCAGACTGGAATGGAGTGATGTGGTTGTCTTTGGTCCAGGAGTTTCCGATAATGTCGAAGTTCAGGAATTCGGGCAACAGTTGATAACAAAATGTCATAAACCATTGGTAATTGATGCTGATGGTCTGCGTATTTTCCATAATAATTTAGAATTAATTGGTACGATTGAGGATTTAATTATAACTCCTCATCGTGGCGAATTTGCAATGATGACGGGGATTGCAGTCGCAGAAGTGAATAAAAATGTGATTGAAGTTGCTCGCGATTTCGTACGAAAGTATCCTTGTACTTTGGTGTTAAAGGGCGCACCGTCTGTGGTTGTTTCTTCTACGGGAGTGGTGGCGGTCAATTCGACCGGCAATCCGGCTTTGGCGACTGGCGGCACGGGGGATGTTCTAACCGGCATAATTGCGGCTTTTCGGGCTCAGGGCTTAAATTCTTTCGATGCGGCTATGGCAGGAACTTCCATTCATGGATTAGCCGGTGATTGGGGACGGAAGAAGCTCGGAGTCAGGGCATTTATCGCTAGTGATTTGCTGGATTATTTACCGCTGATATTGCGTCGGCTGGATAGGGTGATTTAATGAATCGCTTCTGGCTGAAAGTCCCGGCAATTTTATATGCCGTCCTTATTTTTAGTTTATCATCTTTAACAAAAACTCCGCCGGTTGAGATTCCAATCTGGAACGTTGATAAGCTGGTTCATATGCTGGAATATACAATATTTGGGATTTTACTAGTGTTGGCTTTTAGAAGCGATCAGATTGGTAAACCGATGCGGCGCGCTAACTTCCAGAGCATTATTCTGGGTGTTTTATATGGCTTAACCGATGAAATTCACCAGTACTTTGTTCCCGGTCGCACCAGTTCATTGGCTGATCTTGGAGCCGATGCGCTGGGAATTTTACTGGGCGTATGGATTTTCAACCGCTTGAATGTCTTTCAGAAATTTCGAGAAGCATGAGTCTGACTAAATTAAAAATTGATAATTTTGCGATCATTGATCATATTGAAGTTGCTTTCGGACCGGGATTGACGATTCTAACAGGAGAAACCGGTGCCGGTAAGTCAATTATTATTGATGCCTTGAATCTAGCGTTAGGGGAAAAAGCCAGTCCGAATGTTATACGAGCCGGTGCAGACGTCGCAACAGTAGAATGCACCTTTGATCTCACCGATTTGAATCCAGCCACTAAAAATATTCTGAAATCTCATAATTTTTACCAGGAAAATAATCCTTTGACCTTGAAACGCGAGGTAAATATTAACGGTCGTAGTCGTGCCTGGCTTAATGGCGAAACCTGCCTGGTGAGTGTTCTTAAAGAGGTTGGCAATTTGCTGGTTGATATGCATGGTCAGCATGATCACCAGTCGCTTTTGAATCCGGATACCCATATAGAATTTTTGGATGCATTTGGGGATTACGCCGAATGGCGCGAACAGGTTGCAAGGCAATTTGATGAGCTCAAACTACTTTTTGAGCGCCAAAATTTACTCCAGGAACAATTACGACTCAATCGCGAGAAGCGCGAACTCTGGGAATTTCAATTGCAGGAAATCCAAAAGGTTGCTCCTCAGGAAAATGAATATGAGACCCTGCTTCAGGAAAAAACTATACTCGAAAATACTGCTAAAATCCAGCAACTTAGTTCCGATCTGACTTATCAATTACTGGAGTCAGGCGACTCACTTTATAACCAATTACAGGGCGTTGTGAAGCAACTTGCCAATTTGCAAAAAATTACCGGCTCATTTGTAGAGCAACTTTCCCGATTGGAGGAGAGTCAATATCTATTCCAGGAAATCGCCCGGCAAATCGCCCATTTTGGCGATGATCTGCAATTTAATCCCGCGCGGTTAGAGATCATCAATCAGCGTTTGTATAGTCTTCAACAATTGATGAAAAAGTATGGACCATCACTGAGCGATGTCGTTGCCTATCGGCAAAAGCTAGAGACCGATCTGACCGAAAGCGATGATCTCGAGGTTCAAATTGACAAAAACAGGGAACTTATTAAAGAACATCTGGAAAAATTCACTCGATTTGCCTTTGAATTATCCGAAAAACGTAAACAAAGTGCCGAATTATTTAAAATCGAAATAGAAAAAATTCTGGAACGTCTCGGAATCAGCAGAGCCGACTTCGCCGTACGTCTGGAATTGATGCCGGATCAAAACGGCTGGATTATAATTGATAGTCAGAAATACAAAGCGGAATCGACGGGCATTGATAAAGTAACCTTTGAAATAAGTACTAATCGCGGTGAACCGCGCCGACCGCTGGCAGAAATTGTTTCAGGCGGCGAAGTTTCTCGCATTATGCTGGCTATCAAGACGATTTTGGCTGGACGCGATCATATTCCGGTGTTGATTTTCGATGAAATAGATACCGGTATCTCGGGGAAAATTGCGCGAAAAGTCGGTGAGGAGTTACATGAACTTGCCAAGGTTCATCAGGTCATTTGTATAACCCATTTGCCTCAGATTGCTGGTCTGGCTGACGAACATTTTAGCGTGGAGAAAGTTACTACGAACGGCCGCAGTCAGACTCAAATTCGTAAATTACTTCCCGAGGAAAGAGTAGCCGAAATCGCTAAATTGATTGGCGGTCGTTCAGTCAGCGAAATTACTTTAAAACAGGCGCGTGAATTAATGGAGTGAAGATGGATTTTTCAGAATTAATATTAAAGAGGCGCAGTGTTCGTAAATATTTGCCGAAACCGGTAGAGCGTGAACTGATTGACAAATGTTTGGATGCCGCGCGTTTAGCACCTTCGGCTTGCAACGCTCAACCCTGGTACTTTATTGTAATTGATAATGAGGAAGTGAAAGACCGGTTGTGTAGCGCCGCTTTTAGCGGGATTTATTCTTCGAATAAATTTGTGAAAAATGCACCGGTGATAATCGTAGTTATTACCGAACAACAATCTTATCAGGTTAAAGTTGGTGGATTTTTTCGCCATCTCAAATATGCTTTGGTGGATATTGGTATTGCTGGTGAACATCTCGCCTTACAAGCGGCTGAACTGGGGCTCGGAACTTGCTGGCTGGGTTGGTTCAGTGAAAATGGTGTACGTAAAGCTCTTGATCTTCCCAAATCTACTAAAATTGATATAATGTTTAGTCTCGGTTATCCGGCGGATTCCGACCGCCCGAAAAAGCGCCGACCGCTGGATGAAATCCGGCGATATATTGATTAAAATTTAAAACACTGAACAGCCTGGAAAGGCTGTCCTACGGTTAGGTAATGTTATAAATCGTAGGACAGGCATTCTTGCCTATTGGTTTGAGGTGAGCGATGACAGCCTGGAAAGGCTGTCCTACGGTTGGGGGATGTTAAAATCGTAGGACAGGTATTCTTGCCTGTTGGTTTGAGGTTAGCGGTGACAGCCTGGAAAGGCTGTCCTACGGTTGGAGGATGTTAAAATCGTAGGACAGGCATTCTTGCCTGTTGGTTTGAGGTGAGCGGTGACAGCCTGGAAAGGCTGTCCTGCGGTTGTGTGATGTTAAAATCGTAGGACAGGCATTCTTGCCTGTTGGTTTGAGGTGAGCGGTGACAGCCTGGAAAGGCTGTCCTACGGTTGTGGGATATTATAAATCGTAGGATAGGCATTCTTGCCTGTCGATGAAAAGTAGTGTTCTATCTTTTTACAAATTATATTAGATTATATAGTAGGAGGAAATTGAATTATGGCTAATAGAAAAACCTCGTTTTCAAAAAGACATTTACCGCATATTTATATTCCTAACAGCTCATATTTTATCACTTTTCGGTTGGCTGGTTCTTTACCAGAAGCTGTCTTATACAAATATAAGGTATTGAATAGATTAGCTATCCAACAAATAAAAATTAGTATTGCCGATGAAAAAGAACGACAACGACTCATAAATATTCAAAACGATAGGTATTTTACGAAAATTGACAAAATCTTAGATAAGTGTAGGTTTGGAGATCACTATCTTATGATAGAGGAAATAGCTAATATAGCTGCATCCGCGTTAAAGTTCTATGATAAGAAGGAGTATCAACTACTTTGCTATACTATTATGCCAAATCATATTCACACGGTATTCACTCTGGAAGAATGCTCTAGACCTTTATCGAAAATAATGCAATCGCTGAAGGGATTTACAGCATATAAAGCGAATATAATTTTGAAAAGAAAAGGTGTTTTTTGGCAAGATGAAAGCTATGATCATATTATTCGCGATGCGCATGATTTGAGGAAGAAAATTTTTTATGTTATCAACAATCCAGTAAAAGCCGGATTATGCGGATGTTCCGAAGATTGGCCGTGGACATATACAGCAGAAATTCCATTAAATTGAGTTAAAATAAGCAGATTTTTGGGTTGGTTTAAAGCTAGGTTTGACAGCCTGGAAAGGCTGTCCTACGGTTGGGGATGTTATAAATCGTAGGATAGGCATTCTTGCCTGTCGGTCTGAGGTTAGCGATGACAGCCTGGAAAGGCTGTCCTACGGATTAATGGTAAAAATATCGACACTGTAACCGGCTAAACTAACCTTGACTGTGTTATAATCAATTGGCCAGGTGTTATTATTGGTTAACGATCGTAGAGATTGGCCTCTTAACCAATCCGGTAAAAATATTATCGGATTTTGAATATCCGGGCTTTTATTTAATGCGATAATAAGCCGTTCATTGGCATCGCCACGGCTGTAAATGAAAATGTCCTTTTCGGCTTTCAGTGGTAAATAATCGCCGCGTCGTAAAGCCGGATGCATATTCCTCAATTGGATTAAATTGCTTACCTGCTGTAATTGTTCTCGTTCCAGATCAGATAATTCTTCACCAAAACGCATCATACGACGATTGTCCGGATCGTTAGCGCCGGTCAAGCCGAATTCATCTCCGTAATCAATAACCGGAATTCCGGGTACAGTCAATATATATCCGAGGAAGACTAATTCTTTCCGGTAAGTAAGCGGATTATCCACCGTTATGGGCGGTTCTTGCCAGGCGCGCCTTGTGCCGTCGTCGGACAAAGTTAGATCGCCATCCAGAAAAGCCATTATGCGCACCTGATCGTGACTATCCATTAGATTGCCCATCAGGTGATTGTATCCATAAACTTCCAACGCGTTTTTAATAGCCAGCTCCAAATCGCGAAAGTCGCCGGTCGGTTCTACGAAAACCCGACGAGCGGTGAAAAATTGATTAAAATTAAATTGCGATTCGAGCATTCCATTATTAACGTAAGATTTAATTAATTCATTACTGCCGAAACATTCACCGATTTGAAAAATATCCAGATTCCGGTGAGGATTGATCCGCTTATTAATTTTGGAAGTCAATGTTTGCCAGAAAGCATGAGGCACATGTTTGGTAGCATCGTGTCGAAAACCGTCCGCATCAGTTTGCTTTAGCCACCAGACAGCGTTGTCAGTCATAGTTTGAAGGGCCTCGTGCGAGCCTTCGTAATCAAAAGACGGTAGAAAAGTATCGAACCAGGTTGTCAGGCGATATTCGTCCCAGCGCCGGATATTCAGAGATCCGTCCGGCAACTCCAATTGACAGAACCACTCACGATGTTCTCTGAAATAGGGATGTTCGATGTGGACATGGTTGGAGACAAAATCGAGTAAAATTTTGATATTATGACGATGAGCCACCTCGACTAATTTTTTTAATTCTTGGAGGGAGCCAAAACGCGAGTCAGTCTGTCTAGCATCAGTTGGCCAGTAACCATGATAACCGGAAAAGTAATTATGGGGCTCAGGCCATTCCTGATAAGCACTATCAGTGGTTTTATTGACCGGTGAAATCCAGAGAGTATTGATGCCGAGGTCGTCGAAATAACCGGATTCGATAGTCCGGCGGATTCCGTCGAAATCACCGCCCTTGAAATTTGCTTGTGACGCTAAGTGAGGGTGAACTACCGGTCGGTCGTTTCCTGAGTTGCCGTTTTTAAAACGGTCGGTCATTATGGCGTAAAGACAAGCATCGTTCCAAATGAAGGTATTATTATCGAGTGGTTTACCATTTTTCAAATAGATAGTGATCACATTGCCGGGTTGATTTTTGTATTGAGCCGTTGCCCGCAAAATATGCATCCCGATCGTATTTTCAAGTGAATTTAAATAGATCTGCAGTTGTTTATTTTTATGATGATAGCTTTTGGGCGGATAAAGATGATTATCCAGCAAGACGAAATAACGGATATCGCTGGTATCACCGAGGCAGTCAACAGCTAACGAAATAGTATCGTTCTGTCCGGTTGGCAAAATATAGAGATTGGCGGCATAATCAGCCAGCGGAGCCGTAACGCGTAAAACCGAATTGAAATAGCCGAATCCATTATCAGTCTTTTCCGGATTGGCGGGATCATAAATCTCGTTCTGGTCAACAACGAACTGGTATTCGTATAGACCATCGTCGAGCCAAACATCACGTGTAAAAATTCCGTCACCATCTTCATCGGACATTGGTAATGAACTCCGATTCCAATCATTAAAATTACCCATTACGAATATTTCCCGAACCGGTCTGGGAGGCTTGTAGGCAAATGTGACCAGATTCTTTTGTTTGACAATGATCGGCAGACAAAGATCTTTTTTCTGGTTGGTAAAATTAATCATAGTCAATCCGGAAAATGAGTTGTTCGGAGTAAGAATAATTATATTGGAATCGGGTTGATAGACTAATTGAATATCCGGGTTGGGACTGAAAATCGGTTTATATTTCTTTGCGGTAAATATTTCAGAGAGACTCAATGATGTACTACATCCGGAATCAATTCGAACAAATTCGATTATTTCCGGTGGTTTATTTAATACGTTCCGTTGGGTACAGTTAAAGAGACCGCATATCAGCAAGAGTAAAACAATTAAGCGTAAACAAGAATGAAATCGAGTTGTTTTCATCTAGTTCTTTAGGGAGGATTACCTGTAATTAAAGGCGGTAAATCAGCATTGCCGAAATGGGTTTAACGGTAACTAAAGGTCCACTAATCGGGGAAATAATTTCCGGATCGGCATAAGTATGATCTACAGCCAGAATCCATTTAGCTTTTGGGATTTTAAAGGTTTCCGGACGGCTGTTCGGATTGATTAGGATAATAACTTCGCGCCAGATGTCGCCGCTGGTACCGCGCTGGAGACGATAGGCTATGCAATTGGGTGGTACGCTGAGTCCGAGTTCTTCAAAAAATGCCAAATTGCGGCGCACTTCTTCGGCGGTTTCCATTCGGAACATTGGGTGGTCTCTGCGGATACGGATTAGTCCCTGATAATAGGCGAAAATGTCATGATTTTCCTGTTTGTAATCCCAGCGAATCTTATTGATTTTGTCTGGCTGGTTGTAGCTATTATTGGAACCGAATTTGGTGCGCAGGAATTCCTCACCGCCTTGCATGAAAGGAATACCCTGCGAGGTGAAAATGATAAAAGCGGCTAGCTTATCCATTGCTTTTAGTTGCGTGTCGGTATACATTTTATTGTTGCCGGTGGAGGCAACTAATTGATCCCAGAGTGTGCGGCCGTCGTGGCAGGAAACATAATTAATGGTTTCGATCGGATCAGCAGCAAAATCGTCGATACTACCCCGAATGCCGATTTTAACGGCTTCGATATTTTTGCCAGTTTGAACGTATCCCGGATCAGTATTATGCCACGGTCCTTTGAGAGCGTCACGGAAGTTGTCATTAAATACGGCGAAGCCTTCTTCGCGTTGAGCGCCTTTCAAAATCGGTTTGATGGGCGTTTCACCGACAATCCAGGGTTCGCCATAGAGAAAAATGTCGGGCTTAAGGGCGGTTAGTTCTTTAACGATTTGGCGCATAGTTTCTATGCCAATTAATCCCATTAAATCGAAGCGAAATCCGTCAATGTCATAAGTCTTGACCCAGTATTTGAGTGATTCGATGATAAAGCGACGTACCATCGGATTTTCACTGCGCACTTCATTGCCGCATCCGGAACCGTTCCAATAAGATCCGTCCTCTCTTTGGCGATAGTAAAAGCTCGGCACAATCCCATTGAAATTATAACGGATTTGCGGATTGGTTTCAGCGGTATGATTGTAAACTACATCCATAACGACTTTGATGCCGCGTTTGTGAAGGGCAGAAACCATCTGTTTGACCTCGCGCACCCGGCTCTCGTCATTTTCGTTGGTAGTGTACCAACCGTCCGGCGAATTAAAATTGACCGTCATATAGCCCCAGAAGTAATTGTTAACCTTGTTGTCATGTTCGAAATCTTGAATGGGTAGTAGCTGGATGGTATTAATTCCCAGTTCAGTTAAATGGTCCAGACCGGTGCTGATTGAAGTACCCGGAATGGTTGTGCCTTCTTCGGTGAAACCGAGGTATTTGCCTTTGTTCTTTACACCGGAATTTTCGGCGATAGTAAAGTCGCGGACGTGCATTTCATAGATAATTGCATCTTTTAGGAGGAATTTAGGTGCAACCGCTATCTGAGTATTTTCCTCGAAAATCAAAGCCCGTCCATCGTGAGTAGTAGCGCAGGTGGTATTAGGGTCGAGAACCTCTTTTTTCGGTTCATAAGCCGGATCGGGACCGGCGACGCTATAAACATAATATTTCCCTTTCAGATCACCTTTCACCGTTACAGACCAGAGGCTGTTCTGAATCTTGGTCAATTTATATTTGGTAGGCTTGCCACCTTGCGGTTGATCATAAATATGGAGCACTACTGCCGTAGCACCGGGCGCGAAAATTGCAAACTTGGTAGAATCGGGTGAATAAAAAGCGCCAAGTGGCTCCTGGGTTATGAACTTTTCATCATCTCGAATATACCTGAGCCAGACAGGACAATCCGCGAAATTGGGTATTGAAACGGTTGCCGGCAAGTTATCAATTTCAATCGCAGGCAAATCCAATAATCTTACTATTTCCGAGGAATGGGAGTTTTCGGGAATCAGACAAATTCGGCCAGGCTGGATTGTTTGACCATCTTTCAATTTGATGGTTGGGGCGAGGGAAGTTGACATTTCTTTGGTAATTGCATTAGAAAAGACGAGCGTGATCATAGTAGGACTATCGAGAAAAGCCCGGCGGATTTTGGGGCTTATATCAGGACGAGAGTTATAGACTGTTTCATCACCCTGTAAGAGCCAGACTTCGTGATGGGAATTCGGTTTCCAGTAACGATCCGGATCATCTTTTCTTTCCCAACTGCCATACTTTGGTAAAAGACCGATACTTTTGGGATTGGGATAAATACTCAGATCGAGGTTAAAAATCAGACCATAGTCATCCTGACCGGTCGCTTTGATCTCGGTGCTGAAATTTTCAGACCAGGTCCAGAGCGTCCAATTCTGGTAAGCTCCATCGTAGCGGTGGTAATGAACAGTGAGGGTTTGCATTTCGTTAGCGCCTTTCGGTATAGAGGTGATCATACTGGCAATCAAACCAAATATGATCAATCCGGTTTTTAAATTGTTTAGGTAGTTCTTCATTGAACGATTCCTTTTTAGGAATGATTAACATATCCAATATTAACAAACTTTGTCTTTAAATAACATATAAAATTGCCGTTTCTAAATAATTCTGACGATACGTTGGATTCTATCGTGTTTTTAAAGCTCGTTTAAGTCGTCAAAAGCGAGTACGAGATAAAAAGTCCTTGATATTCCGAAGTTCTTTTTATAGTTTAATTATAGATTTAGGGGATGTAAAAGGAAATGAAAAAGCAAACGCGAAAGTTAACAATTCTTTTTCTGTGCTTTCTAATTTGGGCTGTTGGGCTTTTCAGTGATGCTCCTGAACCGGTTCCAAAGACGAGTGACGTGGCTCAGAATGTGGTAAGAATTGGAGTTTTAAAGCTACCAGCGGTGCTGGTCAAGGGTGGGACTTTCGAAATGGGCTCTGATGATGAAAGTAGTCCCGAGGATACAAGACCGGCTCATACCGTCACGCTGACCGATTTTTATATTAGTGTAACAGAAGTGACTGTTGGTCAATACAAAGAGTATTGTCGTCAAACAGGTAAATCTATGCCGGAACAGGAAGCGGGAACTAGTGATTCTTACCCGATTGCATTTGTTACCTGGTATGAAGCCAACGAATTTTGTCAATGGGTTGGTGGCTATTTGCCTACTGAGGCGCAATGGGAGTATGCCGCTCGTTCCGGCGGATTGGACTTGAAATATCCGAATGGCAATACTATTGATCATTCATTGGCTAATTATTCCGGAATCGGTCAAACTGACAAATGGAAAAGAATTGCGCCGGTGGCAAAATTTCCACCGAATAGCCTCGGTCTTTATGATATGGCTGGCAATCTTTATGAATGGTGTCAAGATTATTACCGCAGTGATTACTACAAAAATTCCAGCCAAATAAATCCCACGGGGCCAGCTTCCGGTATGTTCAAAGTTATCCGGGGAGGAAGTTGGTATCATGGCAAAGAAGCAATGCGAACGACCAGTCGTTATCGCTATATGCCGGTTGCTCGGCTAAGTTTTCTCGGATTCAGAGTCGCCTGGGATCCAGACGCGGTCCGAATGGCGGAATAGTTTTTATTAATAAAATTTACCTTAAGATTTTCGCATGGGCATTTTTATGAGGCGAGATTATTTAAAATTTGCTGTAATGCCCGCTGTGATGGGCGCGGTTGCTATGATTGCGCAGGTTGCATATTTGCGCCTGACGGCTCAGTCATTTTACGGCAATGAACTGACGATGTGCATTGCACTCGGTCACTGGTTAATCTGGACTGGGCTGGGTAGTTTGGTAGGCGCGCGATTAGTGCGGCGCAATTTATCAGAAAAATGGTTGACCGCAATCGTTCTAAGCTACGGAATGGTTCTGATTATTTTTGCCGGACTGTTATTTTTAAATCGCCGGATTGCCGGGATTCCCGCCGGCACAGTAGTCGGCTTGGGAACGATTTTCGCCTGGACTTTTATCCTTTTCAGTCTGCCAGCCTGGTTGAATGGATTGTTTTTTCCGCTAATCGTGAACTGGGTCAAAGTTAAAGCGGAGCTTTCCCCGGTTCATACAGTTTACGCTGGTGAAGTAATCGGCTCGGCTTGGGGGAGTTTGCTTTTTGCCGGTTTGATTCTATCGGGAGTGAGTACTATAGATTGCCTGTTGGTAATTGTATGGGTAATGATGGTTTTGGCGATCGGACTCTTTATTTACTCCGAACGAATGCGAATATTTTTAACCATTGGGGCTTCGCTGATAGTTATTTTGGCTTCAGTTGGTTTCCGAGGGCCAATTACTAACTGGAAATGGGCACCGTTTAAGGCTTTGCTCAGCCGCGAATCGCCGCATCTTGCATTGACTACCGTGCGTTATCAGGACGCCATCAGTGTCTATGGCGACAGTCAGCCGCTCTGGACTTTCGGAGACCGTGAGAAAGCCGAGGAGTGGACGCATTTTGCTTTGCTGAATCATCCTGATCCGCGATCGGTTTTAGTCATTGGAATCGGAAGCATTGAAATCTGTCGCGAAATTAGTCGGCATCCGTCAGTCGAGCGTATTACAATCCTTCAACCTGACCGGATTCTGCATCAAATGGTTACTCAATTCGGATCAATTGATGCGTTAGACACCAATGTTCAGGTCATTTTCGCTGATCCAGCTTTATATTTAGGGAAAACTGACGAACGATTCGATGTGGTTTTAATGAATATTCCTCTGCCAGTCAATGCCCAGTGGAATCGCTTTTATACTCGGGAATTTTTCGAAATCGTACATAGCCGATTAAGTCCGGGCGGGCTTTTGATGCTAAATTTACCTGGTGATGAGGAATTTTTGCCACCGGCGCAAGTCGAATTTCTCAAAACTATGCAAAATACTGCCAACCGGGTTTTCCAGAAAACAACCTGGATTCCCGGTCTGACAGTTCACCTCCTGGCGAGCGATTCAACTCTACATAACGATCGAGCGTTTTTTCTGGATGGTTTGCGAAGCCGTAACCTCGAACCAATCTATATTAGCGATTATTTTCTACATGATCGGCTCTCAGATTGGAAAATCGCTTTTCTGACTAATCGAATTTCGGAGGCGGAAATTCAAGAGGTGAACACAATCGCCAGGCCGATTGGCTATTATTATGATACTGTGCTTTGGGGTCAACGCACCGGCGGGCTCGTTAAAAAAGTATATCCGTTTTTGCGGGAACTGGGCTTTATCCCGATTCTGATTGGTTTTATAGTGGTGATTTTAATCGTTAGACCGATTTCCCATCGAAAAAAAATAAACCCGGCGGTGCGAATGGCGGGGATTGGTTTCTGGGTGATGGGCTTGGAATCAGTTGCCATTATCCTTTTTCAGAGTTTAGTGGGTAGTGTTTATTTGTGGATCGTATTTTTGACTTTTGCTTATATGCTGGGTTCTGGTCTGGGCGCAATTATGCAATTAAAATGGAAGAGAGCAGATATTATTCTCGAGCGGGTTGGCTTTTTACTGATGCTAATTTTACCGTTTCTCCTGGCGTTGCCGCTAACCGGTGGATGGCCGATTTTGCTGGTGACGCTCTGGATTGGACTAATTTTATTTATCGGTGGAGTTGTGGCTGGCTGTATATTTCCATTGATGGTAAAAGCCAGCACGACACAAGCAGATAAAATAGCCAATTCTGCCGGTCTGATCTATGCCGCCGATATTTTTGGCTCGACACTCGGAACTTATTTGATTTCCGGAATTGTCATTCCAGTATATGGAATTATACCGGCGCTGGGAATTGTGGTGGCGGTAGAATTGGGAATAGGCGCATTAAATTTTCCGGTTACTCACCTGACCGAAAAATAGTCGGATAAAGGCTGAGTGATAAGTCTCTAATTAATTGTTTGTTACTTCACCGTCTCACGGTTGAATACCTGAGCCGAGAAAATTTGAATTTCGGTATTTTTATCCTGCCAGGCGTCGCGCGGTAAGCCGGCTTTCAGACAGGTATGTTCGAGAAAGGTCTCGCGATCCCAGCCGTAATCCGTAGCTACCTGCGGTAGAAGCAAGCCTTGATTGAAGCCACGTTTAATAATGATGCCGTGTTTGCCGACTTCGATTTCCGAGGGGTCGCTAATTTTTTGCGGAACGGTCAGGACGGAAATCTCCACAGTGATGTCTTTTAATTCACTCGGTGAGACGGGTGGAAAGCGCGGATCATCCAGAGCGGCCGCTTTAGCCATCTCGATTACGGTTTTATAGAGCGGGTAAATCGGCAGAATATAACCGATGCAACCTCGCAGTTCGTGATGCTTTTCGAGAGTAACAAAAGCGCCGCGTTTGACTTTCAGGCGTTCCGGAACGTCTTTGGGGTCCGGCAGAGGTCTGTGATTAACAGCGGCGGCGACGGTTTTCTCAGCCAGATCGAGCAGATAAAGCTGTTCCTCCCGCGTCAAATCGCCTGTATTCAATTGACTGCTCGCTGTATTGTCATCTTGGCTCTTAGCTTTGGTGCCTTGATAAAGTCCGACCGCAACATAGCCGACGACTGCCGATTTGTCGCCGTGGGGAACATCGCCGCTATTGGCAGATTTTAGGATTTCGATCTGCGGATTTTTCATTTTCTGAGCGGCAATTAGCAAAGTGGTAATCGGCGCGCCCCCGCAAGCTTCGAATGTTTCAGACGTAAAGCCTTGGTAGAATTTCACGGCGTCTAACTGCTTGAGGGATTCAATCGCGCGCTGATCAATTTTCTGGCACTCGCTATACGAATGATAATGCGAAAAATCACTGGATGCCACAATCAGGATGTTTTTCTGCACAAGCAGTTCGCCCAGTCGATTGCCGAGAGATTCGAGTACTCGCCAGTCGTGAGTCCCAATTACAATCGGTACGATCGGAGTATTGGGTAAAACGATTTGCAGAAAAGGCAGTTGGACTTCCAGACTGTGTTCGGCGCGTCCGAATCTTTGACTTAAATGTCCTTCAGTCGCTAATTTAACCAGCCTATCGGCAGTTACGCACTGGGCGGCGAGTTTCTTATCTACGGCAACTTTTCCTAATGGAGTTAGGTAAGCATCGCCAGGATAAATAGCGGCAAATGGAAAGTACTCCACGTGGCAGGGCGCCAAAACGATTACAGCGTCATATTTCTGGTCCTTGACTTCGCGATAGGCATAGGCCGCTACCGGCCCGCTATAGATATAACCGGCATGCGGAACAATTATGCCGAACGGTTTTTGCGGTAGGGTTTTTGCTCCGGCATTTTTCAGGTAAGCCGTAATTAGAGAGGTAATTTCAGCCGGATTAGCCGGGTAAAATGCACCAGCGTTATATGCTGGTCGTTCCTGAGCAGACGTGATGTTTGTAAACATTGATAAAATTAGTGTCATAATAATTACTCCTTTTTTCATTGTCAACTCCAAAATCCGGGGATATTTGTTTGACAATATTGGCATTTGCCATTCTTAATCGCAAAAGTGCGAATCTGATAACCGATTCGTTCGATGATTTTGCGATTGCAATGCGGGCAATAGGTATTTTCCGCGGCATGTCCCGGAACATTGCCGACGTAAACGAATCGCAAGCCGCATTCGCGGGCAATCTCATAAGCGGATTCCAGTGTGCGTAAGGGCGTCGGCGGTAGATTTTCCATTAAATATAAGGGATGAAAGCGAGTGAAGTGCACTGGTATGTCCGAACCAAGGTTTTGCAAAATCCACTGACTCATCTGCCGAAACTGAGCAGGCGCATCGTTCTGGGTTGGAATTACCAGATTGACAATCTCTAACCAGACATTGTTCTTTTTAATCTGAATCATCGTATCCAGCACCGGTTGAAGAGTACCGTCAGTAACATTGCGATAAAAGTCGTCGGAAAATGCTTTGAAATCAATTTTGATGGCTGAGAGCACCTGGCATAAATCGCTAAGCGGTTCCGAGTTGATGTAGCCATTGGAAATCATAACGGAATGAATGCCTTTAGACCGCGCTAATTTAGCAGTATCCAAGATATATTCGGTTGAAATCGTCGGCTCAGTGTAAGTGAAAGCGATGGTAGGAGATTGGATTTGCTGAGCCAGATTGACCAATTTTTCGGGTGAATAATATTCAAACGGAATGTCTTCAGGTGCCACTTGTGAAATATTCCAGTTCTGGCAGAATTTACATTTCAAATTACAACCGGCGGTGGCGACGGAGAGAGCCATAGTGCCTGGCAGGAAATGGAAGAGCGGCTTCTTTTCGATCGGATCGTTGTTAATCGAGCAAAGTCGCCCGTAAACCAGAGTCTTATAACTGCCTTTTTGATTTTCACGAACCCGGCAATAACCGCGTTTACCATCGGCAACCAAACAGGTGCGCGGGCAGAGTAAACAGCGGACTTTTCGGTCGGCAAGAGGAGTGTAATAGCGAGCTTCGCGGAGGTAAGGTTTGGAATCAGTCGCTGGTTTAGTCCAGCTGCTTTTGATTAGACGGGGAACGAAAACGGAAGCGGCTACCCCACTTCCAAGTTTCAAGCAAAATTGACGGCGTGTGATTGCCATAACGCTACATCAGTTTTTTATCAATCGAACGGTCACATCAACTACATAATAATTTTTTTTCAAATTACGCATCGCATTGACTCATCCAAATTTATTTCTATGATAATATAAAACAAAATCGGGACAATGGGTATTTTCATTTTTATTCAGATTGGTAATGATTGATAATGCGGTTGGTATAAATTTTTTTCAAATCATTTTGATTCGCGCGAATCAAGCGCTCGACGGATTCTATTTCCGGAGAATTTCCCAACGGAGGTGGATATTTTTGCTCGAATCATTTGAGTTATTTAAGCTCGCGATCGCTCTTCGCCTTCGCGAATAACGATTATGCCGGCTTCGCCATTGAGTGGGCATTTATTTTCGCAAATGCCGCAACCGATACAGAGAGCTTCATCTACATACGGATAACTGACCATACGCTTCCGCCCGGTTACCGGATCTTCGTATTCGCGTGTAATGATTTTGATGGCTTTGTCGGGAATCGGACAATGTTCCTCGCAAACGATGCAATTTTCATTCAATCGGTAAGGAATGCAACGGTCTTTCAGGAAAATTGCCTGTCCCATTTTGGCTTTTTGCTTTGCGGAAACGTTTAATGGCTGGATGGCTTTGGTTGGACAAATTTGTCCGCAGAGATTGCAATTGTATTCGCAATAGCCGCGCCGGTATTCGGCTAATGGTGTCATAAAACCTTCCAATCCACTTTCTAATACGGAAAATTGCAAACATTTTCCAGAAGTAGAGCAAATGCGAACGCATTCGCCGCAACGGATACAGCGTTCCAGAAAATCATCCTCGTTCAAAGCGCCCGGGGGACGAATTAAGCGGTCAGAATGACGCGGGTTAACTTTATTAATTTTTAAAAAGCCGACGCCAGCCAGAGCAGTCAAACTTGTACCGATGAATGCGCGCCGCGAAAGGTCAACTTTATTCATCATCTGGGTAGGTGCCCGCCAGCCGAAGCTGATCGCCTCGGTCGCACAGTCATATTTGCAATTCAGGCAGAGAATACATTCGGATTTAGTAGTCGTCACAAAATCGGGTTCAATGGCGTCCATTTTACACTTATGTCGGCAAATGCCACAAGCGCTACATTTGTCGGCATCAACAATCCGACGGAGAGGGCTGATTCGCGCCACCAGACCCAGCAAAGCTCCTAAAGGACAGAGGTAGCGGCACCAAAAGCGCCGACTCAAACGGCTTAAGCCCAGTATTATAAGAAAAATAATCAACGGGGCAACCAATCCACCGAAATTTGGACTCGCTACCGGAAAGAGAAATCCTGCTATTTTGTCCTGAAAACTTAGCAGAGCATCCGGAAAAATTCCAATACTGATTAAACCACTTAAGATCGAGTCACTTAACAGGAAGAAAAAAGCCAGACCGATTACACCAATAGAGCGCCAGGCGACCGGCAACGGGTCTAATAGCCAGGCATATTGCACACCGAAAATCGCCAATACGATCACGGCGGTGAGAATTGCCAATTTCAAAAAGCGCAGATGGCGAAAATCGCGCCTTTTTTTCGGCTTAAGGATATGATCACTGACATCTATAAGAGTTCCCATTGGGCAGATCCAGCCGCAAAAAGCACGTCCGAAAATCAATGGACTGATTAAGATAATTGCCGCTAATAGAAACACAATATCGAAGAAGCGACCGGCTATTTGAGTGGTAATTGCCGCCAGTGGGTCAAACCAGAGAAACAGCTCCGGCGGCAACCAAGGTTTGAAAGGATAAGTTGCCTGAAGCAGGGTTAGCGTAAATAACAGGAAGAAAAAGACCTGCGATATTTTGCGCCACGTAAGCGATTTGGTTTTCATGCTTTGAAGGAATAGACGACCGGTTTAAATTTTTCAGTATCAATCTCACCCAAACCAGCTGAATGGGCCAGCTTCAGATATTCTACCGTAAGTGGATTAAGTCCGAATATTTTCGCCGCCCAGGCATCCACCAAGACCCGATCCGTTCCAGCCAGCAAAATGTTCATTTGTTCAACATCATTCAGATTACCGCCTTGTGGTCCATTCCGTCGTAGAACACGGATAGCATCAATGATGGTTAAGTTAGGTTTGATTACCCGGTTAATATCAACGATATTTTCCGAAAATGGTCGGTGAATTCGCCCCCGCTGACCGCCGAGTAAGCCCATCATATTCTTAAAACCGGAGGTAATTCCGGGGATTCCATGGTGTTTCAGAATGGGGATGCTGATCAGTTTATCGGCATTAAAAACTTCTTGATGAATTGGCCAGCTTTTTAAATTGGTTCCGTTCGGAATCGGTGTTTCGACAAATTGATTCTCGCGCACGAAGCGTACGTCGGCGCCCGCCTGCCGAGCATATACCGGGATTTGGCAGGCATCGTAACTACGTCGTGCATCGGCACAGGTATTATCGAGAATTACGACTTTTTTGGCACCAGCTTGGAAACATAGACGGACGATTTCAGCTACCAGCTCAGGATTAGTTGTAGCGGCATATTCGGGAGCGCGATCCCAGCTCAGGTTAGGTTTTAATAGAACATAGTCGCCTTTGGCAACGAAGCGGGAGACACCGCCGAGGAGTTCGAAAGTTTTCCGTGCCATTTCAGCCGCGTGACCGTCCTTAACCATCACTAAATCGGGAATTGTTGTTTCTTTACCGAGAATCTGAGCACCTCTCAGAACCATTCCTCCGGT
>ENA-UOYA01001289-UOYA01001289.1-activated-sludge-metagenome-genome-assembly--contig:-NODE-1289-length-27579-cov-5.061292_pt1 | contig 27579 bp, 26 predicted proteins | sample MGYA00238163_ERZ764804 | MGnify/ENA primary metagenome ERZ764804 (study PRJEB28919, sample SAMN05720223) | activated sludge metagenome | isolation source: Anaerobic digester | place: Hong Kong... | reverse complement strand
GGCTGAGCGGGGCGGTGAGTCCGGTGTCCTGCGGACGGCCCTCGGCGGCCCAGGCCAAGGTTCCGCCGTCGAGGGCGAGCACGGGCGCGCGGACGAGGGCCGCGAGTTCGGCGGCCGCGAAGCGGGCGGCGAGGCCGTCCGGCGAGGTCACGACGATGGTCCGACCGGCGGGCAGGCGGGCGGCGATTTCGCCCAGTCGTGCGCGGATGGCGAAGCGCGCGCCCGGGATGTGGCCGCGGCGGTGCGCCGGGCTGGGACCGACGTCGAGGACGAGCGCCTCATCCGCCCGCGCGGCCAGGGCCTCCGGCGTCAGGATCGGGACGTCGGGAGCGGGCGGCGTGCTCGCCCGCCAGGCGCCGGCTTTGAGCGGACCGTCGAAGCCGCCCTCGAGGACGTAGACCTCCCATCCCATCTGGGCGAGCCAGGAGGCCGACATGTCGGCCCGCGCGCCGCGGTCGTCGGCCAGGACGATGCGCGCCCCGCGCACGGGCGCGAAGACGTCGGTCTCCTGCACCAGCTGACCGCCAGGCGCGCTTCGGAAGCCGGGGATGTGGCCGGCGGCGTACTCCTCGGGCGTGCGCACGTCGAAGCGGTAGAGGGTGCGGCCGGGCTCTTCGGCGAGCCGCGCCAGCTCGGCGGCGGTCAGACGCTTGACCCCGGCCCGATAGGCGACCGCCCGGGCCCGGTCGCGGGCCTGGGCCGCCGCGGCGTCCGTGACCTCCGGAAAGCGGGCGTCGCGGCCGTGCTCCAGGTCCTGGCCCGCCAGGGTCCAGCCGATGGTGCCGTTGCGCAGGGCGAAGACCCGGTTGGGCAGGCCGGCGTTGATCAGGCTCTGGGCGCCGATGATGCTGCGCGTGCGGCCGGCGCAGTTGACGACGATGGTGGTCGCGGGATCGGGAGCGATCGCCTGGGCCCTCAGGACCAGTTCCGCACCGGGGACGCTGACGCCCCGGGGAATGCTCATGGTCTGGTATTCCTCGAAGCGGCGGGCGTCGAGCACGACGACGTCGGGATTGGTCTCGATCAGGGCCTTGGCTTCGGGGGCGGGCAGGGACGGCGTGTGGCGCCTCGCCTCGACCAGCTCGCCGAAGGCCTTGCTTGCCGAGTTGACGTCCTGGAAGAGTTCGTAGCCGGCGGCGCGCCAGCCCGCGAGACCGCCCGCCAGGGCGAAGACCTGGGTGTAGCCGAGGGCGGCCAGCCGGTCGGCGGCCGGCGCGACCAGACCCTCGCCGTCGTCATAGAGCACGACGCGCGCATCCTTGCGCGGGACCCGGTCGAGGATCTCCAGTTCGAGCCGGCTCAGCGACAGCGATGCTGCGAACAGGGGATGGTCCTTGGCGTAGGGATCCTCCTCGCGCAGGTCGAGGATGGCGATCTCCCGGCGGGCCAGAAGGTCCAGGCGGACGTCCTGCGGCGACAGGGTGGCGGTCAAGCGTGGGGTTCCTTCGAGAGGTCCCAGAGGTTGGGAAGCAGGGTATTGGAATAGCCGGAGACGAAGGGCTTCGCCGCGCCGGTCTCGTCGAAGGTGGAGCGGCGGATCGCGCCGATATTGCCGCCGTAGACGTGGATGCTGATCGAGACGCGGTCGTCGAAGGCGTTGGACACGCGGTGGATGTCGCCGATCGTCGGCGAGACGGCCTCGACGTCGCCGGGGCGCAGGCGATGGGCGGGGCCTTGCGGTCTCAGGCCCCCGGCGTCGCGGACGAAAGGCTGCGACAGCTCCTCGCCGCGCAGCATGCCGATCAGGCCCCAGACGGTGTGGTCGTGGACCGGGGTGGCCTGGCCGGGCCCCCAGACGAAGCTGACGATGGAGAAGCGCTGGGCGGAATCGCAGTGCAGAAGGTGCTGGGTGTAGCGGTCCGGGTGCGGTTGGGCGAAGGCCTCGGGCAGCCAGTCGTCGACCGCCACCAGATCGGCCAGCAGGGCGCGGCCCTCGGCGATCAGGACGGTCTCGTCGTCGGCGCGCGACACCAGGTCGGCGATCGCGCCGATGAACCGGCGCAGGCGGGAAAGGTCGGGCTCGGCCAAGACGGCCTCCATGGGAAGAAGCGGGACCATAGAGGCCGCGCCCCACGAGCGTCGAGCCGGGCCGTCACCCCGCGCGCAGTAGTTCGCCGCCCCGCGCGGGGTGGATGAAACGGCCGGCCAGGGCGCCGTCGCGCAGGAAGATCCGCACCTCGGTGGTGCGGCCGGCCTCGGCCTGGGTCTGGGCCAGCCGGCGCGCGGCGGCCTCGGCTTGGCCGCCGCCGACGAAGTCGAGCGAGGCGGGAAGGAGGTCGGACTGGACGGCCCAGCCGCGGTCGGCGGGCACGACGGAAATCGTGTGAGACATGTGGGTAACCTGGAAGAAGGGCGAACGGCCGTCCTCGGGACGGCGTCGATGCGGCCTGCGCCGCGCGCGCGGTCAGCCGCGCATTCGGCCTTTGATAATCAGACATCGGGCCATGGCGGCCTCCGGCTCCAGGATGGTCGCACCCTAGGTCGCCGGATGACGCAGCGCCAACCAGATGTCCGGAAGGCGGCGATAGGAAAACTTCACGCCACGCGGAGCGTCGAGGACGTGGCGGGGTCTTGGCGGAAGTGAAATCGCCCCTGCGGGGCGGCCGGTCAGCGAGAGGCGGACCGGATGGTGGGTGTACAAGGATTCGAACCTTGGACCCGCTGATTAAGAGTCAGCTGCTCTACCAACTGAGCTATACACCCGTCCCGGCTCCGGGCCCCGAAAGGCCCGGCGGCGAGGGCGCGGAACATACGCGAAAACGGGGTGTTGGCAAGCACGCTTTTCGCGACGTCGAAACGGGGAGTCGAATGGCCAGACGAGACCTGACCGGAGCCGTGGATTTCGCTTACCTGGAAGGCTTCGCCGCCGGCGACGCCCAGGTGATCGAAGAGGTTCTGGCCCTCTTCCGCGAGCAGGCGGCGGTTTGGACCAGGATGCTCGATCCCGGCTCCGAGGGGTGGCGCGACGCGGTGCACACCATCAAGGGCTCGTCGCGCGGCATAGGCGCCTTCGCCCTCGGCGACGTCTGCGAGCAGGTCGAGGCGGGCGCCTTGCCCCTCGATGCGGTTCGCGACGCTCTGGATGTGGCCCTGGCGGACGTCGCCGCCTATGCGCACGAGCGGGCGCTTCAGTCCTTGCGCACGCCGCGACGCTGATCCCAGGCGCGGAACTCGTAGGCGATCGAGCGGTCGATCAGGGTGCGCCAGACCGGCTCGGCGATGGCCGGCGACAGGCCGTGGCGCGCGCCCTCGGCCAGCACCTTGGAGACCACATCCTCGATGCGGGCCACGTCTCGCACCACCTTGCGGTCGGTCTTGATGCGGGCGGCGGCGTCCATGTAGCCCTGGCGCCGGGCCAGCAGCGCCACCAGGGCGCGGTCGACCTCGTCGACCCCCTGACGGACCTCGGCCATGGTGGTGCAGTCTTCCGGCGCGAGCGCGGCGCGGTCGTCGGTCATTGTGCTCATCGTCGTCTGGTCGCGGTCAGATGCCGGCGCCGTTGTCGATGGCGCGAAGCGCAGCCTCGTGCGCTTCGGCCTCGGCGGTGATCCAGGCGATGAACGCCTTCACCTGCGGGAGCCGACCTTTGGCCTTGGGATGCACGAGGTGATAGGCGAAGTCCACCGCCGTGGCGATCTGCAGCGGCGCGACGAGGCGGCCGGCCTCGAGATCGGCCTGCGCCAGGGTGCGCTTCGCCAGCGCCACGCCGCGGCCGTTCATCGCCGCTTCGATCACCAGGCTCGACTGGTTGAAGCGCGGCCCGCGCGAGCCGTCGACGCCGCGCACGCCCCGGGCGGCCAGCCACATGGCCCAGTCCGGGCAGGAATCGTCCGGTTCGGGCGAGCCGTCGTGCAGCAGGGTGTGCCTGATCAGGTCTTCGGGCCGTTCGAGGGGATTGGCCTCGAGCAGGGCGGGGCTGACCACGGGAATCACCGTCTCGCCCATCAGGCGGCGCACCTCCATGGCCGGGTAGCGCCCCGCGCCGTAACGGATGGCGACATCGACCTCGCCGGTCGTCAGGTCGACCAGGTCCATGCCGGCGGACAGCCAGACGTCGACTTGGGGATGGGCCTGCTCGAACAGGCCCAGTCGCGGAACCAGCCACTTGGCGGCGAACGAGGGCGGCGCGGTCAGCGTCAGGCGGCGCCCGTCGACGGCGGCGGTGAGGAGCGAAGCGGCCTCGGCCAGGCGGTCGAACGCCTCGCGCAGCGCGGGCAGGGCGGTCTGGGCCGCGTCGGTGAGCAGCAGCCCTTTTGGCGTCCGCTTGAACAGGGCCGCGCCGACATAGTCCTCGAGGTTCTGAATCTGTTGACTTACGGCGCCGGGCGTGACGGAAAGCTCGTCCGCCGCGCGGCTGAAGTTCAGATGTCGGGCGGCGGCTTCGAACGCCCTGAGGGCGTTGAGCGGCGGCAGCCGGCGGCGCTCGACGTTCCGTTCCATAGAATTCCTGACACCCCCGGCAGAAGTCCTTGGGTTGCGAAGTGGCCTTTCCCGCCCCAGTTTGCAAGCGTCCGGCGGTGCATCAGCCCTTTTCGCCGCGGGATGCGAGGCGGGGCGGGCGCAAGTCCGTCCCGCTCTGTTTCCGGTCTTCGGGTTTAGAGAAGCTAAAGTGACGCCGCATCGCCGGACCCCTGCCGCACCCAAGTCCCGCCTGGTCGTCCTGGGCGGCGAGCGCGCCTCGCGTGCGGGTGAGGTCTGGCTGGTCGGCGCCGGTCCCGGCGATCCGGACCTCCTGACTCTCAAGGCGCACAAGGTCCTGCAGACGGCCGAGGTCGTGGTGCATGACGGGCTCGTCTCGGACGACATCCTGGCCCTGGCGCCCGCGGGCGCCCGTCGGATCTCCGTGGCCAAGCGCAAGTCCCGCCATTCCTACGCCCAGGACGAGATCAACCGCATGCTCGTGGCCTTCGCCCTCGAGGGGCTGAAGGTCGTGCGGCTGAAGGGCGGAGACCCCTTCATCTTCGGTCGGGGCGGCGAGGAGCTCGAGGCCTGCCGCGAGGCCGGCGTCGCCTGCCATGTCGTGCCGGGCGTCACGACGGCGCTGGCCGCCAGCGCCTCGGCCGGCGCGCCCCTGACGCATCGGGGCCTCGCCCAGGCGGTCACCTTCGTCACCGGGCACGCCGCCCGGGGCGAGACGCCTGATCTGGACTGGGCCGCGCTCGCCCGGCCCAACCACACGGTCGTCATCTATATGGGCCTGTCGGCCGCCGCCGACATCGCCGCGCGCCTTACCGCGGCCGGACGCGCCGCCGAAACGCCGGCCCTCCTCGTCGAGAACGCGAGCCGCGCCGACGAGCGCCGCATCGCCACGACGCTGGGCGGCCTGCCGCAGGCCGCGGCCACGCTTTCCGGGCCCGCCCTGCTGATGGTCGGCGAGGCCATGGCGCTGGCGGACGCGGGCGACGTCGCCGCTGCGACCGCCGAAGCAGTCAAGTTGCATGGAGTTCTGGGATGAGGGCGCTCACCGCCAACCGCTTGATCGACGGCGAGGTCGTCTTCTGGGCCAAGGGACAGTGGGTCGAACGCCTGGCCGACGCCGAGCTGTTCGGCGACGCGGACGGCGAGGCCGCGCTGGCCGCCGAGGGGCACGCCAAGGCCCAGCCGACGGTGGTCGTCGAACCCTATCTTATCGACCTGACGGCCTCCGAAGGCTTCTGGGCGCCCGTCAGCTACCGCGAGCGCATCCGCGCCCTCGGCCCCAGCAATCACGAATCCCACGGCAAGCAGGCCGAAGGCGGCGCGGCCGTCGCGGCCCTGCAGCACGCCGCCGGCGCGGCTCGCTCGTCGGGCCGGGTCAATCTCATCAAGCGTAAGTGAGGGCGCGATGTATCAGTACGACACCCTCGACAAGGCCTTCGTCGCCGACCGCTCGGCCGAATTCCGCGAGCAGGTCTCCCGCCGACTGGCCGGCGACCTGACCGAGGAGCAGTTCCAGCCGCTGCGGCTGATGAACGGCCTCTATCTGCAACTCCACGCCTACATGCTGCGCGTGGCCATTCCCTATGGCTCGCTGGACTCGCGCCAGATGCGCAAGCTGGCCGAGATCGCGCGCACCTACGACAAGGGTTACGGCCACTTCACGACGCGCACCAACATCCAGTTCCACTGGATCAAGCTGAAGGACGCGCCGGACATCCTGGACGCGCTCGCCAGCGTCGACATGCACGGCATCCAGACCAGCGGGAACTGCATCCGCAACACCACGGCCGATCCCTATTCCGGGGCCACCGACGAGGAGCTGGACGACGCCCGCGTCTGGGCCGAGGCGATCCGCCAATGGTCGAGCCTGCACCCGGAATTCTCGTTCCTGCCGCGCAAGTTCAAGATCGCCATCACGGCCGCCGCCAAGGACCGCACCGCGGCCAAGGCGCACGACATCGGCCTGATGATCCGCCGCGGCCGCGACGGCGAGCTGGGCTTTGAAGTGATCGTCGGCGGCGGCATGGGCCGCACGCCCTATGTCGGTCCGACCATCCGCGAGTTCCTGCCGGTCAATCGCCTGTTCTCGTACCTGGAGGCGATCCTTCGCGTGTACAACCGGCACGGCCGCCGGGACAACAAGTACAAGGCGCGCATCAAGATCCTGGTCTCGGCCCTCGGATCCGCCGAGTTCGCCCGTCAGGTCGAGGAGGAGTGGTCGAAGATCGGCCCCGAGGCCGACCTGCCGGACACCGAGCTGGCCCGCATCCGCGCCGCCTTCGCGCCCAAGGCTTTCGAGGCCCTGCCGACGCGATCCGACGTCTTCGAGGCCGCCAAGGCGTCGAACCCGGCCTTTGCGCGCTTCGCCCGGAACAACCTGCGGGCCCACAAGAAGCCGGGCTACGCCATCGTCGAGATCTCGCTCAAGGAGATCGGGGCGACGCCCGGCGACGCGACCGCCGACCAGATGGACGTGGTGGCCGACCTCGCCGAACGCTACGGCCAAGACGACATCCGGGTGACCCACGAGCAGAACCTCGTCCTGCCGCACGTCAAGCTGGACGACCTGCCGGCGGTCCATGCGGCGCTGGCGACGGCCGGGCTGGCGACGCCGAACGTGAACCTGATCACCGACATCATCGCCTGCCCGGGCCTGGACTACTGCGCCCTGGCCAACGCCCGCGCGATCCCCATCGCCCAGGACATCGCCGAGCGCTTCGCCGACCAGGACCGCGCCGAGGCCATCGGCGAGCTGAAGATCAAGATTTCGGGCTGCATCAACGCCTGCGGCCACCACCATGTGGGCCACATCGGGGTGCTGGGCGTCGATAAGAAGGGCGAGGAGTTCTACCAGCTCACCCTGGGCGGCTCCGGCGCCGAGGACGCCACGATCGGCCAGATGCTCGGCCCGGCCCTGCCGGCCGACCGGGTCGCCCCGGCCATCGACACCCTGGTCGAGGTTTATCTGCGCGAACGCCAGGACGGCGAGCGGTTCCTCGACACCTTCCGACGCACTGGCGTCGCCCCCTTCAAGGAGGCTGTCTATGCCGACGCTCATTAAGCTGGCCGACGGACATATGAGCCTGGTGGAGGATCCCTTCACCGCCGTCGCCGACGACGATTCCGTTCCGCACGGCGACGTCATCGTCTCGCTCAAGCGCTTCCAGGCCGAAGGCGAAGCCCTCTTGGCCGAAGGCCGCCTGCTGGGCGTGCGCGTCGAGCCGGACGAGGATGTCGAGGCCCTGGCCTATGATCTCCCGCGCCTGGCGGTGATCGCCCTGGCGTTCCCCAAGTTCCGCGACGGCCGCGCCTATTCGTCCGCCCGGCTGCTGCGCGAACGGCTGGGCTTTACGGGCGAACTGCGCGCGGTCGGCGACGTCCTGCGCGAGCAGGCCCAGTTCATGGTGCGCACCGGCTTCGACGCCTTCGAGCCGGCTGATGGCGCGACGCCCGAAGACTGGGCCAAGGCCGCCGCGCGCTACCGTCACGTCTATCAACGCGCCGTCGACGGCCGGGCCCCGGCCTTCGTCGAGCGTCAGGAGGCTTGATCATGGCCTACGGGGAACTGGACCGCGAAAGCCTGGCCGGCAGGCTGGATCTCGAACTGCGCCACGCCCATCCCTCGACGGTCCTTGAAGCGGCCGTCGAAGCGTTCGGCGACAAGCTGGCCCTGGTCTCGTCCTTCGGGGCGGAGTCGGCGGTGCTGCTGCACCTGGCCGCCCAGGTGAAGCGCGACATCCCGATCCTGTTCCTCGACACCGGCATGCTGTTCGGCCAGACCCTGGACTATCGACGCAACCTGGCGGCCCTGTTCGGCCTGACGGACGTTCGCGACCTTCGCCCGCTCTACCAGGACCTGGCCGTCGCCGACCCCCAGGCCAAGCTCTGGCAATCCGACACCGACGCCTGCTGCCACGTGCGCAAGGTCCTGCCGCTCGACCGGGCGCTCGGCGAGTTCGACGCCTGGATCACGGGCCGCAAGCGTTTCCACGGCGGCGACCGCCTGTCGCTGCCGGTGGTCGAGCACGCCGAAGGACAGGTGAAGTTCAATCCCCTGGCCAACTGGTCCAAGGCCGAACTCGACGAGTACGCCATGGTTCATGACCTGCCGGCCCATCCCCTGGTCGCCCAGGGCTTTCCCTCGATCGGCTGCTGGCCTTGCACCCAGCCGGTGGAGGAGGGCGAGGATGTCCGCGCCGGACGCTGGAAAGGCCAGGAGAAGACCGAATGCGGCATCCACATCGCGCGCACGCCCGGCGCGGTCGTGGACGTGGGCGGCGACATCTGACGGGAAATCTCGGCGCGCGCCGCCGAATTTGTCGATTTTCAAGGACCTCCGGGCTTAGAAGGCGTTCGAGACGCCCTCACGCTTCTGCAATGCGAGTTGAGCATGACTGACGCCACCGCCACCGCCCCGGCCGCCAGCAAGGCGCGCGGCGCCTTCCTCGCCGAGCGCGTGACCTGGGTCCATCACTGGAACGAGGAGCTGTTCTCGTTCCGCTGCACCCGCGATCCCCATTTCCGCTTCCAGAGCGGCCAATTCGTGATGGTCGGCCTGGAGGTCGAGGGCAAGCCGCTGGTGCGCGCCTATTCGATCGCCAGCCCCGCCTGGCACGATGAACTCGAGTTCTTCTCGATCAAGGTCCAGAACGGCCCGCTGACCTCCCGGCTGCAGCACCTGCAGGTCGGGGACGAGGTGCTGATCGGCAAGAAGCCCACCGGCACGCTGGTGCTGGACGGCCTCAAGCCGGGCAAGCGCCTCTACATGCTCGGCACCGGCACGGGTCTGGCGCCCTGGCTGTCGCTGGCCCGCGATCCGGACGTCTACGAGCGGTTCGAGAAGGTGGTGGTCACCCACACGGTGCGCCATGTGAACGACCTGGCCTATGCCGACCTCTTCGAGCGGGAACTGCCCAACGACGAGATTCTCGGCGAGATCGTCGCGCCGAAACTGTCCTACTACCCCACGGTGACGCGCGACGAATTCAAGACCCGCGGCCGGATCACCGATCTGATCGCGTCGGGCCAGATCTTCAATGATCTCGGCCTGCCGCCGCTGAACCCGGCGGAAGATCGCGTGATGCTGTGCGGCGGGCCGTCGGTCCTGGCGGATCTCAAGATCCAGCTGGAAGCGATGGGCTATGTCGAAGGCTCAATCTCGCAGCCCGGCGACTACGTGCTCGAGCGGGCCTTCGTCGAGACCTGACGGGCAGGGCGCCTTGGGCCTTAGCGGCCCGGGGGGCAGCCCTTGAATTCGCCGACCTTGCTGACAGACAGCTGACTGAGGTTCAGGCTGCGCATGGGGGCCATCGAGGTGGCGCCGCGACCGGTGTAGAGGTCGATCTTGTCGCCCTTGATCGCGCCGCCCGTGTCGGAGGCGTACCAGTATCCGTCGTGCACGCCGCCGTTGGGCAGCGGCAGGCCGACGGTTTCCTTGATGAACAGGACCGTGCGGCGGGGGATGCGCGTGGCGTCGACCGCGACGGTGCGCATGGCCACCACCTGGCAGCCCAGGGAATCCAGGGCGCCGACGCCCTTGGCGCCGGCGTGATACAGCGTCGCCTTCACGATGAAGTCAGGCGTGCCGATCGGCGCGCCGGACAGAATCGAGACCAGGATGTCCCCGATGGGATCGGTAGGGCTAGGCGCGGCGGAAGCGGAGCTTCCTGCGAGGAGCAGCGGCAGGGCTGCGGCCAGGGCGGCGAGGCGGCGTCGCATGACGGCGTCTCCTTCGTCGTTGAACTGGTGACGGGCGTTTTTTGGCCGACTTGAGCTTATGTGGCAACCCGAACAAAACGCACACCCGAGAGTCCTGCGTCAGGTTCGCGGGCTTGCGCCTTGAATCACCGACGCTAATCCTTCAGTCGATTTTTTCGGGGGCATGACATGAAGCTGCAAGTCTACGGCGACTCGATTTCCGGCAACTGCCTGAAGGTGAAATGGACCTGCGATCACCTCGGCAAGGATTATGACTGGATTGAGACCGACGTCCTGAAGGCCGAAACCAGGACTCCGAGCTTCCTGGCTCTGAACCCCGCGGGACAGGTGCCCACCGTCGTGCTGCCGGACGGCCGCTCCCTGGCCCAGTCCAACGCGATCATCCTGCACCTGGCCGAGGGCTCCGCCCTGATCCCGGCGGACGCCTATGCGCGGGCCCGCATGCTGGAATGGATGTTCTGGGAACAGTACAGCCACGAGCCCTATGTGGCGGTCGCCAGGTTCCAGGTGCGCTACCTGGGAAAGTCGCCGGCCGATCTCGAGCCGCGCCTCGTCGAGCGGGGCAAGGCGGCCCTGCAGCGCCTGGAAGACGGGCTGGCTGCGTCGGATTTTCTGGTCGGCGACAGCGTCAGTCTCGCCGATGTCGCCTTGGTCGCCTATACGCGCATGGCCGACGAGGGCGGATTCGACCTGGCCGACTATCCGCGGGTGCAAGCCTGGATCGGTCGCGTGGAGAAGGCCCTCTCCATCGCCTGAGGACGCCATGAACCGATCCGCCAAGTTCGCCGCCGCCGCCATGCTCGCCGCAGGAGCCCTGGCTCCCGCGCCCGCCCTGGCTTGGGGGGCGATGGGCCACAGGATCGCCGGCGTCGCCGCCATGGGCGCGCTGCCCGACGAGGTCCCGGCGTTCCTGCGCACGCCGACGGCCGCCGGCGACGTGGGCGAACTCTCGCGGGAACTGGACCGCTCCAAGGGCGCCGGCAAGGTGCACGACAGCGACCGCGACCCGGCCCATTTCCTGGATGTGGAGGACGACGGCAAGGTCCTGGGCGGACCCCTGATCTCGGCCCTTCCGGCCACCCGCGCCGATTACGAGAAGGCGCTTCAGGGCGCGGGAACCGATAGCTGGAAAGCCGGCTATCTGCCCTATGCGATTACGTCCGAGTGGCAGCAGCTGACCAAGGATCTGGCCTATTGGCGGGTGCTCCAGGCGGCCGAGGCGCGCGCCGTCGATCCGGGCCGTCGCGCCTGGTTCGCCGAGGATCGCCGCCGCCGCGAGGCGCTGGCGCTGGAGACCTTGGGGAACCTGTCGCACTATGTCGGCGACGGCGCCCAGCCCCTGCATGTCACCGCCCACTACAACGGCTGGGGGGACTACCCGAACCCCAAGGGCTACACGGCCGCCAAGCTGCACGGACCGTTCGAGGGCGATTTCGTCTTCGCCAATGTCGCGCCCGCTGCGGTCTCGGCGGCGGTGGGACCGTTCCGCAGCTGCGGCTGCGCCATCGAGGCGCGGGTCACGGCCTATCTCCAGACCACCTGGCGCGAGGTCGAGCCCCTCTACGCGCTCGAGAAGGCGGGCGGCTTCAAGGACAAGGACCCCCGCGGCGTCGCCTTCGCCACGACGCGCGTGGCCGCCGGTGCGACTGAGCTGCGCGACCTGATCGTCGAGGCCTGGCGCGCGGCCGGGACCGCCCAGGTGGGCTGGCGGCCGGTCAGCGTCGCCGATGTCGAAGCCGGCAAGGTCGATCCCTTCGACGCGCTTTACGGCGTCGACTGAGCCGCCTTGCGCGGCGCGCGCTTGGCGGCGGACTTGCGTGCCGCAGGTTTCGCCGGGGTTTTGCGCCGCGCCGGCGGCGCCTCCGCCTTGACCTCTTGGGCCTCGGCCGTGGCCTTCTCGGCATTGCGCAGACGGGCGTTCATCTGGTCGAGCTTGGCGAGGATGGCCTCGAGTTCCTCGTCGTCGAGGTTCTCGATCCCGATGAAGCTGTTGGACGACTTGCCGACCCTGATCAGTTCGTCGAGCTTGGCCTGGATGGCGTTGTTGTCGCGGTTCTGGGTGTTCTGGATCAGGAACACCATCAGGAAGGTGACGATGGTGGTCGAGGTGTTGATCACCAGCTGCCAGGTGTCGGAGAAGCCGAACAGGGGCCCCGACAGGGCCCAGGCGAACACCAGGATGCAGCAGGCGGCGAAGACCGGGGGGCGGCCGGTCCAGCGGGAGATGGCGGTCGCGAACTTGGTGAAACCCCGGCCGAACTTGGTCATCTACGCTCCCGCTGCGTTGCTTCTCGCGGCCTGAACGGATAGTCGGGGCGCCAGTTCCGGAGGCGACCATGTCCGAAATCCAGGCGAACGAAGCCCAAGTCATCGATGGCAAGATCTATGCGGAGCGCCTGCGCGCCGAGGTCGCCGCCGAGGTCGCCGAACTGAAGGCCAGCCACGGTCTGCAGCCCGGCCTGGCGGTGATCCTCGTGGGCGAGGACCCCGCCAGCCAGGCCTATGTGAAGTCCAAGGGCGAGAAGTCGCTGGAGGCGGGCATGCACTCGGTGACCCACCGCCTGCCGGCCAGCGCGCGCCATGAGGACATCCTGGCCGTGATCCAGGCGCTGAACGCCGACCCCCGTGTCCACGGCATCCTGCTGCAGCTGCCTCTGCCCAAGGGCCTCGACGAAAAGCCGCTGATCGCCGCCATCGACCCGGACAAGGACGTCGACGGACTGCACATCATCAACGCCGGGCGCCTGGCCCAGGGCCTTCCCGCCCTGACGCCCTGCACGCCGCTTGGCTGCATGATCCTGCTGCGCGAGACCGTGGGCGACCTGCGCGGCAAGCGCGCCGTGGTGGTGGGGCGCTCGATCCTGGTGGGCCGGCCCATCGCCCAGCTGCTGCTGCAGGCCGACTGCACCGTGACCATCGCCCACTCGCGTACGGTGGACCTGCCCGCCGTCTGCCGCGAGGCCGACATCCTTGTGGCGGCCGTCGGCCAGCCGCGCATGGTCAAGGCCGACTGGATCAAGCCCGGCGCCGCGGTGATCGACGTCGGCATCAATCGCGTGCCCTTCGACAATCCCGAGAAGGCCGCTCAGGGCAAGACCAAGCTGGTCGGCGACGTGGACTACAAGGCCGCGCTCAAGGTGGCCGGCTGGATCACGCCCGCGCCGGGCGGCGTCGGCCTGATGACGGTCGCCTGCCTCCTGCAGAACACCGTGACCGCCGCGAAGCGGATCCACGGCCTGGGCTGAGGCTCAGCCCGCCGGCGGCGCGACGCGGGCGTTGGTCCAGGCGACGATCTTGCCGATCGTCTGCCCGTTCGCTGCATCGAAGGCCTCGACGATGTCGCCCACCCGGTTGCGCCGCGCCTTGACCTCGGCGGCGAACAGCTCGTCCCCGGCCACGGTGCGATCCTCAACGCGGGTCAGGACGGCGCGCACCCGCACGACGACCGTCGGCGTGCGGCCGCTGTCATAGACTACCTGGAAATCGCGAACGTCGAGGGCCAGGCGGTAGGGCGCCTGTGCGACGCCGCCGCGCGCGACCAGCCGCGCCGCGCCCGGATTGGCGTCGAAGGCGCGGGCCACGGCCTCGTCGAACAGCACGCTGGCCGGCGAGACCCAGCGCGCTTGTCCGATATAGGCGGCTTCGGCGCCCGTCAGGGTGAGAATGCGGTCGCCCGACACCGCCCGCGCGAAGCTCGTCGGCGCGCGCGCCACGCCGACGCTCAGTCCGGCGGCGGACGCCTCGGCCGGCGGGGGCGCGTCGCCGAAGCGATAGAGTTGCGACGGCTTGGTCTTGGGAAACACCGTGACGCAGCCGGCCAGCGCCAGGGCGGTCGCCGCCGCCAGCGCCGCCTGCGTCGCGCGCCTGATCAGGGTCATGGCTTCACCTCGGCTTCACGCGCCGGCGGCTTGGCCACCAGGTCGCGGGGATTGGATTCCAGCTCGTTCGACAGCCGCTCCAGCGAGGCGGCCGCGGATTGCAGCGCGGACACGGCCTCAGTCACCTGGGGCAGGCCGTTGGCGGCGAAGTCGGACGTCGGTCCGTCCAGCTTTGCGATCAGGCCGCGCATGTCCTTGGCCGCGGCCTGGGCCTCGGCCGCGGCTTCGGCCGCGCTGGCCATCATGCGCTTGCCGTCGCCGTCTAGCAGGGCGCGGCCGGACTTGCTGAGTTCGGTGATCTCCTGGGCGGCGGCGTCTATGTCCTGGACCGCCTTTTCGGCGTCGGCGATCAGCGCCTTTCGCTGGCGCAGCTCGGCGGTCACCGACTGCACGTCGGACAGGGCCAGGCCGAAGGTCTTGATGTTCTCTTCCGACAGCACGCGGTTCACCCGGTCCAGGGCCTCGACCGTGCGGGTCAGCACGGTCCCACCGCCCGCGAGCAGGTCGCCCAGGGCGCTGCGCTGGCTGCGGATCTTGGGCACCTGGTCCTTGGGCGTGACGTCGGTCAGGAGCGGCTTGGACGGCGTCCCCGCCGTGATCTGCACATAGTTGACGCCGGTCACGCCCTGCGGCTCCAGCGTGGCGTAGGAATCGACCTTGATCGGCACGTTCGACGTGATGCTGGCCCGTGCGATGACGCGGCTGGGATCGGCGGGGTCGAGATCGATCTTGGTGACTTCCCCGACCTTGATGCCGTTGAAATGCACTTCGCCGCCCTGCGACAGGCCACGCACGGGTCCTTGGAAGACGATGTCGTAGACGTCGTAGTCCCGGGCGAAGCGCAACTGGACCAGCCAGAACGAAAAGACCATCAGGCCTGCCGCCAGCAGCAGCGTGGCCAGACCCACCAGGGCGTAGTTGGCGTTGCGTTCCATCACAGCTCCTCAGCCGCGTGCCGGGCGCCGGCGGCCGCCGCGCGGCCGCGAGGGCCCAGGAAGTATTCCCGGATCCATGGATGGTCTGAATGCTCGAGCTCGCCCACCGGCGCCACGGCGACCACCCGCTTGTCGGCGATCACCGCCACGCGGTCGGTGACGGCGTAGAGCGTGTCGAGGTCGTGAGTGATCATGAACAAGGTCAGCTCAAGGCTCTCGGAAAGGTCGCGCACCAGTTCGTCGAACGCGGCCGCGCCGATCGGGTCGAGGCCCGCGGTGGGCTCGTCCAGGAACAGGAGTTCAGGGTCCAGGGCAAGGGCGCGGGCCAGGGCCACGCGCTTGCGCATGCCGCCGGACAGTTCGGACGGCTTCAGTTCCCCCGCGTCCTGGCGAAGGCCGACCAGGGCGATCTTCAGATCGACCAGCTCGTCGATCTCCCGCCGGCTCATGCTGGTATGCTCGACCATCGGGGTCGCGATGTTCTCGCGCACCGACAGGTTCGAGAACAGGGCGCCGTGCTGGAAAAGCACGCCCCAGCGCTGCTCGACCCGCGACCAGCGTTTCCGCGTCGCGGTCTGCACGTCGTAGCCCAGCACCCGGATCTGCCCGGCGTCGGGAGCCTTGAGCCCGATGATCGAATTCAGCAGCACCGACTTGCCGCTGCCCGAGCCGCCGACGACGCCCAGGACCTCGCCGCGTCGCACGACGAGATCGAGGTTGTCGTGAACCACGTGGCTTCCGAACTGGCTGCGCAGTCCGCGCACCTCGATGGCCGGGGTCTCGCCCGTCAGGGTGATCTCGTCTGGGCCGCCGCTCACAGGTCGAGCTCCATATAGATCAGGGCGAAGATCGCATCGATGGCGATGATCGCGAAGATCGCGTGGACGACGGCGGCGGTCACGCGCCGGCCGAGGGATTCCACGTCGCCGCCGACCTCCATGCCCTGTCGGCAGCCGATGCCGGCGATGGCGGCCGCCATCACCGGGGCCTTCGACAGCCCGATCCAGAAGTGCGTGGGGCCGACATTGTCGACGATTCGTTGCAGGAAGAACGTCGGACCGAGGTCGAGCACGGACCAGGTGACCATCATGCCGCCGAACAGGCCCGCCAGTGTGGCCACGAACGTCAGCAAGGGGATCGTCATGAGCAGCGCGAAGAAGCGCGGGAAGACCAGGGCCTCGTAGGGATCGACCCCCAGCACGCGCATGGCGTCGATCTCCTGGTTCATCTTCATCGACCCGATTTCCGCGGCGAAGCTCGAGGCCGAGCGACCCGCCAGCAGGACGGCGGTGATGATGATGTTGAACTCGCGCAGGACGGCGATGCCGATAAGCTCGACGGCGAACACCTGGGCGCCGAACTGCTGCAGCATGTTGGCGCCGAGCAGGCCGACCACCGCGCCGATGAAGAAGGCGGTGACCGCGACGATGGGGATGGCGTCAAGGCCCGCGCGCTCGGCCAGGGCGAAGCAGGCCGCCCATCGGATGCGCAGCGGATTGGCTACGGAACGTCCCAGCACGACCAGGAGATGTCCGACGAAGATCAGGGTGCCGATCGCGTCGCGGCCAAGGCCGACGACCCCCTTGCCCGTCCGCACGAGGAGTTCGTAGAGGCCGTTCGGCCGCCGGAAAGGCTCGGGCTTGCGGCTGGCTAGGGCGCGCGCCACCAGATCGAGGAGCCGCAAGGTTTCGGGCCGCGCGTCGATATGGAGCGCCTCGAGCCGCCCGCCCGTGGCCTTGACGAGGGCGAAGGCGCCGGCCGTGTCGAAGCGGCGGACAGCCGTGAGGTCCAGGCGCGTCGCCGGGGCGCCGTCGAGGGCGCGGCGCAGCGCCTCGGCCGCCTCGCCGAGCGTCAGGGCGGTCCAGTCCCCCGCCAGCACCGCCGCGCGGCCGTCGGCCAGGTCTTCCACTTGGAATTCGGCGGGACGGTCCATGCGCGGGTGCTGATCAGCCTCCATCGATTTCGCGGCGCGTCGAGTCGACGCGGGCGGGGAAGCCTAGCAGACGAGGCCCCGGACCCGAACGTAGCACGGTCCAGGTTGTTCCCGCGGCGGGGATGTTCGAAGCTGTCGTGGCAATCTGACTCGCACGGGCGTGAACCGCTCCGGGCGGAACGGGCCAATTTTCGCCCCACTCCGGCGGGTATCGATTGTCGCGTGCAAGCAAGGCTGGGAGAGTGCGTTGGCCCGCCAGATCGACATCGCCGGCAAGTCCGGGACCATTTACCGCTATACGGAGCTGGACGAAGTGCGTCCTCAGGCCCCGGCCGGCGCGAACTACATCGTCACAGCGGCGACGGATCGTGGGGAAGGCGTGGTCTTCGTCGGCGAGACGGACAACCTCTCGCGCGGCGACTGGCGTGGGCCGCTGACGGAGGCGAGGGCGCGCTTCGAGGATGTCCGCATCCTCACCCGGCTGAACGTGCGCAGTGCCGTGCGCCAGACCGAGACGAGCGATCTGATCGATCACCATCGGCCGACCCTGAATGCGGACGCCGGACCTCAAGGTCAGAGTTTCGCAGACGCCGCCGCCGAGACCGGGGCGGGCGAGTCCGGCGAGCGCGAGGCCTGAGGCCTGAGGCCTCAGACGCCCAGCACCGCCTTGGACATGATGTTGCGCTGAATCTCGTTGGTTCCGGCGTAGATCGAGCCCGCACGGTCGTTGAAATACTTGGACGTGACGGTCAGGCTGTGCGCCGGCCCGGCGACGAACCCGTCCGCGGGGGGCGTGACGCCCGGGGTCGGACCGCCCGGCGACACCGCGTGCGGCTGGTAGGGCAGGCCGTAGTGTCCCGCCGCCTCCAGCGCCAGCTCGGTGAGATGCTGGCTGAGTTCGGTGCCCACCGTCTTGGTCAGCGACGACTCCGCGCCCGGCGCCTCGCCGTTCGACAGGCGCGACATGAGGCGCAGCTCAACGGCGTCCAGGGTGTCGATGCGGATGGCCGCGTCGGCCAGCTTGCGGGCGAAGCTCGGATCGTCGATCAGGCGCGCGCCTGAACCGTCCAGCTCCGCCTCGGCCATCGCGCGGATCTTGCGCAGCCGCACGTTCATGCCCGGCGCATAGGCCGAGCCGCCGCGCTCGAACTGCATGAGGTACTTGGCCACCGTCCAGCCGTCGCCGACGCGTCCCACCACATTGGCCTTCGGCACGCGAACGTCGGTGAAGAAGACTTCGTTCTGGATGTGCTCGCCGCTCAGCGAGACGATCGGTTTCACGCTGACGCCGGGCGTCGACATGTCGATCAGCAGGAAGGTGATGCCCTTCTGCGGGATCGATTCCTTCGCGGTGCGCACCAGGCAGAAGATCCAGTTCGCCCGGTTGGCGTGGGTGGTCCAAATCTTGTGGCCGTTGCAGACGAAGTCGTCGCCGTCCTCGACCGCGCTCATCTGCAGCGAGGCGAGGTCGGAGCCGGATCCAGGCTCGGAATAGCCCTGGCACCAGAAATGTTCGCCGGACAGCATGCGGGGCAGGAAGAAGTCCTGCTGCGCCTTGGTCCCGTGGCCGATCAGGACGGGGCCGCACATGCCGACGCCCATCGGCGACACCGGCGGGGCGCCCGCCTTGGCGGTCTCGCTGGCGAAGATGTAGCGCTGAACCACGCCCCAGCCGGTCCCGCCGAATTCCTTCGGCCAGGCCGGCGCGACCCAGCCGCGGGCGTGCAGGATGCGTTGCCAGGCCATCGCCGGCTCATAGTCGGCGTAGACGCTGGTCAGGCCGCGGCCCACACGCCGCAACTCGGGCGTGAGCTCGGCGTCGAGGAAAGCGCGGACCTCGTCCCGAAAGGCGAGGTCCGCGGCGCTCCAGCTCAGGTCCATGATGAACGGACCCGAACGCTTACATCAGCTCGACGATGATGGCGGGAGCCATGCCGCCGGCGGCGCACATGGTCACCAGGCCGCGCTTGCCGCCGCGGCGCTCGAGCTCGTCGATCACGGTGCCGATCAGGATCGAGCCGGTGGCGCCGATCGGGTGGCCCAGCGCCATGGCGCCGCCGTTCACATTGACCTTCTCGCGGTCGAGCTTGAGGTCGCGGATGAACTTCTCGGCCACGACGGCGAAGGCTTCGTTGATTTCCCACAGGTCGATGTCGTCGACCGTCAGGCCGGCCTTCTTCAGCACCTTGTGAGCGGCCGGAACCGGCGCGTTCAGCATCAGGGTCGGGCTGTCGCCGACATTGGCCGTGGCGACCACGCGGGCGCGCGGCTTCAGGCCGTTCTTCTTGGCGTATTCCGGCGAGGCCAGCAGGACGGCGGCGGCGCCGTCGACCACGCCCGACGAGTTGCCGGCATGGTGCACGTGCTTGATCTGCAGTCCAGGGTGAACCTGGGTGATCAGGCCGGCCAGGGTGGTGCCCTGGGCGTCCATCGGCGCCAGGGCCATGGCTTCGAACGACGGCTTCAGCGAGGCCAGGCCTTCCAGCGTCGTCTGCGGGCGCGGGAATTCCTCGTGGTCGAGGGCCAGCGTGCCGTCGTCATGGTAGACGGGGACCAGCGACTTGGCGAAGGCGTTCTCGGCCAGGGCCTTGGCGGCGCGCTGCTGCGAGACGTAGGCCAGCTCGTCCAGCGCTTCGCGCGGGATGTTCTCCAGCGTGGCGATGGCGTCGGCGCAGACGCCTTGGTGCGACTGCGGGTGGATCTTGCGCAGGTGGGCGTTGCCGGCGTCCATCAGGGCCGGGCCGTCGAAGAAGGCGGCGTTCTGCGGGGCGCTGGACGCCGTGTACGACATCATCTCGCAACCGCCGGCGATGATCAGGTCTTCCATGCCCGACATGATCTGGGCGGTGGCCAGGTTCACCGTGGTGATGCCCGAGCCGCAGAAGCGGTCGAGGGTCATGCCGCTGGCGCGCACGTCGAAGCCGGCGTCCAGGGCGGCCATTCGGCCCAGGTCGTTGCCCTGCTTGCCGCGCTGGGACGAGGTGCCCCAGATCACGTCGTCGACTTCTTCGGTCTTCAGATTGTTGCGCTCGGCGATGGCCTTCAGCACCGTGGCCGACAGCCGTTGCGGGTGCAGGTCCGCCAGGGCGCCCTTGCCGACCTTGCCGATGCCGCGCGGCGTGCGGCAGGCGTCGATGATCCAAGCTTCGCTCATAGTCCCCGTTCCTTCGTTCTGGGCGGCGCGCAGGCCGCCGTCTCCGCCACTGTGACGCGGCGACGCAACGGCAGCCTAGTGGGAAATCTGGGGGTTAGGTCCCCGGGGCGAAACCCCGCACCGATCACATCAGCGGGTTTGAATAGCGCCGGCCCGAGCCCGGCTCGGGATTGAAGGTGCGCTTGGCCCAAGCCTTCACCTGCGGATGAAATTCGCCATCAGGCGTGCCGAGCGCCGGCAGCGCGAGGAGTGCGCACAGAAGAAGTGCGGCAGCGATCAGACAGACGACGTCGCCAATCCGCGGCGCGGTCACCCTCTGGGCGTATGGCATCAGGCGGGCGATGAGGGCGGCGAATTGGTGCATCGGCAGTGATGAGGTCTTCGACTACGGCGCTTGGAACGGCGCGATGGAACTCGCAAGTATCCACAGCAACCTATACGCGTAGCTCAGATACAGATAACAGAAAGGTACCCGTTTTGAGAAAGCGCGCCCGCGTTGGGATCGATCCTGCCCTCGCCGGAATTGTCCTTGCTCTGGGGACGACCTCCTTCAAGGACGTTTAAGCGAGGCAATGCATTGGAAAATATCGAGAAAATGTGGACTAGTCGCGAGATCGACGCCGGGAATTTCAGAACGGCTCCGAAAAAATTCCATAGTGCAACAATGCATGCGGGGCGCGTCGGAAGATTGTAGAAAATGTATTGTGTAAATGAACATTCATTTCGCGACAGATCGTTGACGATCCAATCATAGAGCGAGGGGTGGGGATGGATCGAGGTTAAATTCGATCTGTGAGCAGCATCTGAAAGTATTCGGACACGTTCGCGCCGCTCGTTAATTTGCATTGGGGGATATCATGCAGAACGAGCTGATCGTCGAACGCCGCGCCGCATCCTGGCGACTGCGGCTTTTGCTGTGCGGCAGCGTCGCCGCCATCGCCGTCGCCGGTCAGGCCGAGGCCGCGCCCGCGGCCGCCGACGTCGGAGAAGTCGTCGTAACAGGGACCCGCCTGAAAAGCGGGGTTAGCAGCACCAGCCCGATCACCACCACCACGCGGGAGGAGATTCAGGCCCAGGGGGTGGTCAACGCCGAGACCATCATCCGCGACCTGCCGGCGGCCGCACCGGGGCGCTCGATGGTCTCCAACAACAACGCCTTCGGCGCCTCCCAGGTAGCGCTGCGCAATCTGGGCGAGGCGCGCACCCTGGTCCTCGTTGACGGTCATCGTCTGGTCCCGGCGGACTTCGGCGGCACGACCGACATCAACGCCGTGCCGACGCCGATGATCGAGCGCGTCGACGTGCTCACGGGCGGCGCCTCCGCCGTCTACGGGTCAGACGCGATCGCGGGCGTCGTGAACTACGTGCTGCGCGACAAGTTCGACGGTCTCGAAATCTCCAGCCAGTACTCCGGCTTCGACGAGGGCGACGGCAAGACCCTGGACGTCAGCGTGATCGGCGGCGCTCAGACCGCCGACGGGCGGGGCCGCTTCATCGGCTGGATGGGCTACACCCAGCGCGATCCCATTTTCCGCCACAGCCGCGACTGGGCCGCGGTGAACTACACCTCCAGCAACGGCGTGCTCGTCCCGTCGTTCAGCACCATCATCCCGGAGGGCAAGCTGCCGACGCTGAACCTGATGTTCAGCCCCAACCGCACGCTCGTTCCCTATGACGAACGCGTCTACAACGACATCAGCAACGTCTACATCACGACGGACCAGCGCCGATACATGGCGGGGTTCAAGGGCGCCTGGCGCCTGACCGACGGCGTAGAGCTCTACGGCGGCGCGTTGTTCGCGCAGAACCAGGTCCAGCGCCAGCTCAACGCGCCGTCGATCAACACGTCGATGCAGATCAACTACGGCAATCCGCTGCTGTCCGATCAGGAGCGGCTGGCCATCTTCGGGGCGGGCGTCTTCGGGCCGAATGACACGCGCAGCATCCTGGTCGAGCGCCGCATCGTGGAGAACGGCAACTTCCAGGACCGAAACACCTATCGCACCTTCCAATTCCAGCTCGGCGCGCGCGGGGACCTGCCGGGCGGGTTCCGCTATGACGTCTCCAGCCAGTACGGCGAGACTCACTGGAGCGAGCGGCTCGTCAACGACCTGTCGGTAAGCCGCTTCCAGCAGGGCCTGCTGGTCAACCCGAACGGGACCTGCACCAACGCCAGCGGCGGCTGCGTGCCGATCGACATCTTCACCAGCGCCCCCGGCGCCATCACCGCCGATCAGATCGCCTTCATCAACCTGACCCAATTGGCGTCCTCGACGACGACTCAGTTCGTCACCACGGCGTCCGTCTCCGGGGACCTCGGCGCCCTGGGAATCAAGAGCCCCTGGGCCGCCAAGCCGGTCGAAGTCGCCTTCGGCGCCGAATATCGCCGTGACACCATCGACTATCGGCCCGACGAGAACCTGCGGGTTGGCGCGAACGCGCTCTTCGGCTCCCAGGCCGTGGTCGAAGGCGAGAACGACCTGAAGGACTACTTCGCCGAGGTGCGCGCGCCCCTCGTCCAGGAGCGGCCCTTCCTCAATCTGCTCGAGCTTTCCGGAAGCGTGCGCCGGCTCGACTACAAGCTGGCCGGCAAGGCCACGTCATACGGCTATGGCCTGGCCTGGATGCCGGTCGAGGAACTCCGGTTCCGCGCCTCCTTTCAGCGCGCGGTGCGCGCGCCGACGCTGAGTGAACTGTTCCGGCCTGCGACGCCGTCCAACGACACCGGCGTCGATCCCTGTTTCCGAAACGGCGCGACCGCGGCGACGGGGGCCGCGGCGCTCTGCCAGGCCACCGGCACGCCGGCCGCGGCCTACAACACGGCCACCTTCCAGTGCCCGCAGTTCACCTGCACCAGCATCATCGGGGGCAATGTCGATCTCAGCTTCGAGCGTTCCGACACCAAGTCGTTCGGCGTCGTCTGGCGGCCGCAGGCGGTTCAGGGGCTGGTCGCGTCCGTCGACTATTACGACATCAACGTGACGGGCGCGATCCGCAGCTTCGGGTCGTCGTTCCAGACCATTCTGAACACCTGCTATGGCTCCGCGCCGAACCAGAACCCCTCGCAGGACCCGGGCACCATCTACTGTCAGCTGGTCCATCGCCTGCCGGCGACCGGTCAGATCTACGGCGGCGGACGCCTTGCTCAGCAACTCGGCTATGTCTCGCGCCAGAACCAGAACAGCGGATACCTCCGGACAGAAGGCCTCGATTTCGACGTTTCCTACCCGATCCGGCTGGACGACATCGGCGTGCCCGGCCTGGGCGGCAGCCTGAACGTCGGCGTGCTGGCCACGCGCGTCCTCGCCTTCGATCAGGTCAACGTGCCTGGAACCCCCGAGCAGAAGTGCGCGGGCACGTTCGGCAACCTTTGCGGCCAGCCGATTCCCAAGTGGCGCGTGACGCTGCGCGCCGCCTGGGCGCCGACCGAAGACCTGACGGTGTATGCGCGCTACCGCTACATTTCCGAAGTCACCCAGGACGTCGACGCCTTCAGCGGGACCACCTCGGATCCGGCCAGCCACAGCATCGGCGCGCAGTCCTACGTCGACCTGTCCGCCAACTGGCGGGTCATCGACCCCGTGACCCTGACCGTGGGCGTGAACAACGTCTTCGACAATGAGCCGCCGGTGATCTCCCGGATCTTCGGGGCGAACATCCGCGGCCTCGCGAACACCTTCCCAGGGACCTACGACCTGGGGCGCTACCTGTTCATGGGCGTCCGCGCGCAGTTCTGATCGCGCCGTATCTGGGGCCCTGCTGGTCCGGAACCAGCGGGGCCGGGCTCGGCGTCAGCTCAAGGGGCATGACACGAAAAGGGGCGCCGACGATCGTCGGCGCCCCTTCAGTGATTCCGGACGACCTCAAGTCGTCGCGGCGGCGTTAGAACTTCACGCTGATCTCGGCGCCGTAGGTCCGCGGCTCGTTGAAGTTCGCATAGTCGCCGATGGCGTTGGTCCCCGTCCGACCTTCGGTCGAGCGGCGGTAAATGTGCTCCTCGTCGAGCAGGTTGCGCGACCAAAGGGCGAAGGACAGCTTGCGTCCGTCGCCGACGTCGACATCCACCAGGGATGCACGCGCATTGACCACGAAGGAGTCGTCCGTCTTCTGCGGCGACTGCTCGAAGCTCTGGGTGCCTTCCGAGTAGCTGCCGCTGAGGTGCAGGCGCAGCGTCCCGAACTCCAGCGGACGGACGTAGTCGACGGCCACGTTCGCGGCGTTCGGCGGCGTGTAGATGATGAAGACCGGCTGCACGGTCCCGCAGGTCGGGCAGGCGGCGGAGGCCGGGAAGGGGTTCTTCGCATCCGGCACCTTGGTCTTCGTGTAGGCGTAGCCGAGGCTCACGCTCAACTCGTCCGTCACGCGCCAGTTGGCGTCCAGCTCGACGCCGCTGATGTCCGTCGTGCCGGGCGCATTGACCGTCTCGACCGTATTGCGGGTGTTGCCGGTGATCGGGTCGGGCGCGACGAGCGTGAACTCGATCTGGCTGTTCGTCCGGTCCATCTGGAAGGCGGCGATGTTCAGGCGCAGTCGGTCGAAGAGCACGCTCTTCAGGCCGACTTCGTAGGACTTCACTTCTTCCGATTCGAACGGCGCGTAGGTCAGCGAGCGCGAGTTGGCGCCCCCGGCCCGGTAGCCGGTCGCGTAGGTGGCGTAGACGTTGATGTCGTCGCTGATGTCATAGGCCACGGTGAAGACGGGGTCGAAGCGGCTTTCCTTGAGTTCGAAGGTGAAGGGCTTCGGCGTATTGCTGACCTTGTAGAGCCAGCCGTTCTTCTCATCTTCCGTGTAGCGGCCGCCCAGGGTGACATGCAGGGCGTCGTTCAGCACCGGCGGCGTATAGACCGTGTGGACATAGGCGCCGCGGCTCTCCGCATACGCCACGCTGCCGCGGTCGATGGAGCGGAAGCCGCGCAGGATGCCGGCGGTGCGCGGATCGCGGACCACATAGGCGCCCGTCGAGCCGACATAGGTGAGGGAGCTCGGCGTCGCCGCTTCTTCCCAGGCCTTTTCGTTGAAGTAGTACAGGCCGACCACGTACTCGAGACGGTCATCAAGCGCGGAGCCGATGAACTGGAACTCCTGGCTGCGCTGGAGCTGCGTCAGATCCGACAGGCTGTAGCGCGAGAAGTTGCGGGCCGAGTTGCCTTCCGGCGCGTTCGGCTGGAACACGGGGGGACGGTTCGGGCCGCCGGCGTTGTCGTACTGATAGGCCTCGACTTCGCGATAGGCGGTGATCGAACGGATCTCCAGGTCCTCGTTGATCTTCCAGCTCAGGGTGAGCGAGTGGCCGAAGGCCTTGTCCACGCTCGGCTGCTGCGGCACGCCGATGTCCGCCACGTCCTGACGATTGGGATGCACCTTCACGTTCGGCGGCAGCGGCGAGATCGTTCCGGACGGACGCGGGAACGCGGTCGAAACGGGCAGGTTGTTGGGATTGTAGTTGATCAGCTGGCTGATGAACGGCGTGCTTTCGCTGTAGCCGCGGTCATAGGCGTAGGTGGCGCTGAAGTTGTCGACCGGCCGCCACAGCGCGGTGCCGCGGAAGCCGCGACGGTCCACGTAGTTCCAGCCCGTGGCGCCGTCCAGCGGGTTCTCGGTGGTGGCGTCGTGGCGGTGCAGCGCGCCGTCGAACTTGAGGCTGACCCCGTAGATTTCGGGCAGGTCGAGGTGGCCCTCGGCGTTGTAGCCGTTGAAGTTGCTGACGCCGGCCGTGCCGCGGAAGCCGAACTCGCCGGCGGGACGACGGGTCACCATGTTGACCGCGCCGCCTTCGGTATTGCGGCCGAACAGGGTGCCCTGAGGGCCGCGCAGGACCTCGACGCGCTCAATGTCCAGCATCGCCGCGTTCAGCCCGTGCTGGCGGCCGAGATAGACGCCGTCGAGATAGACGCCGACGCCCTGCTCGCGGGCGGGCTGGTTGGCGTCATTGGGCACGATGCCGCGGATGCCGACCGTCAGCGCCGTCTGGCGCGACTCGAAGGTCGACACGCGCAGACCGGCCACGCCGTCGGCGAGGTCGAGCAGCGACTGGACGTGCTTGTCCTTCATCGCTTCCTGGGAGACGACAGAGATGCTGATCGGCGTGTCCTGGACGTCTGTCTCCCGCTTCAAGGCGGTGACGACGAGGCCTTCCACGGCCGTTTCTTCTTCGGCGAAGACAGGCGATGCGACGGCCGCGACGGCCAGGACGGTCAAGAGCGCGGAGCCCGCCCGAAGGTGGGTGCGGAGGTGGGCCGGAAATTTCATTGTGGTTATCCCCTCAGGATCATCTCGGGCGCGGGGGCCAGCCCTGCTCGGCCTCGTCCGCTCTTCGCCCGGCGTCCTTCTACGGAGGCCACATGACGCCAACGCTACGGATGCATCACAGAACCATGACACGGCCGCAGTTCGTCCGGTCCCGGCGGACTGCGGGGTTCTCGCGGCCTGTCGCAACAGGCGAGGCGGCGCGCGCCAGGCGACCGCCTAGCCGCTTGACGTTGGGGCGGCCGGGACGAAGGGCGATGTCCCTCCGACGCTCGAACGTCACGGAGGTATTTTCGGGAAGGGAATTCACGCCGGTTCAGCGGCGGAAGGAATGGTGGATGCGACAGGGATTGAACCTGTGACCCCCTCGGTGTGAACGAAGAGGCGGAGGGCGAAGAGTTATTTAAAACAATCGGTTAGGTTTTCGGCTCTCGCCAGAAACACCCCGAAAATAGGTCGTTTCTGGGGAATAACTGGGGAGTGGTCTGCGGCCACGCCCCGCCAATTCCAGGCGTTCCGGGCTCAGAGGTTGGACGAAGAATGCTCACTCCGGATAGCCCTTCACGCGACATAATCCAACACGCGAACAAGCTGGCTTATACTGCGCCGCCAACTGGGCGCTGAGCGGCGGCGATCATTGATCGGGCGGGAGACAGTTGCAGGTCAACGTCTGCTGCGCGCCACTACCCGACATTGGCTCCGGGCTGGGAAGTGGACGCTGGTCCGCCCTGGCCCCCGTTGGTCGTCCCCATCTCCGATTTGCCGCTGCGAGCCGGGTTCGATTCATGGCGGCTGGGTTGAAAGCGCCAAACAAGATTGAAATCACTGCACAAGTCACGGCGAGGTCTTGTCGAGGCTGACCGCCCACCTGGATGACACCGATCGCGTTCAGGTGGCCGCCATCCAGGCGCTGCCACGCCTGGGGCGCCTCTCCCCCTCCATGCTGCGTCGGATGCTCCGGCTGGGCGCAAGCCGGACCGCTGCCGTGAGGGCGGCGGTCACCGCCGCGATCTGCGATCATGAGATCCGGGAGCCGGAGCTCCTCGATGTCCTGATTGAGGGGCTTGGCGCTGGGACAGGCGCCAGCGTGGTCGCCGCCAAGGCGCTCACCTCCGCGCCGGCGTCCCGGCCGGGCGTCATCGAGGCCCTCCTGAAGGCTGCCTGCGCCAACCAGCGCCCGGTCGCGGAGCAGGCGCTGACCACCTTGCACGCGCTGGTGCGCCATGCGGATGCGCCACCGCGCCTGGCCGCTGTGGGGTTTACGCATCCGAGTCCTCGCGTCCGGCGTCTGGTGGC
>ENA-UOYA01001285-UOYA01001285.1-activated-sludge-metagenome-genome-assembly--contig:-NODE-1285-length-27640-cov-7.800653_pt1 | contig 27640 bp, 20 predicted proteins | sample MGYA00238163_ERZ764804 | MGnify/ENA primary metagenome ERZ764804 (study PRJEB28919, sample SAMN05720223) | activated sludge metagenome | isolation source: Anaerobic digester | place: Hong Kong... | reverse complement strand
AGATGGCAGGCATCAAGCTGCACGCCGCCATCGACGTGCTGATCAAGGGGAACCGAGTGCACAACACCGGCCGGGGCCTGTGGATGGACTGGATGGCGCAGGGGACTCGCATCACCGGCAACCTCCTCTACGACAACAGCACGGAGGATCTGTTCGTTGAAGTGGACCACGGGCCGTTCGTGGTGGACAATAACTTGCTCCTGTCCGTTATCAGCCTCAACGATATGTCCGAGGGCGGGGCCTACGTGCACAACCTGATGGCAGGCAAGATCCTTAGCCGGCCGGAACCGAGCCGCGCGACGCCTTACCATCACGCGCACTCCACGGCGGTTGCCGGACTGAGCGCGACACGAGGCGGCGACGATCGTTTCTACAACAACATCCTGATCGGTGGAGGGGCCGACTTGGCGGCTGCCGCGCAGGATCCGAAGTCCAAGCGGGCGACCGGCTTCGGCCTTTGGGTTTACGACGCCAGGGAACTGCCGCTGCAGACCGGAGGCAACGTCTATCTGAGCGGCGCGCGTCCGTATGCCGAGGAAAGTGGCGCGCTGGTGCTTTCGAATGTCGACCCAAAGCTCCGCGTCGAAGAACGCAACGGTGGCGTGTATCTCCACCTGACGCTGCCTCCGGAGGTGCGCAATGCGGAGACGAAGCTCGTGACCACCGTGCTGCTGGGGAAGGCCATGGTCCCGCAGCTTGCATATGAGAACGCCGATGGTACGCCCGTAGTGATCGACTACGACTATTTCGGCAAGAAGCGCGCCGGGGGCCGGCCCACTCCGGGCCCCTTCGAACAACCCGGCCCAGCCGCCCTGAAGGTCTGGTAGAGCCGGACAGCGAAAACCTCGTCAGCCTGAACTGCGTGAGTTTTCATTGGCGCAAAAAAATCGCGCAGTTCAGGCTGACGGAGTTTCTCCGCGGCGGGTCAGGGCGGCTTTCAGGAAGTCGCGGTTCATGCGAGCGATGAACTCCAACCGGATCTGCTTGGGGCAGACCGCTTCGCATTCGCCGACGTTGGTGCAGCCTCCGAAGCCTTCCGCTCCGGCTTGCGCCACCATGGCGCGGACGCGATCGTAGCGCTCGGGCTGGCCCTGAGGAAGCAGCGCGAACTGCGACACCTTGGCAGCCGTAAACAGCGCGGCGGCGGCGTTGGGGCAGGCGGCCACGCAGGCTCCGCAGCCGATGCAAGCCGCGGCGTCCATGGCGAGGTCGGCGTCTTCCTTGGGGATGGGGATGGCGTTGCCGTCCGGGGCGCTGCCCGTGGGCACGCTCACAAAGCCTCCGGCGGCGATGATGCGGTCAAACGCGCTGCGATCTACCGCCAGATCCCGAATGAGCGGGAAAGCGCGGGCGCGCCACGGTTCCAGGTAGATTTCGTCGCCATCCTTGAAGTGGCGCATGTGGAGCTGGCAAACGGTGGTGCCGCGCCTGCCGCCGTGTGCGATGCCGTTGATCATCATGCCGCACATGCCGCAGATGCCTTCGCGGCAGTCGTGATCGAAGGCCACCGGATCGTCGCCCTTCAGGATCAGATCCTCGTTGAGGACGTCCAACATCTCGAGGAAACTCATTTCGGGATTGACGTTGGGAATCTCGTAGCGCATCAGCTTGCCAGGGCTCGATGCGTTCTTCTGGCGCCACACATGAAGGATGATTCTCATTTGTAGCTCCGCTGGGTGGGGATGCAGTATTCGAAATTCAACGGCTCTTTATGCAGTGAAGGCCGCGCGTTCTCGCCCCCGTACTGCCACGCGGCGACATAGCTGTAATTGGCGTCGTCGCGCTGGGCTTCTGCGTCCGAAGTCTGATGTTCCTCCCGGAAATGTGCGCCGCAGCTCTCGTTACGGTCGAGCGCGTCCAGGCACATCAGTTCGGCGATCTCGAAAAAGTCCGCCACGCGTCCGGCGCGTTCAAGAGACTGGTTGAACTCCTCGTTGGAGCCCGGCACGATGGCCGTCCGCCAGAACTCCTCGCGCAGTTCCGGGATCATGGCGAGGGCCTTTTGCAGGCCCGCCTCATTGCGGGCCATGCCGCAGTACTCCCAGAGGATCTTGCCGAGCGCGCGGTGCAGGTCGTCCACGGTACGGCTGCCGCGAATCGAGAGCAACCGTTTGATGCGCTCTTCGACATTGGCGCGCGCGGCACGGCATTCGGCGTGGTCCTCGGCGACTTTCTCGAATTTGTTGGAACCCAGGTAGTGGCCGAGTGTGTAAGGCAACACGAAATAGCCGTCGGCCAGGCCTTGCATCAGCGCGCTGGCGCCGAGGCGGTTGGCGCCGTGGTCGGAGAAGTTGGCTTCGCCGGCCACGAACAGACCGGGGATGGTGCTCATCAGGTGATAATCCACCCACAGCCCGCCCATGGTGTAGTGGGTGGCGGGGTAAATGCGCATGGGCACTTTGTACGGGTCCTCCCCAGTGATGCGCTCGTACATCTCGAACAGGTTGCCGTAGCGCTCCTCGATCACACGGCGGCCCAGGCGGCCGATGGCCTCAGAGAAATCGAGATAGACGCCGAGGCCAGTATCGCCGACGCCGCGGCCTTCATCGCACACCACTTTCGCGGCGCGCGAGGCGATGTCGCGCGGAGCGAGATTGCCGTAACTTGGATAACGGCGCTCCAGGTAGTAATCGCGTTCGGCTTCCGGAATGTCGCCGGGCGCGCGCTTGTCGCCTTTCTTCAGGGGAACCCAGATGCGGCCGTCGTTGCGCAGGGATTCGCTCATCAAGGTGAGCTTGGATTGATATTCGCCACTCACCGGGATGCAGGTGGGGTGGATCTGCGTGAAGCACGGATTGGCGAACAGCGCGCCTTTCTTGTACGCGCGCCAGATGGCGGTGGCATTGGAGCCTTTGGCGTAGGTGGCCAGGTAGAACGCGTTGCCGTAACCGCCCGTGGCGAGCACCACGGCGTCGGCAAGGTGTATGTCGATGGCGCCGGTGACGAGGTTGCGCGTGACGATGCCGCGGGCGCGCCCGCCGATCACGATCAGTTCCAACATCTCGGTGCGCGGGAACAACTTCACGGTTCCCGCGGCCGCCTGACGCATCAAAGCCTGATAGGCGCCGAGCAGAAGCTGCTGGCCGGTCTGCCCGCGGGCGTAAAACGTTCGCGAAACCTGCGCACCGCCGAAACTGCGGTTGGCCAGCGTACCACCGTACTCGCGCGCGAACGGCACGCCCTGGGCGACGCACTGGTCGATGATGTTCACACTTACCTGGGCGAGGCGGTATACGTTGGCCTCGCGGGCGCGATAGTCGCCGCCTTTCAGCGTGTCGTAAAAAAGGCGGTAGATGCTGTCGCCGTCGTTCTGGTAGTTCTTGGCCGCGTTGATGCCGCCCTGCGCGGCGATGCTGTGGGCGCGGCGCGGCGAATCCTGGAAGCAGAAGGCCATGACGTTGTAACCGAGTTCGCCGAGCGAAGCGGCGCCGGCGGCTCCCGCCAGGCCGGTTCCAACCACGATGACCGAGTACTTGCGCTTGTTGGCCGGATTCACCAGCTTCATGTCGAAGCGGGCTTTGTCCCACTTCTCCTGAATCGGGCCGGATGGGATGCGCGCGTCGAGATTCATGTTGTCCTCCTACACCGGCCGGATGATTCCGGCGAGAACCGCCACGGGGATGAAAATGTTACCTCCCGCGATGGCCACCGCCAGCACGGCGGCGGCACGTTTGATCAGGGGAGTGTAGCGCGGGTGGTTCAGCCCGAGCGATTGGAACATGCTCGCGATGCCGTGGTAGAGGTGGAGGCCGATCAGGGCCATGATGATGATGTAGAAGCCGCTCGCGGCGGGGTTCTGGAAGCCTGCCACCACGTTGTTGTAAACGTTCAGATCCACGAACCTCGGATGCACCGTGCCGGTGGTGAAGTGCAGGATGTGGTAGACCACGAAGACCGCGATCAGCGGACCGCTTACAATCATGGTTCGCGAGGCGAGAGTGGCCTGCACGGTGTCCGGTTTCTGATAGCGGATGGGCCGCGCCGCGCGGTTCTCGAACCACAGTTGCACGGTGGCCACGGCGTGCAGACCGGCGGCCGCAAGCAGCGCCAGGCGCGCCGCCCAGAGCAAGGCGGGTTGCGAATGCAGCAGATGGGCGTACGCGTTGATGCGGTGCGGCCCGGCAAGGATCTGAAGATTTCCGATCAGGTGGGCGACCAGATACGCAAACAGCATTGCGCCGGTCACGGCGACGATGGCCTTGCGGCCCACCATGGATCGATAGAAGCCGACCTCGCGGCCCAGCTTCACGTCGAACGCGGTCGCGCCCATTTCGTGGCCCCTCCCAGTTGGGTTTGACGAAAACAGTATTGTATCTCACGATGCGCTGGCACTGCCGGAAATGCGGACGGTCAACGCTTGTGCTTGCCCGGGAGCCCTACCGGATTCTCGTGTGTACGTTCGCGAAAACGGCCACCCAGGCCGGATGCCAGCGAAACGCTATCTTCGCCGAAACGATCACGGAGAGCGTCCATCGCGCCGAGGGCTTTCTTCCAACGCTCCGAGGGGCCCTGGTCGAGCAAGTGCAACTGCCCTTCGCCGGTCTCGAAAGACGATGTATGCACTCCCAGCAGGCGCACCGGTTTCCCGTCCCAGTTGCGGAGGAACAGCGCCCGGATGGCGTTGATGATCTCGGTGTCGACCATCGTCGCGTGCGCCAGGGTCTCGGCGCGGGTAATCGTCTTGAAATCCTTGTAGCGGAGCTTCAACTGCACCGTGCGTGTCCGGAAGCCATGTTCGCGCAAGCGGCGCGCTACCATTTCGCACAAACGGGCGAGCGTTGCGAGGATGGTTTCCCGGTCGGTTGTATCCTCTAGAAACGTGTGTTCGTGGCTGACCGACTTGGGGTCCTCCTCGGCGCCGATCTCGGAATCGTACCAGCCGCCCGCGTCCAGGCCCTTCGCCTTGCCGGCCAGCGCCAGCCCCCATTGGCCGAATCGTTCCTCAAGAAAGCGCTCGTCCAACTTCGCCAGGTCGCCTACTTTACGGATGCCGCAATCGTGCAGTTGCTTTTCGGTGACCTTGCCGACGCCCGGCAGACGCCGCACGTCGAGCGGCGCCAGGAACCGCGCCTCCTGGCCGGGCAGCACCCAGAGAATCCCGTTGGGTTTGGCCTGATCGCTGGACACCTTGGCGACCATCCGCGAGGTGGCGATCCCGATGGAACAGTTGAGTTGTGTCGCTTGCTTAACGCGCTGGTGAAGCTTGTGCGCGGCTTCAAACGGCGCTCCGAACAAGCGCTCCGTGCCGGTCATGTCGAGATACGCCTCGTCGACGGAAGCCATTTCCACTAGCGGGGAAAACTCCTGGAGGATCTCGAAGACGCGGTGCGAGTACTCGCGGTAGCGTTCGGGATGGCCGTCGACGAAGATGGCCTGCGGGCACTTCTGATACGCCGTGCGCAAGGGCATGGCCGAATGCAGGCCGAATTTTCGCGCCGCGTAAGACGCTGCCGAGACAACGCCGCGCTGATCCGGCCGTCCGCCCACCACCACGGGCTTGCCCTTGAGCGACGGGTCGAACAACTCCTCCACCGATACGAAGAACGCGTCCATGTCGACGTGGAAGATAGTCGTCACTTTATCCGCCAGCACTGGGCGACCCGGCCGCTTCAATGCAGCCACCACCCTGTACTAGAATACCGTTTGACCCCTTCATGATTTTGGACGCAGGTCGGACCGCGATAGGGAACTCGCACCGGTGCACAAGGCTTGTTGGATAACGGCTGGTTTGTGGGCGGCGGGCGCTGTATGCGCCGCGGCGCAGCAACCGGCTCCGGCGTTGGGCCTCAAAGACTGCATCCGGTTGGCGGAATCCGCGCCGTCGGCCGTGAGTGTCGCCCGGCAGGAACGTGACGTCGCGGCGCGTGAGGTCACGCAGGCCCGGGCCGACTTCCTTCCGCAGTCCCGTTTGGTGAACGGCTTCACTTATAACAGTCCCTTGCTCAATAACAGAGAAACGTTCAGTTTTATCCCCTTGAACGGAATCCGGGAGTACGCGTCGCTGGTCACCGTGAACCAGGAATTCGACACTTCGGGGCGCCTACGGGCGGATATGACCCGCGCACGTGTGGCAGGGGAGATCGCGGCTACTAGCGTGGCCCTTGCGCAACGCGATCTGAGACGGGCCGTCACGACGGCGTTCTACCGGGCCGTGCTTACGCGGCGCATAGTAAAGACGGCGCAGGATGCGCTTGCCGAGAGCCGGAGTTTTGAGAGGCGTACGCGGCTGATGCTCGAGGGCGGGGAAGCCGCGCAAGCCGATGCCGTGAAGGCTTCGGCTCAAGCGGCGTTCCTCGAACAAGCGTTGAACGCCGCCGAACTGGAGGCCAAGCTTGCCGGGCAGGAATTGGCCTCGTTTTGGACGCGCGATGTCGACGCGCCTCTCGAACTCGAGGATTCGCTGGAGGCGACTCCTCCCGCTCCGGAGCCGGAGACGGCTCAAGCCGCTCCTTACATGAAACGGCTGGAATTCAACCTGCTGGACGCGCAGCAGCAGGGCTTCAAGGCCGACTTCCGGCGCGCGCGGTCGGGCCTGCTGCCCCAGTTGAGCGCTGTCTTTCAGTACGGTATCGACTCGACGGCGATTCGCATCGGCGACCGCGGATACGCCGCTTTCATCAACCTGAACATTCCACTGTTCGACTGGAACAAGTCTCGCGCGGCCATGGCGCAGGCTCGTATCAGGGCACGGCAGATCGAATCCACCCGGGTGATTTCAGAACGGATGTTCTCGAAAGAGTACCAGGGCGCGCTGGCGCGGGTGAAGCGGCTCTACGAGCAGATCGCCCTGACGCGCCGTCAGGCGGAGCTTACCCAGGAGGATTTGCGGCTCAGCCGGATCCGTTACGAAGGAGGCGAAGGCTCGGCGCTCGACGTCGTGGCCGCGCAGAATCAAATGACGCAGGCGCGCAACAACTATTACACGGCCATCGCCAATTATTTGAATGCAAGAGCGGACCTGGAGGTGGCGTCGGGACGATGAAACGATACAGCATATTGGCGATTCTGTTGCTTTTTCTGGCCGGCTGCGGCTCGCGAGAGGAAAAGCCCGCGGACCCCGTCGTGGACGTCAAGGTCGCCAGGGCCGAAACCGCCGACGTGAAGCTGACCGTACGCGCCCCTGCTTCCGTGTTCGCGCGTGAGCAAGCCAACATCAGCGCCCGGATCACGGCGCCGATCCGGAAGCTCCTGGTGCGAAAGGGAGACAACGTAGCGGCGGGGCAAGCGCTCGCGCAATTGGACAATCGGGACCTCGCGGCTCAGCGCGACGAAGCCGCGGCGGCAGTTGCCGATGCCGAGGCGAATTTACAGAAGGTGGAGTCGGGCACGCTGCCCACCGACATCGAGCGTGCGCGCGGGCAAGCTGTCGGCACGGAAGCGGCGTTGAACCAGGCGCAGAAGTTTTACGAGCGGCGGAAGCAACTCTTCGAGCAGGGTGCCATCCCTCAGCGTGACCTTCAGCTGAGCCAGACCGAACTAGCGCAGGCGAAGGCCAACTTCGAGGTGGCGCGGCGGAGCCTGGATCTGCTCCAGAATCAATCCCGCGATAAAGAAATCCAGATGGCCAGGAGCAAGGCGGCGCAGGCGCGGGCGCGGTTGACGCTGGTCCGGGCGCTACTGGATTTCTCGGAGATCCGCAGCCCGTTTTCCGGAACTATCACCGAGCAATTTATGTTCTCCGGCGACATGGCAAAGCCCGATGCTCCGATCTTCACCGTCATGGACTTGAGCGTGGCGGTTGCTCGCGCGCAGGTGCCGGAAAACGAAGCGGCAGCGGTGCGCGCGGGCGCTGTGTGCAGTTTTACGCCGGTGGACAGCGGCGGCGCTTCTTACGCCGGCCGCATCACGGTGGTTAACCAAGCCGTCGATCCGGCCCGGCGGACCGTGGAGGCTTGGTGCGAGATTCCCAATGGCAAGCACGGATTGCGCGGCGGAATGTTCGGCGAGGTCGTTGTCGTGAGCGGTGTCGCGCCGGCAAGCGTCGTCATCCCGGTGGCTGCCGCCCAATTCATCGAAGGCACGAACCGCGCGGTGGTGATGGTGGCGGATGACAAGGGGACCGCTGTGAGGAGGGAGGTCGAGGTGGGTGAGCGCTTCGACGGGAAGGTGCAGGTGAAGGCCGGGCTGAAAGCCGGCGAACCAGTCATCGTGCAAGGCGCTTACGGACTGGCGGAAGGGACACGCATCCGGCTGACGGAGGAGAAGCGGCGGTGACTCAACACCTCGCCCGGTTCGTCCAGGCGCACGCGCGGGCGATGGTCATCATCGTCTTCAGTTTTGCCCTTGCCGGCGCGGCGTTCCTGTTCCGCCTTCCAATTGCGATCTTTCCGCAGACGGATTTCCCTCGCATCGTCATTCTGGTGGATAACGGCATCACGCCGGTTGATATCCAGATGTTACGCGTGACTCGTCCGATCGAAGAAGCTATCCGCATCGTTCCGGGAATCACGACCATCCGTTCCGTCACCGCGCGGGGCTCCAGCGAAATCAGTGTTTTCTTTCGCTGGGACATCGATATCTTGAATGCACTGCACCTGGTGCAGGGACGCATCTCGCAGATCACACCTTCGCTACCGCCGGAGTGCCGCTTTTACATCAACCGCCTCACATTCTCCGTGTTCCCCATGGTCGGCTTCAGTATCACCTCGCCGGGCCGCTCGCAGGCGGATCTGTGGGAACTGGCCTATTACGACATCGCGCCGCGTCTCTACCGGCTGCCCGGCGTCGCGGAGACCCGGATCGTCGGCGGGCGTCCTCCCGAGTACCACGTGCTGGTCGATCCCCCCAAGCTCAACAGTTACGGAATGCCTCTGACCAGGGTGACCGACGCGATCCGCAACAGCAACATCATTTCGCCTTCGGGGATGGTTCAGGAGAATTACCACCTCTACCTGACCACCGTCACCGGGTTGATGCGAACGCGCGAGCAGATCGAGAATACCGTCGTCGACGTCGTGCACGGCACGCCGGTACTGGTGAAGAACCTTGCCCGAGTGGTTCCTGGTGAGCGGCCTGTCTATAACGTCGTGACGGCGAACGGCAGGCCCGCGGTGCTGGTCAATGTCCTTCAGCAGCCGGATGGCAACGCCGTCACCATCGCCGATTCCGTCAACGCGGAACTGGCCAGCATCAAGCGGTCGCTTCCGAAAGACATCGAGCTGTCCACTTTTTATGACCAGTCCGTCTTGGTGCGGGAATCGATCTCCGGGGTTGCGGAGAGCATCCTGATCGGCCTGGGTCTGTCGGTGCTCGTGCTGATGGTTTTTCTGAAGAGTTGGCGCACAACCATCGTAGCGGCGGTGGTCATTCCGATTGCCGTGCTGACCGCGGTCGTCTTCATGAAGTTCTTCAACATGAGCTTCAACCTGATGACGCTGGGAGGATTGGCGGCTTGCATCGGCGTGGTGATCGACGACGCCATCGTGATGGTGGAGAACATCATCGTGCACCTGTCCACCGGACAGGCTTCCGGAGAAGCGGCCCGTAGCGCCATTACCGAGCTCACGCCGGCACTGATTGGCTCCACACTGACTCCCATTATGGTCTTCGCGCCGCTCGTGTTTCTGGGCGGCGTGACGGGCGTCTTCTTCCGCGCGCTCGCGCTGACCATGGTGACCGCGCTTCTGGCTTCCCTGTTCCTTGCCATCTTCTTCACTCCGGTCCTTGCGGCCGTCTTCTTTCGCCGCCCAACCGGCGCCGCCGAAGCGGACATCGAGAAGGCGGAGCAGGCCGGCGAAGGCCGCGTTCTGCGCTGGCTGACGGCTCGCTATGAGACGGCGCTGCACTGGTCGCTCTATCATCCCCGGCTGATCCTGCTGGTCTCCGCCGGCTTATTGGCGGGGATGGCCGGGCTTTACTTCCACCTCGGCAGCGGTTTCCTGCCGGAAATGGACGAAGGCGCTTTTGTCCTCGACTACAAAATGTTGCCAGGGACTTCCCTGCTGGAAACGGATCGCGTTCTGCGCCACATCGAAGAGTTCGTCAAGGAGACGCCCGAAGTCGAGAGTTACTCCCGCCGCACTGGCGCGAGGCTGGCTTTGGCGATCGCGGAACCAAATACCGGCGATTTCCTGATCAAGCTCAAGAAAGACCGGGTGCGATCGCTAGAGGAAGTGACCGCGGAACTGCGGCACAAGATCACTGCATCAGAGCCGGCCATTGAGGTGGAGTTTCCGCACATTCTGGAGGACCTGATCGGCGACCTGGCATGGTCTCCTCAGCCGATCGAGATCAAGGTGCGGCACGACGACGAGGCTGTTTATAAGCAGGTCGCGAAGCAGATTGAAGCGTGGTTGCCCAGAGTTCCAGGTGTGGTGGATATCGTCAATCAGACGATCGTCATCGGTCCTTCCCACAACTTCCGAGTCGATCCGGTGAAGGCCCGGCTGGCCGGATTCGGCGTGAAGGATGTAGCGGATCTGCAGGCGGCCATGCTGGATGGCGAGGTGGCCTCGGAAATGATCCGAGGCGAGCGCATGGCCGGCATCCGGGTACGGTATCCGGCAGAATACCGTTCTTCGACCGAAGCGCTGAAATCCCTGCTGCTCACTTCGCCGACGGGGCAGACCGTTCCGATGTCAAGCATTGCCAGCGTCGAGTTGCATGAAGGGACAACGGAGATTCGTCGCGAGAACCTTCGTAACCTCTCGTCGGTGACCGCGCGCCTGGAGAAGCGCGATCTCGGTTCCGCGATGCAGGAGATCCAACAGCGGCTGCCGAAGGAGATCGCGCTGCCGCCTGGGATGCACATCGAGTACGGCGGGTTGTACCAGATGCAGCGGGAGTCATTCCTCGGGCTCACCCAGGTCCTCTTGCTATCGATCCTGCTGATCTTCGTGATTCTGGTCTTCGAATTCCGCTCGTTCTCGCATCCGATCGCCATTCTGGCAGCGACGATTCTCTGTGGTTCGGGCGCGCTCGCCGCATTGTGGATCACGGGCAACACGCTGAACATCTCCTCGTTCATGGGCGTCATCATGGTGGTCGGCATCGTTCACAAGAACGGAATTCTCATGCTGGATTCGCAACAGTACTTCTCGGAGAAAGGCTACGAGTTGCGCGAGGCGATCTTCCACGCGGGACGGCGCCGTCTGCGGCCGATTACCATGACCGCGCTGGCGACTATTTTCGGCCTGGCTCCGCTGGCGTTCGGCGTGGGCTCCGGCGCGCAGTTGCTGCAACCGTTGGCCATCGCCGTCATCGGGGGTGTGGCGGTTTCGATGGTCCTTTCACTGCTGATCACGCCCGTGATCTTCTACAAGCTACGACAGCGCGGTGTCTGATCGCGGCTGGGGCTGGCGCAGCCGTGCCGAGATCACGCGCGGGTAGCCGGCCAAGTCCGTTCGCGTACGGACATTGTCCCACCCATCGCCCAGCATTGCCTCGACCGCATCCAGCGAGCGGTAGCCCAGTTCCATGACCAGCCAGCCGCCCGGGGTCAACACGCGCCCGGCATCGGCAATCAGTCTCGCATAGATCTCGTTGCCCGTGGGACCGGCAAACAGCGCCACGTGCGGCTCGTGATCGCGCACCTCGCGTTGGAGTCCCCCGGCTTCGGTTTGCGCGACATAAGGCGGATTCGAGGCGACCAGGTCGAACGAGCGCGCCGCGAAACAGGATGAGACGTCGCCCGCGACAAACTGGACGCGAGCGCCGAGCCGGCGCGCGTTCTCCTCAGCCACCTTGAGCGCGGCCGTCGAGATGTCGCAGGCCGCGACCGCGCAGCGCAGCTCGAGAGCGAGCGTCACCGCGATGGCGCCGGAACCGCATCCGACATCGAGCGCCCGCGCGGCCGGGCCGAGGTCCAACCCGACTGCTTCCTCGATGACGTGCTCGGTTTCGGGGCGGGGAATCAGCACGTCGGGAGTGACGAGGAAATCGCGCCCGTAGAATTCCTGGTTGCGGGTGATGTATTGCGTCGGGACGCCGTCCAGGCGCTCTTTGAGGTAGCGTCCGTAATGCAGCCAGACGATCTCGCTCAGCTCATCTTCCGGGTGGGCGTAGAGGTAAACCCGCTCGCGGCCCAGCGCCCGTGCAAGCAACACTTCCGCCGTCAAACGGGCCGCGGGAACCGCGGCGTCCTCAAGAAGCCGGTATCCTTGCCGGAGCGCGGTTTGAACCGTCATGGGGGGAAGCGGCGGCCTCGGTCTGCTGCTTTAGCTTTTCGGCCTGGTAGTAGGTGGTGAGCGCGCCGATGATCTGGTCGAGGTGACCTTCCATGATGATATCGAGCTGGTGGATGGTGAGGCCGATGCGGTGGTCCGTCACCCTGTTCTGCGGGAAGTTGTAGGTGCGGATTTTTTCGCTGCGGTCGCCCGAACCCACCATGCTGCGGCGCTCGGCGCCGATCTGCTCCTGCTGCTTCTGAAGTTCGATCTCATAGAGGCGCGACCGGAGCACGCGCAACGCCTTGGCGCGGTTCTTGATCTGCGATTTCTCATCCTGGCAGGAGACAATCAGCCCGGTCGGTAGGTGCGTGATGCGTACAGCCGAGTACGTGGTGTTGACCGACTGCCCGCCGGGCCCGGAGGAGCAGAACGTGTCGATGCGGATGTCCTTGGGGTCGATCTCGATTTCGACCTCGTCGGCTTCCGGAAGCACCGCCACCGTGATGGCGGAAGTATGCACGCGCCCTTGCTGCTCGGTGACCGGGACGCGCTGCACGCGATGCACGCCGCTTTCGTACTTCAACTTGCTGTAAACCTTGTCGCCGTTGACGAGCGCAATGACTTCCTTGAGGCCGCCGATTTCGCTCTCGCTCATCGAAGTGATCTCAACGCGCCAGCCCTGCGTCTCCGCGTAGCGCGTGTACATGCGGAAAATCTCCGCGGCGAACAGCGTGGCCTCGTCTCCGCCCGTGCCGGCGCGGATTTCGAGCACGACGTTCTTGTCGTCGTTGGGGTCCTTGGGCAGCAAAAGGACCTTCAGCTCTTCTTCGAGCCGCGACAGTTCGGGCTCCAGCCGCTCCACTTCCTCGGTGGCCATGCCGCGCAACTCGGCGTCGGATTCGTCCAGCATTTGACGCGCCTGCTCGAGGTTATCGTGGGTCTCTTTCCACTCGCGGTACTTTCCCACGATTTCGGCGAGTTCGCTGTGGGCCTTAGCCGTCTTGCGGTAAAGCTCGGAATCGGCGATCACGGCCGGGTCGGCCATTTGACCGGTCAGCGCCTCGAATCGCGCTTCGATGTCGTCCAGTTTCTGCGTATATTGCATCGGGGTTGGTCAGGCGATGACGAGTTCTCCGCCCTGTTCAGCTTCCAGCTTCAACGCGCCTTCCAGGGCGCGGATGGCGACCACGGTTTGCTCGTCGGAAGGCTGCTGCGTAGTGATTCTTTGCAACCACAGTCCCGGCGCCGTGATGGTGGCCATCAGGCTGCCCTGCCGCTTGGCTGCGTAACGGATTACTTCGTAGCTCACGCCCATGATCACCGGCAACAATATCACGCGCCAGGCGAACTTTGCGGCGAAGCCCTGGTACGGGATCAGTGTGTAGACCACGATGGCGACCAACATTACGACCAGCAGGAAACTGGTGCCGCATCGCGGATGAAATGTCCGGAACCTCTGCGCGTTCTCCACCGTGAGCGGTTTGCCGGACTCGAAATTGAACACCACTTTGTGTTCGGCGCCATGATACTCGAAGACGCGGCGGATGTCCTTCCATAGAGAGATGCCGTAAAGGAAGCCCACAAAGATCGCCATGCGGATGATGCCATCGGTCAAGTTGAAGGCGATGTTGCCGTGCAGCGCCGGGAAGCGCTTTTCAAGTAGCGTGGCCAGGTAAAGCGGAACAAACTTGTAAAGGAAGATGAAAAACACGAAGGAGAATGCCAGGTTCAGAGCCATGGCCCAGCCGGAAATCTCCTGCTTCTTGGCTTCAGGGCCGGCTTCGTCGAGGGACGCGTTGGCCGAAAAGCGTAGGGCTTTCATCCCCAGCCACATGGCCTGCCCCAGAATGCCGACGCCGCGGATGAACGCGTGGCGCAGCACGGGATAAATTTCCGAGGGCCGCTTGACCGGGAACTCTTCGGTGACGATGGAGCCGTCCGGCTTCCGCACGGCGGTGCAATAACTGTGCGGTGCGCGCATCATGACGCCTTCGATGACGGCCTGCCCGCCTACCAGCGTCTCCGATCCGTTTTCCATGAACGGCAGCAGGTGGGCGCGCAGCGACAGTCCGAAAAACTTCAGTGTGTTCACGCGAGGGATAAGCTCCTGCCACCAGTATATCGCAGGGATTCGCGTTCCCCGGGTTTCAGTAAGGGGTGCGGTTGGTGTTGTTGAGCCACGTTCGGAAAGGTGCTGCGGCATCCGGCAATGCGACGCGGCGCATGGCGATTCTGCGTTCGCCCGGTTCGAGCGGCATCTCGCTGTAGATGAGAGAGTCGTCGAAACCCGCCGAGGCAGCGTCTTCGCGCGTGGCGGCGAAGTAGACCGCGCCGAGCCGTGCCCAGTAGATGGCGCCCAGGCACATGGGACATGGTTCGCAGGAAGCGTAAATCGCGCAGTTGTCCAATTGAAAACGGTTCAGCGCGCGGCAAGCCTCGCGGATGGCGACGATCTCGGCGTGCGCGGTGGGATCGTTCACTTGCGTGACACGGTTGACGCCTTCGGCGATGATCTGTCCTTCGCGCACAATCACCGCTCCGAACGGTCCTCCGCCTGCCCCGGCGTTGGCTAGCGCGAGAGCGACGGCGTGCTCGAGGAAATCGTTGTGCGATGAAGACATGAGCTGGCGGTTTCTCACCCGCAGAATATCAGAACGTGAGCCTCTGGCCCACGCGCAGATTATGCTTCGCCGCCACGCCACCCGCAAGTTCCAGGACGAACTGCGCGGGGACTCTTCCGCCGTAAGTTTGACACTTCTTGGAGCCGGCCGGACAGGGCGGCGTGTTCTCGCTCATTTCGACGATGGTGCGCGACGCGTCCATCCATATGATGTCCAGCGGTATCTTTACCTGGAACATCCAGTAGGGATTGTTGCCCTCGGCGCCGTGTATGAACAACATGCCGCGGTCCGGGGCGAGCGATTCGCGGAACATCATGCCGCGCGCCATGTCCTCAGGACTCAACATCACCTCGACGCGGATTTCGGCGCCGTCCGGCAGCGTCACCACCCGGGTGTGATCGTCTTCGGTGGTGACCGTCGAACCGCCGCAGCCGGTCAGAAACATGCCGAGAACAACCGTCGCAAATAGAGTCGCAAAGCTTCGCATGAACTAAAATGGTAACCGGAATCCGCGTTCCATTTCATCCGGGCCCATTCTCATGAGTTGGTGGAAACGATTGCGTCTCACGCTCGAAATGATCAAGTTCGAGCATTCCATTTTCGCCCTGCCGTTCGCGCTTACCGCGACGATGCTCGCCTTTCGCGAGGATGGGTTCGCGACCGCCGCCTTTGCTTGGAAGCTGCTCTGGATCGTCATTGCGATGGTGGGAGCGCGTTCGGCGGCCATGACGTTCAATCGCCTGCTGGATGAAGACATCGATTCGCGCAACCCCCGCACCCGTTCCCGCCACCTGCCCACAGGGTTGCTCAGCCGCGGTTTCGCTTGGGGCTTCACCGCTGTCAGCACGTTTGTCCTTCTGGTGGCCGCGCGGATGCTGAATCCGCTGTGCTTCAAGTTGGCGCCCATAGCCCTGTTCGTGCTCTTCTTTTATTCCTTCACCAAGCGCTTCACTTCGTTCTCGCATTTGGTTTTGGGATTTGCGTTGGGCATCGCCCCGGCGGCCGCCTGGATCGCCGTGCGCGGTTCGCTCGATCCGCGCATCCTCTGGCTGACAGCGGCGGTTACACTGTGGACCGCGGGCTTCGACATCATCTACGGCTGCCAGGACTACGACTTCGACGGACGCGAGGGCCTGTTCAGCTTGCCGCGGCGATTCGGAATCGGCGGCGCGCTCGTGATCGCGCGCGGCCTGCACCTGGCCATGCTGGCTTGCCTGGTAATGCTCGCGGTGCAATTCCATATCGGGCTGGTGAGTTGGATAGGCGTGGCGCTGGTCGCGCTGCTGCTGGCTTACGAGCACAGCCTGGTGAAGCCGAACGATCTGTCGCGCGTCGACGCAGCGTTCTTTACCGTGAACGGTTACGTCAGCATGCTATTCTTCTTGTTTTGGGGCGCCGACATTTTCCTCATCCGCAGAGGGGGCTGACAATGGAGATTTTTGTAGAGGACGATTGTCTGAAGCCGGTGCTCGAAAAGGTGCGTGCCGGTGAGCGCCTGAGTTACGACGACGGTCTGGCTCTTTACCGGAGCCGCGACCTGCTGGCGATCGGCTACATGGCCAACCTGGTGCGTGAGCGCCTGCACGGAAACGTCACCTACTTCAACGTCAACCGCCACATCAATCCCACCGACGTGTGCGTCGCCAGTTGCCGCCTGTGCGCTTTCGGCAAGAAGATCCACGATCCCAAGGCCTACACCATGTCGCTCGATCAGGTGTGGGAGAATGCCGGCCGCGGTTGGAGTGAGGCGGTCACGGAGTTTCATGTCGTCGGCGGGTTGCACCCGCAACTGACGCTCGATTGGTACTGCGAGGCGTTCCGCGGCTTGAAGCAGCGCTTTCCCAAGGTGCAACTGAAGGCGCTCACTATGGTCGAAGTGGCTTACCTGGCACGCCGCGCGAAGATCACGGTGCGCGAGACGCTCGAACGGATGAAAGAGGCCGGAGTCGATTCGATGCCCGGCGGCGGCGCGGAGATTTTCAGCGAGCGCGTCCGGCGCATCATCTGCGACCACAAACTCACCGGCGACCAGTGGCTGGAAGTGGCGCGCACGGCGCACCAGGTCGGGCTGTCCACGAACTGCACGATGCTCTACGGGCACATCGAGACGGAAGAAGACCGCGTCGACCACCTGCTGAAGTTGCGCGCGCTGCAGGACGAGACGCACGGTTTTGTGGCCTTCATTCCGCTGGCGTTTCATCCGGCGAACACGGCGCTTTCGCACCTGCCGCCGACCACGGGCTTCCAGGATTTGAAGAACATTGCCGTGCCGCGGCTGATGCTCGACAACATCCCCCATATCAAGGCCTATTGGGTGATGATGACACCGCGCATCGCGCAGATCGCGCAGCGCTTTGGAGCGGACGATGTCGACGGCACCATCGTCGAAGAGCGCATCTATCATGATGCGGGCGCGACAACCAGCCAGTCAATGCTCCGCGGCGAGTTGCTACGTCTCATCCGCGAAGCCGGCCGCGAGCCCGTCGAGCGGGATACGCTTTATCACCCCGTCAAACGCAGCGAAACGACGGTCACGGTGCAGGTGTAGGCGGTCTCGGATCTGCCACCGTGTCACACAACCCGTGCTGCATTAGGACTTGTGCGTTACTCGTTGATGTGCACCACTTGCGCAGGGGGGAAGCCGTTGAACCAGGTGGAGGAGGCGTTCGAGTAAGCGCCGATATTCTCGGAGTAGACCATCTCGCCGATGTCCAGATCGGGCAGCGGCTCCGAGTGCGAGATGGTGTCCAGGCCGTCGCACGTTTGGCCGAAAACAGCGGACCCTTCCGCGGCGCCGCGCTTGAATGATTTTACGCTGTAGTGGCAGTGGTCGAAGATAATTCCCGAGTAAGTGTGATAGACGCTGTCGTCAATGTAATAACACGTCTTGCCGTCACGCACCGCCTTGCCGATGATGCGAGCCACCAGCGTGGCGGCGGTCGCAACCAGAAAGCGGCCCGGCTCGGCCAGGAACTCGGTGTCACTCGGGAACAGCCGGCGTATCTCCGCGTTAATCGTGCGCGCCAGAGCGCTGAACGGCTTGACGTGGCGGTTGTACGGGGCGGGGAAACCGCCGCCGATATCCAGGATCTTCAGCTTGTGCCCTCGTGAAGCGGCTTCGCGCATCACCGCCGAAGCGATGCCGAACGCCTGGACGAAGTTGTGGAAGTTCGTGCACTGGCTGCCCACGTGGAAGCTCACGCCCTCCACTACCAGGCCCATGCCGAACGCGGCTTCGATAAGGCCCACCGCGTCGCCGGGATCGCAGCCGAACTTCGAGCTCAGTTCCACCATCGAGCCGGTATTCGGCACGCGCAGGCGCAGGATCAGGCCCGCGTCCGGCGCGTGCTGTTTGATCTTGTCAAGCTCGCTTGGATTATCGAAAGTCACCAGCGGCTTGTACTGGTTCAGTGCTTCCAGCGTCTCTTTGGGCTTGATGGGATTCGCGTAGACGATCTTGTCCCAGATGAAATCCTGCTGCGCGCGCGAATCCAGATGCTGGATGTTTTCATACACCAGCATGAACTCCGGCATGGAGGCGACGTCGAAACTCGCGCCGGCCCGGTAGAGCGTCCGGACAATCTCGGGCGCCGGGTTGGCCTTCACGGCGTAGTAAGCCTGCACGCGTGGCAGGTTTTTGCGGAACGCGGCGTAGTTGCGCCGGATGATGTCGTGGTCGATCACCACCACGGGCGTGCCGCGTTCCTGGGCAATTGCTTGGAGTTGCTCTCTAGTCAAGCACCGGATCGCTCCCGTCGACCATCTTCACTTTGTTGTGGCGGAAGTATTCCTTGACCAGTGCTTTCATGGTTTTACCGCGCTGGTCGTAAAGGCGCTTGAGCTTGCGCGGCTTGTGGCGCGCGAGCGCATAGTGCGTGAGCAGAGGCATGGCGATGGTCGTATCGGTGTAGCAGACCACCGCGTCCGGCAAGCGGTCCGGATCAACCTTGCCCCAGCTCACCGCCTCGCTCGGCGTGGCGCCGCTCAGGCCACCCGTGTCGGGCCGCGCGTCGGTCACCTGCAGGAAGTAATCCTGCCCGTACTCCTTAATGCGCAGCACTTCCTGGATCTGCGGTTCGGTCTGCAGCATGAAGTTCTTCGGGCTGCCGCCGCCCCACAGAACCACGGCGCTCTTGCCGCCGCCGCGCTTGGCGGCCAGCACATAGGAAGTGGTTTCGTTCACGTCGATGGACGGATTGATGCGCAACTTGTTGCCGCGCAATTCCACGCCTGCCACGTTCATGCCGATGGTCGAATCGCCCGGCGACGATGTGTAACATGGCACGCCGGCGCGATAGGCGGCCGCGAGCACGCTCACATCCTTGACCCCGGCTTTGCGCTCCCACTCGGCGGCGTAGCGGCCGATCAGGTAGTGCAGCTCGGCCGTGCCCATCTCTTTCTGGAATTCGGGCTGGACCAGGATCTCGCGCAAGATTTCGTCGGTGGCCATCAGGCAATCGCTGTAACCGAGCAGGACGTCGTAGATGCGTACGATGTCGTTGTTGCGCAGCATGGTGTCGTCCATCGTGAAGCTGCCCACGCGCACCGGGTAGTTCAGCGCGAAGTGCAGATCGTGATAAAGGTTCGCGCCGGTGGCGACGATCCAATCCACGAAGCCCGCTTTGATGAGCGGAACCACGGAGCTGCAGCCGAGGCCAGCGGGCGTGAGCGCGCCGGACAGCGTCATGCCGATCGTCACGTCAGGTTCAAGCATCTTCTCGGTGAACAAGCGGCAACCTTCCCTGAGCCGTGCCGAGTTGTACGCCAGGAAGGCGTTGTCCACAACGTCGGCCAGCTTTTCCTTGCCGGTGAGATTCTTGGGCAGGATGCGTTTGCCGGAGAGGATCTTGTCCCTCTGGGGACATTTCTTCTTTCTCAGCCAGTCCGGTACTTCGGACAGGTCTTCACGGTAGCGCCGGTTTTTGGTTTCGTGTTTCGCCATGGTTCAAAATACGATTATGGCAGAACCACGCATGAGACCCGGCCGCTCGCCGGCCTCGCTCGGTTTCTCGATGCCGGCCGAGTGGGAACCGCACGAGGCGACCTGGCTCGGTTGGCCGCACAATCCCACGGACTGGCCCGATAAGCTCGACACCATCCGCTGGGTGTACGGGGAGATAGTGCGCAAGATCGCGCCGGGCGAGACGGTGCGCATGCTGGTCAATTCGCGCGCGGAAGAAAAGCTCGCGCGGCGATACCTCTCTCGCGCCGGCGCGGACGACAAGCGGGTCGAGTTTATCGTGCATCCGACCAACCGTGGTTGGACGCGCGACAGCGGACCGGTTTTCGTGCGCCGGAAGCGCGCACGCAAGACGGAAACCGCCGTCGTGCACTTCCATTTCAACGCCTGGGCCAAATACAAGGACTGGGCGAACGATCGGCGGGTGCCCGAAACCGCCGCGGCCTATCTCGGCAAGCCGCTGTTCGAGGCCGAATGCGGCGGGCAGCCTTTTGTACTCGAGGGCGGCGGCATTGATGTGAACGGCCGCGGCACGCTGCTCACCACCGAGGAGTGCTACCTCGATCCAAAGACGCAGGTGCGCAATCCGGGACTGGGGCGCCCGGAGTTCGCGGCCACGCTGAAGCAGTACCTCGGCGCGACCAACGTCTTCTGGTTGGCCGGCGGGATAGTGGGCGACGACACGCACGGCCACGTGGACGACATCTGCCGCTTCGTCGATCGCAAGACCGTTGTGCTCATCCGCGAAGACAATCCGTACGACATCAACTACCGCGCGCTGGAAGAGAACTGGGACCGCATTGCCGACCTTCGTCTGGAAGACGGCTCGCGTCCCGAAGTGGTAAAGCTGCCCATGCCGGGGCCGCTCTATTTCGACGGGGAACGCCTGCCGGCGAGCTACGCCAACTTTTACATCTCGAACGCCGCCGTAATCGTCCCGACTTTCAACGATCCGAACGATCGCGTGGCGCTGGGCATACTCGGCGAACTATTTCGCGACCGGCCCGTGGTCGGCATACACGCCGTGGACCTAGTGCTAGGATTCGGCACGCTGCATTGCCTTTCGCAGCAGCAGCCGGAGGGGTGAAGCGAGGCCGGAAAAAGAAGAACGGGCGAGCCGTGGCGCGCCCGTTCTCTCGATGCGATCCGCGACTAGAAATTCAGGCGGAGCGAGAGCTGGATTTGCCGGCTGGCGCCCAGACCCACCGTACGTTCCAGCGTTGAGGTCGACACGCCGAAGGTGCCTCCGGCGGCGGCTGAAGTGTAAGGCATCCCCGGTTGCAATTGATTGGCGCCGGTCCCGAGCGAGTTGTTCAACGTGGCCACCGGGTTGGCGAAATTGGCCCGGTTGAACAGGTTGTAGAACTCCGAACGGAATTCGATGTTCACGCGCTCGGTCACGGTGAAGCGTTTGTGCAGGGTCAGGTCAAACTGCGCCAGCCCGGGTCCGTGCAGGGCATAGCGGCCCAGGTTCCCGTATGTGCCCGGCGCGGGAATCGCGAAAGCGGCCGGATTCAGGTACACGCGCCGATCCGCACCTTCGATGATGGGGTCCACGCCCGGCACGACATCGGGCCGGCGGGCGTTGCGGAACGCACCGCCGCCAGGCACGTTGGCAACAGCCGTGGTCACCGGCTTGCCATCGACCAGGATGGGCGAGTTCACGTACTTGCCATTGCGGCTGTCCAGGTATACGATGTCGGGCCGCGTAATCTTCACATCGACCGGCAGGCCCGTACGCGCGTTGAACACGCCGCCCACTTCCCATCCTCCGGCGAAGCGGTTCTTCCTGGCGAAGGGTAGTTCGTAGAGCGCCGTGAAATTCATGTTGTGGCGCACGTCGAAAGCGTTGTTGCCGCGGTCGGCGCCGAATTCGGTCGGGTTGCTGGCAGTCTGTGCCTCGTTCGACCCGCCGGTGTTGCCGATCGAGTGGCCCCAGGTCCACTGGCTGCCGATGGTGAGGCCCTTCGAGAATCGCCGGTTGACCGTGGTCTGCAGCGAATCGTAATGGTCTGTGCCGCCGCTGGTCTTGTAATCGATCTGCGCGAAGCGGTTGCCGAACTGGCGTGTTTCGATGGCGGCGCCGGTGGCGGGATTGGTCGCAACTGAGACGATCCGGTTGGTCCAGGAGCGCAGGAACAGGTTGCGACCCTGGCTGCCCACGTAAGCCATGGTCAGCACCGTGCCTGCCAGCAACTGCTGCTGGATGGACGCCGTGTAGGAGAGCACACGCTCCGGCACACGGTAGTCCGGCGAATAAGCCCGGGGCTGGTAAGCCAGGTTCGGATCGTTGATGTTGTAGTTGGCAATGATGGACGCCGGAACGATGGGGAACGCGACGCCGGTGAGCGTACGGCTCACGCGGTCGCTCTCGATGGGCTGGATGAGGTCCTCCGTCTGTCCTGGTCCGTAGTAGTAGCCGGCTCCGATCCGGAATACGGTCCTGTCCTTGAGCCGCGCGGGCGCCCATGTGAAAGCCAGACGCGGGCCGAAGTTCAGTTTTGAACTCTGGTACGGCGAGTCGGTCGACGGCCGCAGCACGCCGCGCTCGGTGTCGAAGAGCACCTGCAGATTCCGCGCCTCGCGCAGAACCGAGTAGTACTCGTAGCGCAGGCCGTAGTTCATGGTGAGGTTGGGGCGGATCTTCCATTCATCCTGCGCGTAACCGACATAGTAGGTTTGGCGCGCCTCGCGCTCGCCGGTGGCGCCGCCGTTGAACGGGCTGGCCGCGCTCACATCTCCAAGGAACTGCACTTGCGACGGCTTGTTGTTCAGCAGGTCGTTGATGTTTGAAAACGTGTAGGTGGTCCCGCCCAACCTGTCCGTATAGATGCGAACCGGGCGTACCTCCACCCCAAACTTGAAGTTGTGGCTGCCCTTCATCCAGTTCAACTGGTCCACGAAGCTGAGCGTGTAGTTCGTGTAAGGCTGCCCGCGCCCATTCTGCGTGCTGTTGGAACGGATTAGCCCGCCCAGACGCGCGCCGCCCGCCGAGGCGCCCTGTCCGCCGATTCCCGGAATAGCCACCGAGCCGGTGAAGTCCACGGCAATCTGGCTCAGGTCGATGCCATTCACCGTAGGCGCCACGCCGCTGATGCGGGTTTTCTGGCCGTTGTAGCCGACCTTGGTTTCGTTGATCACGTTCGACGAAAGTACCTGCTGGAAGTTGAGCAGCCCGTTCTGGGGCACGGCCGTGACGGCCTGGTAGCTGCCCGTGACGCTCAACGGAGTGACAGCATCGCCCTGATCGCGGAAATAGCGCGCGTAAAGCGTGTACTTGTCATTGACGCGGTAATCGAGCCGGATGCTGCCGTAGTTTTCAGTCACCGAAGAACCGGCGGCGAGCTGCGCCAAGTCGAGGTCGGGATTCGAGGTGGACTGCGTGCCGGCCGGATAGGCGTCCACCAGAGGTTTGATTGAACTGACCGCGCGCGCCCTCGCGGCGGCACTGGGAACCGTCTCGATGATGTTCAAGCCGGCGTTTTGCCGGAGCGCTTCGACGCTGGCGAAGAAGAACAGCTTATCTTTTTTGATAGGTCCGCCCACGGAGCCTCCGAACTGGTTCAGCCGGAGCGGGGTCTTGGTGGAGCCGTCGAAGAAGTTGCGCGCATCCAGCTTGTCGTTGCGGATGTACTCAAACAGCGCGCCGTGCAGTTCGTTCGAACCGCTCTTGGTCACCACGCCGATCTGCCCGCCTGTGCCCGTGCCGTACTCGGCCGGGTAGTTGCTCGATTCGACGCGAAACTCCTGCACGTTTTCGAGGCTCGACTGCAGGCGAAAACCGGTCGAGGTTTCGCCGTTCAGGTTGCCCGGAGACGCATCGATGATTGACGATGCTTCAACGCCGTCGAACCGCACCGCGTTCTGCTGATTGGCCCGGCCGCTGAAGCGGATGTTGTCGTAAGAGCCGCCGCCGGCGGTCTGCGCGCCGGGAGCCATCAGGTAGAGCTGCGAAAGCTGGCGGCCGTTGAGCGGCAGCGTGGCCACCTCGCGCTCGTTGACGTTTGCGCCCACGCGCGCGCTCGAAGTGTCGATGACCACCAACTCGCCCCCGGAAACGTTGATCTCCTGCGTCATGGCCGCCGGTTGCAGGACGATGTTGACCGTGCGTTCCTGCCCGGCGGTCAGCGTGATGTTCTGGTACGCCGTGGGCCCGAGGCCCGAAGCTTCGCCCACAACCGTGTATGGCGCCGGCGCCAAGTTGGTGACAACATAAGCGCCCTGTTCGCTGGCCTTCAGTTTGCGTTCCGCGCCGGTTTTCTCGTTCCGCACCGTGATCCCCGCGCCGGGAACGATCGCCCCCGTCGAGTCCGCGACTGTGCCCACGATGCGGGCTTGGTCGGTTTGCGCCCACGCGGCGAAGGGGATGCCAATCGCTGCGAGCAACAGGTAAACAATTCGCATATTTCGCATACATTCCGAATGTAGGGTGCCTGCGTTTCAGTTCGATGAACATCCGATAAAAAGGCGGTAAGGCCCGGCTCGGAAGGATTGGATCCAGCAATCCCGCGGGTAGAATGGAAGTGACCGGGTGCAGCGGAGATGGCCAGCCGTATCTTCATCAAAATTGTTCTCGCCGTGCTTGCGGCGGCCGCCATTGGCATGGTGGTGGTGGAGATACTCGTATCTCAAGTGGCGGAATCGAGTTACGTGGAGGCTCGCACGCGCGACCTGGCCGAGAAGGCCGACATCCTGCTCGCCTCGTCCGGGATTGGCGTCGAACACATCTCCGAGGAGCGCCTTCGGGATCTGGCGAGAGCTTCGGCCGCGCGGCTCACCATCATCGCGGCGGACGGCCGCGTGGCTTTCGATTCCGGTACGCAACCTGGCCTCATGGAAAACCATCGCAGCCGGCCGGAATTCCAGGATGCCCTGCACGGGAAGACGGGCGTCGCCATCCGGCATAGCCACACCATGGACGTTGATTTCCTCTATGTGGCGAAGCCCATGCCTGGCGGAGCAACGCGCCTCGCCGTGCCGCTGGCCGACGTGGAACGTCAGGTTTCCGTGTTGCGTCGCGGCCTGCTGACCGCCTCGCTGCTGGCGCTGATCCCAGTGCTCATCCTGGCCGCTCTGTTCGCCCGCTCCGCTTCGGCCACCCTGGCTCGGATCATCGAGCAAGCCGGCCAACTCGCCCGCGGCAATTTTGAAGCGCGTGTCGCGACCAGGGGCCGGAATGAGTTGAGCCTGCTCGCGGAGAAACTGAACGAGACCGGGGAAAGGCTGCAGCAGATGATCGGACAACTCGAACGCGAGCAGCAGAACCTTGAACGGCTCGAGCGTATCCGGAAGGACTTCGTCATCAACGTCTCGCACGAACTGCGTACGCCGCTGGCCTCCATCCAGGGCTACACCGAGACGTTGCTCGACGGCGCCTTGCACGACGAGGAGAACAACGTACGCTTCCTCACCATCATCCAGCAAAACGCCGCGCGTCTGGCGCGCCTGGTCGCGGACATTATGACTTTATCGCGTGCCGAACTGAAAACGCAGAAGTTCCAATTCGCCTCCTACCCGGTAGCGCACCTGCTCGATGAATCGCTCGATACCATGCGGCCGGCCGCTGAAAAGAAAGAGATCTCTCTGATCCTGGAGAGTCCGCCCGCGGGCGCCGAGGTCTTTTGCGACGCCGAGTCCACGCACCAAATCCTGGCGAATCTTCTCGACAACGCCATCAAGTACACTCCGGAGGGCGGCACGGTCGCGTTGGGCGCAGCCGCCGAAGCATCGAAGATCCGCTTCTATGTCCGCGACACTGGCATCGGCGTTCCCAAGCATGAACTGCCCCGCCTGTTCGAGCGCTTCTACCGCGTCGACAAAGCACGCTCGCGGGAACTCGGCGGCACGGGTCTCGGGCTCGCCATCGTGAAACACCTGACGCGCGCGCAAGGCGGCGATGTGGCCGTGGAAAGCGAACTTGGCCGCGGTTCGACGTTTTCGTTCACCTTGCCGGTTCACGACCTCGGCCTGAGCGAAACGCCGCCTCTTAAAAGTCAATTAACCGGTTCGTAATGGTTTCGTAACAATGGCCGCGCTATTTTGGAGATAGCTACCCCGATGAAAAAGATCGTCTTGATCGAGGATGACATCGACCTGTTCGCGCTGCTCAAGTACAACCTTGAGAAAGAAGGCTTCGCGCTAACGGGAATGCAAACCGGCCGTGGCGCGGTGGAGTTCTGCCGCCGGGAGCGCCCTGACCTCATCATCCTGGACATCATGCTGCCGGATTCCGACGGCCTGGAAATCTGCAAAGGCTTGCGCGGACAACCGGACCTGGGGCACATTCCGATCATCTTCCTCACGGCGCGAGCCTCCGAGACGGACCGCATTGTCGGGCTCGAACTCGGCGCCAGCGACTACATCGTGAAGCCGTTCTTTGTCCGCGAGCTGGTGGCGCGCGTGAAGATCCAGTTGCGCGAACGGGTTTCCCCAACCAGCCACCTGAAGGCGGGCAGCCTGGAGTTGGACCGGACCAGTTGCCGCGTCTGGCTGGAAGGGCAGGAACTCTCCCTTACCGCCACCGAATTCCGGCTGCTGGAATACCTGATGTCGCATCCCGGCATCGTCTTCAGCCGCTTCCAGTTGCTCGATGCGGTCTGGGGGCATGACCGCGCGGTGACCGATCGCACGGTGGATGTTTACATCCTTCGACTGCGGCAAAAAGTGGAAAGCGACCCCACGAATCCCGTTTTCATCCGCTCGGTTCGAGGTTTTGGCTACAGTTTCGAACAGCCGCAACCTGAAGCCGCGACGATGACGGATGCGGACGCCGTCGTAAAATAGTCGGTAACGACTATAGGTGACCCCTTTCAATAATCGACTCTCACATCTTTACGACGTCCTGGATGAGCGTATCCTCGTGCTTGACGGCGCCATGGGCACGATGCTGCAGCGCCGCGCGCTCGCGGCCGCCGACTTCGGAGGCGCGGAACTGGAAGGGTGCAACGAGAACCTGGTCCGCACCCGTCCCGACGTAATCCTGGATGTCCACCGTGCGTACCTCGATGCGGGCGCCGACATCATCGAAACCGACTCCTTCGGCGGTACGCCCATCGTGCTGGCCGAATACGGCTTGGACGGTTCGGCCGCCGAACTGAACCGCGAGGCCGCGCGCCTGGCGCGCCAGGCAGCCGGCGAATTCTCGAGCGACGCGCGCCCCCGATTCGTGGCCGGCTCCATGGGGCCGACCACGAAATCCATTACGGTTACCGGCGGCGTTACGTTCAGCCAGCTACGCGATGCTTTCCGCGTACAGGCTCGCGCCCTTGTTGAAGGCGGCGCGGACCTGCTGCTGCTCGAAACCTGCCAGGATACGCGCAACGTGAAGGCGGCGATTGACGGCATACGCATGGTCGAGCGGGAATTGGGCGTTCAGATCCCGCTCATGATCTCCTGCACCATCGAGCCTACGGGGACCATGCTTGCCGGCCAGACAGCGGAGGCGTTCTGGGTTTCCGTGGCCCACGCCACGCCGCTTTCCATCGGACTCAACTGCGCCACCGGGCCGGAATTCATGACCGACCACATCCGCGCGCTGCATGAACTGTCCACTTCGCGCATTTCCTGCTACCCGAACGCCGGACTACCGGACGAGGAAGGCCGCTATCCGGAGACGCCGGAATCGCTCTCGCGCCAGCTTGACCGGTTCGCCGCCAACGGCTGGCTGAACATCGTTGGCGGATGCTGCGGCACCACGCCCGAGCACATCCGCGCCATCGCGCGCATGGTGGAAGACCGCGCGCCGCGGCGCGCACCGGCGCCCTCGCACCGCGTCTTCTACAGCGGCATCGACCTGGTCGAGGCGGAGGACTCCACCCGGCCCTTGCTGGTCGGCGAGCGCACCAATGTGATCGGCTCCCGCCTTTTCAAGGACTTGATCGCGCGCGAATCCTGGGATGAGGCGAGCGAGATTGCGCGCAGGCAGGCTCGCAACGGCGCGCAGATCATCGACG
>ENA-UOYA01001280-UOYA01001280.1-activated-sludge-metagenome-genome-assembly--contig:-NODE-1280-length-27673-cov-9.208487_pt1 | contig 27673 bp, 23 predicted proteins | sample MGYA00238163_ERZ764804 | MGnify/ENA primary metagenome ERZ764804 (study PRJEB28919, sample SAMN05720223) | activated sludge metagenome | isolation source: Anaerobic digester | place: Hong Kong... | reverse complement strand
GGTAGAAGAATGGGACACGCAGGTGCTATCATTGGTGGTGCTGAAGATACAGCAGCGGCTAAAATGGCCATTATGCGCGAATGCGGATTGCATGTTGTAGATTCTCCTGCAGGAATTGGAGAAATGATGAAAACTGTTTTAGGAAAATAAATTGCAAATTCACAATAACAAAAAGGGAGCTCATTGAGCTCCTTTTTTTATACACATAAAAACGGTTGAAGCGTTTTAATCTATAGAAGAGAAGAGGGGATGAGGCATATTCCATATATTTCCGGTAGGATAAACAAACAGAATGGAACAATATTATCAACGACTGGGGCTGTCGACAAATGCCGGTATCAATGAAGTCAAAAAAGCCTATAGGCGCTTGGCTTTGCAATATCATCCGGATAGAAACAGAAGTGCTGAAGCTGAAACGCAATTTCGATTAATTGCCGAAGCGTATCAAGCGATAACTGCTTTCGAAGATGGTTCGTATTGGTACCAAGAAATGAGCGGTAATGAACAAACACCTGAATACAATGCGCAAGCGAGGGAAGATGCAAGACGTAAGCAAGAAGAGGAGTTTCGGGCATATATGCAAACGGATGATTTCAAATTTTGGTTCTATTTGGAAGTGCTCGGACAAATGATAATGACTATTCTTTTGTTTTCTTTTATTATTGGTATGGTAGTTTTTATGACCTACCTTGGTGGAGCATATGGTTTTATTGTTGGTATTCTTCCCGTTATTGCGTGTTCGTATATTATTTATCAGGCTGTAGCGCCAACTTTTCATCCTTTAGCGGATTACAGTAATGCCATTCGGTTTTTTGCAAGTAAGATCTATGGGTTGATTTTTGTATTAATTGTTTTTCATACGGTAGTGTTTTTTAAGATTGGAATGAATACGTTTTTTCCATCCTTCTATTTTATTGCAAGTTTTGGGTTGAGTTTTCTGTTTTTTATTTTTTGGTTAAAAACCCATTCTTTATCTGCTGCAAAGGAATGGTTGATTGCCTCTATTCCTTTATTAGCGCTAAATACATTGTTGTTAATGAATTATGTTTTTTCATTTCCGGATAAAGTTTATTTCTACAGATGGGAGCCCGAGATTGAGTTAAGCAGTAGTACAACACGTTTTTCTTTAGAAAATAGGTTGTTCCAAAACGAATGGCATACCCGTACACTTATGGATTTGACACCCATGGATGACGCTATAGAAGTAGAAGTAAATGCGTTGAATACTGCATCTGAGTATAACCGATTTACTTTATTCGAAGTCAACGATCATGTAATAGAAATGCATATTGCAAAGGGTTTATTAGGATACCCTGTACTGAAAAGTTATACATTTATAAAAGTTGTACGCGATTAAAACTTACGGAAGTTTCAAATCAGCCATCGAAATAGTTTGTTGCAGTAATTCTACCCCTTTGTCATCAAAAGCGGTGAACTTAACCGAAGGAGATGTTCCACTCCAATCGATATCTAAAGTGCCAAAATTATTCTTATCAAATGCTTGTCCTACGCGATATTGACTAGGTTTTGTATTCGATACGTGTAGTTGAGCCAATCCGCTACTTGTAAAATCCCAAATCGGATACAAGCCGGTTGGTGTTCTTTTGTTCACTTCAGCAATATGTACATCTCCACTCAAAAAGAAAAGGTTCTCTGCCTTGGCATCTTTAATGGTTTGATACATTCTTTCTTGTTCGTGCGGGAAGTTAGCCCATGCCTCGTAGCCATTGTGTTCGGTACAGAACTGAGTAGTGCTGCAGATAATTCGAACCTTTGCCGGTTTTTTCAACTCCTCTTTCAGCCAATTCCATTGCTCATCACTCATCATTTTTTTTGTTTGATCGGTGATAATTGAAATTGGCTCAGGTCCGGGATTGTCAAGGTTCCAGCGCAAATCTAAGAAGAGTAATTGCACTCTGTGGGCATCATCGCCATAATAAAAAACATCGTAGATGCCATTTCTATCCCAACGTTTTCCCGATTTTGGCAAATTCCAGAAGTTGAAGAAAACATCTTTCGAAATACTTTTGTTTAAAAAATCACCCGCTGCGTTGTTCATGCCGTAATCGTGATCGTCCCACATAGCATGAATCGTATACTTCGAACGAAAAGATTGGAATGGAGCCATATTGCCCAATTCGTTGTATCGGCCGGCTAAGTATGATGCCCAATCCGTATCATGTGTGCCTCCTCCAAAAAACTCATCTGAATAAATCATATCGCCTAATCCTAAAAACAGTTCCGGTTTTTTCTTGTCGATTTCATCAAAAACTTCTGCAGTGAAGAACTGTTGCAGAAAACAAGACCCAAATCCAATCTTTGAAATGTTTTTGGTGTTTAAATTATCGTAAGTAACGGTATTCATATTATTGTCATCCTTTTTACACGTAATCAATGAAAAGGAAAGTAGGAAAAATAGAAATAGTTGTTTTTTCATCATTTTGGTTTTGTTAAGCTAAAGTTATGAATTTAATGCAAAACGAGCAGCGGAAAGGTATAATGTACTTTTCTTCGATCGGTTAAATTTAGCGCATAAAATTTGGCATTTCGTTCTACCTTTAGGCGATGATAGCAATAGGGAAATTTAATGTGCTCACGGTATGTGAGGAATTGTCGGAAGGACTTTTGTTAACCGATAGAACAGATACAGTGCTGTTACCCCGAAAGGCAGTATTGCCTGAAATGGTGCTGGGTGCTGAAGTAAATGTATTTGTGTATAAAGATAATGAAACGCGCTTGGTGGCTACAACACAAGTGCCCAATGCAGTAGTAGGCGAGTTTGCCTATATGGAAGTGAAGGCCGTTAATACCGCAGGCGCCTTTTTGGATTGGGGTTTAGAGAAAGATATTTTGGTTCCATTTCGGGAGCAGACCATTGAGATGCAGGAGGGCAATTGGTATGTGGTTTACGTTTATTTAGATGTTATTTCATCGCGTGTAACTGCATCAGCCAGGCTTTCGAAGTTTTTACAACAAGCAGATGATTCCTTAAAAGAAAACGATGCTGTAGAAATTCTGATTACAAGACGCACGAATTTAGGCTTTGATGCAATTATCAATAATGCATATCGGGGTTTGCTGTATGAAAATGAAATTTTTGAGGTTGTAAAAGTAGGCGAAAAACGCAGTGCTTATATCAAGAAGGTAAGAGACGACCATAAGATTGATTTAAAGTTGCAGGCTCGTGATTTTGGGATTTCGGATGATGCGAAAGAGAAAATTTTGGAAACATTGAAAAACAATAATGGTTTTTTAGCGCTTAATGATAACAGTGAGCCGGATGCTATTCGCGATCAATTGCAAATGAGCAAGAAGTCCTTTAAAAAGGCGGTTGGCGGACTCTTCAAAGAAAAGAAAATTATTCTCCGACCCGATGGGATTGAATGGGTTCCATGACTTGTTCAATGTTACGCTAATATTTAGCCGCAAATTTATTTTTAAGGGGAATTAAACTTTTTCTTCGAAATCGGGTATATTTAGTAAAACGAGTGTTTTATGTCGAATAATCTCCTTTTTGGTGCTGCTGATGCCACTGTTCACCCAACATCTTCTCGATCAACTTCTGGCCTGTCGCCATACACCGGTGCATGGACAAAGAAGGAAGTTGTTCATTTATTGAAGCGAACCATGTTTGGTGCTACGTTCACTGATATTAATTACTTTCTTAGTCAGAGCATGAGTGATAGCGTGAATGAATTGCTCAATGCTTCTGTATCACCACCGGCTCCGCCTTTAAAAAATTACAGTAATACCGATGATGACGCCTATGTTACCTTTGGACAAACGTGGGTGAATTCACCACCTGTACCTGGAGTAACAGGACTAAGAGGTGCTTCGCTCAAAGCGTGGTGGATGGGCTTAATGATTAATCAAAATCGAAGCATTGAGCAGAAAATGACATTGTTTTGGCAGAATCATTTTGCTTCGCAAATTCAAAATTATGCAGAGCCCCGTTATGGGTATCGTTATTTGGAAACAATACGTGCTAATGCCTTGGGTAACTTCAAAGCTTTGGCAAAAGCAGTAACCTTAGAACCTGCAATGTTGGTGTATTTGAATGGAAATAAAAACCGGAAAGGTGTTCCAGACGAAAACTACGCTCGCGAATTGCAAGAACTTTTTTGTATCGGCAAAGGCCCTAATTCACATTATTCAGAAGATGATGTAAAAGCTGCAGCTCGAGTGTTGACCGGTTATCGTGACGATCCTCAAAATATTAATTCCTATTTCGATCCTGCCCGCCATGATGCCAACGACAAACAGTTTTCGGCATTTTACAATAACACTGTGATTCTTGGGCAGAGCGGTACGAATGGGCAGAACGAGTTAGACGATTTATTGGATATGCTTTTCTTAAATGATGAGTGTGCCTTGTTTATCTGCAGAAAGCTATATCGATTTTTTGTGTATTACACTATTGATGTCGATATCGAAACCAATGTGATTATCCCGTTAGCGCAAGTACTGCGTGCCAATAATTATGATATCAAACCGGTGTTGTCTATATTATTTAAGAGCGAACACTTTTTTGATTTGGCCAATAGGAGTTGCATGATTAAATCTTCAGTTGACTTTACAGTAGGATTTTGCAGAGAGAATAAATTAGTTTTTCCCGATGCCACTGCACTCCAAAATCAATATTATTTCTGGCTATTAGGCGAACAATTTTCAGCCACAATGGCGCAAGATCTATTAGACCAGCCAAGTGTTGCCGGATGGCCTGCATACTACCAAGAGCCCGCTTTTCACGAGCTTTGGATTAACAGTGATACTATGCCTAAGCGGAAAAATTTCACGGATGGTTTGTTGTATGCCGGTGTAACTAAATCCGGCTATAAATTGATTATGGATCCTATCGCCTTAACAGCAGCTTTTTCTGATCCATCTAATCCGAATACATTAATTGACGATGTGTTAACTATGGTGTATACCATGGAGGTTTCTGCAGCGTGGAAGGCTTATCTTAAAACCTATACATTGCTATCCGGACAAGCATCCGATTATTATTGGACCAATGCTTGGAACGATTATGTTGCCGATCCAACAAATGCAACAAAGAAACAAATTGTGTTGACACGCCTTCAATACATGTATGCATTTATTATGGAGATGCCCGAATATCAATTGAGTTAATCGAACTTTTAATAGACGTCATAAACGAATTAGGATGAAACGTAGAACATTTTTAAAAGCCACACCTGTAGCTGTTTTGCCGGCATTGTTAAGTGGGATGACAATCAAAGCCTTTGGCGCTTCGCCATTAATTTCAGCGTTAACGGCAAATGATTCGGATACCGACCATGTGTTGGTGTTGATTCAAATGACTGGAGGGAACGATGGTTTGAATACTGTTATTCCTTTAGATCAATACAGTACCTTGTCGGGTTTGCGAAGTAATATTTTGATAAACAGTTCCAAAGTATTACCATTAAACGGAACTACCGCAACCGGTTTGCATCCGGCAATGCCTGAAATGCAACAAATGTATAATGATGGTAAGTTGCGTATCGTACAATCGGTGGGTTATCCCAATCCCAATTTCTCGCATTTTAGAGCAACCGATATTTGGGTAACCGGAGCAGATTCCAATCAAACCTTAACTACAGGAGTGATGGGAAGATACTTGAATTATGAGTATCCGAATTTTCCTGCAGGTTATCCGAATTCAACTATGACGGATCCTTTGGCGATTCAAATAGGGTCGTTTGTGTCTCCTTTATTTCAAGGACCTACCGTAAATATGGCCATGGCCATTTCCGATCCTACGAGCTTATATAATTTGTTGAACGGTGTTCAAGATCCGGTTCCTGCTACTAATGCAGGTAAAGAGTTAGCTTATGTGCGAACTATTGCCGGACAAACACAAACGTATACGCAAGTGATCAAAGACGCTGCAGCGAGTGTCACTTCACAAGGAGCATATCCTGCTAATAACGATTTAGCTGATCAGTTAAAAATCGTTGCTCGTTTGATTGGCGGAGGATTAAAAACGCGTGTTTATTTAGTGAATATTGGTGGCTTTGATACGCACTCGGGACAAGTTGTTTCAGGGGCAACAGAAACTGGCGATCATGCTACTTTGTTAGCGAAATTATCTTCCGCCATAAAAGCTTTCCAAGACGATTTACAAGGATTGGGCGTAGCTGATCGGGTAACTGGAATGACGTTCTCAGAGTTCGGAAGAAGAATTGTTTCTAATTATTCCGAAGGTACCGATCACGGAGCTGCAGCACCATTGTTCGTGTTCGGGAATAAAGTGATTCCGGGTATTTTAGGGAATAATCCAACGATTTCAGCAGCAACAACCGTGAACGATAATTTACCGATGCAATACGATTTTCGTTCTGTGTATGCATCGTTATTACAAGATTGGTTCTGTGTGCCGAAGTCGGTTATCGATAGTTCTATGTTATTGCAAAACTTCCAATCCTTGCCGTTAGTGGATCCGAGCGGTTGTACTTCTACGGCAATTCATGAGATTAATGCTAAAGCCGGTATTAACCTCATTCGCAATTATCCGAACCCATTTGTTGAAAAAACAAAGATTGAATTTACCACCGGTGGCGGACAAACGCTTGTGCAGGTTTTTGATGGTGAAGGAAAATTGATTAAAGTATTAATTGATCAAGATTTGGCACAAGGCCGATATGTTGTGGATTTTTATAATGAAAATCTGTTGCCCGGGTTATATTATGCTCGTCTGCAAAACGGTGTAGTTGCTCAGGTAGCTAGTATGGTTATTGCGAAATAATGTCATAAAAAAGTCTTTTTTACATCACCGGTTATATCGGTATAATATTCTTGCTATTTTATCGTTACTTTTCCGCTTTATATTGTGTAATGAAAAGAATAGCTGTTTTATTATCCCTCTTAATTTTGGTTACTTCATTTTGGAGCTGCAACAAAATGCCTAACGGGGGAATTCCTGTATATTTAGTAGTTGACTCTGTTGGTTTTGCATCTGCATTTGGCAAAGGGACTTCATCGCATAAGATTACCGATGTATGGGTATCGGTTAACGGGAAAAGTATTGGTACATTTCAAATTCCTGCAAAAATTCCTGTATTGCAAAGTGGAGACTTACGCGTGGAGTTGAGTGCCGGAATAAAAGATAACGGAATTGCCAACACCCGTGTAGAATATCCCTTTTATGCAGTAGATACCTTCACAATTAGTAATGCACAATCGGGAAACACTTATCGTCATGTTCCTATATTCCAATATATGCCGGCTACTAAGTTTGCATTGATTGAAGATTTTGATGCCACAAATAGTTTTTCCGGGTTAACGTTGAACACCGATCATACTGATTCGAATGTATTTGAAGGGAATAGAAGTGCAAAAATTTATCTGGGACCAAATGATACTGCAGCGTTTGCATATCATACTGCAAGCTTCCCCATAACTGGTGCAGGACAGAATGTGTATGTGGAGTTAAACTACAAATGTGATGGATATTTTGAATGCGGAATGCTGTCTTACAAGAATGGAGCTGTTTCTGATTTATACAAAATTACTTTCAATCCGAAAAGTACTTGGAATAAAACGTATTTGAACTTCAGTAATGATGTAGGTGCAGCTGCCGGAGATAGTTATCGGTTGTATTTTAAAGTTTCCAAAGTGGCTGATGGAAGCACGGTTACGGTTTTATTGGATAATATTAAAGTGGTTCAGTTTTAATTCATGCATCGAAGAAAGAGGTTTATCTTTTTTTACATCGTACTCGATATCATTGCTGCATTATTAGCGTGGATGACGCTCTATTATTTTCGTAAATTTTATATCGAACATTTTAAAGCGGATATAGAAACTCCGTTTCGAGACACCAATTTTTATGTGGGATTAATGGTTATTCCCCAAATTTGGTTGTTGCTGCATTACTTCACGGGTACCTATGTGGATGTGTTTCGAAAGTCGCGTTTGCAAGAGTTTCTGAAAACATTGGTGGTTACCTTGGTAGGTTGTGTAGTTATCTTTTTTGCATTCTTGTTGGATGATTTAGTGAAGGAGTACAAGGATTATTACCTTACATTTTTAGCCTTGTTTTTCGCTCAATTATTCTTCTCGTTTAGTTTGCGTTTTTCTTATTTGAATTACACCAAATATCTGATTCGTTCAGGTCGCATTGGTTTTAATACGTTGATTGTTGGAGCACAAGCAAAGGTGGAAGAAGTAATGAAATCTTTGGCTGTTGATAAACGGTTTGGCTTGGTATTGAAAGGGATTTCGTTTACCGATAATGGCGAAAATAATATAGTGAATGGCGTTCAATCGATTTCACTTTCTGCTATCGATTCTTTTATTGTAAATGAACGAATAGAAGAGGTGATTTTAGCGGTTAATACCGAGCAACATGCTGAACTCACAAACTTGATGCACAGTGTGGGGGATCGAAATGTGTTCATTAAAATTATACCCGACATGTATGATATTCTTTCGCGTACAGTGAAAATGAACCATGTAGTTGGGGAAGCATTTATTGAAATTCCACCGGTTTTAATTGATGAATGGGAACGCATTGGTAAGCGTTGGTTTGATGTGATAGCGTCCATTCTAGCCATTCTTATTACTTTTCCTGTTTGGGTAGTAGTAATGGTGTTGATTAAACTAGATTCGGACGGGGGGGTGTTTTATTTGCAGGAGCGACTTGGCCAATACGGAAAGCCTTTCTTCATTATGAAGTTTCGTTCTATGCGTAACGATGCTGAAGCACAAGGTCCGAAGCTCACCAGCAATGCTGATCCGCGCATTACAAAAGTAGGGCAGTGGATGCGGAAATTTAGGGTAGATGAATTGCCACAGTTTATTAATGTGATTAAGGGTGATATGTCGATTGTTGGACCAAGAGCAGAACGAAAGTTTTTTGCCGAACAAATCGAAAAAGTAGTGCCGCAATACACACATGTGTTCAAAGTGAAGCCCGGAATTACTTCATTAGGAATGGTTAAGTATGGCTATGCATCAACCGTTGACGAAATGGTGAAGCGCTTGAAATATGATTTGATTTACATCGAGAATATGAGTATAGTAATGGATCTCAAGATTTTAATTTACACCGTAAAAACGGTGGTTTACGGGAAAGGAAAATAGCTTACTTCTGCTTTATAAGTTGCTCAATAAATTTGCCGTGTTTAAGTTGCCCTATATTGCTGTAATGCCCATTGCCGGCTACATAGTCTAGTTCTGATACAGGTGGGTCGTAATATTTCATGTTTTCAAATAGATGTTTTTCGTCTTTCGCCCAATACAATTTTCCATTCCTTAAATCGGGAATGGCGAGCAATAAAAACTGCGCATTATACTTTTGCGATAGCTTATCAATAAAAGCGATTTGGCGGTTACTAGCCGGTTTTTCTTCACGTAGTTTTTCTTCTTGATTATGAATGTATTTGTCGCAAGCATGATTGAGATTATATAATCCTAATCGATTTGCCACCATCCAAATGGCTGTGCCTGTAGCTGTTTTAGCGCATAGTCGACTGAAAATATCAATTTGAGGAATTGTAAGTCCGCGATACGAATAGGCATAGCAACTATCCATATTGTCGAAATAAACACCGCGTGGACAAGCAATTAAATTCGTTGAATTTGTTGAATAAAAAATAGGGATAAAGGGTTTGGGTTGTCGTTCAAAATAGAAAATATCGTTACCCATAAAAAAGTTTACAACCACAACATCAGGTTGCAATAAGGGAATGTATTTTTCTGCAATGGCTTTATATTGTGCGGGATCAGAGCCACTGATACCTGTGTTGTATACGATGTAACCTTGCGATAGAAGGTAGTCTGCAAAGCAATTAGTTATAGGTTCTGCATTGTGTCCCCAAGTGAATGAATCGCCAATAAGCAGAATCTTTTTTCGTTTAGTATTATATGATTTGAATGCTATACTTTTGAACCCATCAGCGTTAATAGGGCATTTGCAATAATCTATAACTGCAGAGTCTACATCGTCCAATTGTTGTTTCTTCAATAACGCTGCATAGAGTTTGCCTAAAATGGTTGGTTGGGTATCGAGTCCTTTAAACTGATACTCCATTCCATAGACTTCCAAGTTTACATCTTTCAGCGTGAAAGGTTCAAAAGCTTTGGTTTTCAGGTGTTCTTGGTAAAATAATCTAGCATTGTCTTCCACCTTGAAAATTCCTGCACTATCGGCAATAAAGCCACGGTGAAATACAGGCGTATCAACAGCCTTAAACCATTGGGAATAGGTGTGAAAGCCCGGAGTAATATGCTTGAACTTTTTTAATATCCACTCGCAACCCAGTAGAGAAAGGCCTCCTACAATAATGAAAAGCAATATTTCTGCCTTGTACTTTTTCAAAATTCTGTTTTAGTGCTTTTGAATTGAAGGTGAATTTGCTTGAATTTTTCAAAAACAAAAACTTCCCATAGAAATGGTGCTATTGAAGTATAAGCGAGTTCTCCTTCTCTATAGCTCACATTTTCGTTGCAGATTACATTTTCGATTTTGCTACGCACTGCTTTTGAATCAATAAAGGCAGATTGTTTAAATCGGTTACTGTTTATTAATTCCGTGAAATATTGCTTCCAAGGACCTTTCAGCCAATCAACAATAGGGGTTTGGAATCCCATTTTTGATTTTCGGTGATAGATTGCTTTAGGCAGATAGGGCTGCATGGCATCACGTAAAATAGTTTTAGTAAATCCTTTGGTCAGCTTCGATTGCCATGGGAGCGAAAAGGTATAACTGACTAATCGATGGTCTAAAAATGGCGAACGAACCTCCACGCCATTGACCATGGAATAGTGGTCGTAATTGCGAAGTAGTGTTGGAAGATTATCCGTATGGAAAAGTTTGTATAAGTTTTCAGTGAGTGTATCCATTTTTTCTTTTTGGACTTTCGGAGAAGCAAATGCTTTTTTGATTTCTTCTTTGATAATAGGTAATAGTGCAGAAATGCTTTCGCTTCCGGTATTCCACTTTATATACTCACTGAACGTTTTTTGCTTTTTCTGAAATTGCGATTTGTTTCCGCCAAGTACATTGTAAGTATTGAGAATAGATTGAATGGTGAAGGGATTTAATCCACAGTCTTTCAAAGCAGCCAACATAAAAGTGTCGTAGCCGCAAAATAATTCATCGGCACCATGTCCGTCTAAGGTTACCACTACGCCTTGTTTGCGCATTGCCGCATAGGTTTGTAACATTGGGAAAGGAGAAGTGATATATAATTCTTCAAACTGAAAATAGTCGTCTTCGAATTGTGCTAACGCTTTTGTGGCATCAATCTCTACTTCAAATGCTTTTATGTTTAATTGTTTGGTAACACTTTTGATGTATTCCGATTCGTCTAAATCGGAATTTGGATAAACAGCCGAGAACACATTTTGCCAATTATGAGTAAAGTTAGATTCTACTTTGCCTGCAATGGCATGCATAGCCACAGCCACACAAGAAGAGTCTATTCCACCACTCAAAGCCGTGCCAATTGGAACATCAGAGCGCATTCTAATTTTTACAGCATCTAAAAATAGAGAACGAAATTCCTCTGTTTGTGTTTTGTAATTGGATGAAATAAGTTGCAAATTTTCTTTCGTATTCCAGTATTGATGTAATACTAATTCCCCATCTTTATAGGTTCCCCAATGTGATGCAGGGAATCGTTTAATGTCTTTGATGAGACAATCTTCGGTGGCTTCATACGCAAATGGATTGTTGCAAAAGCTTTTGAAGTTAGCATGTACTTCAACTTTTTCCAAAAACGGAATAAGCGCTTTCATTTCCGATGCAAAAGCAAAGTAGTTATTGTGGTTTATATAATACAAAGGCTTTTCACCGAATCGATCTCTTGATAGTAATAACGTATTTTCTATATCATTCCATATTGCTATAGCCCACATGCCGTTGAAACGGGTAAAGCATTCTTCCTTCCATGCTTTGTATGCATTAAGAATAACTTCAGTATCAGATGTTGATGTGAATGAAAAGCCAAGAGAAATCAATTCTTCACGCAATTCAACGAAATTGAAAATTTCACCGTTGTATACAATGTGTAAATGCTCATTGTGCATGGGCTGAATGCCTGACGTTGATTTATCAATGATAGCCAATCGGGTATGTCCTAATGAAATGGTATGCGTCTCATCATGCCAAGTGTAGCTTCCATCCGGGCCTCTGTGTTTCAGCAACGACAGAGCTTCGCTGAAATAGGGTAGGGGTGTTGCCGGTATGGTTCCTAAAATGCCACACATGGTTATTGCTTTTGAATCTTATCGTTAATCACAGCCCAAAGTTTATCAATGTATTGTTGCATCGTGAAATTGGTGTGTACGCTAACACTTGCTTTTTTTCCGATGCGTTGGTTGAGGGCTTTATCAGTGGCAACTTTCAACATCAACTTTGCCATTTCATTTACATCAAATTCATCGCACAATAATCCTGATTCATTTTCAATGATAACATCCGGGATACCGGCATGACGAGTAGCAACAACGGGCAGGCCGGAAGCCATGGCTTCTATGATTGAAACAGGTGTTCCTTCTTTTTCGCCTTCAATAGTGGTGGCAGAATGTTGTACAAAGGCAATGGCTTTTTGCATTGCTGACGCAACTTCTTCAGGAGATTTGATGCCAAGAAAACTAACTCGTTCCTCTATTTTCAAACTCTTCACCAATTGTATACAACTATTCAATAAATTTTCATCGCCCCCAATCATGTTGAGTGTAGCTGCAGGTAACGATTGTAATACTTGATGAAATGCTAAAATGGTAAGATGTGGATTCTTTGTGTCGCAGAATCTTCCCACCGATAAAAAAGTAGGCGGATTTTGCGAATGGTCGTTATATGAAAAAACTTCGTTGTTAAAACCATAATAAATAATCGATAGTTTTTCTTTTGGACAACCTAGTTTTTGAAGTTGTTCATACATGTCTTTTGAAACAACAATTACAGCTGATGCAATTGCGAACATTCGTTTGTAGTCTTCTTCATGTTTTACAAGAAGACTTTTTCGATATGCCGTCCAACCATGAAAGTGAACAATGAGAGGAATGTTATTGCGTTGACAAATATCCATAATTGGGAAAGCGGTAATGGCATAATTTGCCACTACTGCTTTGATATTGTTTTTGATAAAATACTGCTCAATATTTTTCTGCTGTTGTTCGACTGTTGTTATGCCTGTGAATTTTCGAAATAGAAAATTGCTGAGCGATTTTTCATCAACTTCAAATTGCACACCATTTGGTCCGAATTTTGGCAATGTTCCATCATAAAGGCAATGCACTTTGGCCGGCAAATACTTGATTTGATTATGAATGAAGGTTTCCGAATACTTATTCGAATTCAATGATAAGACCGCAATATTAGGTTTATTCGTTTGCATTCGTTTATCAAAGATTTAGTTTCAAAAAACGTTTGAAGCAATTTCTGAAAAGTAATACATGGAGCATAAATGGTACAATGTAGCGTACGTCAACTGTTATTAACCACAACAGAAAAATAATTGGCAGCCATTCGATGTAGAAATCGTCTAAAAAAAAGTAACAGAACTTGCGGTACACCGGATGAGTGCTCGATTGGTACCCTTTTCTTTGGTAGAAAAGATATAGTATATAGATGGCTATAAGAGTGAGCGACATCAAAAAATAACAGAATGATAAGATAATGCAAAAAAAGAGAAAGGTTATAACCTCAAGTGGAATGAATAGTTTCTTGAGTAATTGTTCTGTTTTGGATATTGAATAACCGGTAACAAAAGTTTTTATACCGCTTTGGATGTCGTTTTCATAATCTGCAATTTGATGAAACAGAATATTTCGAATGCCTAAGCAAAATTGCCAAACAATTAGACTAATCCATAATCCTCTACTATTTGTAAATGGGAGTTCTCCATGTTGGTCAAAAGCAGTTAGTGCTAACAAAGCCGGAATGGCATGCGCATAAAGTGAATCTGTAAGCACTCCCCAAAATCCTCTTTCCTTAAAACGAAACGGTGGAACGGAATACAACACAAAAAGCATTAGTTCAATACCGAGTAGCGATAGCGTGTAAACTGTTTTCGGGAAATAATACCAAGGAGCTAATGCAATACTAAGGAATAGTAAAAGTATACCCATCGAGAACCACATGGGTTTGTTGATATGTATGTTTTCTTTTCCTGCTGCTTCGTCCTTTTTTTTATCGGTAAAGTCGTTTAACGTATAGGCAAATCCTGCAATACCAATGATTGTTATATAGGATAAGAGGAATTTAAAAATGAAATTTTGGGCACCAAAAGAATAGTAAAAAGAGCAATGGAAAACATATAAATACGGAATAGCGATTAGGAATGGAATTTTATAGTTCCAAGGGTCGCTAATTCTGATTTTTCTCAGGAATGATTTCACGTAAAATATAGACTAATTGTTAGCTTTAGACCGTAATATATTTCATATATTTAAGTAAACTAAATTTCGGGTATGATAAGTACTAAAACAGCATGGCAACCCGTTGCACATAGCTATATAACTGATACAGTGCTGCGCGAACGAATCGATACAGATGGTTTTTGCGTCCATGGTCGATTAAGTGAAGCTTCGCTAAACGAATTAAAATCTCTTTTTGCATCAACACATCATTTTGAAAATGGAGAAGGAGGTATGTTTTACAGTGTTTATTCACAGGATCTTGTTTACCGTAGAAAGATGCATGATGAGATTGGAGCTATTCTTAAATCTTATTTAGACCAGTGGTTGACAGACTATAAGATGATGCTGAATTCCTATATTGTAAAAGCTTCAGGGCCACGTAGCGAGTTTTATGTACATCAAGATACTACAGGACTAGATGAGTTTAAGTATTCTCCTTTGAGTTTGTGGATTCCGTTAGAAGACATCACTGCCGAAAATGGCGCCATGTGTGTGATGCCTGGAAGTCATAAATTGTTTTCGCCCTACAGAAGTATTTCTTTTCCTGCACCCTACGATGATATTCATTTTGCAGTGCGTAGATATTTACAGCCATTGTTTATGAAAGCCGGTGATATATTAGTTTTCGATAATCGAATCGTGCACAATTCCATGCAAAATCTTTCCGGTAAAGAGCGAGTTGTGGTGATATCCGGAATATTTCCGAATGAAGCCAAATTGCAAACGTGTTGGAAGAATCCGGCTATTCCAGATGCTAAAATTGAAGTGATTCAGCACAGCGATGATTATTTGCTTACGAATCCGAATTTTTTGATAGATTGTCACGCTCGTCCAAGTGTTGGCGACACTGTGGCTTTGGTGGAAGATGAGTGGTCGAAAATAACCGAAACTGAATTTACGGCACTCTGTGAAGAACATGGAATTGCACCTGTGAATTATTTGAACGAAAACGGACATACAGATTGTAATATGATTGTAGAGCCTGTGAGTCAGCCTATTGTATCTGTTGAAATACCTGCTGTTGAAGCCTCACAGCCCGAAGTAGCTGTTGGCTTTTTGGATAAACTAAAACGAATATTTTCGGCCTAATTAAAGCGAATATAAATTTGGATTGACATTCAAAATATTTTAAAATGAATAGCCATTTACTAAAAGACCAAACACTTGAAGCTCAGTTAGAGCAAGATGGTGTGGTTCGAATTCCTTTCTTAACTCAGGAAGAGTTAGCCGAAGTACAAGCATTTTATAAAGGATTGCATGGAGGTGGAAATCCACCTGCACTTTATGATGGAATTCACATGACCATCTGGTCTCCAGATTTGTCGTATAAATTAAAAATTAAAGAAAACCTTGAACGTATATTAGCCGCAGCATGTGAGCGAAATTTTAAAAACTATAGAGCCGTTAATCAACAGTTTATTGTTAAGCTAAAAGGGGAAGAGACTACATTCCCTGTTCACCAAGATTGGAGTATTGTTGATGAATCAAAATATACTTCATTTAATATATGGGTGCCTTTACAAGATGTGAATGAAAACAATGGTGCTATGTGGATTTTAAAAAAGAGTCATAATATCAATCGCCCGGTTCGCGGAGCTGGCTATTTGTTTCCTAATTACAATCCTATTTTAGAAGAACTAAAAAAGCGCTCAACTGTTTTTTCGATGAAGGCAGGAGAAGCATTAATTTTCTTTTTGAATACCATTCACGGTTCACCTGCTAATCAAAGCGAAAATGAACGCGTGGTCATTCAATCGGCTATTTTACCTGATGAAGCATCATTCCAAATATATCATCAACCCGAGCCCGGATTGGCATTAGAAGTACATCATCCTAAAGACGATTTTACGTATCATTATGAACGACTTCGTGAAGATTCAATGGTGAAAGCGCCAACAGATAATGGTTTCGAACTGTTGGAGAGTTATGTTAATAACCCGGTAACATTGGAAGAGGTTTTAGAAGCCATCAGTCATTAAACGCATTGCTAATACAGATACATGGCTACTCAGTACATTCAAGCTAAGGAAGATTCCCTTTTTACTTATTTAAAGAAAGTATGGGATTATCGCTATTTAGTAATTGTGCTAGCATCGCGAGAATTGAAAGTAAAATATGCACAAGCTAAATTTGGTATACTTTGGTCTGCCTTACAACCATTGGCCGGGATGCTTGTTTTTACTTTGTTTTTCGACAAACTCATTAAAATCAAAGGCATGCATTCGCCATATCCGCTTTTCGCTTTTTCCGGCATGCTCGGGTGGAACTATTTTTCATTTATTTTAAATGGAGCAAGTACCTCTCTGATTCAAAATCAAACCTTGATTCAAAAAATCTATTTTCCTAAGTTTATTTTGCCATTGTCTAAAGTAGCAGTGGGGCTTATTGAATTTCTTATATCATTGGCTGTGATGCTATTGTTAATGTTCGTTTTCGCGCATCCATTATCTTGGACAATTGTGTTTTTACCCATTGTGATACTTATAAATATTCTTGTAGGGTTATGTATCGCCATATGGATTAATGCACTCACGGTGAGAAATCGAGATTTGCATCACATTGTTCCTTACATGATCAATTTTAGTATTTGGCTTACTCCGGTTTTTTATCCAGGTTCAATTATTCCGGAACGTTACTTTTGGTTAACCTATTTAAATCCCATGGCGGGAGTATTAGATGGCTATCGTTATGTTTTATTAGGCGAAGCTTGCCCTTCTATTCATTATAGTTACATCTTTTTAATTATGCTTTTATTGTTTGTTTTAGGATTGATGTATTTCAAAAAAGTGGAACGATATGTGGCTGAACTTATTTAAAAGAAAATAATCTAGCGTGACAAAACCGGCAATTAAAATTGAGCATTTAAGCAAGTACTACGAGCTCCGTCATGCAAAGACAGATGGAGAAAGTAGTGAATATTTAATTGCTGTGAAGGATATGCTTGGTCTTCGTAAAGTAGAAATGCATTATGTGTTGGATGATATTTCATTAGACATACAAAAAGGAGAAATTCTAGGGGTTATTGGTCGAAATGGTTGTGGTAAAAGTACGTTGTTGCAAATTTTGAGCAATATAATCCCTCCTTCTTCTGGTACTATTGCTATTGAGGGCACAGTTTGTTCCATACTTGGTATTGGTGCCGGTTTTCATCCCGATTTGACTGGCAGAGAGAATGTTTATTTAAATGGCAGTTTATTAGGGATGTCTAAACAAAAAATTGATACAGTGTTTGCTGAAATACTTGATTTTAGTGGTATTGGTGAGTTTGTTGAAGAGCCGGTAAAGAACTATTCCAATGGTATGTATTTGCGCTTAGCTTTTTCAGTATTTAGTCATTTGGATTCAGATATTTTATTACTCGATGAAGTTTTGGCTGTAGGCGATGCCGCATTTCATGAGAAAGCAAAACAGAAAATTACGGCATTGGCTCGTAGCGGGAAAACAGTTGTTATAGTAAGTCACAATCCATCTGAAGTAATCGAATTTTGTACCAGATGTGTTTTGATACGCGAAGGAAAAATTGCTGCTCAGGGCGATCCTAAATTAGTTTTTGCTGATTATCTAATAGCGCTGAACAAACAAAATGCTGCAATAGAGTTGTCGTCATTTACGGCAAAAAATGAAGCCGGAAGAATCCTGTTTGATTCCACCAATAGTCTTACTCCGCAGAACGATTTCTTTCGTTTAGTTTCTGTTCGTGTTAAGGCCAGTAACAAAACACCAGATGCCGCTATATATATTAGCGATCCTATCGAAATTGAATATGTAATCGAGAAGAAATGTGATGAAGGTTATTTACAACTCGGTTCGAAAATATTGGATTTGTTCGGCACTTGGATTACTACAGATGCTCCCGCATTTCGAGAAGGGGAAGTGCATCAACCTCAACCTGCCGGAAAATATGTATATACAAGCTTTTATGAACCTTATTTTTTTAATAGCGGTACATACAAGCATACCTTAGTTATTGGAAGGGATGGAAAAGAAGTGCCTATTGCTTTTCAGTTTTATTCTTTTGAAATAGCAAAAGACGAATGGATAGCCAAAGCGGTTTGGGGCGGACTTCCATCCCCTTTGCTTAAGCGGTTGGAGTGGAAGGTAGAAAAAGAAAATGGTTTATAGTTTTCCGTAGTCTAATTCGTTTTGTTGCTTTTTGTGCACTTGCATCCAATACATGTTTTGAAGGAAGTATTTGTCAAGCCCATACTGAAGTTCGTGTTGCGGTTTATAACATTTGATTTCAAAGAAGTCAACTGGAAAAATGTATTCTTCCCAATTCTCAATTTTTGCAATACCGGTGAGCTCTTGAAAATCGTTAGAGATTGTAAGATTTTCAAAATCTTCTAACTTCAAATCAATAGTTTTTACAAAGCATATTGCAAAACCCTTTCTCCGCATAGCATCCAATACTTTGTATAAATCAGCAACGTTGTATTTGTAAGCATCATTGATTCTGCCAATTTCGTAATCAATTTTTTGTTGGTGCTCCTCAATCACAGCAATTTTTCGGAACAAATCTTTAATGTAAAGTGTGCCTCCCGGTTTCAATACATCCCAAGCTGCATCAATGGCTTTACTGTGATCATTGGAATGTCCGAAAGATTCCAAAAAGTAGACTACATCAAAAGTGTCTTTTGCAAAAAGTGATGGAAGTTGGTGATAGTCGCCCAAATGAACATTTACTTTGTTGTTTAATCCCTTCTCCGAAATTTTCTTTTTCGCTTCATCCAGTTGAACTTCCGAAATGGTTACAGCATTCACTGTTACATCGCATTTTTCAGCGAAGTAAATGGCCGGACCACAAACACCGCAACCTGCATCACAAATATTCATACCGGGTTTTAATTCCATGCTGGCAATTTCGTAATCCAGTAATTTACTAACATCGGTAGTGCGAAATGCCTGAATAACATCCCCATATACCTCCAAAAATTTATCGTTGTATTGATTGTAAAAGGCTTTTACTTTTTCAGGTGTTGTGGCATTAACGTTTGCTGTTTGTTCCGTTTTTGCTGTACTAGTATTACGCGATTGTTGCAACATTAGAAAGGTTACAGCCGAAACAGCAATAAAAAAAATAGTTATCAGTAGATAGATCATACAGCAATTTCAATAGAAAAATCGAATTAGGAAAATAGACGTTTTAGTTTACCCCAAATACCATCCGTTGTTGTATTAGTGGGTTGAGCTAAAGGTTCTGCAATAGGAACTGGTTTTTTCTTTTCAATACCTAGATAAAGAAAATCAAAGTCTTCTTCAGTTAAAGGATTCACTGTGTAATCTAAGTCTCTTATTTTTTTTAATCCTTGTGGTCCTTTAAGAATATCGAAGTTGAAGAAGAAATCAAGATTGCTTTCATATTCCGAAATAACTCCGTTTTCTAAAAAGTGATATCGCATTTCTGCCTTATCGGGAATAATGCCAAACACCACTGCAAGTCGAGGTTGTTCAGTTTGATTAATGCCAGATGCATGTAGCAACCTATGGTCGTAGAGCAATGCTTCACCGGCTTTCATGTTCAACGTTTGATGATACTTCCATGTGTAATCGCTAATTTTGTAAAAAGGATCAGGTACATTCACACCTCTGAAACTTTTCACTAAGGTGTGACTGTGAGGAAGCACACAAATCGCACCATTCTCCTCTGTTGTATCAACCAATGGAATCCAAATATTAAAAGACCGGAATTGTTCTTCATCTACTATCGACCAATCTTGATGTGGAAGTAACGAGCCATTTTGACCTTTGTATTTTGTTATGTATGATCCACCAAGTGGGCGACTGTTTAAAAAATAGTGTTCTATAGCTCGCTCAAATTGTTTTAGGATTTCAACATTCAAATTCATTTTGAAATCTCGATCTGATGAATGTGCAGTCGCATATAATCCTTCTTTTGTTTCGGTGTGATGCTTATTGTACAAGTCAACAAGGTAAGCTACCTCGCTTTCATTCAAAAAAGGTAATACAACATAACCTTCTTTGTCCAACTGTGCTTCCAGTTTGGAATCTTTTAAAACAGGAGTCATATCTAAACTTAATGCGTTTGAAAAAATGAAGCAATGCGTTGCAATAGCGATGGTGCTGCTTTTTGAGGCGGAGCCATTGCTGTTTTTTCTTCAACAACAACATTACTTTTTACCGGTGACGATTCGGCTAAGATAGGAGGTAGTCCGGCTCTTTCTTTCATTTTTAAAAGAATGTCTTTTAACTCATCCTCATTTAATAACGGAATCGTATAAGGCTTAAAACCTAAGCTTTTTCCCATTAACGGACGTTTTAAAATGGCCTCATAAAAATTTTCAAAACTGATTAAGAAGTCGTCCTCCATTTCAATTACCTCTACCTCGTTTTTCGAACGATCCGGACAATAATGGAAATTCATTTTTGGTGCTGCACTCATTACTCCTGAAGTTATTGCAATTCTTATTTTATCGCTTTTGTTCGGTGGCGAGTAATGGACAATGCTTTGATTTAATACAACGGCTTCTCCCGCTTTCACTTCCATTGGAATAGAATTGTCTATCATCAATTGTTCATAGCCGTCAAAGAACATTGGCAACGTAGGGCAGCGCAAGGGTTTCAGAACACCGTAATGACTTCCGGGCATCACGTGTAATGCTCCATTATAAGAAGTAACATCAATGAGTGGAACCCAAATATTTAATGCAACATATTTTTCTTCATCTACAATTGTCCAATCTTGATGCACCGGCAATTCTGAATAGGTGTCGGGTTGTTTGTATAAATAGGCCGAGCCAAACGCTCTATAATTTTTGAAAATTCTTTCGTAGTGCGGTTTAAAAACAGCTGTTACTAAGTCGCTCGCATTTTTTTTGTACGCATAATCGCTTGAATAGCTACTTGATTGAAATCCTTTTGTATCAAGGTTTGGATGCAGTTTCCAGAACAAATCGACTAAGTGGGTAACTTCCTCTTGCGTTAAAAATGGGATTTTTACATAGCCTTGCGACTCGAATTTTGCTTGAAGTTCAGGGTCTTGAAAAATTGGATCTACCATTAGTTCGCTATTGTTTCAAAAAGGCGTTTGAAAAAAGATTTTTTTTCTGGCTTCTGTTCAGGTTGTGGATTGAATACTGTAGTTAATGCTTCTTGTTTTGCTTTTATTTCTTTTGCTTTTTCAGGGTAAAGATTCGCAAGCCATGCTGCATCTAGTTTTGGAAAGTTGTAATCAAACAAACCAATGCTTGTTCCAATTTTGGGCTTATCAAAAATATTATCGCCAAATTGCTCGAAGTCAGTCATGAATGAATCATCTTCTTCAAAGAGTTCTACTTTATCGCCATGCACATCTTTATTGTAATAGGCAATTCTGAAATCAGCTTCCTTGTGCGTGAAATAGATATTTGTAGTAATTCTCGTTTTAGGCGATAGATTCGCTGCCGAATAATGAATGATACTCTGGTCAAAAATTACAGCTTGTCCGGCTTTTAAATACACTGGCGCTAAATAGGGAACAATATGTTCGTCTTTCATACTACCATACAAACAAGGAACAGTTGCGCCTCGGTAAGTAGGTATAATTCTGTGACTTCCCTTAAGCACTTGTATTACTCCGTTTTCATCAGTTAGATCTATCAATGGACACCAAATATTGATTCCAGTAAATTTAGTTTCATCCACCAATGTCATATCTTGGTGTACACACATTGTGCTATCCGGTCCTGGATACTTTACAATAAAGCTTCCACACATTGTTTTAAAATCTTGCAGATTTTCATTCATCCATCTAGAGCCCACACGTCTTACTTCTTCATCTGCCGTCTGTCTGTATTTTTTGTCTTTCGAAAAAGTACTCGGATAAAATCCTTTTTCCTCAACCGGGTGCAAATTATAATATAGTTGCTCCAACTCCGCAACTTCTTCTTTCGTGTAGAAATCAACAATCACATAGCCATCTCGCTCAAAATCAGCTTGCATTTGCTCATCTTTAAAAACACGCATCATTTTTGAAGGGAATTGAAACATAGTATTGTGTTTTTTATATTAGGCTTCTGCCAAAAATAGTTTTTTGATTTTGGCGAAGAGTCCTGTTGTTTCGTCAATTTTTGGCTCCTTCATTCTTGCTTCGAAGTCAGCAGTAGACATTGGTTTAAATTCAAACTTTTCTTTTCGAATTGTTTTTACATTACCCGGTTCCATCCATGGGTTGAATTGCATGTAAAAGTTATGATCCACTTCCAATACATTCACTTCCTTATCGTTGGATGATTTCAAGTCATAGTGTAAAGAGTATGTATCAGCAGGAATTAAAATCAATTGAATGGTTAATCGCAAGCCTGGAGTTTTATTGATGGCTGTATAATGTATGATACTGTCATCTAAAATTACACAGTCTCCTGCTTTAGTTTCTAGAGGAATAAGGTAGTCGTTGATGATTTCATTTTTGATGCCTTCCAACTCCCACGGTACTTTCGGTCCACGCTGTAAGCCAAATCGCTTATGGCTACCGGGAACAACTTGAAGTGTACCGTTTTCAATAGTACTGTCAACCAACGGGCACCAAATAGAAACAGAAGTGTATTTTGTTTCCTCCACAAAAGCCCAGTTTTGATGTAATGGAACTTCGCCACCATCCGTTTTTTTTCGAATAAAATTGGCAATAATAGGTTTGTAGTTGTCCAATATATTACTGTATTCTTTTTCGAATTCTTTTACTATAATGTCGAATACCAACTTTTTATATTCAGGGTTTTTATCAATAAACGTAAAGTCGTATGTGATGGTATGCCCATTCTTTACATCGTCAGCACCCAATTGGCCTCCACTTTTCGGTAAGGTGTCGAAAAAAGCTTGTTTCAATATTTCCACTTTTTCCGGTGAAATAAAAGGTAGGCATACATAGCCGTCCTTATCAAATTGTTTCTGTAAAACCGGGTCGTGAAACACTTTTCTCATATACACACTTTTGTTAGCTCAAAAATAATATTCCGAATTTAGTAATTCTACAATTTATTGACTGATAAAAGTCACTTTTCTTAAAAACCAAAAAATGGCAGAGTGTTATAAACTTTAAGCAGTTTAATTACTTTTAAACGATTATTGTAAAAAACGAATATGAGCATAAGGGCATTGGTTTGTGGGGCAGGAGGATTTATAGGCGCACATCTCGTGAAAAAACTCAAGCAAGAAGGATATTGGGTTAGAGGCGTTGATTTAAAATATCCTGAATACAGTAATTCTGTTGCTGACGAATTTGTAATAGGCGATCTGCGAGATCCGTTTTTTTGTAGTAAGGTACTCACCGAAAAATTCGATTGTATTTATCAACTGGCAGCCGATATGGGTGGCGCAGGGTATATTTTTACAGGCGATAATGATGCTGATTTAATGACCAACTCTGCATTGATTAATCTGAACATCTTATCATTAGTGAAACAATTTGGTGTTGGAAAAATATTCTATTCTTCCTCTGCTTGTATTTATCCTGAACATAATCAGCTAGATCCTGCAAACCCAAACTGCGAGGAATCTTCAGCTTATCCCGCCAATCCCGATAGTGAATACGGTTGGGAAAAACTTTTCAGTGAACGCCTCTATCTAAGCTATGCTAAAAACTTCGGTATAAATGTCCGAATTGCCCGTTTCCACAATGTTTTTGGCCCTGAAGGAACTTGGACAGGTGGTAAAGAAAAAGCACCGGCTGCCATTTGCCGAAAAGTGGCTGAGGCAAAAATCGGCTCATCCATTGAAATTTGGGGTGATGGTCTCCAAACCCGTTCATTTCTTTATATTGATGAATGTATTGAAGGTGTTCTTAGGTTAATGGAGAATGAGTTTGTAGGTCCTGTTAATATTGGTTCCGATGAAATGGTATCAATAAATGAACTAGCTAAGCTCGTGATTTCGATTTCCGGTAAGCAGTTGTCGCTTAACAATATTCCAGGTCCAATGGGAGTAAGGGGTAGGAACTCCGATAATCGACTAATTAAAGAAAAACTAAAATGGGCGCCATCGTCAATGTTGGCAGTAGGTATGGAGCAAACGTATAAGTGGGTAGAAGCCCAAGTTCAAAAAAAATAAAAACATTTTTTTGCGGAAAGTTGGCAAAAAAGAAATTGCTGTTATATTTGCACTCCCAACGGAAAGGAACGGTAGTTCAGTTGGTTAGAATGCCGCCCTGTCACGGCGGAGGTCGCGGGTTCGAGTCCCGTCCGTTCCGCATCAAAAGGTCCTGATTTTTTCAGGGCCTTTTTTGTTTTAGATTACAATCTATTCCGTTAAAGGGCATACAATGTTGTCCAACTTATAAAGTCGGATTTTAAAGCTGAAATTTTGAGATGGTTTATAAGCCGTCTCTTAGGTTTTCTAGAAGTTTTTTTACTGACTTTAACGAGTCGATCAATTTTGCCTTGTCGGTAAATGTTGAACTGTTTTTGAGTTGAACTTTAGCGCCTTCAATGGTATAGCCTTTTTCTTTTACCAAATGATAGATGCTTTTAACTGTCTCAATATCTTGTTTTGTAAACAAACGTACTCCATTACGGTCTTTGCGCACCTGAAGTTCAGGGAACTCGCTTTCCCAATAGCGCAGTAAAGAGGCATTTACGCCCAACATATCCGCCACTTCTCCAATGGAGTAGTATAGTTTTTCTATGTCTTTTTCTTTGTAGGCCACGTTGTTTGAAGTCTTTAAGTAATATTAGTCGAGTGTTTGTCCGGCATTTTTCGTTCGCTCAATAATTTTGGCAAACATAGCGTCATTCAAGTCGTTATAGAAGAAATAAATCGGATTAATAGCATTTTCATCTTTCAATACCTCGTAGTGTAAGTGAGGCCCTGTCGATTTTCCGGTACTTCCCACAAAACCTACTTTTTCACCGCGTTTAATCTTTTGTCCTCTGCGAACAGCAAACCGCGACATATGTCCGTAACGCGTTTTATAGCCATAACCATGATTGATGATTACCTGATTGCCATAGCCGCCATAATTGAATTCAACAAGCTCAACAACTCCATCACCTGTAGCATAAATTTCAGTTCCTGTAGGTGCCGTAAAATCCAATCCGGCATGGAATTTCGGTACTTTATATACAGGGTCGATGCGCACACCAAAACCAGATGCAATACGCTCCAAATCTTTGTTCGAAACCGGTTGAATGGAGGGAATAGACGCCAACATTTGCTCTTTCCCCTTTACCAATTCAGTAATATTATCATACGATGCAGATTGAATCGTCATCTGCTTTTTAAGTTTATCAACCCGTTTTGAAATGTCAATCATCAACTCGGAGTTATCATATTTTTCCAAGTTCTTATACTTGTTGATTCCCCCGGAACCCGCCTGCCATTCATCGTTCGAGATAGGCTCCGATTCAAAAATAACACGGTAAATACTGTTATCTCTATAGTGTAAGCCCTCCAATACATCACTTAATCGGTTGACTTCATTGTCTAAAACGTTGTATTGTTGTTTCAGTCCATTTAACTCGCTACGTAAAATACGCTCTTTCGGAGAGTCAATAAACATATAGGCTATAGAGGAGATAATCAACGAAAACACTAGAGAGGCAATAACAAAACCAAGCACACGCAATAAACGCGAACCAAAGCTCACTACTGCTTTTTCGTATTTCAGCGTTTGGGCGTTGAAGACAAACTTCTCGTTTTTATTCCTTTTAAACATCTTTTCAGATAAAAAATAGTACAATTCTGCTAAATTCACCCCTCCTTTTAGGATACAGGCGAAAAGCCAAATTAATATAAAAACTCAGACGAACGAAACTATCATGACATCAACCGAAATTCGAAAAGCTTTTTTAGATTTTTTTGAAAGTAAAGGCCATAAAATTGTGCCTTCAGCACCCATAGTGGTGAAAAACGACCCCACCTTATTGTTTATCAATTCAGGTATGGCGCCATTCAAAGAATATTTTTTGGGTAACGGCACACCACCATCTAAACGTATTGCCGATACACAAAAGTGTTTGCGCGTTTCCGGAAAACATAACGATTTAGAAGAAGTGGGTGTGGATACCTATCACCATACCATGTTTGAAATGCTAGGCAATTGGAGCTTTGGCGATTATTTCAAAAAAGAAGCTATTGAGTGGGCTTGGGAATTGTTGACTTCTGTTTACAAGTTAGATAAGACGCGATTGTATGTTACCGTTTTCGAAGGTGATGCAAAAGAGAATTTGCCTTTCGATCAAGAGGCTTATGACGAATGGAAAAAGTGGATTGCCGAAGAACGCATTTTACGCGGTAATAAAAAAGATAATTTTTGGGAAATGGGCGATACCGGTCCTTGTGGACCATGTTCTGAAATTCATATCGATTTACGAAGCGATGAAGAACGCCAACAAATTCCGGGTGCCGATTTAGTGAATAACGATCATCCCCAAGTAATAGAAATTTGGAACAACGTATTTATGCAGTTCGAGCGAAAGGTCGATAAATCCTTAGTTCCACTGCCTGATAAACACGTAGATACCGGAATGGGATTCGAGCGTTTAGTACGCGCTATTCATGGGAAAACATCGAATTACGATACAGATATTTTTATGCCAACTATCGATTTTATTTCGAAAAAATCAGGCATAGAATATCATTTCACGGAATCTACTAATGCTACTATTTGCGCTAATTGTGTGAAGCAAGATATTGCTATGCGAGTAATTGCTGATCACATCAGAACCATTTCGTTTACGATTGCCGATGGTCAGTTGCCATCCAATACCGGTGCAGGTTATGTGATTAGAAGAATTTTACGAAGAGCAGTTCGTTACGGCTATTCTGCATTGAATTTTGAAACACCTTTCTTGTATGAATTAGTAGGCTTAGTGGCTAATCAGTTTGCTTCTATTTTCCCTGAATTAAAAGCACAGGAAGCATTTGTAGCGAAAGTAATTTTGGAAGAAGAGACTTCTTTCTTGCGCACACTTAGTCATGGAATTAAGCGTTTCGAAGCAATAGAGAAAGAAATGAATGGTACAGCTATTGTTCCCGGTAAAGTGGCTTTTGAATTGTTCGATACCTATGGTTTTCCACTGGATTTGACAAAACTTTTAGCCGCAGAAAAAGGGTTTACTGTGGATGAAGTTGAATTCGAATCAGAATTACAAATTCAAAAAAACAGATCGCGTAAAGCTGCTGAAACTGAGCAGTCCGACTGGGTGCAGGTGGCCGATGATGTGAAAACGGAATTTTTGGGCTACGATTCGTTTGAAGTGAAATCGCATTTAGTGAAGTATCGGAAAACGAAAGTGAAAGACACCGATATCTATCAGTTGGTGCTAGATAAAACACCTTTCTATGCTGAAAGTGGCGGACAGATTGG
>ENA-UOYA01001274-UOYA01001274.1-activated-sludge-metagenome-genome-assembly--contig:-NODE-1274-length-27711-cov-68.626736_pt1 | contig 27711 bp, 28 predicted proteins | sample MGYA00238163_ERZ764804 | MGnify/ENA primary metagenome ERZ764804 (study PRJEB28919, sample SAMN05720223) | activated sludge metagenome | isolation source: Anaerobic digester | place: Hong Kong... | reverse complement strand
GTTGTGGTTTTCGGCTGCAAAAGGTGCGGCAAGTGCAGGGACATCTGCCCTGTGGGTGCCATTTACGAAGAAAATGAGCTTGCGAAAATTGATACCAAAAAATGTAACCTCTGCATGAAATGCATAGATGAATGTACCAATAGATCCATCATTTACATGGAGTGATGTGGTAGTAAAGTCCGCCGGACCAGAAAGATGCCGGAATGAAATTGGAATCATGCCAGAATGAAGTTAAAACAAATCATAACATCGCCAGAAAAAAAGGAAAAGGTGAAATGAGATGTTTTCTCCGGAAAAAATGCCTTTTAAGGGAAGAATTATAGATATTACAGTTCCGATTTCTCCTTCTACTCCCATCTTTCCCGGAGACCCTGAGCCTTCAGTTGAAAGCGTCTGCACAATTGAAAAGGATGGATGTGCAGTGTCCAGGCTGAGTTTCGGAAGCCATACTGGTACGCATGTTGATGCTGCATCTCATGTCCTGAAAGACGGGCTCTCTGTTGACAGTTTAAATCTTGAAAACCTTATGGGTCAGGCGGTTGTTCTGGATTTTTCTCGAATAAATGGGGAATTGACAGATTCCATTCTTGATATGGCATGTAATGACCTGAGGGTCGATGAAAGTGTTTCTATTCTACTCCTGAAGACAAAGCCTTCTTTCGAGAAAGAAAAAAGCTCCAAAACTTCCGATTTTCAGGCAGGAAAAAGTGATAAGAGAGAAGAACTTGAGGAATCCCCTGAAAATTCTGTTTACCTTGACTCAGGCGCAGCAGATTGGATTGTCAGAAAAGGGTTCAAAACAGTAGGAATTGACAGCTTTTCCGTTGACAGCCTCTCTTCTGAAAATCTGCCTGCCCACCACACACTGCTTTCAAATAACGTGAATATAGTCGAATGCTTTGATCTGAGCTCAGTAGAAGCAGGAATTTATTTTTTCCTGTGTCTGCCCCTGAAAATTGAGGGCTGCGACGGTGCTCCGGCAAGAGCATTACTGATTTCTGAATACTGATTTTTTCTGGATCTTCTGATCTTTTTCACTTCTTCTGATTTTAGAACCGGGACATTGTAAACCTTGTGCCATCATGGGAAACCATTTAAAACATAATCCTATTTTATGAAGTTCGTTATTCACTTAGGTGTGTCGAAAGAAGGATTGAAGAGTTAAAAAGGAATATTATATACACAGAAATCAAAGTAGCATGTGTGAATAATGCGTTGCTGGTTTAGAAGAAGAAATATAGAATGCAGACATCGAAAACCAACTTTTGGAAAACGAAGTGACGAAAAAATGAGAGAGTTAAAAGAAACATACACAGCACAGGAAGTTCACGATGCTCTTCTGTGGATATATTCAAATAATAATATTGTACATGAAAAGTTTGACAGTATCCGAAAATCATATAACTATGATAGCAGTAACGCGATTAAATATGATAGGGTTGGTACATTCCTCGATTGCGATAATGTATCAATGGATAACATTGAAAGTGGAATGATTACCGGGAAAACAAGCTTGGATAAAAGGATAATGTTAGTAGATAGGCTCAGACGAAATAAAGCACGCAAGGAACTGAAAGCCGCTGAAATAATTGCCACAGATCAGTATTTCCATGATAAACTTCCTCAGGCAGTGGCAGAGACACTTAAATTGAGTATAGGCGACAAGTTCAATTATGTATTGCAGATTGATGGGACAATCATGGTAGAGAAATGTGAGTGATCATACTTCTACCTAATCCATTTGGAATTTATTCATACTGTAATAAGGGTGTTATTTTCTAGGAACCACTCTGAGTCGATCAGGTTGCCATCACATTCTTATCCGGATCAGTTACGAAACTGATGTATCAGTATATATGACGGAAGAGAAAAGGTGATGTACACATGCTATCTTAAGGGCTGTGTCTGTTTTCATTTTCAGAACCGGGTCATTGTATACCTTGTACCATTGTAGCTGACCATTTCAAAAATGAACTCGCCTGAAACAGGATATTCTATTAAAACCGCCGTATTTTCGAGATCTAAAGTTTCATTGCTTTCCTGGCTGCCGGCCGGGACCCATATGCCTTCTGAGTTTTCTATGCCTTTTATGAAATGTACCGGCGCTCCTTCAAGAAATACTCTCTTTTTAACTCCGTTTTTATACTGATAGATAAGGGTATTATTTTCTGGAACCCATTCAGAGTCAGTAAGGTTGCCGTTGCATTCCTGGTCGGGGTCCACTCCAAAACTGATGTACCTGACAGCCGGCGGAAGAGAAAATTTGAGGGTACACATGCTGCCTTCAGGGCTGTATCTGTCTTCTGAATTACGGGCATATCCTCCCTGAATTGAGAGAAGTGACAGGGAAGCGGATTCTGCCTGTGCTTTTATTTCCGCATCCTGAAGGACGGGTGAAGCTGTGCTCCATGCCTGAGCCAGAAGGAGCACAACTGCTGCCAGAAGCGCAAGATACACTACAAGTTTAAGAGGAATAGTATCTGCGGCTCTGGTGTCGGAAATAAATTTTTTCATGTAATTGTAAATGGGCTTTACATAATAAAAAATTTTACTTTGTATGAGGGAGATGTTTTCTGGCGAATGAAAACCAAAAGGAAAACTTGAAGATAAAGAACTGTTTAAAGGATAGCAGGAGACAACTGATTAAAGAAAGCTTTAATCCGATAACAAAAACTCGAATAAAATAATATTGAATAAGATCACAACAAATTGAAATGGAATAAAATGAAGTAAAAAATCCAATTTATCAGAAACAAGGAGGGTTTGGGATAAGCGAGGAATGTGACGAAAATCTGTTATGCATCCCTTTTTCTGAGGAGCAGCTTGAGGAAGTCAAAAAGTATGCAGCTCTGAACGGCATGGAAGTTGAAGAATTCATACTGAACGTTTGCCTGACTCACTGTCTCCAGCAGATGGAATACATCCACGGGGAGAAAACTGAAGAATTTGAGGGTGCGGGCAGGGCTGGAAAATCGGAAAACGGATACAAAATCGAGCCAAAAGAAGTGGAAATTAAAACTAAAAAACCGGTTTCAAAAGAACTGCTTGACGGCCCTCTCGTTCTGGATCCGCAGTGCATAATGGACCTTTTTGCCATTAAGAGAGAACTCGGAATTACTTCAAATAACCAGGTAATTACAACCGCCTTAAAACTGGGCTTAAACCAGCTCAATGTAGCCCTTGATCTTGTAAGGCATAAACCAGCAGAGAAAAAGTAAGTTTTAGAGACTCGAAAAGGTCATTCCTGAAATTTCAAATTTTTTAAAGTGCAGGGTTTAAGCCCTGCTTTTAAACCATTCCAGAAAATTATCAACAGCCCTGCGCCTGTGAGAAACCTTGTTTTTCTCTTCGTCCCCGAGTTCCCCGAAGGTCATGCCGTTGTACTCGAAAATAGGGTCGTACCCGAAACCGCCTGTGCCCCGTTCTTCATATGCAATTTTCCCTTCCACAACACCGGGAAAAACAAGAGGCTCCTGTCCGGGTTCACAGTATCCGATAACGGTTTTAAAGTATGCTGATCTGTCTTTTTCTCCTTCCATCAGTTTCAGCACTTTAGGGTTTCCGAGTTTATCCTCGACAAAGCGGGAGTAGGGACCTGGAAAGCCGTTAAGGGCATTTATGAAGATTCCGGAATCATCCACCATCACAGGCATGTTCAATTTGTTTGCAACATACTGTGCCCCGTGAGCCGCGATGGGTTCAAGCTCATCTTCCTGGAGTTCCGGATAGCCATCTTTATTCTGTATTACTTCGATGCCGAAGGTTTTGAGGATATCCCTCACCTCGGCAAACTTGCCTTTATTTCCCGTAACAAAAAAGATTTTATGCATAGCGAGCCCTCTTTTTTATTTCTTCAACTCGCTTCAGTACATCCTCTGAATCTATAAAAGTACTTGCATACCCTTTTTCAAAAGCTTTGACAAGAGCCTCATAGTCGCGGTGAGTGCTTTCAAAAGTCTGGAAAAGCACATGGACGTCCACACCTCTGGCTTCAAGGCTTTTGTCAAAATAAGCAAGCCCGAAATCAATCAGGTAGAGCCTCTCTCCTGCAAGCATGAGGTTTGAGGTGGTAAGGTCTCCGTGAACTATGCCTGAACTGTGCAGCCTGCCTGCAAGCTCTCCAACTTTTTCTGAAAGCTCAGGGGTTATAAGGTACTTTATGGGTACCCCTTCGATGAACTGCATTTTGAGCTTGAATTCCTCGACATCGTAGATGATTGGCGTCGGCACGCCTGCGCGCCTTGCTTCAGACATCAGGCGGGCTTCTGTCCTGTTCCTTTCTCTCCTTATCCTCTCATCTATCTCTTTATGCCTGTAAGCTTTGGGGACTCTTTCCTTAACAAGTGCCTTTTTCCCATCAGGTCCTTCTTCAAGGTAAACAACAGCTTCAGCCCCGTTGTCGAGAATTTCTCCGGGAGGCATCCTGAGGAAAACTTCAGGGGAAATTTCAGGGACTTTTTTCATCTCTTCATCCTTTATCCAGGTTACTTTTACATCGTCTGTCCTGAAGCTCGGGTTTACGCGTGAGTCTTCAAGGGAAATTGTATTTCCTGACTTATACATCAGGAGCCCCGTATATGCAATCATTGTCCCATTGTCGCCCATGAAGCGCTTTTCGGGCACATAGAATTTTGCGCCTCTGGCTTCGCACATTTCAGTTAACATCTCACGGAGCCTTGTGTTTGCACCCACTCCGCCTGCAAGCAGCACTTCTTTTTTTCCTGTATGGGCAAGGGCGCGTTCTGCAACCTCCACTACCATTGCAAAGGCTGTTTCCTGGTAAGAATAGCAGACATCTTCAAGAGAGTTTTTTCTCAGGGCTTCGCTTGCAGCCGTGGAAAGCCCTGAAAATGAGAGGTCCATCCCTTTAATCACATACGGAAGCGGGATGTATTTCTTTGCTTCTTTTGCACATGCCTCAATTTTAGGTCCGCCCGGGTGAGGCAGGCCTGCTCCGCGTGCAAACTTATCAAGGGCATTTCCAAGCCCGATATCAAGAGTTTCTCCAAAAACTCTGTAACTTCCTTCCATATACGAGATAACCTGGGAATTCGCCCCGCTTACATAAAGGACAACAGGATCTTTTGCAGGAGTTCTCCATATCCCTATCTCTATATGGGCAATGCAGTGGTTGACCCCTATGAGCGGAAGCCCGAGGGAAAGGGAGAGCATCCTGGCTGCCGTTGCGACTGTCCTCAGGCAGGGTCCAAGCCCGGGTCCCTGAGAAAAAGCTATACCGTCAAGGTCAGAAGGCTCTATCCCTTTTTCTTTTGCTTCTGCAAGGAGTTTTTTGATAACGCTTGCTGCGTATTTTGCATGGTGCTGGGCGGCTTCCCTCGGGTGGATCCCGCCTTTTTCGGGTTTGTATGTCTCTGTAACCTCGGCAATAATCTCGGTCTCGGTCACGATTGCGGCACTCAGGTTCCAGGCAGTGCCTTCGATTCCAAGGATGAATGTTTTTTTCAAGGCTTCAGGTCTCCTTTCCAGTCCTCTTTGCTGTCACTGCCTTCGATAATACCGGAGAGGGTTAAATACGTTTGCTTTTCTGATCCTTTAAAGAACCTTGATGCGTCTCCCTTGCGGTTTTTAGAATTTACCAAGTTTCTTTATGCTTTCTCTCATGGGTTCCGGAGAAAAAAGGCTCTTTTCAAGCTTTTCCGTAAACTTTTCCAGGACAGATACAGGGATATCAAAATCCGGAGCCGGAGGTGCAAACATTTCAAACTCAAACTCTTCATCTTCCGTGTTGCCGGCTCTGAACCCCGGAAGAATTAGAAGGGAAGACAGGAGCAGAATTGAGATTACATACTCTTTTCCATAAAGCTCCCACGAAATGCTGTTTCCACCAGCCGGGTAGAAAGTCTGGCTTATAATGTTTGCAGGCCAGGATATGAAAGGCAGGGTCGAAGCTGCAGGGTGAGACAGCAGTATGCTAAAAATTAAAAATAAGATCAGCCAGAATCCTGTTTTTTTAATATAACTGTGTGTTCCAGGTGCAAACCACCATTTCCACCAGACATGTTTAAGCCTCTTTGCTCGAATACTTTTAAGAAGAAGGGTTGCAGGCTGTTTTACTCTGCTGGAATTTTCAAGTTTCAGGCACTCTTCGAGCCTCTCTGAAGCCTTTCGGAAGTGGTGGACTTTGCAGTAAAAAAGCCCCAGGAAATAAAGTGCATGAGCTCTCAGTTCACTGTCTCCGGGTTCACGGCAGATGGCTGCCTTTTCAAGTTTTCCGGCGGCTGCAAGGATCATGTGCCTGAAACGTGCACTGCCCTCATCAAAAGAAGATTCTGCATATATGTACCTGGCATATGAATCCCAGAGAAGGAGCCTCTGGTCTTCCGTGTCCAGAACAAGAGCCCGCCTGAAGGACTCAAGGGCGTTTTCGCATGCCTGTTCTTCAAGTTCTACTCTGCCTTTCAGGCTCATCGAAAATGGATTATCAGGAGATTCTGCAATTGAAGCTTCAAGTTCTTTTAAAGCGCCCGTGCTGTTCCCGAGCCTGAGGTAAAGCTCAGCAAGCCCGTTTCTGGCATGTATATTTTTTGGGTTTGCTTCAATCGCTTTTCTGTAAGCTTTCAGGGCTTTTTCAAAATCTCCCTGCCCTGAACGGGCAAACCCCAGAAGACAGAAGGAAAGATCAGGATCGGTATTTTCCACTTTGAGCCTCTCAAGAACCCCTGCGGCTTTTTCGAAGTCATGAAGCTTTATCAGTGCAAAGGCTTTCATCACCGAAGCAGGAAGATTTTCGGGATCGAAGCTGAGGACGCTGTCAAATGCTTCCAGGGATTTTTTCCATTCTCTGCAGTGTGCAAAAACAATGCCTTTTCCGAAGAAGGACGTTTTTCCGTTTCCCGAAACCTTTCCGGCTTTCTCAAAGGCTCTAAGGGCTTCTTCGTATCTGCCAAGAGCGTAAAGGGTAAATCCTTTCGCATTTCTGAGCATTTCCAGTGTCTTTTTACCGTTAAAGTTCAGATTCCATAACTCTTCCGTATTTTTTTCCTTATCTGCGCCTTCATTTTTTTCTGAACCTATAGTTGCGTAAAAATTCTCTTCTGTCTGTTCAAGAACCTTCAGGGCTTCTTCATATCTTTTCAGGCATAAGAAGGCAATTCCTTTGTAAACAGGAAGGAATATGTCTTTTGAACTGTATTCTGCTGCCCTGTCAAAAGCTTTAATCGCCTCTTCATACTCTCCGAGTTCGGCAAAAGCAAGCCCCCTGTATTTCCAGCCCTCAGCTCCAATTTTATCTTCAGGAAGCTTTCCAGATAGTTCCAGGTATTTTTTAAAGGTTGTCTGAAACTGATTTTCCAGAGGTTCTCCTGCATTCTTTTGCCTGGTTTTGAGCCTCGAAAGGACCACACCCCTGTTGTACCGGGCAGGCAGGTTCTCATAGTCGAGTGCAATGAGATTTTCATAAGCTTCCAGGGCTTCACTGTATTTTCCGAGTTTGCAGAGCACATTTCCCTTGCCGTTCCAGGCAAAGGCGTTTTCAGTATCGAGCTTCAGAGCCTGTTCAAAAGCTTCAAGGGATCTGGAAAAATCCCCCAGCTCATAGTAGATTTCCCCAATTCCACTCAGGGTACAGCTATTGGTACAGCTATTTTCAGTTCCCTGGGAAAGGGCTCTTTCGTAAGCCTTCATGGCTTCATAATATTTTCCCATGGCAAGGCAGCAGCTTCCCATCCCTCCCCAGCCTTCTGAATTTTCCGGGTCTTCTTTGAGGGCTTTACTGAAAGAATCAAGAGCTTTCTGGTAGTTTCCAAGGGTTAGAAGGGCTTTTCCCCTGTTTATTTTTGCCTCGGTAAGAGACCTGTCTATCTGAAGCACATTCTCAAACTCCTGAAGCGCTTCCCTGCACCTTCCCAGGCTTCCCAGCAGCTTTCCTTTTTCTATCCTGTTTTCTGCGTTCATGGGCTCAAGAATAAGGCTTCTCTCAAAAGCTTCAAGAGCTTCTTCTTTTCTCCCGATGCTTTTTAGAATTTTTCCCTGAATTTTCCATGCGTCTGCAGAAGAAGGTTCAAGTTCAAGAGTTTTCTCACATGCCCTGAGAGCTTCCCTTCTTCTGTCCAGAGATAAATATGCTTTTGCCTTACCTTCCCATGCCGCTGCGTGTAAAGGCTCAAGGGCCAGTGCCTTTTCAAATGCTTCTAGAGCCTCTGTACTCTCTCCCAGGACGTAGAGAGATGCCCCTCTGTAATACCAGGCGCCAGGGTTTTCAGGATTTATTTTAAGAGCTCCTGAGAGGGCTGAAACTGCCTCAATGTGCCTTCCGAGCCTCGTCAAAGCAAGCCCGCTGTAATAAAGGGCGCCTTCATGTCCGGATTCTCTTTCCAGCACTCCTCTAAAAGCTTCCAGAGCCTGTTCTGGCAGGTTCAAATAACCGAGAGTGATCCCCTTGAAGTAGCGGGCTGAAATGTTTCCCGGGTCGAAAGCGAGAGCCTTTTCAAAAGCTTCCAGGGCTTCTTCAGGTCGGTCGAGGTAAAGCAGTATATTTCCTCTGTACTGCCAGGCAACCGTGTCCTGAGGGTTTATCTCAAGCAGGGAGTTAAATTCTTCAAGTGCCTTTTCAAAGTTTTTCTCTGCACCAGCAGGATTTTTCAGGTTTAAAAGAGCAAGTGCTTTACTGTACCAGGCTCTGGCATAAAGAGATCGCATATTACCCCGGAGTCCTCTCCCAAAAATATTTGTGTGGAATTATATCTGCATCCGGCTATAAATATGAGTACAGAAAAAAGTTACTGATTTTATGTTTGGACTTTCTCCCGCCTTTTAAACTCCATTTACTGCCCTTAAAAACCGTATTTTAGTTATGGTTGATAGGTACTTTCATGAGCCTGCTGGCATCTTATCAAAGTAAACAAAAAGAGAAGTAAAGAGTAGCAGGAAAATAAGGAAAAGAAAAAAGAAGATCTTCTAATAATCATTAAAAAGCTATAAAAAGCAATAAAATCAGGTTTTCTGGTATTTAATGCCTTTATTCTTTCTTTTTTAATGCCCTTATTCTTTCTTCTCGGGCGGGAGTTTGAAGATTAGCCTTACGTTTTTTAGAGTCAGGTTTCTGATAACAATAGTCTTTGGCATCATGCCTTTTATTTTCAGGCTCTTTATTTTTGTGTCCTTTATTGTAATAACTTCTGTTCTCGTGTTTTTCTCTGACATATTACCCCTTTACTTTCCTGATATTTCTTAAAGTCTGGCTCCTTGCAGCAGCAGGTCCCGGTCTCAGACCCTTTATTTTCAGGCTCTTTACGCGGAGATTCTTTACTCTTACTACTTTTATTCTCTTACTTTCCTCAGGCATATTTTATCCCTCTCCATTCAATAAAGCATTTTTCAGCTTCAGTCTCGTGTTTTTATGAAGTGTCATATTCTGAAAATAAATTGTTTTTTATCCATCTTTTTAATTCTGAGCTGTTTTTCCACAGACGTCTTCAGAGATGATATCTATCAGAAATATTACTTCTAAATAGAAAGTAGCATACAAAATAAATAAATTCTTGCATAAAGGTCTGTCTTAAATCTGACTTAAATTTGGTTAAGAAGGTAAAATATTGGGGTCAGAAAATATATAAATATTGATAGAAATCGGCGAGCCCGTGCAATAAAAGTAAACAGAATGATCATATCTATAACTAAAAACTTGAGATGTAAGAAAAGCCTGGGATTATCCTCTGAAAAAGGATGTGAGTGGTGAAAAGAACCGCAGGAGAACTCCTGCGGTCCGGGTTGAAAAATGAGTTATTATTTCCCTTGCGGGTTATTTCTTGAATTCGGTGTAGCCGCACTTTCCGCAGGCGAGGCGGTTTTTGTGATCGGCAAGGAATACACCGGGTCCGCATCTGGGACAGAACTGTTTGAGTCTGGTTACGGAGCTACCCTGGACTTTATAATAATCTTTTACTGCCATGTTTTACACCTCAGTAAGGCTTAAGCCTCTTCTCCCTCAGTTTCCGATCCAGGGACGGCGTTCCTCTTCAGGACGTATGCCTGTTCTACCTGTTTCATGCGGTCTGCATCTTCGTAGAGCTTTGCATAGCCCTTGCTTTCCTGCATTCCGTATTCGGTCTTGATCCTCTGGATGACCAGCAGTTCAAGGGGGGCGTTTAACATTGCAGCAAGCTTGTTCTTTACATCATTTCTGGAAGGAGTCGAACCTTCATATTTCACAACGAAATCCAGTTCCCTTCTGTTTAAAAGTAAATTCTTTTTATCTTTAACGACTTTTATGTCCATCTAGGATTCTCCGTATCTTATCCAATTCATTATTTTGATTTTTGCTGATAAGCTTTTCAAAAAGAGCCCTTATTTCCTCTTTCTTTTTCTCTGTGACCTCTACAAAGACCACACCCTCGTCAGGCTGCCCGTAAAGTACAATAGACCCTAAAGGAGCCAGAAGGATTACCGGAAGGGTTGCCAGATCTTCTTCTCCCCTTACAAAAATGCGGAGAAGCTTTTCCGAAGCAAACGCTTCACAAAGGGTTCTAATAAGCTCATCGGTAATTATCCCTGCAGGGTTGTCAACCGAAACTTCTTCATAGACTTTGTCCCTGTTCCGGGCCGAAACATCGCTGGATACCGGTTTCCTTTTGGTTCGGTCATCCACAATACAGATGTCCGGAATAATCCCGGCTTCGAGCAGGTGGAAGGTAGTAACATCCCCCACGGATATAAGTTTTGTGGGGCTTGAGAGTCCCCCTATAAACTTCTCTACCGTATCCCTGCCCTTTCCCCTGTATAAAGTGCCAAGGGGCCTTTTCATAAGCGGGCGAAGTTCTCTCGGAAGCTCGATATGGACACTCAACTCAGCGCACCTTCAAGGCAAATCTATCCGGGATGTCAACCCCGAGTCTTTTTGCGATTTCCGAGCGTTCGGTGTCAAGAATAATAACAAGTCCACTCCATTCTTCTGCAAGATCCGAAGTTCCGCAAACTGGACAGGTTTGCCCTTCGAGGACCCTCAGGCAGTGTCGACAGACTTTTTCTGGCATTGAAATACCTCTTTTTGCCTTTTATTTTACTCAGCAGTCCCTTCACCCTGGGTTTCCTGTGGCTGCTTCTTTCTGCGGGCTTCTTCAAGCCACTGGAGTTTTCCAAGGGCTGTCTGGCGCATTGTAAGCCCTATCTTACTTTCTTTCGGCTCTCTTTCATTGATGCTGACCGCGACAATTCTGGCTCTTACATGGTCGCCTTCGCCGATTGACTTGCCTCCGTTTTTGGTAACAAGCCTTGCATTCTTTGCATCATAAGAAATAAAATCGTCCGTAATCTGGCTGACATGTAGCAGCCCGTCCATTGGCCCCATTCCTACGAAGACTCCGAAGCCTACAGCTTCAACGACTTCGCCTTCAATAATTTCCTGAAGCTCTGGATAAAACATTATTGCCTGGAATGTCACATCATAGTACACAGCCCCGTCTCCGACGAGAATGTGCCCTTCTCCGACCTCGTCGATATTGTAGACGGCAACGAGAGAGCCAAGCTTTTTGTCAACCTGCCCCTCAAGTTTTTCCCTTAATGCATTTTTTATGGTAGGCATTATTTCTTCCCCGAGAAGGGTAGGAGGGATGCGAACAGTATCAACGAGTTTCATCAATTTATACATCTGCTAATCACCCGTAAACTTAATCAATGGAACTGCTGCCCGGAATCTCCGGTGGGTTTTTCAAACAAAATCCAGTTTATTTCTCTGGCGCAGGGATACGGTCTGGATCCCGATTTCAGCAAGCCTGCGCTTCAACCCTATGTCATTTGTCAGAACAGCCGCTTCCATCTCTTTTGCGAGCCTGAGTATCACATCATCTGCAGGCCCGATGCCTGCTACTAGCCGGCATCTTTCCATCATGGACCTGGCAACCTTTGCAGCTGTCCGGTTTGAACCTTTTTCCCGCTTTATGAGTTTTTCTATTTCAAATACAACAGCTTCAGGCACATAGAACTCATTGAAACCCAGCCTTTTCAGTTCTTCGAAGATATCCACTCCGAACTGGACAGGAATCATGAAGCCATTGGTATCAATTATAATTTTCAACTCTTTATTACCCCTACTCCAATGAGCCGCCAGCGGGAATCGATTCTCCTGCTGATAGCAACCCTGGATCCGACGGCTGCACTTATCGGGCGCTTTAGTGCCACCTGGGCTTCATTTTTCCTGGCACTTGTGACCACACCTACCGTTGTTGCGGTTCCTATGTTGAGCATAAGGGGTTCACTGGTCTTGATTTCGTTAATCTTTTCTTCCCTGGTGACTCCCACAACCCTATCAAGGAGATGAAGTTCCATGACAAACTGGTGCCTTGTTTCAGGAAGGGTCCCAGGAGCACCTGCTATCTGTCCTGTTAAAGAGTCTCCCTTTGTCAGGGTGGGGTCAAGATAAGTTCCAACGGCAAGAAGCCCTCCAGGAGTTGCTTCTTCTACCTTTGTTGCTCCTGCAAAGATCGATGAAACCTTTGTCAGGATAGGAACCCATCTGGTGCTGCCTTCTGTTGTAACCTTTATTCCCGGCCTTATTTCCAGTTCATCTCCGGGGTGAAGTACGCCTTCTGTGAGGGTCCCTCCGATAACTCCCCCGCGGATCTCGTCAATTGAAGCTCCGGGCCTGTTAATGTCAAAGGACCGGGCAATCAGCATGCTTGCGGGCTTGTCCACTTTGTGCACGGGAGTTGGGATCTGTTTTTCCAGGGCATCGATAAGGATATCAATGTTAATATTCTGCTGGGCAGAAATCGGGATTACAGGCGCGTTTTCTGCAACTGTCCCTTTGACAAATTCTTTTATCTGGTGGTAGTTCTCGATAATCTTTTCCTTTGATACAAGGTCGATTTTATTCTGAACTATTACAATGTTTTTAATTCCGATGATGTCCAGTGCCATCAGGTGTTCCTTTGTCTGAGGTTGCGGGCAGTCTTCGTTTGCGGCAATTACAAGCACTGCCCCGTCCATAATTGCAGCACCTGAAAGCATGGTTGCCATCAGGGTTTCGTGCCCCGGAGCATCTACAAAGGAAACTGTCCTGTGCTCTTCCGTTTTTTCTCCACAGTTGGGGCAGGTTTTAGCTACAGTATAACACTGAGGTTCAGGGCATTTCGGGCATTTCATGAAAGGGGAATCGGCATATCCCAATCTTATTGAAATTCCTCTTTTCACTTCTTCACTATGCGTATCCGTCCACACGCCGGACAAAGCTTTGACAAGTGTGGTTTTTCCATGGTCGACATGGCCTACCATGCCGATATTAACACAGGGCTGACTCAAGTTGTAGTTTCCTCCAGTAGAGTAAAGATAATCTGATATAAGGCAGGTATTTATCCAAAATCTGTGCCCTTAAGGAATTATTGATTTTTTTTCCATGAGGTATGCAGATTTCAATTCTAAACCTGGTTTGATTCTCAATTTTACTGTGTGATCCTTGGTTTGTTGTAATCGTAACTCAAAGCGGGGTTTTACTTGCACAGGCTTCAAATGAGCCTGCCCCCCTTCCCAGGGCAGTTCTGTATTTTTGACCTGGAAAGCCAGGCAAGATCTGTTACCAGATTTTTATTTAAGGCTTGAATCTGGCAGATTCTGGGGTTCCTCTTAAAGTTTAAGGTATTCTGTACAATTCATATCTACTAATGCCGGAAAGCCTTAATAAATTTATGTGACGATCATATCAAGTTTCTCGAGCTCCAGAGCGCGTCTGATCTCGAAGGCAAGCCTTCTGCCCGTACTCATAGGTCTTCTCCAGAGTGAGTTGCCGTAGGAATGCCCGACTGACATGTGCACATTTGTCCCGCCGCCTACTCTCGGGGCTACATCATAAATATAGAAGTTAAGGTCCTTGTCCACGCAGGTCTGGAGGCAGAAAGGCCCTATGATTCCAGGTGCATAATGCTCCTGAGTTGCTTTCACATATTTTTCTCCCATTTCGAATACTTTTTCAAGAAGAGATTCGCGAAGTGTTGCCGAGTTATGCCCGCAGACCGTATATTCCGGGGTGAGCTGGTGGGGGGCAAGAGCCATCTGCTGAGGGGCAGGGAGCCTTACATGTCCGTCAAGGCTGGTCTCAAAGCGCCAGTCAACACCAAGAAGCTCAAGCCTGCTCATTTTCGGCTCGATTGGAGAATAGAACATATCAAGGTTGAATACGGGTCCTATAATGTAGCGCTCGATTCTGGCATTCTCAAGAGCTTCGCGCGTAATCACTCCCTGTTTAATAAGGGCTTCGGATTTTTCTTGGTACTCCTTATAGCTTGAAGCCGTAAAAAAGCCCCTTTCGAGTTTCTTTACTGCATGGGGGAGCTTTACCATAACAAGTTCGTTAATGTCTCTGGGAGACTCTATTTTCTCAGGGAAAGGGAGCCCTGCTTTTTCGAGAATCCAGTAGTAGCTCTGCTGCTCGCTCCGCTCTTCACTCCTGAGGAGATTTCTGCTCCCTACCATGGGGACTCTGAAATTCTCTTCGATCTCATCTATGCTGCAGTAGGAAGTAAAAGAGCGGTTGGGGATAAAAAGCACTTTCTCGTCAACCAGTTTTTGCTGGTTCTGCGGCAGGAGGATTTCGTTATACTTCTTAAATACAACTGCCTCGTCGACAATTCCTCTCTTTATTCTTCCGTAAGGGTCTCTCTGAGCTCTGAAGTACTCTGTATAAGTCTTCTCCCTTCCTGCCTGGCAGACTGCAAGGGTCCTGAAGTCTTCTTCAACTGCTCCATCGCAGATATCGAGCCCCGAGTGCGAGGCAATTGTCCCCACTTTTATCTTATCAGCGTGCGCGTAATAGCCTTCAACGATTTCCTTTATTTCTTTCCTGTCAATCATATATGATGTCTCTCAGCTTTTTCGAGGTATAAATATGTCCGTGAGATGGTGATCAGGTATGGCCCTGTATGATTTTATGGTATCAAGATAATATCTTCTGGAATGCAGGTCTTTATGGCAACCTGCCTGATTTTGTTAAATAAAAGTTCTGATCGGATTTTTCCCCATTAACGGCTTTACCTATTAAAACCCTTTCTAATAGAAGTAATCATTTATATAATAGAGGGTAAGCTGGAGAGCTGGTTTGCCCCCTCGCGGCAGTTCTGTTTTATCTGAATTTTAGAGGAAACTCAGGATCAAAGGTGTAATAAAGGTCTCAACTACAGCTGCCAGAAAGAGAAGGGGCAAAATCCAGCGGAAATAAAAACTCAGTCCTTCTTTAAATTCTTTTTTTATTTCTGTGGGTCTGCCTGTAAGGGCAGCGAAAACCTGGTGTCCAAGCCTGAGCCCTATAGCAGCTGACAGAAAGACCATGGGCAGCTCTATTATCCCGTGAGGAAGAAGAGCAAGGAAAATAAAGAGCAGGCCTTTTTCCTGCGCTGTTATATAAGCGATAACTCCTACGACGTACCCGTTGAAGGCGATAAACATTATTGGAAGAATGCCAAATACAAGCCCCAGTACAAGAAAGAGCAGGCTTACAAAGGCATTGTTAAGAAAGATTCCAAACATAATGAATATCGGGGGCATGGAAAGGAGGGGAGCAAACCGGGTACTGAAACCTTCCATGAGTTTATCAGCCATATCAGGAAAACTTGCAGATGAAGCATAGCCTGCAAATAAAGCCCCGAAGAATACAAAGGTGATGAAAAGGATGTATGGCAGGATAAAACGAAGGTAGCCTGTGAATTCGGATACTCTTGAGACATATCTCCCTGATTCTATTTCTCTGCTATCAGCTAAAAAGGCGTTTTCCTCTGGAGCATATATCTTTTCCTCCCTCTCTCCATCAGGAGTTTCTGTACTTGCTCCTGTGTTTTTTTCCCGTAAATGTTCTTCTTCTCTTTCCATTCTTATCCCCAATAAACCCGGTTCTTGAATATCGGCATCAACGGCGGTATCTATTTACTGATCTTTCATATTCCCAGAGTCATTCGGATTGTATTCCGGGTTGCCGGAGAAAGCCCCAGGACTATAATAACCATTTTAATCAGCATTTTCAGGTTTGTTGACTCATCATCTTTCTCAAACTGGGTGTCAAGTGCATAAAGAACCCCTACAAAGATAACTAACTTCAATGGATACATAACCAGTGCAGTATCCGTTAGTTTTATAAGATACGAAGGAAGCACGTGTTTTTCAAAATACCCAAGTTTATCTATTCCTATATATGTTGAAGAAGCATCCAGCATGTGGGCAAGCAGGATCGATAGGTTCAGAGGATCAGTGAAAATTGTGGATTTTAATTGACGGGCAACCAGGTAAAAGATAAATGTCAGTCCTGTCCCTGCTCCAAGCACAAAAACCGGAACGTAAGGAACCACAACGTCCTCAAAATACATCAGGGTTCCAAGGTTCAATATAAACCATACCAGCCCGAAGCCTGCAAATACCGGATGATAATTCTTTACAAGCCCTGCCTTCTGCAGCCTGATTGAAATCCACAGGCAGACCACGGTTATTCCGAAAACCAGGAAATAAATGTTCGGGGTTATAAGCAAATAGCTGTAAGGGGGATGAAATATATCAGCAGGAGAGTCTTCAAGTACGCGCAGGGAAGAGCCCGCAAGTATGAATGGAATGACTGAGAGTATGAACTCTGGATTTATCTTTACTTCCAGCTTCTTAAGGAGCTTGAAAACCCCAAAAATACAGATGCCCAGTACCACTGCCCAGGTAAATGTGTTTACAATGTTATACCCTTCATCGCCCCTTATGGGGTCCAGGTAGTAGGTATTGATAAATTGTGAAATTTTTTCCGTTAAAAAACTCATCTTATCACTCATTTAAAATGGCAATAATCTAATACAATTAATAATTACTGTACATGGAGTACTTACTGTATATAGGATACTTACTATACGCAGGATACTTACTGTACATAGCTGAATCTGTGTACTGTTTCGTAATTTGAATCTAATTTTTTAACTATATGTTCTGGTATCAACCTTGAGCGGTGTTCGGTTTAATCACAGATATTTCTTTGCCTTATCGAACTACTTCAAGAAAAGCAAACATATTATGTGGGATTCTTTTTTGTGGATATTATATTATCCTATTTTTATAATTAATCTTCTGCAATTGTACTTCTTAGAAGGTAAGATTTAATAGACTTATCCATAGAGAAAGAATTGGTTTAAGTAAATTACCCTGAGAAACATAATTAAACAGGAATAGGTGAGGGATTGAATGATAGGTAACATTTTGTTCCAAACTTCTCCGGCGATTAAGTTAATGAATCAGGTTCTCCTATTAAACTACGTATACTATATTTCATAAGTTGTCGGTGTTTCTGAGGGTATTATCATATGTATTGCAGTGCCAGCAAAGATATCTGCTGGTGTTAAATACCTTATACATATAGATATTTGCATAACAGTCTGGATATTATTTCAGTAAGCAAGCTCACTCTCTGGCTGGACGGTTTATGCCAGTTTATGAAATTGAGTAATGAACTCCAGAATACAGTATATCTCTATCACTATCAATAATTCATGCGGGTATGAAGTTGACTCTTAATAAGAACAGCGCAAAATGGATGCAGCTTCCACGGGACGTGCTGGTAGGGCATGGTGTACTTGAGGAAATCGGCGATGTTTGCAGGGATCTTAAACTGAAAGGCAATGCGCTGATAGTTACCGGGAAAACTACCCGGGACGTTGCAGGTAAAAGAGTGAGCAAACTCCTGGAAAATGCAGGGATCAGTGCAGAAATGGTAATTACATACGGGGCAACTATGGAGGAAGTCGAGAAAGTAATGGAAAAAGCTCTCGAGGCAGAGGCGACTTTTCTTCTGGGGGTAGGGAGCGGCAGGTCTATTGACCTTGCAAAACTTGCTTCCACAAGGCTTGAAATTCCCTTTTTCAGTGTGCCGACTGCAGCTTCTCATGACGGCATTGCATCTTCTCGCGCCTCGATTATTGACAATGGAATAAACGCTTCCGTACAGGCTCAGGCCCCTATTGCCGTAGTTGCAGACACTGAAATTATCTCGGCGGCTCCATTCCGGTTTCTTGCCGCAGGCTGTGGAGACATTATTTCCAATTATACGGCAGTTCTGGACTGGGAACTCGCAAGCCGGCTCCGAAATGAGTACTTTGGGGAATACGCTGCTGCTCTCTCCCGTATGGCAGCCAGGGTGATAATAGAGAACGCAGATTCGATAAAGCCGGATCATGAGACTTCTGCCAGGCTTGTGGTAAAAGCCCTTGTCTCAAATGGGGTAGCAATGAGTATTGCAGGCTCTTCAAGGCCGGCTTCGGGATCGGAACATATGTTCAGCCATGCCCTCGACAGGATAGCCCCTAAGCCTGCGTTGCACGGAGAACAGTGCGGGGTTGGCACGATCATGATGATGTACCTTCATGGAGGAAACTGGCAGGAGATAAGGGACGCCTTAAAAAAGATTGGGGCTCCCACAACTGCCAGAGAGCTTGGCATAGAAGATAAGTATATAATCGAAGCCCTGTTACAGGCACACAGTATCCGGCCTGACCGCTATACAATTCTCGGAAACGGCCTGAACCCGTCGGCAGCTGAAAAAGTTGCAAGAATCACAAAGGTCATAAGTTGAAAAGTTGTTTTATCTCAGGCTGAAATAGGAAATAAGAACTCTCTGAAACCTCCAGCTGCATGAATGGTCGGAATCTTTTAAACAGTATTCGGATTCAACAATTAGCGGCTCATTTGAGTTTATATGAATTTAATCTGTTCAGAATTGATCTAATTTAAACGCTTTATTTCAGGTCCAGATTCAATACTGAAGTAAAAAGGAAATAACTCCAGGTATCCTGAAAACTCAAGAAATACCCGAAAAAAATTTAAATGGAAGGACTATTATGACAGAAACCGATACCAAAATAACACTCATCGGATCACGGCTGGCAAGGGAAGGGCTGGAATTCATATTCAAAGGTGAAATGCCTGAATGCAAGAAATGCCGTTTGAAGAACACCTGCCTTAACCTTGAGCCTGGACGCAGGTATAGAGTCGTGAGAATCAAAAGTAAGGATATACATGAATGTTTCCTGCATGACAGCGGGGTTCTTGCCGTAGATGTCAGCAGGGCTCCTATCACGGCAAGTGTGGAGTCCAGAAAAGCAGTTGAAGGGGCAAAAATTATGTATGAGCCCGCCAAATGTGGTAAGAGGGAGTGCGGCGAGTATGAGACCTGCCACCCGGAAGGGCTTTTAAAAGGGGACAAATGCAAAATTGTAGAGGTCCTCGAGAGCCTTGATTCAAAATGCGAAGCCGGCAATTCCTTGAAAAAGGTAAAACTTTCGTGGTGAACATAAACAAACACCTTTTAGTAATAGTAAGACTGATTATTAATAAAAAATGTTTATAAGCGGTGTTAAAAGTGCCTGAACATGAAATGAACCAGGTCCCCCCCTATGAATTTTATACCCAAAAGCGCTGGGAAAACTGGCTCGGACGGGCAAAGGAAAGCGGTTTTCAGATAAAAGAGTCGGAAGAAGAAGCCGGCAAGGAAAGTGCTGTATTCGTCAATATGGTAGATGATGTAATTCTTGCCTGCCTGAAAGTAACCGCTCGCTTTGAAAAAGAAATGCTCTCCAAAGAAATGGCTTTACAGGTTCTTGAGGAAATCAGGGATATCGTGCTTTCCGAGGTCGAACCCATTTCTGAAGATATCGACCTTATGATAGATTCGGTACAGACCTCTTTAATGGGGGCGCTTGTCGCCTTCGAATGCTATGTTATGGGTGACTACGAGGAAGGAGCAAATATCAATGAGCTGATAAAAGCAGCAGTCGACGCTGAAGCCTCGAATAACCTTGCACTTGCTCTTGATTACACTGCACAGTGCGGTGCGATCGTGCTTAAAGGGCAGACCCTGCCAGAAGAGGTAATGGCTGAGCTTCCATACGGAATTGTTGCAGAATGGCTTGATGGCATCGACTCAATCTCGGCAGCAATGGTAGGAAGCGACAGTTATAAAGAATTCGATGAAGATGATGAGGAAGACGTCGTATAATCTCTTCCTCTTACACTTTTCTTCAGCCAATCAGGTTTTTTTCCATAACCTTTTTATATACTTCAATAGTCTTTCTGGCTATTGTCTCCCAGTTATACCTCTTTTTCAGGAGGTCGTATCCCTTCTCTCCCATCTTGTTGCGGCCGAGCCCTTCAAGCACGTAATTGAGACCCCAGGCAATAGAAGAGGGTTCTTTATGAGCAATGACTCCTGTCCTGAAGTTCTCAACAAGGGCAACTGCGTCACTTGCAACTACGGGTTTTTTTGCATCCCATGCCTCAAGCACAACTATCCCGAAGGGCTCATTTCTGCTCGGGACACAAACAAGGTCACAGGCATTGAACCAGTCTATAACAGTATTGTCCGGGGCATAGCCAAGGAAATTGCAGGAATTTCCGATTCCAAGCCTGTAAGCCTGGTTTTCGCATTGAGCCCGCATTTCTCCTTCTCCTATGAGCACAAACTGGGCATCCCTTTTCTTCAGGACTTTTGATGCAGCTTCCACCAGCAGGTCAGGTCCCTTCTGGTAAGACATCCTTCCGGTGAAGAGCACTACAGGACGATAAGGATGTATCCCGTAGTTCTCTTTTATTTTTCCGGGATCAACTTCCCTTTTTATTTTTCCCACGTTTATTCCATTGGGGATCTCCCACAGCTTGTAATCAGGAATTTTGTATATGTGCTGGATTTCCTCTTTCAAAATATTGGAGGTTACGATTACGTCTGAAGCTTCATAGCCTCCAAGCCATTCTCTGTGTGATATTTCCTTAGCTTCCCACCAGTCTCCGTGCCGGTTTCCGTTTCGCCCCCATTCTGTACTGTGGAAGGTCAGGACAAAAGGCAGCCCGAACTGGGCTTTTATTCTGCAGAGAACGTTTACAGGATGCCAGTCGTGCCCGTGGAGGATATCAAATTCTCCTGCTTTTTCGCGGACATCTAGGAACCGGCAGTACATGCTGTCGCACATCCTGTTCATCTGTTCTACTATTCCTCCGGTCCGGTCGCATGCAATCCTGTGGTAGTAAACACCGTTGATCACTTCATCGCTGTTATCATTACCCCGGGTAAAAAGATGAACCTCATGCCCCTCAGCTGCAAGAGCTTCCGAGAGTTCGGATACATGAGGCGAAATCCCTCCAACTCGTATTGAATGCAAACTTTCCCAGCTAAACATTCCTATTCGGATCTTATTCATAGGCTCACTTGTTCCTTTTTCTAAGTGAAGGATATAACTATTTTCAAAAAGTTACAGGCTTCCCCCTGCCTGCTCTGTTCAACCCTTTCAGCTTACCGAAAAATATCTATTATTTCAATACTGGTAAACTCAGGTTGTGCATTTCCTGATTTATATATTCAGTACGTATTCCCCTTTAAAACCCTTCACGTACTCTTTTCGTAACAGGACCCTACCTGAATATACACATGCCTGTTACAGGATAAATTATAATATTAAGGACACAATCTCTATACTTCCCTATCTTAATTCCTTATTAATTATACATAAACATATCTCCGGTTTTTTCTAAATGTTTAAGACTGGAACCTTTCACTCGTGCATATTTCCTTCTCTTGGCATGAAAGTGCTTCCAAATACTTTCATTCTTTGGGCATGTTATTCGAAGAATAACATGTGCGTTTTTAGTTCTCTTCAGATTACTTATTTGTCACCTTTCAGGTATGAGGCTGCCTTTTCCGGAGAAACCGAATTAATATAAATTCCTGTGTTAAATTCAAATCCAGCAGCCGTAGAAAGCCGGGGAAGCAGTCTGAGGTTCAGGTGGTACTCGGGAGTTTCAAAAAGCTGGTAGAACATATGGTTATAGGGCAGGTTTTCATGCACTTTTTTGTAAGTTCTGAGCACAGCTCTTAAAATCTCCCCCAGGGCAAAAAGGAGTTCAGGACTTAAATCTCCAAGAAAACTCAAATGCTTTTTCGGAAGGATCCATACCTCAAAAGGAACAGTTGAATAATAAGGTGCAAAGGCTATGAAACCGCTGTTTTCAATGATGAGGCGCGGCGAGTTTTTTTCTTTTTCAATGAGGACGCAGTAAGGGCATTTATGAGAATCCCTGATTGCTGCCAGTTCCCTTTCCATAACCTGGGGGCAAACCGGCAGGGCTATTAACTGGCTGTGAGGATGGTTCTGGGAAGCGCCTGCGGCTTTTCCTGAGTTTTTAAACAGGGAGACATATGAAATTTTCTCATTTTCTGCGTAATGGCATACTCTGTCCCTGTATACCTTCATAAGCCCTGAGATTTCGGTATCGGAAAAGTCCTCCAGTTTTTTTCCATGGGCCGGGGATTCAACTATCACTTCATGAAAGCCAAATCCCGGAATAACTTCAGGATCTTTTTCACAGGACTCCTGGAAAGGTGATGCAGGAGTAAGTGCGGGATAGAGGTTTGGAAAACAGCGGAAATCCCAGCTTCGTATTCTATTTTCCCCGGTATCTGCAAAGATCTCTCCATTCTTATATACTGCAGTTGCAGGCGGTGTTTTTTCTTCGTTTCTTCCACAGAAGACGCAGTGCTCAGAATTATTTTTTTGGGAATCTTCGGCTGCCCCTGCAAAATCCGAAGGCCTTTTAGCCCTCTCTTCGGCAATTATGCAGTACTCGCGGAGAAAATAATGCTTTCTGATTTCTGACATCTTCTGAATACCCCGGACCCTTTTTTCTAAATCTTATTCTTTCAGCCTGCCTCTTTAACCTTTTCCTTTTCGCTTCATCATTTTTCAGAACCCCTGTCTTCCTGTTTACAGAAGCGTGCCCCGCTTATCAGTTCATAATAGTGTTCTACTGGCTTTTTCCAGTCCATATCCTTTGCAAGGAGGAAGGCTTCCCTGCAGAGCAGTTTATATTTCACCCTGTCCTCTACGAAATTTCGGATAAAGTAACTGACTGCCAGGGCATAGTCAAGGACTGTCTCGTAATAGGAAAGGTCTATATTGTCTACTACTATCACCCCGCCCAGACCCTCTATCAGGGATTCGATAGTTTTTACGGCATCACTGAAGCCACAGACCCGGCTTACCACGCTTGGGGTCCCCTCCCTGCCGGCTTCAAGTCCTGTGAGCAGGAACGGGTCGTACCTGGACGGGAATATACCGGCACAGCAGCCCGCCATAAAGTCCCTTGCTCCCATTCTCAGCCCGCCGTCCTCTGTTGAGATTATCTGAGGATAGAGGACTGCTGCAACCGAATGCTTTCCTCTTACCATTTTCGGGAAATCCAGCCCTCTATCTTCTATCATCTGCTGAAGCCGGAGTTCGTTTCCCACAAGTACATCTTTTGGCAGATTTACCGGAAACCCTTCTGGAAGGTTAACTTTCGGGCCTTCTGCTGCTACAAGGAAGCAGATTACCTTGATTTTCTCTTCCATATGCCCTTCCATGATACTGTTCCTTATTATATGTTCAAGGGCTACAAGGGAATCGAGAAGGTCGGGGTACCCTTTATTTTCAACCTCTATGCGGGAGATTGTGAAAATAGGAATAATTTTTTCGGGCTCAATTTTTTCCCCTCCATAATACCTGTACAGGTTTTCGGAAAGGAAACTTCGGATTCGTGTAAGGCAGAGTTCTTTTCTATTCCAGTCTATGTTTTCGGACTCAATGGTTATCCCGTTTCGGATGACAATCCCGTTAATTCCGTAAAAAAGCCTTGCTTCCTGGCGGGTTGATTCTCCTACTGCAGTAACCGTATCTGCATACAGGGCAAGGGCTTCGAGGGAGGCAAGGTTTTCAGGGACTCCAGGAGGCCATGTGCTGTCATTGTTTCTTCTTTTTTGGATGGAGCCGTATCCTGCGGCTCTGCCAGGAAGAGTTGCGTGCAGGGTTGCAACGGTATTTATCGGGATCCCCAGTTTTTTAAGCCTTGCAGGAGCATAAAATGTCCCGAATTCGTGGCAGTGCAGTGAAATTCCCGGGCAGGGCAGAATATCCTTACCCGCGCTTTCTTCTGCCCAGGTATCGGCAGTTCTGGGCGCCGAACTTATAAGCAGCCGGATAAGCTCGGAGATCGAATATGAGAGAGAAAGGTAGTGAGTATACTCCGCACCGTTTGGAAAGCTCTCGTATTTCAGGGAATCAAGCCTCAGAAGTTCATATGCTTCGGCTTTGACCCGGTTTTCGAGGGTCATCTCTTTTCCCATGTATGATGAGCGGATCTTTCCAAAATCCGAGGTCTGAAACTGCAGGTAACCTATTCTGGTTTTCCCTACCATTTCTTCCCCTGTGAAGACTTTAACACCTTCATTTTCAAGGGCTTTCAGACTTTTTTCCAGATCCTCGTCCGCGCTGAAAGGGGCAAGCCCGTCCATATCCGTAATTCTGTTCAGGCCCCGGTTCCAGTCTGCGCCCATGTGCCCGAAATATGGGCCTGCAATAAGGATTTCTGTGTTTTCTTTTGCTTTGAGTTTTCCAGAGTCAAAAAGAGATGCAAGAGTATGTGCCTCTTCATGAATAACGTTCCAGATCCCGCCCATTTTATTTGATGCGGGTCCTGCCTCTTCCCCGGCAATCATAATGTAATGGTTCCCCAAATCCTGAATCCCCCTCAGGTATTTTGCCATTATATTTCGTATTAATTTTTAATTTGGCTGTTAATATTATTAGCACCTATAAATTGATAAAGGCAACTGCGGTGCGATGAATCTTTAGAAAAAAGAGAAGAAAGAAAAGATAAGAAAAAAGAATCGAAAAAAGAATGAAAAGAAATGAAGGGCTGGAATGAAGCCGAGCAAGAAATCTTTCATATATGGTTTTTCAAGCTTCAGGGGCGGGGGTATCCAGTACCGAAGCTTTTGTTTTTGCGTAACAGTTTTCTACAAGCTGTAAAGTCCCTTCAAGGTTTGTGATCTCAAACTCAAAGAGTGTGGAGAATTCTTTCACACAGGCATCAAAGTCTTTTTCATAAGCAAGTCCTGTGTTTACCCTTGCAACTCTTTTGTATCCTGCATAATCAAAGACAAACTTCGACATGCTTATATCGTCCGGGTTCTGGCTCAGGCCCGCAGTTCTGACCATTTCCCTCCAGTTTACAGCCCACATGGGCGTCAGGAAAAAGGTGCCCACCCCTTTGCAGCTTTTCAGGGCTTCAAGGTAGCGCTTCCTTCCACCTAACACGGCACCGATGCAGTCGTCAACAATTTCTCCGTTTTCTTCTTTCAGGATGCAGACCCTGCAGTCCAGGTCTTTGAAATCTTCTTCTATTTTTCCGAGAACGTTTCCGCAAAGCCCGTAAAAGAGCAGGACTCCGTCCGAGCGGGGAGCCATAAGTTCGACTTTTGAGTAAACGGTTTTTTTAAGGTTTTCTGGAATCGCATGCAGGGCAAGCTCAAGCATGTAAACTATCAGGGTCAAACCCTTTTCTTTCCCTGAGGATTTTTTAGGAATTTCTTCAAGGGGGATAACTGAGTATGCAATTCCTGCTTCGGTCATTTTTCTCTTTATGCCTGCGCAGTCTTCGTTTTCTACTACAAGCACTTCTTTAATCTCAGGATCGTTTTCAAGAAGGTGCATTATCTCGTCTTCGAACATCCTGCACCCTATTATGGTCATTACCGGCATGTAGACTCCTCTGGCATGTGCAGCTTATTACTTTCTTATTTTGAAAATTGACAGGGGGATCCCTGAAGGACTTCATGTCCTCTAAGGAATAATATTCTCTGAATATTCTATCTGTTTGGGAGGACATCTCTTCTTTTTTACAGCACATTTCTTAATGGGAGATATATTGCACAGTTTATATATTTGAGCGTTAAAAAAGTACACTAATTTCGGGTATATTTCGATAACCCTGTGCAAAGCCTTCAAGCCGTTATAATTTCAAAAAAAGTTAATTCTTTTTGAACCAGTTTTGCCCCGCTTTTCAGGCAGTAAAGTCACTATAAGTCTCAGAGGCATTCTCATACTTTAATCGGTCTGAGCAACATATTTTGCATCTTTTTGTATGATTTTTGCGCTATTTCGGTGCTGCCTTCAAGTTCTATTAGCTCAAAACCGAAGTTAAGCGCAAATTCTTCAATCTTTCTCTCAAAATCAGGTTCATAAAAAAGCCCTGTATTGACACGTGCGATTTTTCGGTACCCGAGTTCTTTCAGGCTTTCAGGGGTGAACTCAAAACCATTTTCATTATCCATTCTGAAAGCACTTTTCCAGTTTACTGCCCACATGGGAGTCAAGAAAAAAGTATCACTATGGCTTTTAAGAATTTCACGATAGCGGGAGTTGCCTCCAAGGGCTGCTGCAATACAGTCTTCAAGAGGCCGGGATGATTCACCTGCGCTTCTGTCCTGCAGAAGCTGTAGAGAACATTCGATATAAGGAAAATCTTTCTGCATTCTTGAAAACGCACGCCCGCAGAGCCCGTAAAAAAGGAGGATTCCGTCTGCAAGTCTGGATATCAGGTTCAGGTTTGTATATGTTTTATTTTTAAGCCTGGAAGGGTCTACGTGGAGTCCTATTTCCTGGAGCTGGACAATGACGCTGAATTCGTTATTTTTCTCCAGGCAAGCCCTTATATCGCAAACAGGCAGTATCAGGGGCTTAAGTCCCTGAGCTTCAAGCTTATTCAGAAGGCCGATATTTTCTTTGTTTTTTACGAGGTAAATCCTTTTCAGTTCAGGGTCATTTGAAAGCACGTGGACAATTTCATCTTCGAATACCCTGCACCCGATTATGCCCATTACGGTCATAATATAGGCTTAACCCGGGAGTATTAATAAATATCCTTATCGGGAGAGCTAATAACTCTTAGCCGAAAACAAGGGTTTTTAATTTCTGATCTCTTTTTTCTGTCACAGCAAGCTCTGAAAAGGGCGGATTTTCAGAGCTGGGGTCGGAAGATGCTTTTTCAGATCCAGGCCTGATAGTAGCCTTCTTTTTCCAGGACTTTTACGGAGAGGGAAAAGAGCTCGGAGAGGTTTGCATCTGTAAGTACCTCTTCCTTTCTTCCGTCCCTGAAGACTTTTCCTTCTTTTATCAAAATGACACGACTTATCTCGGGGATAAGGTCCTGCAGGTTGTGGGTGACAAGGATAACATTCTTCCCGGAACCAGCTATTTTCCGGACGCTCTCCCGAAAACTGTGCATGGCTTTTAAGTCAAGGCTGTTTGCAGGTTCGTCAAGGATAAGGGCATGAGGGTCGTGAACAAGAGCCCGCCCTATAAGCACTCTTCTTGCTTCTCCTGAGGAGAGTTCGCATATCAACCTGTCTGCAAGGTGGGAAATCTCAAGAAATTCGAGAATTTCTTCTGCTCTGGCTTCCATTTCAGGAGTGACTTTGTGGTTGTAATATATTCCTATGCTGCTGAAAAACCCGGAAAGTATTACATCAAAGACCCTGATCTGACGGCAGTATGTTTGCTGAAGATCCCCTGATACTATCCCGAGAAGTTTCCTGAGCTCAAAAACATTCCATGTCTCCTTTCCCATTATTTTCAGTACGAGCCCTTCGGCTCCTGCCAGAGGGTGGTATTCTTTTGTCAGGGTCTTTATCAGGGAAGACTTTCCCGAACCGTTGGGCCCTATGATTGCAACGTGTTCCCCAGGCTCGATTGAAAGAGATATGGAGTCAAGGATTTTTTTTCCGCTCCTGACAACTGTAACGCTTTTCATTTCCAGCAGGGAAGGAGAACTTTCCAACCCCGTACTCTGTGATTTTTCAGCCATTAGTATCATCTTTTAAGTTAGGAATCCGAATTTCAGCCAGTACTTTATTTCAGCCAGTATTTTTACTGCTACAGCGGGGTTCTT
>ENA-UOYA01001273-UOYA01001273.1-activated-sludge-metagenome-genome-assembly--contig:-NODE-1273-length-27737-cov-6.976736_pt1 | contig 27737 bp, 27 predicted proteins | sample MGYA00238163_ERZ764804 | MGnify/ENA primary metagenome ERZ764804 (study PRJEB28919, sample SAMN05720223) | activated sludge metagenome | isolation source: Anaerobic digester | place: Hong Kong... | reverse complement strand
ACGAGTACTGTTTTTATCAATTTAATTCCACTTGATATGTCATTAGGTACGGCGGAAGTGACGAAATATATTCAATGGGAATTTTCGCAGTACCATCCTGATGTAGACCCCAAAGATATGGTCTTCGACTACCATACGCTTCCTGCAATGAATGATGAAGCGCATCAAACTTTTATTGCAGCAATTCCCCGCTCTCTTGTAAAGTCGCTTCAAAAGCTTGCCGCATCGGTAAAGTTGAAACTTAGCATTGTTGATATTGATCAATTTAGCGCCGAAAAAACACTGCTTATTAATTATCCTGAAATTGCGAGTCATGATATTGCGCTTGTAGGCATCCACAAAGGTCAGGTTGACGCGAGTCTTATCCATAATGGTGAAATGAGCGATTACAGGCTCTTTGCGCTTCAACCAGACGAATTACCTACAAAAGTGATTCGTGAATATCTTCAGTACATTAAGAGCAAATTCAATAGTAAGCCTGAAGCGTTATTACTGCACGGCTCGCAGTTCTCCCCGAATTATGTCGTAGTACTTCGAAACGAAACGGGTATCGAGCAAACAGTCGCTCTAAATTCTCTCCGCAAATTACGACGAGCCGACTCGCTCCCACCAGAACTTGTCAAAGATAATCATCGATTTGCCTCAGCAATCGGAGTTGCATTGCGAACACGATGAGAATTATTGCAGGTCGGTATCGTGGACGTCGGTTGAGTACTGTAAAAGATTTGTCAGTTCGCCCTACAACGGATAGAGCCAAGCAATCTATTTTTGATATCCTTTCTAATCGGTTGATGTTCGATGGAATTCACGTCCTTGACCTTTTTGCTGGGAGCGGAAGTTTAGGACTCGAAGCGCTCAGCCGTGGCGCATCTTCAGTGATCTTTGTAGAAAAATCTCCACTTGTGAAATCAATTTTAGAAAAAAATATCCAAACGCTTGGGTGCAAAAATAATGCAACCGTCGTTCAAGGAGATGTTTTTTGGTATCTTCAACACACTCGTGAAACTTTTGACCTTGTCTTTGCCGATCCTCCGTACCGACTCGAAACAATCGGTTCAATTCCGAATGCAATTTTTGATGCCGGAGTTCTGAAGGAAAATGCATTTGTTGTGATGGAGCATAGTAAAGAATCTCATATCGAGCTCGACGAATCGAAGTATGAAATTCTTGAAAAACCATTCGGACAAACGACCGTCCTTATTCTTCGAGCGCTCTATTCTAAACGCAAGGAGCGCTAATGAAGCAGTACGTTGGCTTTATCGGATTAGGAATATAGTGTCAGAGCGCCTGTTGAATGCTGGTCATCCGCTTGTTGTTACCCTAAATTATGCTTTAGAAGTGTTGCCTCGATACGCCTTTGAGCGCATCGGTAACCCAAACTCAGACGGTGGCTGAGGTTCTCGAAGCCACCGCAAAATTATATCTGTAACCCACAGGTTTACCTGTGGGTTAAAAAACAGAGAAGTTGCTGCCTCGATAAACCTTACAGCTCAACCAAAATAAAAACGGTGGCTGAGGTTCTCGAAGCCACCGCAAAAACATTCTGCCACCCACGGGTTCGCTAGTGGTTGAGAGCTAAAAGCATACTTGGAAGAGAAAATTTTTTGGAAAAACCACAGAATTTATTGCTTATGCTTCAACTTCTCTGTAAATTTTGGCGTTATTATGAAGGAACAGTCGACAATCTGAATTCATGAATATAGCAGTATTTGCATCCGGGCGCGGATCAAATTTTTTATCGATACTCAATGCTTGTAAAGCAGGAATCATTCCTGCATGCATTAGCGTTCTTATTACAAATAATGAAAATGCAGGTGCACGAGAAATTGCGAAGTCTGAACACATCCCAGATGTTCACTTCTCACGAGCGCATTTTAAAACTGATGCTGAGTACACACAGAATCTTTTAAATTTGTTGAAAGATTCGAACGCAAGTTGTATTGCACTTGCTGGTTATCTCAAAAAAATACCAGCGCTTGTCGTTCGAGAATTTCACAATCGGATTCTCAATATTCATCCTGCGCTTCTTCCACTCTTTGGCGGTGAAGGAATGTATGGACGCTATGTTCACGAAGCGGTACTCGCCAGCGGAATGAAAGTGAGCGGCGCTACCGTGCATTTTGTAAATGAAGAGTATGATCGCGGAGCTATTCTGATTCAGCGTTGTGTTTCTGTTGAACGTTTTGATACGCCTGAAACACTTGCTGCAAAAGTTTTAGAAGTAGAACATACAATTTATCCCTTAGCGCTCAAGGCTCTCGTTGAAGAGCGAGTCGTCTTTGAGGGAAATAAAGCATGGATTTTGGAATGAATATGAATGATCAACACTTGTTGCCAATTCGGCGCGCTTTGATTAGCGTCTCGGATAAAAAAGGAATTGTTGAGTTAGCAAAAGGATTACAACAATTTGGAATTGAAATTATTTCGACAGGCGGAACCTATGAGGCTCTCAAGAAAGCCGATATTCCAGTTACGCCGGTCTCTGATGTTACGGGATTTCCTGAAATTCTCGATGGACGTGTAAAGACTCTACATCCTAACATTCATGCCGGTATTCTTGCGGTGTTGGATAATCCTGAGCATACCGAGCAACTTCGCAAGTATGGAATTTCGCCAATTGATTTAGTCGTTGTGAATTTGTATCCCTTTGAACAAACAATTGCAAAAGAGAACGTTCAGTTTGAAGATGCGATCGAAAACATTGATATTGGCGGCCCTTCGATGGTACGCGCTGCAGCTAAAAATTTTCGATATACTGCTGTAGTTGTAAATCCAGATTTGTATGGTGTGATATTAGAAGAGATGAAACAGCATAACGGCGCTCTTTCCATTCAAACTCGGTTTCAACTTGCAGTAAGCGCATTTCAACACACAGCTCACTACGATAGTGTTATTGCACAGTATTTAACTGGACTAACTTCGGCTCAGCAATTTCCTGAGACCTATACTCTTACGTTCCGTAAAGCTCAGTCGCTTCGCTATGGTGAAAATCCACATCAAAGTGCAGCGCTCTATGGCGACTTTGGGAAATTTTTTGAACAGCTCCATGGAAAAGAATTATCTTACAATAACATTCTCGATATCAACGCTGCCGCGTTGTTGTGTTCGGAATTTGATGAGCCAACGGTTGTGATTACAAAGCATAATAATCCATGCGGCGTTGCTTCAGCGAACACGTTAATAGAAGCGTACCAGCAAGCGCTTACAGCCGATAGCGAATCAGCGTTCGGCGGAATTGTTTGCGTCAACCGTCCATTAGATAGTGCTACTGCCGAAGCAATCAATACTATTTTTACTGAAGTCGTCATTGCGCCTGATTACGAACACGGCGTGGTTGCGTTCCTGCAGGCGAAGAAAAATCGCCGACTCATTCGCCAGACTTCGACAATTCGTAGAGAGCGAATGTTCGATCTTCGGAGTGTCATTGGTGGATTGTTGGTGCAGGAATCCGATAGTCACAGAATTCATCCAAGCGAATTAAAAGTGGTAACGAAGCGAGCGCCAACGGAGGATGAACTTCAAGGACTTCTCTTTGCTTGGAAAGTGGCAAAGCATGTTCGATCCAATGCAATTGTATATGCTTCTGGTACAAGAACTTTGGGAATTGGCGCAGGTCAGATGTCCCGAGTTGATTCATCGAAGATTGCTGCACGGAAAGCTCAAGAGGCAGGCTTCGATTTGCATGGTTGCGCTGTTGCTTCAGATGCGTTTTTTCCTTTTCCCGACGGACTTCTGGAAGCGGTAAAAGTTGGTGCAACAGCCGTCATTCAACCGGGTGGTTCAGTTCGCGATCAGGAAGTAATTGCTGCCGCTGATGAAAATAACGTCGCGATGGTTTTCACTGGAATTCGACATTTTAGACATTAACATTCACAATATTTGAATGAAATACTATGAGCATCTTTTCACTTTTTTCTGCTGATCTTGCGATTGATTTAGGCACCGCCAATACAGTGATATGGATGAAGGAGAAGGGGATAATTCTCAACGAGCCATCGATCGTCGCCTTCGACCGAAACACAAAAAGAATTATCGCTATAGGAAGAGAAGCTCAGGAAATGCTTGGGCGGACGCACAAAGATATTCGCACCATTCGGCCGATGCGCGATGGAGTGATTGCGGATTTTGAAATTGCGGAAGGAATGTTGCGTGAATTTATCAAAAAGATTAGCGTAGGATGGGTTCCAAGCCGACGCATCATTGTCTCAGTGCCAAGTGGAATTACAGAAGTTGAGAAGCGCGCAGTACGCGATTCAGCCGAGCACGCAGGCGCTAAAGAAGTTCATCTCCTTGCTGAACCTATGGCGGCAGCAATTGGAATTGGCCTAGATGTTGATGCGCCTGTTGGAAATATGGTTGTTGATATCGGCGGCGGTACAACTGAAATTGCTGTAATTGCTCTCTCAGGAATTGTTAATGAAGAATCGCGCCGTGTGGCTGGCGATGAAATGAACAACGCAATAATTCAATTTTTCAAACGCAATCATAATATCCTCATTGGCGAACGTACTGCGGAAGCGATTAAATGCGAAGTTGGTTCGGCGATGCCGTTGACAGAAGAGATTACAATTCAGGTGAAGGGACGCGATCTTGTCAATGGAGTACCGAAGACAACGGAAGTGAGTTCTGTGGAAATTCGTGAAGCTCTCAATGAACCAATTTCACAAATTGTCGAAGCTGTCAAAGTAACTCTCGAACGCACTCCCCCTGAACTTTCCGCTGATATTTTAGATCGCGGTATTATGCTGACCGGCGGCGGCGCACTTTTGAAAGGATTAGATGAGCGCTTGCGTCTTGAAACAAATCTTCCAGTACACGTTGCAGAAGAACCTCTTCTTGCGGTCGTTCGGGGAACCGGGAAAGTATTGGAAAACATTGACCATTATGCGAATGTATTACTTAAAGGGCGGCGTTATTGAGTAGGATGGGTGCTCTCGTTTCACCGGGGAAGTGTTGTAAACGTGTATGATGGAGCGTCTCTATAATATTATTTTTGAATTTAAAGAGTATGTTGTTCTTGCTCTTTGCGTGATCTTTTCACTAATCGCTTTTGCGCTCAATAATGCTCCTCAAATTAAGCAAATCCGTTCAATAGCAACTGTTACCTTTGGAATCGTTCAGAAGCAAGTCAGTTTTATTCCGAGGTATTTTTCTTTGGTATCTGAGAATGAAACTCTTCGGCGAAAGAATATCGAACTTGCCGATGAAGCGATTCGTCTCCGTGAAGCAAAGCTAGAGAACTATCGCCTCCGGAAACTTCTTTCTCTACGAGAAGAATCTCCCTATCAGTTAGTCGCAGGCAATGTGGCGTCAAAGAATCTTCTTCTCCTTCGCAACACAATGACAATTAATATTGGATCGAACAATGGGGTGGAAGAACAGATGCCTGTTATCAATGAAGATGGATTGGTTGGACTTATTGCAGGCGTTTCTAAAAATTATTCGATTGTAAATATTCTTCTGAATACCTCTTTCCGCGTAAGTGGCAAAGATCAGCGAAGTCGAGTAGATGGAATTGTTCGCTGGGATGGAACAAATCTTTTGTTCGAGAATGTTTCTAAAACGATGGATGTAGTACCGGGCGATCTCATCATTACTTCAGGATATAGTCAAATTTTTCCCCCCAATATTCGAATTGGTATTGTCAAAAGCATCGAGGATCAGGAAGGCTCATTGTTCCGCAAAATTGTTATTACTCCTTCAGTTGATTTTGTAAAACTTGAGGAAGTATTTGTTATGTTCTATAAACCAGATGATGAGAGAACGAACTTAGAAAATACTGTAGGCTCAATTACGAAATGATGGCACAGATGAAAAAGATAGAAGTACAATGAAAAAACGACAGCTATATTTGGAACAAGCGTTGATTCTGATAATTTTGCTTTTTTTACAAACAACGCTCATTCCATTGTTTGCAATCGAAATGGTTGTTCCGGATCTGATTTTGCTGTGGCTTGTATACATTGCAATCCGTTTTGGACAGATCGAAGCTACAATCGGAGGATTCCTCGCAGGTCTTGCTCAAGATGTACTAACGACGCAACTCTTTGGATTAACGGCATTGACAAAATCTATCACCGGTTTTGCTGCAGGATATTTTTATAATGAAAATACAACTGAGCAAACTCTTAGCTCTTTACGGTACAGCTTTATTGTAGTAATAATGTCGTTGCTCCATAACATACTTTACTATTTTCTATTTTATCAAGGAGTTCGTGATTCTCTTCTCGTTCCAACATTGGTCTCGTCGCTGGAAGGGACAATTTACACAAGCCTTGTTAGTATTGTACCACTGTTTTATTTTTCACGGAAGTATGGTTCGCCATGGATACGGTTGTAAGTCACGATGATACGCAGATACCAAAGAAGCGTTCTAGATTACAATTGATCGTGTATGTAATCTTTGGCGTACTATTGCTTCGGCTCTATCAACTTCAATTAGTATCACATTTTGAATTCGGAAAAAAATCAGAAGTCAATAGCGTACGACCTGTACCTCGTGATGCAGTTCGTGGATATATGTACGATCGTAATGGAAAGCTTATTGTCGATGTCGGTCCGCTTTACTCTGTTACAATTACTCCATTTGAGTTCGATACTTCTTGTGTACCAGCTCTCTGCAAACTTCTTCAGGTTGACAGATCATATATTGCTGAAAGGCTAAAGCGAGGAAGAGAATATAATCCTTATATACCGGTACGAATTAAACGCGACGTTGATTTCCAAACATTGTCCTTGATTGAGGAGTATTCATATCTTCTTCCTGGAGTTAGTTATGAAATCGAGACGAAACGAGTTTACCACGAAGGCATTACAGGTTCGCATCTTTTGGGATATTGTAAAGAAATTAGCGATGCTCAATTACTTCGATTTGGTTCTGAATATCGTTTAGGCGATCTTATCGGCGCTACAGGGTTAGAAGAGCAATACGAAACTGCGCTTCGAGGGAAGAAAGGATTTACATATTTGCTGGTAAATTCAAAAGGACAGGTGGTAGGACCCTATGAATCTGGAGCGCGGGATATTGTTCCTCAGGAGGGAAATGACTTAATTCTCACAATCGATAGCGATGTTCAGGTGTTAGCTGAATCCTTAATGACAGGATATCGAGGCGCTCTTGTTGCGCTTGATCCGAATGATGGGAGCATTCTTGCTCTTGTGAGCAAACCAGACTTCGATCTCTCGGTTTTAAGTGGAGTTACTCCAGCCGAAGTATGGAATTCGTTGAATACAAATCCGGATAAGCCGCTCTTTAATCGTGCAACAATGACGCGATATCCGCCTGGTTCTACTTTTAAAATGTTGATCGCCGCTGCAGCTCTGGAGGAAGGAATCATCGACGAAAATTATACCATTACTTGTGGAGGTGGATTTGCGTATGGCAATAGAGTGTTTAAAGATTTACACGTTCACGGGAGAGTAAATGTTGTAAAAGCTATTCAGCAATCGTGTAATGTTTTTTTCTACCAGTTAGTGCTAAAAGTTGGACTCGATCGATTGAATGAGTATGGGAAGAAGTTTGGCTTTGGACAGAAAGCCGGTGTTGATATTGGAGATGAAACTTCCGGGATTCTTCCATCGACAGAGTACTATGATCAGGTGTATGGAAAAGGAAAATGGACACAAGGATATATTGTGAGTCTTGGAGTTGGTCAAGGGGAAGTTGGCGTTTCACCGCTTCAAATGGCACGATATGCCGCTGCTCTTGCAAATAGTGGAACTCTTGTTCAACCGCATGCCGTCAAAGCAATTGTGAATAAACAAACGCATATTCTTCAAATGATAAATTGTAATTCAATCCCTGTTGGTTTGCGTCCCGAAGTATTTGCAATATTACGGGAAGGAATGCGTCGTGTTGTTGAAGAGCCTGGCGGCACAGGTGGAATGGCAAGAATTCCTGGAGTTGTTTCTGCTGGAAAAACTGGAACAGCGGAGAATCCCCATGGAAAAGATCATGCATGGTATGTTGGTTTTGCTCCGTTCGACCAACCGAAAATTGCTATTGCAGTATTGGTTGAGAATGCAGGGTACGGCGGCTCTATTTCTGCGCCAATTGCCGGCAAAGTAATGAAGAGATATTTAGAGAAAATTCAGTATCTGCAACCGCAAGAATCTGGTCCTCAAAATTTTACAGAGCTAGGATCGCAATGAACTATTGGAAAGAGTATTTTGATTTTAAGACATTTATCCTCTGTATTGCCTTAGTCTCGATTGGACTGTTGTCTATTTATAGCGCCACTTTCGATGTGAATAATGCTGCAACGTATTATCGGCAACTTCAATGGGCGGTATTTGGCTTTGTGGTAATGATGGTTGTTTCCTTTTTACCGCTGAGCATTATCCGCCGGTTTGCGTTTGCATTCTATGTACTGACATTAGTTGTTCTCGCTGCAGTATTGGTTATTGGCTCTACAGTAAAGGGATCGAAAAGTTGGTTTGGCGTTGGAGGGCTCGGCGGTCAACCGTCGGAGTTTGCTAAAGTTGCTACAGTGTTGGCATTTGCATCCTATCTGTCGAAGCCGAACATTACCATCACGAATACAAAGCAGGGATTTCTCGCTATTTTGATTTTCATTACTCCGATGGCTCTCATACTTGCGCAACCGGATTTAGGTACTACGGTTGTCTTCCTTGGAACTCTCCTTCCGCTCTTCTATTGGATTGGAGCATCGCCATTTCTGATTGTGGTTATTATTTCTCCAATTATTGTTGCTTTGGGTGCACTCTGGGGTGTTGTATATTTTCTCCTTTCACTTGTTATCTGTGGCGTAATGCTGTATGTTACACACACAAACAAATTTGCATTGATTGTGATGATTGGAGCTTTGCTGTTAATAGGTGTTTCTGTTCAAGCAGTCTATGAAAGATTACCGGTATATCAACAGAAGAGAATTGCAACGTTTATGAATCCTGAAGCCGATCCTCTTGGTTCTGCATACAATGTAACGCAATCGAAAATTGCTATTGGCTCAGGCGGTTTTGTTGGAAAAGGATTCTTACGCGGCACGCAAACACAATTAAATTATATTCCGGAACAATGGACAGATTTTATCTTTTGCGTTCCAGCGGAAGAATTTGGATTTATTGGTTCATTGATTGTTCTGCTGCTTTTTCTTTTTTTGATTCTTCATGGAATTACCATTGCAAGTAAATCGAAAAATCTCTTTGGAAGTATTGCTGCAATCGGTTTTACCGCTATACTTTTCATCCATACTCTCATCAATATCGGAATGTCGTTAGGCTTGATGCCAGTGATTGGCATTCCGTTGCCATTTATGAGCTACGGCGGCTCGGCGCTTGTTGCCGATATGATGATGGCAGGACTATTGATGAACTTCTATAGTCACCGCAAAGAGCACTGAACATCAAAACATTTCGATGTTTTAATTCAATGTATAAAAAAGGTTTCATCCTCATTTCTTTGAAAGAGGGATAATTTTGACTATATTTTTTTCTGAATTCAGAAAGTAAAAAACTATGAAACAAAAAATTTTCATTGCGGTAGCAAGCGCATTGTTCCTTCAGGGATGCATTCAAACGATTGCTATACGGAGTATGGGCGGAATTTTCAACAATGGAATCCAATCCTATATGGAAGAGAGCGATCTTCAGCTTGCCCATGAATCATTAGGGAGCACGTTAAAACTCCTTGAAACAATGATTAAAACAGATCCAAAGAACACAGAGCTTTTAGTCTATGCAGCTCAAGGCTATCAGGCTTACGGCCTTGCATTCTGTGAAGACGATAATGTCGAACGAGCGCGGACATTTTATCTGCGTGGTAAGGAATACGGAATGCGAGTGCTGCTCAACAATAAACAGTTCCGTCAGGCTCTCGATGGAGACCTTGAAACCTTCCATGCTGCTCTAACGACGTTTTCAAAGAAAGATGTTCCAGCTCTTTTTTGGACAGCATTTAACTGGGGAAGTTATATTAACATTACAAGGACTGATGTGGCAGCTCTCGCCGATATTAGTAAGGTAATGGAAATGATACAGCGTGTTATAGAACTGGATTCGACATACTACTACGGCGCCGCTTATGTATTCTTAGGGACGTTGGAAGCTGCAACTCCAAAAATGCTTGGCGGGCAACCGGAGAAGTCGAAAGAGTATTTTGAAAAAGCTCTTTCGATAAATGGCAGAAAATTTTTGCTCACACAGGTATACTTTGCAAAAAGCTATGGAGTTCAAATGCAGGATCAAGAACTCTTCGATTCTCTCTTAACCGAGGTAGAGAATGCCTCTATTGATATAGTTCCTGAATGCCGACTTCCAAATGCAATTGCAAAACAAAAAGCACAGCTTCTTCGTGCACAGGAAAACGATCTATTTTAAGGATAGCGCATTATGAAACGAAAAATATTTTTATCGCTCTTTCTCGTTCTTGTTTTACCATTATTCACTTACAGTCAACAGTACACTATTAAATTTGCATCCATTTCACCGGAAGGTACAACGTGGATGAATGTGATGCACGAGTACGATGCAGCTGTGAGAAAAGAAAGCAATGGTAGACTTGGATTTAAAATGTATCCAGGAATGACTCAAGGAGATGAAAAAACAGTTGTTAGGAAAATTGCAATTGGGCAACTCCACGCTGCAGGATTTACTGGCGTGGGATTGGGCGAGATTGCTCCGAAGATTCGAATTTTGGATACGCCGTTCTTGGTTCGCAACAGCGCTGAGATTGATAATCTCTATACTGTACTTGAAGACGATTTCCGCGCTGCCTTCGAAGAAAATGGATATGTAGTGCTTGGATTAGTTGAAATTGGATTTGTCTATATCTTTAGCGCTTCTCCTATTCAAAAACTCGAAGATGTTCAGAAAGTGAAAATGTGGGTTTGGGAAGGAGACCCTGTCGCTGAGACTGCGTTTACCTCAATGAATATCAAACCAATTCCACTATCGATCGATAATGTTCGTACATCGCTCCAAACAGGTCTTGTCAATGCATTCTATACAACGCCTTATGCATGCATTTCTCTTCAATGGTTTTCGCAGACAAAATATATGGTCGATTTTCCATTAACGTGTTCGAATGGCGCTGTTGTCATATCGAAAAAATATTTTGACAATTTACCGTCCGATCTTCAAGAAATATTGATTCGGAATGGAAAAAAATACATGGCGCAGCTTACTGTTTTGGGGCGAAAGGATAACGAGAATAGCCTTGTTGAGCTAAAGAAACGTGGAATAATTTTTACCAAAGTAGATGAAAAAAATGCAAAAGAGTATATGGAAACTGGAGCGCGTGCACGAAAGTTGTTAGTTGGAAAATTATATGATGAAGCGTTTTTGAATAAAGTTGAATCTACGCTTGAACAGTATCGGAAAAAGAATAAATGAAAATTGTCGAAACTCTCGAAAAGTATCTCACAAAAATTGAATCCGTTGTCGTTGTAGTATTACTCAGTGTAATGGTTCTGCTGGGTTTTATTCAGGTGGTGCTTCGTAATGTCTTCCAGAGCGGAATTATTTGGGCAGATATTGTTCTGCGACACCTCGTGCTCTGGCTTGGTTTTGTCGGCGCGTTGTTAGCAACTACTACCGATCGGCATATTTCGATCGATGCATTCGCACGGTTTATGCCAATGCGTGTGCAGCATGGAGTTGCTGTTGTAACAAATATTTTTGCTGCGGTCGTCTGCTTTTTCCTCTTTAAGGCGGCTCTCACATTCATTGGATTTGAAATAAGCGATCAGCATACTGTGTACGCTAATGTACCAGCATGGTATGCAGAAATAATCATTCCTTTGGGATATGCGCTTCTCGTAATTCACTTTTCCCTTCGCGTAATTTTCCATGCTGGATCAATCTTCAAGGGAGAGGTGAAACACTAATGTCTACAATTTTTGTTATTCTAATTATAGTATTAGCGTTTTCAGGAGCGCCGCTCTTTACAATTATTGGAGGACTTGCTCTCTACCTCTTTGCAACTTCTAATATCGATACTTCAGCAGTTATTATCGAGCTTTACCGTATTGCTGATACGCCAACTCTCATTGCAATTCCTCTGTTTACATTTGCAGGATATATGTTAGCGGAAAGTTGTTCGGCGCAACGACTCGTTAATCTTGCACAGGCTTTATTCGGATGGTTCCGCGGAGGTTTAGCAATCGTCGTGCTTCTTACCTGTGCATTCTTTACTGCATTCACTGGAGCCTCTGGTGTAACTATTATTGCACTGGGCGGATTGCTCTATCCGATGTTGATAAAAGAACATTATCCCGAAAGATTTTCACTCGGACTTGTTACAGCTGCTGGAAGTATTGGATTATTATTCCCGCCGAGTCTTCCGATTATTATTTATGGGATGACAGCTGAAGCAAGCATCGATAAACTTTTTGTTGCAGGTGTTGTACCCGGAGTTGTTTTAATTCTTGTAGTCGCTATTTACAGTGTCATGATGGGAAGGAAAGGTCAGGTGCCTCGTGTACCATTTAATATTTCAAACGCCCTCAGAACTACAAAAGAAGCGACGTGGGAACTTCTTATTCCTGTTATCATTATTGGCGGCATCTATGGCGGATTCATTACTGTCACCGAAGCTGCTGCTGTAACTGCAATGTATGTCTTTGTCATCGAATTTTTTGTTTATAGAGATTTGAGTATTAAAAAAGATATGCCGCGAGTTATGCGGGAGAGCATGGTACTCGTTGGCTCTATCCTTGCTATTATCGGCGTCGCTTTAGGACTTACAAACTACCTCGTTGATGACCAGGTTCCACAGAAACTTTTCGAGTTTGTTCAGGCGGAAATTTCAAGTCCGTTACTCTTTCTCCTTATCCTCAATGGCTTTCTGATTATTGTTGGAATGATGATGGATATCTTTTCAGCTATTTTGGTAGTGGTGCCGCTTATTCTGCCAATTGCAAAAGGATTTGGGATTGATCCAGTTCATCTGGGAATTATCTTTTTGATGAATCTTGAAATAGGTTTCCTCACCCCTCCAGTCGGACTTAATTTATTTATGTCCAGTTTAAGATTTGAAAAGCCCGTATTAACAGTTGCCCGTGATGTGCTTGTCTTTTTAGGGTTAGAATTAGTTGCATTACTTCTTGTAACGTATGTGCCGGATTTAAGTTTATGGTTGGTGCGATTGACGGGGATTCAATAAGTTCTTTTGATTATTCTAAATGACGGGACATCGAGCGAAGGTTTGATTCCCTTCGCTCCGTCTTCTAAAGATGAAAAAAGACTACTTTGCTTCTTCTTTTATTCTGACATTTTTTTTCTTTTTCTTTGGTCTGCTTTTGCCAAACGTTCCACGGAAAATTTTTCCGCGTTTTGTGCGCTGATCGCCTTTACCCATAAATAGTATCTCCTTAATTATATTTTTTCTGTTTCGGATATTATAAAATACGGAGTGAAAAGAAAGCATTCAATAATTATTTTACAAAATTAATCATATCTTATTCTAAAATGAAAAGGTGAGACTGTGGCAGATTTTGAAATTACAATTATCGGCGCTGGAGTAGTCGGACTCGCTATGGCGGAAAGGTTATCGTCAAAACACAAACGACTGCTTCTCGTTGAAAAAAATGAACGATACGGTATGGAAACATCGAGTAGAAATAGCGAAGTTATCCATGCAGGAATTTATTACAAGCCAGGTTCTCTCAAAGCACAACTGTGTGTCGAAGGACGAGAAATGCTTTATGAGCTTTGTCAGCAACATGATATTCCACATCGTCAAATCACGAAAATAATTTCCGCTACTACAACCGACGAACTTCCGGCATTAGAGCGAATCGCTGCAAACGCTTCGAAAAATGGAGTGCAGTTACAGCTTCTTGAAAAAAAAGATGTAGAGGTGCTCGAACCTCATATTAGAACTGTCGGCGGTCTCTTTTCTCAGCGTACCGGAATCATAAGCGTTCATCAACTAATGGATTATTTTTACAACGCCGCTGTTCAGCATGGAGCAATTGTTCAAATGCGTTGTGAAGTCGTGAATATCGAATTTACCGGCTCTCATTACAAACTTCACCTTAACGAGAATGGCTCACGTTCTACGATAACAAGCGAGATAATTATCAATGCCGCAGGTTTACATGCGGATACGATTGCTGAAATGGCTGGAATAGATATTGACTCAGCGGGATATCGCTTGATGTATGCAAAAGGATCATACTTTTCCGCTGCTTCTTCCAAAGCCAAACTTATTTCACGTTTGGTTTATCCTGTACCGCAAAATGAAGGACTCGGAGTTCATACACTGATTGATCTCGGCGGCCGACTGAAATTTGGTCCAGATGTCGAATATTTACCGACTCGCGCCATTGATTATAAAGTGGATGAAAATAAACGCCACAACTTTGGAGAAGCAATACGTCGTTTAATACCTTCGATTGCTGACGATGATATTTCACCTGATATGGCGGGAATTCGCCCAAAACTTCAGAAACCGGGAGAGCCAGAAAAAGATTTCGTAATTGTAGACGAAACCAGAATGGGATTGCCTGGATTGATTGATCTTATTGGAATAGAATCGCCGGGATTAACATCGTCCCCTGCGATTGCAAAATATGTTGAAAATTTACTACACTGATTAGTGTTGGAATCTAAAAATATTGAAAAAATGCTGTCTTGACATTCACTGAAAATTCATAAATATTGAAGTCGAGTTTAGATAGAAATTGTGATGAAAATCGCATGATAAAAATAAATTGATACCACGCACAGTAAATATTCGTGTGGGGCGAGTATATTATGAATGGTAATGATAAAGAAATGAGAGGAGGGTCTCTTATGAAAAAGGGGATATTCTTTTTATTGTGTTTTGCGGCGCCGCTTCTTGCACAGCAAAAACCATACATTGAGCATCTAGAAACTTTTCATGGACAAGCTCAAGCGCTTGTTACAGGAGCGATTATTTTAGAAAAGGGAATTGCCGTTGGCGCTGATGACCAAAACGCTATAACAATTTTTTCTCTTGCTCCATTTAAAGAAATTGGTAAGTTTCCTCCAGCTTCATCTCAAATCCTTGCAATACCAGAGAAGATGATTGGAGATTTTGCTTTTGCTGGGTTGGGCAATGGAAAAGTATTGCAGTTGAATACCTCGACATTTTCGATTGATCGTACGTACGACGCTCATAAATCCGCTGTGAATGCTCTTGAAGTTGCTGATGATAATTGGCTGATCGCTGGAAGCATGAACAACGAGGTGCGTATGCTGTCCCGCGATAATGCTTCAAATGCTTTACAGAAAATGCCTCAATTTCAAAGCGCTATTACAATCATTCGAGTTGCACCATCAAAGAAATATTTTGTCGTTGGTACAAAAGCTGGAGTGCTGTACGTCGTTGAATTTGGTCAGTTCAAAATTACTCAAACGCTGAGTGCTTTGACCGACGCTATAACTACAACGCTGTTTTCTCCTGATGGAAAAACATTAGTCGCTGGCTCAGAGAGTGGAAAAATTGTTGTCTGGGAAACTGAAACTTTTTCGCAGCTTGCAACTTGGCAGGCTCAAGGAAGGATTCAATCCTTTGCAATAGATCCAAAAATACAATGGTTGATGAGCTCAACTACGAGCAATGCATTAAATATTTTTGATTTGAAAACTTATAAGGAACTGTCAACAATTCCTTGTGAGAATGGAATAGTCCTTAACATCGCGTTTCTCGATGAAGAATCGTTTGTAACTCTTTCTTCCACTGGCGTATTGAATCGATGGAAAATACTTCCAATACCGCCAGATTCTGTTGCACCGACGATTGTCTTTGATTTTCCTGTTCATACTTCTGAAGAAACCGCAGCGAAGTTCTATAGGGATCGTTACGTATTGAGCGGAATTGTGTACGATGATGGAGAAGTTGCCAAGGTACTTCTCAATCAACAACCTATTGAAACTCAACAGGTTGTTGGAGAAAAAGCAACAATTCCATCTGGTATGAACGCTAAACGTTTTTCTGTTGCTGTGTCGCCAGACTCGTTCGGCATCAATCGGTACGATGTTGAGTGTATTGATGGCGCTGGTAATACATCAGTCCAATCTTTTTATATAAACAAGCTAACAAAAGAACAAGCTGTTGAAATTATAAGTCCAGCGCCAAATGCAGAAACTGAGCTTATATCAGTACCACTTCATTTCAAAGCTTGGTTTGATGTTGCATCGTATTCAGTATCCGTAAATTTAGTGGACGTTATTGTAAATCAGGAACCTGGTTTTGATGTCGTGGATAATGATATTACGGAAACGATTCCTTTATTAGTTGGATACAACCAGATTCAATTGACTGTGAAAAGCAAAAATGGAGACACCTTTACTTACTCGTTAGGCGTCAATAGAAAAACAGGTTTTTCTGCACCAATGGCAAGCGGAGAAAAGAAACCTCGCACATCGGGGTCGGGTCCTCAGCGTTGGGCTGTAATCGTTGGAGTTTCTGAATATCAAAATTCTGGCATTCCTAGCTTGAAATATGCCGACAAAGATGCCGAAGCGCTGGCAAGTTTTCTACAAAGACCTCAGGGCGGCGGCTTTGATTCTGATCATATGCGAGTATTGCTAAACAAAGATGCAACGCTTGCAAACATTAAAGATGCACTTATCAATTTCCTTTCTCAGGCTATTGATATGGATCTTGTCATAATTTATTTTGCAGGGCATGGCGCTCCTGAGCCAGGCCGTCCACAAAATATGTACCTTCTTACTTATGATTCTAATCCAAGCGCTTTAGGTACTACTGCATTTCCAATGTGGGATATTCAAACTGTGTTATCCCGATACATTACTGCGAAAAGAGTTGTTGTTTTTACGGATGCATGTCATAGCGGTGGAATTAGCGTTGAATTTGCCACGCGAGGTCTTGGCGTTTCAGAAACAAATCTTGTCAATCAATATCTTACCGACCTATCGAAATCCAAAGAGGGAATTGTGGTCTTTACTGCAAGCGCCGCAGGCGAGGTCTCCCAGGAGTATCCTGAATTTGGACATGGCGTGTTTACATATTTCCTATTGCAGGGAATGGAAGGTAAAGCCGATTACAACAATGATTATACTGTAACTATTAACGAGCTTATGCAGTACGTTGAAGAACAGGTGAAACGAAAAACTCGTGGAGCTCAAAATCCAACCCGAAGTCAAACATCGTATGATAAAGACTTGACTATTTCTGTGATTCCACACTAATTTTTTATGAGAGGATGTAAAAATGAGACAAACAAAATTTTTCATTGGAATGCTAATTTTAATGATGGTCAGCAGCGGAACAATATTTCACGTTGTTGCGCAAACGCCTGTTCCACAAGAAGAAAGTGCGAATATAAATTTTGAGTGGGCATTTGGAGCTCTTGTTGGAAAAGATAAAAATTTTGTTCAAATCACGCACGATACGACTCTTCAGAGCGGCGATGAAATCAAGATGATGGTGAAATTGCATAAAGATTGTTATGTCTATGTCGTATACTATGGGACGCAGGGTGAAGTTGAACTGTTGTTCCCATATTCGTTGAAACAATTCCAAACCGACTATGAGGTTGACAAAAATTATTACATTCCAGTTGGAAGAGAATGGTTAAAGTTAGATAACAATACAGGGAAAGAACGGATTTTTGTGGTTGCGTCGTATGAAAGGTTATTAGATTTAGAAGCTGCGATTTCAGAGTACTACCTGGCATCCGAACCATCAAAGAAGCAATCTTTGGCAGAAAAAATCGTCAATCAAATTCGTGAGATGAGGAAAAAGTACGCATCTTATGCAACTATTGCTGAAAAGCCAATTACCATTGGAGGTAATATCCGAAGTACGAATTCTATTGAGGAGAGACGCCGTATTGATATTGCAGATATAGCAATCGGAATTTCCGCAAAAAATTTCTATAGTAAGACGTTTACCATTGATCACCAGTAATACTCGCAATTTAAGAGCCACAGTGATTATCATTGTGGCTTCTTTTGTCTTTGGTTATCTACTGTTTTGGCTCCTGCCAAGTTTGTTTTCCACATGGAATTTACAGGCAGTTGATAAACTTTTTCTCCTTCGGTATGATTACTTCCCATCTCGTAATCCATATAATCAGGTAGTTGTCCATGTGGATGAAACCGATAGCACAGTGCAAACGCTTGGCGGAGCATATCTTACACGTGAACACTACGCTCAGGTGGCAAAGAATCTTGGTACGATGGGAACTGCTGCACAAGTATGGGACTATATTTTTCGCGCACCATCTTCACCTGAGGAAGATTCGATTTTCTTCCAAGCAAATAGGATGGCAGGAAATACCTACTATGGATTTGCATTGAGTTTACGGGAAAGGACTCTTCAACAACAAGCGCCACGTCCACCATCTCATTGGAAGTATTTATCTCAAACAAAGTGGTACGTTGATGTCAAAGGAGATGTGAGCTCGATGTATATTGGTGCAAATCCTATCTTGACTTTTCCTGAACTTGCAAGTACGTCGCGAGGATTAGGCTATTTAAGTCTCCATGTTGATCCCGATGGAGTTTTTCGTCGTGCGCCGCTCCTCGTTCGTTATGAAGATGGCTTCTATCCGAGTCTTCCATTCCGTGTCGTATGCGATTATTTTCATGTTCGTCCTTCCGATATTTTGTTGCAGCCGGGGAAACATATTATTCTTCGAAATGCACAAAGAGGCGGAGGAGCGCCACATAACATAGTTATTCCGGTTGACGAAAAATGCAATTTACTTGTAAATTTTGTTGGTCCCTGGAACGCAATGACACATTACAACATGGCGTCAATTTACCATGCATCCGATGACCAGGACGCATTAGAATTCGATTGGATGCCTCTCCTAAAAGATAAAATCGCTGTTGTTTCTGTTGCTGCAACGGGCGCTGCCGATGTTGCGCCTGTACCGACGGATAATGAATTTCCACTTAGCGGTGTCCATGCAAATGTTATCCACACAATTCTTACTGAAAATTTTCTCAACGAAGTTCCACCTCTTTTAATGGCTTTCATCGAATTGATTTTACTTACTTGTATTGCATTCTTTGCATTAAAACTATCTTCAAAGAATTTATGGATAAGCGCTTTACTCCTTCTTGTTGGTTATCTTGTTACAGTCATTCTTTTCTTCCTGTATGGAAATACAATTTTTAACATCATCCGACCTATAATCATTGTTGCTGTTTCTGTTTTTGGAGTCATTGCGTACAGATTTATAAATGAGGAACGGGAGAAAGAGGCGTTACGGCATAGTATGGAATCGTATCTTCCTCCAGTATTGGTAAAGCGAATGATGCTTCGCCCTGAATCAATGTTCGAAGTGCAAAAGCGAGAAATTACAATTCTCTTTAGCGATATTAAAAGTTTCACAACATACTCAGCCCCAATGTCGCCTGACCAGATTCAACAATTTCTTGGCGAGTACTTCAATGCAATGGTTGATATTGTCTTCAAATATGAGGGAACCGTCGATAAATATATTGGAGACGGGTTAATGGTATTTTTTGGCGCGCCTGAACCTCAACAGGATCACGCAGTACGATGCGTAAAAGCAGCAATTGAAATGCAGAAAAAGTGCCGAGAGTTAAAAGAGAAGTGGACAAACGAGGGATTATTTCCTTTACGAATTCGCATTGGTATTAATACTGGAGTTGTCGTTGTTGGAAACTTTGGCACGCCAAAAAAATTGTCATATACCGCGCTCGGTTCCGATGTAAATCTTGCGAATCGATTGGAGTCGAATGCGCCCGTTGAAGGAATAATGATTTCTCGTCGCACCTATGAGCTTGTAAAAGATGTGATTCCAACTCAGCCTCACGAACCTATTATGGTGAAAGGACTCGATACGCCTGTCGAAGTGTACACTGTTCCTGTCGATGAAATTTCTATACCACCGACTGCTAATGAAAATCTCAGTTGACGACGCATACCAATACTGTTTAATACTAGCAAAGCAACATTACGAAAATTTTCCAGTTGCTTCTGTGCTTCTTCCTTCTCGTCTCAGAAAACCTATTGCGGCAATCTATGCTTTTGCGCGTACAGCCGATGATTATGCAGACGAAGAGGATAAACCAAAGAAAGTTCGTTTAGCAAAACTTGATGAATGGGAACAAAATTTAATTGCCTGTTATAATGGGCAAGCTGAACATCCGATCTTTATAGCCTTGAGCGACACTGTTTCACGATTTACCATTCCGCTATTGCTCTTTCAAAAATTGCTTCACGCTTTTCGAACTGATGTGGTAAAGAACCGTTACAACACATGGGAAGAATTACTGGAGTACTGTGATAACTCTGCAAATCCAATCGGACGATTGCTTCTCCATCTTTTTGGCTATAAAGACGATGATTGTCAACGTTCTTCAGATGCGATATGCACTGCATTGCAGTTGACCAATTTTTGGCAAGACCTTTCGATTGATATTGCAAGGAATAGGCTTTACATCCCACGTTTGGAAATTGAGCGATTCCATTGTTCAGAAGACTCTATTTTGCAAATGGAATTTACTCCTGCATTTCGACAATTAATGGAACATATAGTAGAACATACACAAAACATTTTTGATGAAGGGAAACCACTTCTTCATCGAGTTCGATATCCTCTCAGCCTTGAATTAAAACTGACGTGGCTTGCCGGAACGGAAATTCTCGCTTTGATTCGAGAACAAAAATTTAATACATTCCAGAAGCGACCGGTGATTCATAAAAGTACGTTTGTTTCGATTCTCTTTAGAAGTTTCTTCATTTAAGCGCCGTTTATGGACAAAGAAATATCATACACAATTGAACAAAACAAGAAAAGTAATTTTTACCTTTCTTTTGTTAGTTTGCCGAAAGCAAAGCGATTTGCTATAGAGACAATCTATGCGTTCTGTCGCATTACGGATGATATTGTTGATGAAGGGGAAAACGATGAGGAGAAACACGATCGTTTGCTTCAGTGGACAGATGAATTGAAACTCTCTCTCTATGGCGATTCGAACTACTCAATATTGAATCATCTTGCTGCTATCATTCAGAAATTCCATATTCCAGTTGATTTGTTCTACGAGCTTATTAGCGGTATGGAAATGGATTTGACTCAAAAACGCTACGAAACGTTTGAGGAATTAAAAACATATTGCTATCGTGTTGCTTCAACGGTTGGACTTATTTGTGCAGAAGTATTTGGATATAGAAAAGAAACAACAAAAGAGTATGCCGTTAATCTTGGTATCGCCCTCCAATTAACCAATATCCTACGTGATATAAAAGATGATGCCCAGCGAGGTAGAATTTACATTCCGCTCGAAGATTTACATCGGTTTGGGTATACTGAGGAAGAGCTTCTTCGGTGTGAGTATAATGAAAATTTTATTGCGCTGATGAAATTTGAGTGCAACCGCGCACGTTCCTTTTTCCAAAAAGCGAAAGTGCATCTAGCAGAAGAAGATAAACCTATTTTTACCGCTGCGCGTATTATGGGAAACATCTACTACTTGCTTTTGAAACAAATCGAGCGAAAGAATTATGATGTTTTCACCCAGCGAATCCGATTAGCTTCCCCATATAAGTTAATGGTTGTATGGGTATTACATCTTCGTAAAAGAATTCGGTTTAATATTCACAAAGTAATTCGAATGGAATTGCCTGCCTAGCTATTGCTCTCCTTCAATAATAACAAATGCTACAACAGTAGTATCTGTGTGGGAAATCGAAAGGTGAGTCTTACAATTGGCTAATGCTTTTGCAACTTCACCGCAGAGCAAAATATGCGGCGCTCCTGAAGCATCATTTATAACTTCAATATCTTTCCACCGAAATGCGCCGCTCCAGCCAGTACGCATTGCTTTTGCAACCGCTTCTTTTGCAGCAAAGCGTGCCGCAAAGTGAATGTAGGGACGTTTCCTTGTCTTGCAGTATGTTACTTCCATGTCGCTAAAAATTTTTTTGTAGAAATGATCTCCTTGTCTCTCGAGTACTTCTTTCATGCGGGGAACATCTACCACATCCACGCCAATGCCGAGTATGGATGGCTTCTGTGTCTTCATTGATTTTCTTTCTGAACAATATCAATGAGCTGTGCAATATCGTCAATGTCGTAATCGGCATTCGAGATAAGAGTGCCAAAAGTATTTCCATATCGTGCGAAGACTGTTTTCATCCCAACCTGCGCCGCTCCAACAACATCGCGCTCTTCCCAATCGCCTATCATTACCGCTTCCCGAGGTTTGACGTCGAGCATCTGCAGTATTTTTTTGAATGGCTCAGGATCTGGCTTCCGTTTTCCTGTATCGTCGAATGTTACGACCGCATCGAAGAGATGGTGAAAGTTGAGGTAACAGAGACGAAGCCATGCTTCCTTTGCAGGCGCATCAGAGACAACGCCAAGTTTGATATGCATTTTTGTGAGTTCAATGAGAGTCATTGTTACATGCGGATAAGGCATCAGTGCGGCTTCCCGTGCTCGTCGGTACGCTATAACTCCGGCTGAAAGAATTTTATAGTCAATTTTACTGAACTCACGATAGAGAAGTTCATCGAATACATTTTGAAATTCGATTCCGCGTTCCTGATAAATATCATCGATTCTTTTTCTAATTTCTTCGGCTGGCAAATTGAGTCCAGCATCGCGCATCGCATGGATAGCGGCATCAATTGCCTGCCGCTTCATTTGCATAAAATCAACAAGCGTATTATCAAGGTCAAATATTACTGCAGTGATCATGCTTATTGATTGTTAGCGTTTTTGATAATCCAATGTGCGGCAAGTTCATAGCTCTCTGCTCCAAACCCAGCGATGACGCCTTTACAAACCGGTGAGATTACTGATGTATGACGGAATGATTCACGAGCATGGACATTCGAGAGGTGTACTTCAATAACAGGAACTGAAATTGAAGCAATGGCGTCGCGAATTGCAATTGAGTAGTGAGTGTACGCTCCTGCGTTAAGAATAATTCCTTTTGCCCCGGTTGCTTTTTGGAGTGTAGAAATAATATCTCCTTCACTGTTGAATTGATAAAAATCAAACGATACGTCAGGGAAATTTTTTTTCAATTGAGATTCGATGTCCTGCAACGTTATTGTCCCGTAGATGTGAGGCTCGCGCGTCCCCAGCAAGTTAAGGTTGGGTCCATTGATAACAACAATCTTCATACGAATTCCTTTCTATTATTCTATTCAAACTCTGAAGCAAAAGATATGGTCCGACAGTTATGAACGATTACTCTTTGCAAGTTCATCCTCGATAAATTCCCGGATAACAGGCTTCAGATATATTTCGTCAATGCCGACTTCTGCCAATCCTTGCGCAAGTACAGAGGCTCTCCGTGCCGCCATCAGTCGTTTATTAATAACAATAAGTTTTTCTGCTTTCAGTACACAAAATCCCCCTTCGAAATCACCTTTTTCATATCGAATCGAAATGCCGCTGTTTTGAGCAAGCTCCTCCAATTCTTTTATCATCTGATCTGCATTCATAATATCTTCGTACCGTCAAATTAAAAGTATTGGAATTTCAGAAGAGTATCAAGCTATCTTAGATTCACTACGCCAACGCTGTTGAAGTTCAATCCACCCTGCCTGAATTCGATGTCCACTCCAGAGTGTTAGCAGGAAGAAAATGAATCCACCGATCAAATCAATAACATAGTGATAACGCAAATATACTGTCGAGATAATAAGTAATAAAGCTATGACTGTAATGACCCAGCGCGATCGAATTCGATAGTGATGACTGAGATATACTATAATAAGCGTTAATTGAGTATGACCGCTTGGGAAGACATCCCGCTGTACGTATTGTATGGCATTGGGCATAGAAAATGAAATGGATTCACCTGCATTGATAATTTCACGAATGTAAGGAGTTAGCCATAATCCGGGCAACTCTGTATTGATAGCATAGAAATCGTGTAGTGTAAAACGTGGTCCCACAGCCGGTAATAAAAAATAACCAACATAGGAAAGATAGAATCCATAGACAATGAGAAATGCGCCACGATCAAATTCCTGAAAACCGTATCGCTTATATAATTCGATTCCAAGAATAATGAAAAGAAGATAGTACGAGAAATATGCAATCTGAAGTATTTCCGTTAAAACAGGATTTGCAAATTGAGATATCCAAACAGAAGGATCGACTCCAAACATCCATCGGTCAATTGCAATGAGAATTGCATCATAATCCACAGAATGGATCGGATGAATCATCAAGTAAATTTCTTTAAATACAAAAAGTATAAATGGATAGTAGTACCATCGATGAATTGCGATATTAAGTTGCGTTGGGGTTTTATCGGTTCTTTGCGCGAGGAAAAAAATACTGACAATAAGAATTAGATTAATTGCAATCAAGTAACCGGCGTAAGGCACGCGTTGAAAAAAAATAATATCCAGTACTATTAGAAATAGTAGAAATAGTATTGAAACAAAATCGGCTGGAGTAAGTGCAGCAAGTTGATTGCGTTTAATCATGGCGTGGTAAGGGTTGCTTTGCAAGTTGATCCGTAAGTTGGATGAATTCAGTTACTGTTAAAGATTCAGGTCGTCGTTCGAGATTAAAATCGAGCAAAAGTAAAGCTTCTTTTTCCACGCCTGAATACATAAGACTATTCCGGAGCGTTTTCCGACGCTTTCCAAAAGTAGCTCGTACTATTTTTTTTAGATTTTCTTCATCGATTGAAGGCAAATCATTTTTTGTAACCAAATGTACGACTGCTGAGTCAACATTTGGTTTAGGAAAGAATACATTTCGAGAAACGGAAAAAAGGATCTCTGGGACGCAATAGAATTGAGTCATCACAGAAAGAATGCCGTATTCTTTTGTATTTGGAGAAGCGACAAGACGTTCTGCAACTTCGCGCTGCATCATAAGTGTTGCATCAGCGATTGCTGTATGATGTTGATAGATGTGGAAGAGAATATCGCTCGTGAGATAGTACGGAATATTTCCAACGATTCGAAGCTTCTTCCTCATCGATGCAGATAGTTCTGTAATGTTTAATGAACGTATGTCCTTATTGATTATTTGAACATGATTCCCAAATTCATCCCGGAGCTGTTGAATAATTCGCTTATCGATCTCTACAGCGATAAGCGTTATAGGAAATGTCGCCAGAAGTCTTGTTAATGAGCCATCTCCTGCACCGATTTCAAGTAGTACTTCACCTTCTTGAAGCTCTAAGGAGTTTACAATTTTTCGCAGGATATTTCCATCCCGCAAGAAATGCTGTCCTAAAGATTTTTTTGGTTTTACAATCGTATAGTTCATAACGTTATGTTTAATATAGCGAATGGCGTGTGGAAGTTCAATGAATCTTGCTTATGGAATAATTAAACATTATAATTTTCAAAACGATAGATGTGCTATGTTCAAGAAAAAAAATAAAGACCAGCAAAAACCTAAACTTTCTTTTGTCATTCCTCTCAAGGATGAAGAACAGTCATTGAATGAGTTGTTTACGCACATTCAGCAGGTAATGGAAAAAGAACATCTTTCCTATGAAGCGCTCTTTATTGATGATGGGAGTGAAGATGGATCTTTTGAAGTGTTGAAACAGCTTCATCGGCAAAATCCGAAACTCGTGCGTGCTATTCGGTTTAGAAAGAACTATGGAAAAGCAGCTGCGCTAATGGCAGGATTTGAAGCAGCGAACGGAGATATTGTAGTTACAATGGATGCAGATTTGCAGGATGACCCCGAAGAAGTACCCGCAATGATCGAAATGATTCAGCAGGGATATGATTTGGTTTCGGGCTGGAAGAAACATCGTTACGATTCTTTTGTTTATACGGTTCCTTCACGAATTGCAAATTTCGTTACATCGAAATTAACAGGCGTAAAAATTCATGACCTCAATTGCGGTTTGAAGGCATACAGAGTTGAAGTAGCCAAATCGCTTGGATTGTATGGAGATTTATATCGGTATATTCCTGTACTTGTACATCAAATGGGATTCCGTGTTGGGGAAAAAGTAGTTCAACATCATCCTCGAAAATACGGTTCGTCAAAATATTCCGTCGGAAAATTTTATCGTGGATTTTTGGATCTTCTCACTGTCTTATTTATAGGAAAATATTCCCAACGACCTCTCCACTTGTTTGGAAGCTGGGGACTTCTTTCACTCGTTATTGGTATTGTGATTGACGGAATTCTCTCTATCGAATGGTTGCTCGGCTATACTTCGCTAAGTAATCGTCCGCTCTTTATTGTTGGAGTGCTTTTCATCATTATCGGAATTCAATTTATTTCGTTAGGCTTGCTCGGTGAAATGATTACCCGAAATCAACGGAGCGAGAAAATTTACTCTATTCGAGAGGTTCTTGAGTAGCATGCAAAATTTTGTATCCGTTGATGCTTTTATCTCGATCTACTATTCACCCCAATCTCAAATCGAATTGAAACCATGGAATAAATTTTCAAAGAAAAAAATCACAACCATTACCAGGTAAAGGATATGAAAATAGAAACCAGATGCAGATATTTCAGAGGCGATGTTCCGTGCAAACCGCATAAACTTAACGGCGTTCACTGTGAGGATTGTGCATATAAAGATATTACGAAGGAAAATATCCTCATCATCAAGCTGGGAGCTATTGGCGATGTCATTCGCACGACGCCGCTCCTTTACCGATTGAAGAGAGAATTTCCACAGGCAAAAATTTGGTGGCTTACTCGCACGCCAGAAATTATACCGAACTTAGTTGATGTTATCCTTCCATTTAAACTCGAATCCATAATGACGATAACTGAAACGCCATTTTCCATTGCCTATAATTTTGATAAAGATAAGGAAGCTTGCGCGTTGCTCAATAAGGTGAACGCAAAAAAGAAATATGGATTCGATTTTGTTGACGGTGTCTGTCATCCGTATAATCAAGCAGCGCACCATAAATTTATGACCGGACTCTTCGATGATATCAACAAATCCAATACAAAGAGTTATTTAGAAGAAATGTTCGAAATAGCAGGATACAAGTTTGAAGGCGAGGAATATATTTTACCATTTGAAGAATGGAATAATCCAAAATGGCGATTCTCGAAAGGGAAGAAAGTCGTTGGCTTGAACACAGGCTGCGGTGGACGATGGACATCTCGACTTTGGCCTGAAGAGTATTGGATTAAACTTGCGAAGGAACTTAAGAAGGCAGGTTATGAGGTTGTACTCCTCGGCGGTGAGCAAGAGGATGCTAAGAATAAAAAGTTGGCGAAAGTTTCTGGAGCAAAATATTTTGGTCATTATCCCTTAAACGGTTTTATTAATCTGGTTAATCATTGCGATCTTGTAGTAACTGCAGTAACTATGGCAATGCATATTACCATTGGATTAAAAAAGAAAATCGTGCTCTTTAATAATATTTTTAACAAGCATGAGTTCGAACTCTATGGATTAGGGGAAATTCTTGAGCCTGATTTTGATTGCACTTGCTACTTCTCGCCGACGTGCCCTAACAATTGTATGCAGTATTTGCGACCAGAACGTGTTTTTGATGCTGTAAAAAAATTGTTGCCACCATTATGAAAGTCTTAGTACTTGGAACTGCATATCCCTGGCGTGGTGGAATTGCCCATTACATTGGATTGCTTGCAAAATATCTTAGCGCATGTTTTTCAGTAGATGTCGTTACATTTTCACGACAGTATCCAAAATTATTCTTTCCAGGTAAATCACAGAATGAGTTAGGGGATTTTGGTGTACCATTGCACACGGAAATGCTCATCGACTCAATTAATCCGCTTAATTGGATACGAGTTGGTCTAAAACTCATGCGACGAAACTATGATGTTGTGATTTTTAAGTACTGGCTGCCATTTTTTGGTCCT
>ENA-UOYA01001270-UOYA01001270.1-activated-sludge-metagenome-genome-assembly--contig:-NODE-1270-length-27775-cov-30.078499_pt1 | contig 27775 bp, 19 predicted proteins | sample MGYA00238163_ERZ764804 | MGnify/ENA primary metagenome ERZ764804 (study PRJEB28919, sample SAMN05720223) | activated sludge metagenome | isolation source: Anaerobic digester | place: Hong Kong... | reverse complement strand
CTCACCGGCCTTCGTCCTGGCCAGGTTTATTTCTGGCGGGTAGATCAACTGGATGCTCAGGGAAAACTACTTCAGGCTGGCCAGCTGAGGAGCTTTGCTGTTGATGACGGTTCTGCCCGGAATCCTTCTCCTCACCATCTTCATGGCAGTGTCCGTTCTGATTTGAAGCAACTCAGCTGGAAACCAGGGCCCTGGGCCACCTCTCAGGACATTTATTTCAGTTCAGACCTTAAAAAATTGGAAAAGAGCAAACCGGCGGCCAGAGGAATTAAACCCGGTTCAGACTTTTTTTACCTGCCTGAAAAAGAACTTGATTATGGGCACAGCTATTACTGGAAAGTTACGACCAAGAATGGCCCGCTGCCCGAATCTTCAGGTGCAGTCTGGTCTTTCCGTGTGCAAGATCAGCTAGAAGAGGGTGACCTGACCTTCTTCGTGGTCTCAGACCTGCATTATGGCGGAACAGTCAATTTCCGGAAATTGAACAGGCAGACGGTTGAGGCCATGAACTCCCTGCCGGGCCAGCTTTACCCTGAGGACAAAGGTGTTAAGGGCAAGGTTCATACACCCAGAGGGGTGGTCATTACCGGGGATATTGTCGATGATGGCTCCGCGCCTGACATCGAAAAAACCTGGCAGGAGTATGTTGAGGATTATGGCTTGACTGGCGATAAACTTCTGGCCTTTCCTGTTTATGAGGGTTTTGGCGAGAGCGACGGCCCTTCTTCCGGGCTGGTCAGAGTTAATCTAAAAAGCCGTAACCGCCTCCGGTCTGGTCTTCGAAGTATTTCGGCCGATGGCCTCCATTATTCCTGGGATTGGGGCCAGGTTCATTTCGTTCAGTTGAATCTTTACCCCGGCAGTGCCGGAGAAGAATATCTGAATATCTGGAGAAGAAGAGTCAGCGGTGATGCCCGCTATCCGAAACACAGCCTGGAATTTCTGATCGATGACCTGAGAAGAAATGTCGGTAGCAGCGGCCGGCCGGTAGTTTTGTTTGAACATTACGGCTTTGATTCCTGGAGTGAAGCTTTCTGGACCGAAAAAGAAAGAAGTGCTTTCCTCCAGGCTATTCAGCCATATAACATTATCGCTATTTTCTGGGGACATTCGGAAGTCCCTCAAGGTTTCAGCTGGAATGGTATCAAGACCTGGTGCGCCGGGACAAGCAATCATGATCCTGACCCGGGCGAATTTCTGGTGGTTAAAATTACCACCGGCCGGAAAAATGGACAACTGGTCGTAGCCACCCGGGAAATTAATAGCTGGGGCTCGGTTGACAAGACCAGCTTTCCGGTCAAAAAGGCACCTCAAAAATAGCCCGGCTTTGATCTTCTAAAATTTCCATCAGTCTTAAGTTTTATATTTTAAAAAGACTCCGATATTGCCATAATGTTTCAATCTGGTCAGTGAATTAAGCTGATAAACAGGGACTCCCCTGGCTAAAGCCAGTTCGACTGCTTCATCAACAATATCAGCGGCCGGCTCGGTTTTAACCAGACAAACCGGGCAGGTTTCAGTCTGAAGATAAAGGTTGTGACATTTGGGGCAAACCCGGCCGGGCTGAGAAAAATTATGAGTAACAATCAGCGATTGAGCTTCAAAGGAATTAAGTTTTCGCAACGAATCGGCCAGGCCGGCTACCGCCCGTCCGCCCCGCTCCAGTTCGTCAATGAATTTCTTGACCAGTTCTTCCTCTTGAGCTTTCTTGAGCTGTCCCTCAAACTCAGCACATTCTTTAAGTATCCTGGATTCAGCTGTATCAGGCCTGGCCTTAATCCGGCCTTTTAGTTTTCCCTTGACATAGGAATGAAATAAAGACTCAAGCTGAGAATAAAATTCATCATCGCTGCCAACCAGCAGCCAGTCGAACTGATTCCGATTCAAGATCTCGAAGGTTTTTTCAGCTGATTTTTTGAAATGGTCGAGAAGATGGGCTTCAATATGCCGTTCTATTCTCTTTGATTCGTAGCCTTCAAAACCGCCTTTTTTAACTTGCTTCGGAACGTCGCTGGTCAGGCGGTCAATCAGTTTTATTTCACCTAAGTAAATTTCGTACCACTTAGCCTCCTTTCTATTAATCAGGAAGACTAACATTTTTTTAAATCTTTCGAGAATAGCCGTTAAGGGCCTGGTATAAAAGTCAAAATCTATGATGACCCGGTTACGCGGGCCATGGGGCAGTTCCAGCTCTTGCCAGTAATTCTGCCCGGAGCAGGAGAAAATAGCCAGTCCGGGCGACTTGAACGGGCTAAGTTTTTTCTGACAGAATTGCGAGATTTTTTCCAGGTCGGCCTGGATTGAGTTTTTGATTTCAGGAGAAAGGTTCTTGGCTTCCAGCTCCTGTTTGGCCTGGTTGATTAAAGCTTTGCCGGCAGCGTTAATAGCCTTCAAGGTTTGCTGGCTTTTATCGGTATTCAGGTAAAAGCTGGTCGCCTGATGGGGAGTGGTTTTCTGGCGGGCTAATTCTTCGATTTGAGAAGCGCTCGTTAATTTCATGATACCTCCTCCTAAAAAGAATTTGGATGAAAAAATGAATATGTTTTGAAAGACAAGGCTGCTGATTTTAAGACCACTAATTTTAAATTAAGACTCCTGCCGCCTTTTGTCAAGTTTCTAAACAGGGGAGGCAATCTATATTTCCTGATTGTTTCTCTTTTCTCTGGATAGTTTTTATCTTAATCTGCCTCCTTTACAGATCAGCTCTAAATTTATATAATTAGACTGCTTTGACCGTAACCGGTTGCGGAAGTGGCGGAATCGGTAGACGCGTAAGCCTCAGGAGTTTATGGCCGAAAGGCTGTGTGGGTTCGAGTCCCACCTTCCGCACCATTTTTTTTATCTATGTCTTCCAGAAAACATCTGCTTCTCCTTAATCCCTGGGCCTATGATTTTACAGCTTATGATTTCTGGCTGAGACCTTTAGGCCTTCTCTATCTCGCCTCGGTTATCAGGCAATACACCAATTATGAGCTTGATTATCTTGATTGCCTGGACTGCAGTCAGATACCTTCTTCTTATCATTTCCAGCCGAAAGGCCAGTCTGACGGGCGGCGTTCTTTTTTTAAAGAGGAAGTTTCCAAGCCTGAAATATTCCGCCATATTCCGCGTAAATTTTCCCGCTATGGTTTGCCTTATATCCAGGTCGAATCACTTCTGAGCCAGCTGGCGCCGCCGGAGGCCGTCCTTCTAACCTGTACTCTGACTTACTGGTACCCTGGAGTTCAGGCGGCAGTCGAACTGGTCCGGAAAATATTTGGCTCAGTGCCGGTTATCCTCGGCGGTGTTTATGCCACTCTTTGTCCTGAGCATGCCCGAAGTCAAACCGGTGCTGACCTGGTGCTGACCGGCCCCGGCGAAAATCAAATTCTCAGTGTTTTGCGGGACATTGGGGGGCAGGAACAATTTAAATCAAGGGCTGAGCTGCCCTTTTTCCCGGATTTTGATTCTCTGCCTTCACCGGCTTATGAGCTGGCTCATAATACTTCAGTTCTCGCTCTCCTGACTTCCCGCGGTTGCCCGTTTCACTGCACTTATTGCGCCAGCCGCCTCCTTTACCAGCGCTTTGAACAAAGGCGGCCGGAAAAAGTAGTGTCTGAAATCAGACATTTCAGACAGACCTTAAGCCCAGAGCAAATTGCCTTTTATGATGACGCCCTGCTCCTCAACCATGATCAGCATCTGATAAAAATACTCGAAGCTCTGGCCGGTCTGAATCCGGGCTTAAGGTTTCATACGCCTAATGGCCTTCATCCCCGGGAAATTGATCCCGCTCTGGCCCGCTCATTGAAGATATCGGGCTTTGAGTCTCTTTTCCTCAGCCTGGAAACCAGCGATCCGGCCTTACTGGCAGAAACAGGAGCCAAAGTCAGCCCTGAAGATGTAGCCAGGGCTCTCCTCAATCTGGAATCGGCTGGCTTTAGCCGCAGTCAGATTTCAGTTTATCTCTTAGTGGGCCTTCCCGGCCAGGATAAAAACGAGGTAGTGGAGAGTGTCAGGTTTGTCAAATCACTTGGGGCCAGGCCGCGACTGGCCTATTTTTCTCCTGTGCCCGGAACCGAAGACTGGAGCAAACTGGTCAAAGCAGGTCAGCTCAAAGCTGACTCTGATCCCTTGCTCCAAAATAAGCTGGTTTTCCCCTATTTCTGGAGTCAATTTACCCTGGAAGATTTAGCAGAGATAAAAAGACTGGCCGCTGGCCAAGGAGCCGGTTGATTTAATCTGGATTCCGACGTAACCTAGGAGGGGAGAAAGAAGATGAAAAAAACAGCCTGGTGGTGGCCGGTGATGTTTTTGGCTTTTTGGCTTTCTTTATTTTTTCCGGCCTGCAGCCGTCTCGACAAACTTGAAAAGAATCTCAATCCCGAGGAGGCTAAATGGCTGTCTGAGGTCCGCTACATCATTACCCCTGAGGAAAGGAAAATATTCCTTGAACTGCCTGACTCAGAAAGATTGCAGTTCATGGAGGATTTCTGGCAACGCCGCGACCCATTTCCTGATACTAAAGAAAATGAATATCAAAAAGAATATTACCGGCGGATAGAGCAGGCCAACCGGCTTTTTCTGGGCGAGGGCCGGCCAGGCTGGCTGACAGACCGCGGCCGGATCTTTATCCTCTTTGGCCCCCCTACCGACCGCCAGACTTTTCCTATGGAATCAAGTGGCTATTGCCGCGAGATCTGGTATTACGGCAGCTTCCCGGTGATTTTCCTTGATGAGCATTGCTCCGGGAATTATGTTATGTCGGCCATCAACCTCGAGCATCTCCAGGACTTAAATCTGGCTCAAGGTTATTTTCAGAACAATATTTCTCAGGAAAAAACTTTCTTTGATTATGAGCTGAAAGTGACTGGCCAGCAAAGAAAAGGCGACCGGCTTGATCTTAAATTGGTTTTGAAGCTGAAATACAATGAAATCTGGTTTGAGACCAAAGACGATGCCAGCGTTGCTGCCGGACTTTATTTGAAACTGGAAATCAGGGATAAGTCAAACCAGGCTGTCTGGCGGGGCACCAAAGATGTTTTAATGACTTTTAAAGATGAAGAGGAATTCAACCAGAAAAAGGGACAGACCCTATCAACCGGGATAGATATCAGCCTGCCTGACGGTCAGTACCAGGCTCCGCCTCCCGGAAAATATTATCTTTATTCTTCAGTTAAACAGCTAACCTCAGAGGTTGAAATCAAAAAAGTTAAAGAAATCAGTCTGTAGAGATCCAGCGGTTGACAGCTAAAACCTCAGGCTAAAGTTAAGCTGAATGTCTCTGGTCCCGTAGAGAGCCAGGATTTTCTGATAACTGCTATTAATTAGCCTGAGGCCAGTTGACAGGCCTTCTCCCTGAGGATACCAGTAGCCGCCATCATTTAGATCTTCCAGCCAGTATTTCTGGCCAAAGACATTAAGTATATCCAGACCAAAATTCAGGCTTGTTCCGGAATTAAGTTTAAGACTTTTTTCCAGCCTGATATCCAGCCTTTTGAAGTCGGGCCAGCGGCGGCTGCCTGGTGATTCTAAATAGATAGTTGCCGGTAAATTCTGGGCCTGGTTATCTTCCAGCCAGCTGTCCGGGGGGACAATGGTCACTGTCCTGGCCCAGGGGGCGCCACTCTGATAAGAGAAAAAGGCACTAAAATAAATATCCCAGGGAAGCTGGTAAGTGCCCATTATTCTGGCCACCACCGGGCGGTCAAGATCAAGGGCAGAATTCTGGCTAATGTTAACCAGAGAATTAGGCGAGTTTGAAAGTTCAGTAAAAGCGGAAGTGGCCAGCCGGCCGAGACCAATATTGCCCCGGGCCCGGCTCAGGGTCAAAGAAGCCAGCAACTGCCATCTGTCAGCCATTTTCCTTCTGGCTACGAGTTGCCAGCCATAATACTTCTGCTTCAACTGGCTGACGTTGTTTAGCCTGGTAAACAAAGCAGGTGCTGCTTGCGAAGGGAAATAAACGGTGACGGGTGTATCTTCATATTGAGAGCCAGGCGCTCCCGGGACAACAGTATTAAATGGTATCCACCAGTCATCCGGGGTGTCAGCCGCAGCCCACTCCTGCCCGCTCTCCGGGTCATAAAGGACATCTTCAATCAACCTGGTTTTGACCCGGGAAATGTAAGATAAGGAAAGAGTGAAGTTCTCGCCAATCTGCTGTTCAGCCGTTGCTACCCATTCGGTGGTTAGTGGTGATTTAATATCCGGAGCGATTCTCTGGCGGAAATAATCGTTTAAGTGGACCCGGTAATCTTCCGAAGTTAGCCGGTAAGTATCATTTCTGTCTGCCTGGCCGTCTCCGTTTTCATCGTACCAGTAAAAAAGGTGATAACCAGCTGGCTGGCCGAGCGAGAACTCAGTTAGATAACTAAGAGACAGATGATCGGGATACCGGCTATAAGAACCCTTAAGAAGAGTCCGGCCCTGGCCAAAGACATCTACCACCAACCCCAGACGAGGCGAGAAATTATGCCAGATTAACATATTATCCCAGCTGGAGTAGATAATAGACGTATAAGGATTCACCCCATAAATGGGGCGGACAAGATCCTGGCCTACAGAGTAAGAGAGAGAAGAGCTATAGCTCCGGTAAAGCCTGGAAAGTCCGGCTTGCATTCTTTCAAATCTCAGCCCTAAATATAAATTTACTCTTTTTACCGGGCTGAAAGTATCACGCCCGTAAAAAATAAGGCGATGGATGGTGGATTTTTGCGATAGGCCGCCCGGGTTGCTGCTGGCTAAATAAAATCCAACCAGTCCCTGACCTACCAGGTTTCCGCTCTCAGGAGATAAACTCTGACCGTAATAATATGGATTTCTGCTGGCGTAATAATAAATCAGATTGTTCTCTTTCCAGGTAGAAATAGTGGCGACTGAATTCTCATATTCGGCTCCAACTACCAGCTCATGCTCCCGGTTCAAAAAAGACTGAAAGCGAGTGGCTGAAGCACCAGCCCGGAAGATATTGCTGGTTATATCCTCATTATAGGGACCGCTGCCCCAGGTATAACCGCTAACGGTATCTATATATCTGGGTTTAGCGGCTGTCTCAGCTTTCAGCCCTCGCCCCAGATCATTCCGGGTAAAGGAAAAGAACATATTAATTATGGTCTCAGGATTAAGAACATAATGGCCGAAACCATCAATCAGAAAAAGGCTCTGGCCATAGCTGGTAGTGGCCGTCTCGGGTGTCTTGGGCGAAATCAGAGACGGGTCAATATTTTGCTTGTTTCGGCTATAACTTAAAAAAATTGAGGCATTAATTTCTGGAGTAATTTGTGAAGATAAATGGAGTAAGGAACCGGAGTTTTTGTTCTTCCAGCTATACATGGGGTAAATGATATTTGAGGGATCTCTCCAGGGGGAAAAGGGTGTATTTCTTGATCTCTTATCGAACTGGAAGCTGGTAAAATACCAGACCCGGTCAGGCATGATTGGCCCGCCGAGGTTGAAAGAAAAATCCAGATTATATTTTTCCTTAATAGCTGGAGCCTGGTTCATCCGGTTGATTTCGTCCTGACTCCACAGGCTATCAGCCAGCTGGCCTCCGCTACCCAGAAAATTTAGTTGCCCGCCGGCCTGATTAGCGCCACGCCGGCTAATAATTTTGATCAGGGCTCCGCCGCCGGCATAACTTTCGACCGGGTGAGCGGCAGCTTCTATTTCTACTTCTTCTACCGAATCAGGATGGATATTATTGATAATCTTTCTATCTAAAGGATCATTTATTTCATTCTCTAAAATGACAGCTGTGGTTTCCCTGACGCTCGAACCATTGATAGAAGCACTGGTCTCGACCGGAAGCTGTTCAGGAACCAGGCCAGGGATAAATTGCATGATTCCAGAGAGATCCCTGGTCTTGGGCATATGACTTAACAGGTCCTGGTCAATAACATAAGACAGGTGTGGTGACTGACTGTCAAGTAGGGGCAGGGGCTTTAGCAGTATTTTTTCCTCCTCGTTCTCACTGGCTTCTAAGGAAATGGGCAGATAAGCAGTTTTCCCGGTCTCAATTCTAATTTCGTTAATGGTGGCCAGGATAAAGCCCGGAGCCTCAACCGACAGTTTATAAAGGCCGGCTGGCAGCTCCCAGAAAAAGTAATCACCGGTTTTTTTGGTCAGGTAATATTGAATCCCGATCATCTGGCGTGAGCTGACGTAAACATAAGCCCCGTTGATTGGTTTCCCCTGGAGATCAGTGATTTTTCCTTTCAGGGCTCCATTAACCCGGATTGAAGCTGAAAGACTCATGACATTCAAGAAAAGGAAACAGGCGATAAACAGCCAGGCAAAATATAAGGTTGACTTTGACTTCATCCTGGTCAAGATTCCTCCTTTATCACTTGTTCAGCCGGAAGCTTGCTCATTAAAGGCCAGGTCAGGCTTCTTGACGCCTGTTTTCCGGTCAAAATTAGACACACATTATATAATTTTTTCCCTGTTTTGTAACAACTTAATAAAACTTTTCAAAGGTGTAAAAAGTTACCGGCAGGATTCATATTTTTTGCTTCTGGAGCTGGTTAGAGCCTTCCCCTGGTCAAGTTGATGCCTGGCCCAGGCCGCCGCCCCCATCAATCCGGCATCGTTGCCGAGGCTGGCTTTCTCAATCCGGCAAAGGGCAAAACTGACCTCAATCGATCTTTTTTTAGCTTCGGCTATGGCTGGAGAGAGTAGCCAGCGGCCGGAGTCCATTACCCCGCCGCCGATGATTATTTTTTCTGGATTTAATAAATTGATGACAATGCTCAGCCCTATTCCCAAAAAGTAGCCGCAGCGCTCAAAGCTTTTTCTGGCAGCTTCATCACCGCTCTTAGCCCGCAGATAAACGTCTTTGGCCGTCAGCTGCTCCCGTCTTTTCCCAGAGAAATTCAGGTAATTTCTAACGAGAGCAGGGGCCGAGACTTCTGTTTCAAGGCAACCAGTATTGCCGCAATTGCAGAGCAGTCCCTCCGGATTGACGGTGATGTGACCAAGTTCTCCGGCGAAGCCGCCACGTCCCTGCCACAATTCGCCTTCCAGGATCAAACCGGAACCTACTCCGGTGCCAACTGTCAGAAAAACCAGGCTCTGAACCCGCTGGCCGCGGCCAAACATATATTCTCCAAAAGCAGCCAGATTGGCATCGTTATGAATAAAAAAGGGAACAGGGGTAATCTTTTTTAATTGAGGCACTAAGGGAAAATTGTTGAGAGTCTGATAATTAGGGGAATAAAGTATTCTCTTTTTTGTCAGGCTATAAAAGCCGGCAAAACCAAAACCTGCCGCCTTAAGTTTCCGGCCAAACCGCTGCTCCAGTTCTTCCACGATTGAGCCGATAAGGGTCATGAGCCCGGTAATATCAGGCGGGGAAGGCGCTTTATCTTTGAAGACCAGCTGGCCGCTGGCCGCGATCACTCCGTATTTTAGCTGGGTACCCCCTAAATCAAACCCTGCATAGTAGCTACCGGACATGATCTAAATCTAAAATCGGGCAGGCTTCAATTGGCGGCAGGAGGATTGGGAGTGGTCGGAGGATTACTGGAATTATTTTCTTCTTTATGGCTGCTGACTGATCTTTTGAAATTTTTTATTCCTTCGCCTAAGGATTTTCCCAGTTCGGGCAGTCTTCTGGCTCCAAAAATGACGATGACAATCAGCAGGATTATTAGTAGTTCAGGGGCTCCTAAAGAACCAAACATAAAGGCCTCCTTCCGGAGAATGGTCAGAGCTACTTTTTTCTCCGTTTTCAGCTAAAAAATACTATTCACCCGGGTAAATGTCAAGTGAAAGAAAAAGAGAGAAGGAAGCAAAACAGCCGGTGCTCGTTGTCAGCTGCCTGATTTTAGACTAAAATTAATGAGCAGTTGGAGATATGTTGAGCCAGCCCCGGGTCTGACCGGCAATAACCTGGTCTCGATAAGTGTGAGAAATCATGCAGAAAAATATACGCAATTTTGCCATCATCGCTCATGTTGACCATGGGAAAAGCACCTTAGCTGACCGCTTTATCGAAGTAACCGGAGCCCTGTCAACGCGGGAACTAAGAGAACAGGTGCTTGACACTATGGATATTGAGCGCGAGCGCGGCATCACCATCAAAGCTCAAACCGCCAGACTCAGATATCGCAGCCGTTCCGGCCAGGAATATATCCTGAACATGATTGATACGCCTGGACACGTTGATTTTTCCTACGAAGTTTCAAGGAGCCTGGCTGCTTGCGAGGGAGCTGTCCTGGTCATTGATGTTTCTCAGGGAGTTGAAGCTCAAACCTTAGCTAACGCTTATCTGGCCATTCAAAATGACCTGGTTATCATTCCGGTCATGAACAAAATAGATCTCCCCCAGATTGACCTGGACATGGCCCTGGAGCAGCTGGAACATATTGTCGGACTGAAAAGTGAAGAGGCTCTTCTGGTCTCGGCTAAAAAGGGCACCGGCATTGAAGAAGTCTTGGAAAGAATTGTGGAAAAAATTCCGGCGCCTAAGGGCCAGGTGGAAGCGCCGCTAAAAGCTTTACTTTTTGATTCCTGGTTCGATCCTTACCGCGGAGTGGTCGTTCTGGTCAGAATAGTTGATGGACGGCTGCGAACGGGTGACCGGATCAGACTGATGTCTAACGGGGCGGAGTATTTAGCTGAAGAAATAGGTTATCTTACCCCCAAGCCGGTGAAAGTCGGAGCCCTGGAAACAGGCGAGGTTGGTTATCTTATTGCCGGCATAAAAAATCTGGCCCATGCCCGGATTGGGGAAACCATTACCCTGGTCAGCCAGCCTGCTTCTGAAGCCCTGCCCGGCTTTAAGGAAGCCAAGCCGATGGTTTTCTGCGGTCTTTACCCGGCTGGTGAAAGTAATATTGATGAGTTACGCGATGCTCTGGAAAAGTTGAAACTCAACGATGCTTCCTTGCATTTTGAGCCGGAACATTCGCCAGCCCTTGGTTTTGGCTTCCGCGCTGGTTTTCTGGGGCTTCTTCATCGTGAGATTATTCAGGAAAGGCTTGAGCGGGAATTTAGCCTTAATCTGATTACCACTGCCCCGAGTGTCAGCTACCGGGTGGTCAAAACCGACGGTCAGGTTCTGGAGATCCACAACCCTTCCGAGCTGCCCGAACCTCAATTTATAGAGCGGATTGAAGAACCGATCATTGAAGCCTTGATTTTGACGCCCGATCGTTACTTGGGGCCTTTGCTCCAGCTCCTGGATGATCGCCGCGGCCAGCAGAAAAAAATGGAATACCTGTCGACCAGCCGGGTTCTGCTTGATTATTTGATACCACTCAATGAAGTGGTCTTTGATTTTTACAATCAGCTTAAATCACTTTCGCAGGGTTATGCTTCAATGGACTATGAACTGGCTGGCTACCGGGAAGAGCCGCTGGTCAAGCTCGATATTCTGGTCAATTATGAAGAGGTTGATGCCCTGTCGGTTATTGTTCATAAAGATAAAGCTTATTATGTCGGCCGGGCGCTGGTTGATAAGCTCAGGCGGACCATACCGCGACAGCAGTTTGAAGTGGTCATCCAAGCCGCGGTGGGGAAAAGAGTCATTGCCCGCGAAACTATTAAGCCTTTTAGAAAAGATGTTCTGGCTAAACTCTATGGCGGCGATTATACCCGGAAGATGAAAGTCCTGGAAAAACAAAAAGAGGGCAAAAAAAGAATGAAAAGAGTCGGGCGGGTTGATATTCCGCAGGAAGCTTTTCTGGCCATTCTCGAAGTCAAATAATCTTTTAAATCCAGTCTGATTTTAGTTTATAATAGTCACCAGAATTTTAAACCGGAAGATCCGGTTATGGGGTCTGACTGAGTAAAGTTCGGAAAGAAAGTGAGGGGGATAATGGCTGGAAAAAAACTTGAGACTTTTTTAGAACAGGCAGCCGCAGTGGTCCAGGATTTTTTCCCGGCCGGTTCCCCGGTTCTGATTCCGATTCTCTATTCATCTATCGTCTGGGCAGTAAAAAGAAAGGGAGACTTAGAAACTGAAGTTTCCGGCCTCAAACTCTGGCTTGAGCCCGAAATTGTAAATAACAAGCCTGATGAATTTATCCTTGATTTCTTTAAAGGTGACCAGGCCTTAGCTGAAACTTTTAATTTAGAGCTTAAGAACGGCGAGATAAAATCTCTCCGCCAGGCTTTCAGGGCTCTTTATCCGGTTAAGGGATTAGAAGAACCATTTCTTCAAAGCCTTTTTTCTGAAGAGCTAACCAAAGGAGATTATCGCCAGATTGCCGCTCAATTTGACCGCCGGTTAAGGCTGGCCTTAGATGAAATAAAAGCAGCGGGAGACCGGCCGGAGTGGTGGCCAGCCCTGAAAAAAATAGGCGAAAACTTTTTGAGCCTGGGCTGGGCTTTGACGGCTGAACCAGAGTTAAGAGCCAGGCTTAAGGCCAGTCTGGAAAAAAATAAGCAGACGGAGGATGAGGAATGAAGAAGCCGGACTCTGGTAGATGCAACAATAAGCTCAGGCTGAGTAGCCTCGCCGGCGGGGGTTCGGGCCTGAAACTGGTAGTTGTTTTTTTCGCCTTGATTTTTTTAATCGGCTGCGCCTCCTCATCTCTTCTTAGAGCTAAGACAGATTATCTTCAAGCCGAAAGACTCCAGCGATCACTTCGCCAGGAAGAAGCAGTGGCCGCCTATCAAAAGACCAGACAGGAAATTTCAGCCACCATCAGCCGGAAGCCAAGCGGCGAAGCTTATCTTCTCAAAGGGCTGACCGAGGTTAATTTAGATCTCTGGGAAGAAGCTGAAAGTTCATTCCGTCTGGCTGCCTCGCTTGGTGAGGATAAAGCTCAAGCCTGGGCAGAAGAGCTCAGGCTTTTTGGGCTGGCCCGGTCCTTTGAAGCTCAGGGCTGGGCTGAAACCTCGGTCAGGCTTTATGGTGTTCTGGCTGAGAAAGGGAAATACCAGCCAGTGGTGAGAGCGGCAGTTGGCCGGCTGGTTGATTTGAGACTTAAAGCCTTAGTTGATTTTTCTGAGCCCTTAGAGGCTGCTCAAAAAGAAAAAAACAAAATCCTGGCTGAAGCCTTAAAAATAGTCGAGCGGGCGGTCGAACAGGAACCAGCCTGCGGCTATTATCATTATCTTTTAGCCCAGGTTCTAGCCCATCAGAAAGATTATAATCAGAGCCTGGAAGAAGCGGTCATGGCTAAGGAATTGGGACTGCCATCAGAAGAAATCTGGCGGGATAACGACCTCCAGGTTATATTCTGTTATGAGCAGCTGGAAAAAAACCTTCAGCCAGGGGAACTGGCCGCTTTCCGGGCAAGATATCATAGCTGGATTAAAAAGTGGAAGTGGCCCGATGAAACCACTCCTGACTGGAAAAGGAGTTAACCATGCTGCCGACTATCGCCTGGGAAAATGAAGCGGTGGTGATGATTGACCAGAGGCAACTGCCTCAAAAAGAAGTCTATGTCCGGTTAAAGTCAGTTGAACAGGTGGCCCGGGCCATTGAGAATATGACTATCAGAGGGGCCCCGGCCATAGGCTTAGCGGCTGCTTATGGTCTGGCTCTGGCCGTTCGTCAGGCCAGAGCCGGAAAAAACCTCAGCCGGGCTTTCGAGAAGGCTTATGAGCGGCTGTGGCGAACACGTCCAACTGCCCGGAATCTCTTCTGGGCACTCGACAGAATGAAGACGGTCTTTGAGAAAAACCAGAAGCAGGACCTGGAGGCTTTAAAAGAGATTATGGTGGCTGAAGCCCGGCAAATGGATGAAGAGGATCTGGCCATGAATATGAAAATTGGCGAGTATGGCCAGAAACTAATCTCCAGTGGTGACACTATCCTGACCCATTGTAATGCCGGTGGTCTGGCCACTGCCGGCTATGGCACGGCCCTGGGGGTTATCCGGGCGGCAGTGGCCCGGGGAAAGAAAATAAAAGTTCTGGCTGACGAGACCAGACCGTTGCTCCAGGGCGCCCGCCTGACCTGCTGGGAACTCGAGCGGGCAGGGATTCCGGTCACTCTCATCACCGACAATATGGCTGGCTATCTGATGAAAAAAGGTGAAATCTCTTTAGTCGTAGTTGGGGCGGACCGGATCGCTCTTAACGGTGACGTGGCTAATAAAATCGGAACCTATTCAGTGGCGGTTTTAGCCAGGGAGCACCATCTTCCTTTTTACGTAGCTGCCCCGCTCAGCACCTTTGATTTCTCGCTAAAGACCGGAGCTGGAATCCCGATTGAAGAAAGACAGCCGGATGAGGTCAGAAAAATAGGTGGCAAGCTGATTACGGTGGCTGATCTCCCGGTCAGAAATCCGGCTTTTGATGTTACCCCGGCCAGGCTGATTTCAGCTATTATTACTGAGCGCAGCGTCCTCAGACCGCCTTTTGGCCCGGCCATAAGAAAATTGGCCAGGAAATGATAACTTTGAGCTAAAATATTGAGGTCAATAGATATTTAGATCGGTGGCTTTTCAGGAGAAATAAATGGTCGAAAAGAGTGAGGCTAAGTGGCTGCTGGCCATTGAGACCTCCTGCGATGAAACCTCGGCGGCTGTTCTTGACCGGGGCCAAATCAGAAGCAATGTCATTTTATCCCAGGATGAGCTTCATTCCCCCTATGGCGGGGTTGTTCCTGAGCTGGCTTCTCGCCAGCATCTTAAATCAATAGATTATATTGTGAGCGAAAGCCTGAAGAGAGCCGGGGTCGGCCTGCCGGATATAGATATTTATGCGGTGACCCAGGGGCCGGGGTTGATCGGTTCGCTTCTCGTTGGACTGACTTTTAGCAAAGGGCTGGCCTATTATTTTAAGAAACCCCTAATCGGCATTGACCATCTGGAGGCTCATCTTGAAGCGGCCTTTGTTGAAAACCCTGAGATCGAGTTTCCGGTTCTGGCTTTGCTGGTCTCCGGTGGTCATACTTCTCTTTATTTTCTGGAAAAGCCATTGAGTTACCGGCTGCTGGGTAAAACCAGGGATGATGCTGCCGGCGAATGTCTGGATAAGATTGCCAAATTTCTTGACCTGGGGTATCCGGGCGGTCCAATCATTGAACAGTTAGCCAGAAATGGCAATAGCCAGCGTTTTCATTTTTCACTGCCGAGGATGAAAAAACCAGGCTATGATTTTAGTTTTTCGGGCCTGAAGACGGCCGCCCTCAGAATCATCCGGGAAAACAATCTGGACAGGCATCACCCGGCTCTGAGTGATTTTCTGGCCAGCTTTGAGGAAACCGTGGCCAGGAGCCTGCTCGAACAGGTGAGCCGGGCGCGCCTTGAGTTTCAACCTGCTTCTCTAATCCTGGGCGGCGGGGTGGCCCGCAACCAGAGGCTTAGAACCAGGTTCAGTCAGCTGGCTGCCGGGAACAATTTGCCGGCCTATGTTCCTTCGCCGCGGCTTTGCACCGATAATGCCGGCATGGTTGGAGCCCTGGCCTGGAAGAAATATGTAAGGGGAGAAGCTATCGAGCTTGATCTTGAGCTTGATGCTTATCCCAGATAAGCCGGGTCTGGCCGGGCTTAGCGGCCATCTCGAACTGAGAAAGGCTGAAGGTTATTTTCGTTATTATTTATTATTGATAATGAATTTTTTTCCGGCGGAACGTAATATGATATGTATATTAACCGGAGTTTGAATAATTATGGCATTTGCTTTGACAAGCAGGCTTTTGTTAAACTTAACTTAAATTTAAGATGGAAATTTCAAGGGAACTGACGAGGAGGAAAGTGGTGAAAATAAAATCAGTCCTGGCTAAATTAATAATTCCGGTCATTTTATTTTCGTGGCTGGCCCTGGCGGTAGCTGCTCAGGAAAGCAGCTCTCAGGAAATATCCTTAGGACTGGAAGAGGCCATTTTCCGGGCCTTGAAGCAAAATTTAAATCTGGTGGCTGAAGTCTATTCGACCGAACTGAGCAGCCAGTCAGTTTCTAAGGCTAAAGAAATTTATTATCCCCAGCTCGATTTTAGCTACGGAGCTGACCGCAACGAACAACCTTCAACCTGGTGGATTCAGAGTGCTGGCCTCTATACGACCAAAACCAAATCCTATCAGGGAATTATCTCCCAGAACATTCCCCTGGGTGGAAAGTTATCCATCAACCTGTCTAATTTTAATTATAATACCAACCAGCGGGGCCAGCTGTTTAATCCTTATTATCAAACCGAGTTGAGCTTTAATGTCCAACAGCCGCTGCTCAAAAACTTTGGGCCGAAAATAGCCAGGAAAGAAATAATCATCGCCCGTCAGAATTATTCTATTTCTGAAGCCCAGTTGAAAAGCCAGGTTCTGGAGACGATTTACCGGGTGGAGGATGCTTATTGGAATCTGGTTCTGGCTCAGGAAAATCTTAAAGTCAGGCAACAGTCTTTGCAGCTGGCCCGGGATGAACTGGCCAAGACTTCCAAGGAAATTGAAGTTGGACAGCAGGCAGCTATTGAAATTTTGAATGTTCAGGCAACAGTCTCTCAGCGGGAAGCAGACATCGTCCAGGCCGAAGCTGACGTCCGGATCGCAGAAAACCGGCTGAAAGTGGTTTTAAACCTGGCCAGTGGCCAAGAGCTTCAATCGGTCAAAATAAATCTGATGGATAAACCGGAATTTAAACCGGTTAAAATCAGTCTGGAAGAAGCCGCTCAAACCGCCCTGGCTAACCGGCCTGACCTGCAGGTTAGTAATCTGACTATTGACAACAAGAGGTTTAATCTGGAAGTGGCCAGGAATCAACTCCTGCCCCAGCTCGATTTGAATTTTTCTTACCGCAGCCCCGGTATTTCCGGTGATTATCTCCTATATCAGGATAATAATCCCTTTGGCGGGATAGTCATAGGTAAGATTCCGGGCAGCAGCTGGAATTCTTTTAAAGATGCCATGAAATTTCTTTATAACAACTGGTCTTTGAATTTTACTCTGACCATCCCGGTGGCTGATCTGGTCAGCCGGTCAAATTATGCTGTGGCTCAGACTGAACTGTCTCAGTCGCTGGCCAAACAGAAAGCCCAGGAACAGCAGGTCTTGCTGGAGGTCAGTGAAGCAGTCAACAATATTGCCACCTATGCCAAGAGTGTTGAGGCCTACCGGGTGGCCAGAGAGTTTGCTGAAAAAAATCTGGAAGCCGAAAATAGAAAACTGGCTGTTGGGCTAAGCAGCAACTATTTTGTTCTGGAAGCTCAGGATAGACTGGCCACGGCCCGCTCGAATGAACTCAGAGCCCTGGTCAACTATAATCTGGCTCTGGCCAATCTGGAAAAAGTCCTGGGCACCAGCCTGGTCAACCGGAATATTAATCTGGCCCAGGTCGGGCAAAAATAATAGCCGGAGAGGCCTGGATTTTTTTTGAGCTATAAGCCGAAGATAAAAGTCTGAAGAGGAGAAGAGCTTGGCGATCATACTGGCGGCGGCTGACCCGCAGGAAGAACTTCAGTTAAAACATCTGTTCTTTATTGGTCAGGAACTAAAAAGAAGAGGTTATCCATTTTACTTTCTGACCAATCCCGGAAATAAATTATCTTCACAGGCCAAGTTAGCCGGCTTCCAGGTTCAAAATTTCAAGCTGGAAGGCACCAGCAGCTGGCTGACTAACTGGAAACTATCCAGAAAAATGAAAAAGAGTGGAGCCAGCCTTATCCATTTTTTTGATAAAGAAGCTTTTAGTTCTGGGCTGAAAGCCAGCCAGAAGGCCGAGATTAATCTCAAGCTGGCTTCGGTTAAAACTGACTGGCTAAAAGAAATCAGTGCCGGCAGTCTTAAGCAGGTTGATTCATTAATTTGCCAGACCGAAGAGAGCAAGCGCCGGTGGCTGAAGAGCGAGCCGGGAGTCAAGACTATAGAAGTCATTCCGCCTGGACTTGATTTTTCTAAATATCAGAATAAGCAGAAAAAAATTTTTCTCAAAGAGGAATTAGGATTAAAAGACGATGATTTTCTGGCCGGGCTACTAACTCCGCTTGAGGATTTAAAGCTTCTCAGGGAGCAGCTCGAAGCCCTGAAAATTTTAAACGACCAGGCTCCCAGGCTTAAAGTTATTGTTTTCGGCCAGGGCAGCCTTCATCTGGAACAACTGCGGCATGAGCAGCCGCTCGACATTGCCAACCTTTATTTTTACCTGGGGTTTGAGGAGAGAAAAGCCGACGTCCTGGCTTCACTCGATTTGCTGGTTTTTGGCTCTTTTTCTTTACCTCAGGATTATTTGCTGGAGGCTATGGCTTCGAGAGTGCCCGTGGTTGGCGTCATGACCGCCGGCATGACCGAGCTTATAATCAACAGAGAAACTGGTTTTCTGGTGCCACCCAATGATCCCCAGGCTCTGGCTCAGGCTATTCTCAAAATTTATCTGGATCGCGGTCTGGCCCACGAACTGGCTCAACAGGCTTATAATCTTGTCTTTAATAAACATTCTGGCGAGGCCATGGCCGAAAAGGTCGTTAATCATTATGAATTTCTGGCCTTGCAGAAAGGAGTTAAGCTTGGCCGGGAAGGTCATCATACGTAAAATCTTAAAAAGAGATGATCTGGAGAAATTAGTTGAGATTCAGCGGATTGTCTGGAAGCATTCGGATCTCGACCTGACTCCGGTTCATCAGTTCTGTATTTCATCTTTTATGGGCGGTCTCATCCTGGGAGCCTGGGTGGACAACGAGCTGGCCGGATTTGTCTATTCTTTTCCAGCCATCTTTAAGGGCCAGTTCTGTCAACATTCGCATCTGCTGGCTGTTCTGCCCGAATACCGGGGCTATGGACTGGGCAAGCGTCTCAAATGGGCTCAGCGGCGCGAAGTGCTGAAGATGGGACTGGACATCATTACCTGGACTTACGATCCCATGCAGAGCCGCAATGCTAATCTTAATCTGCATACGCTGGGTGCCATCTGCCGCACCTATCTCCCGGATTTTTATGGAGAAACGCCTGCGCTTCGGCTGGGGCCAGGGATTCCGGCTGACCGGTTGCTGGTTGAATGGCCGGTAAAGACGGCGCGCGTGGAGAAAAAAGCCCGGGGCAAAAAGGAAGAACCGGGTGAGATTGACTCCTGGCCCAAAGCGGTTGAAGGCCGGCTGGCCAAAAATGGCCAGTACCTGCCGGGGAGGCCGGTTTTAAACCTCAAATGCCCGGTATTTCTGGTCGAAACTATCCGCGACCTTCAGCCTCTTCAGACTGTACCTGAAGTCATCGGTGAATGGCAGACGGCTTTGAGGCAGGCTTTTAATCATTATTTCAAACAGGGCTATGCAATTGTCGATTTTTCTTTTGGCGAAAAGTGCTATTATGTTTTGAGCCAGCTAAAGAACCTTAAGGCTGGAGGGCTGGCGGCCGGGAAATAGCCTGAAAAAAAATATAAGAATAGAAATATTCTAAGTCAGCTTGTTTTTATTTAGCTTTAATTAAAAGAATTAAAAGGCAGGTGCAAAATGGCGATCGAGAGAATTGAACTTAACTTTATGCGGCTTCCCTATGTTCATTTTTTTGAGACCAGCTTTGGCCGCTCCTACGACCGGACTTTCATCATGGTCAGAGTCTATGAAGACGGACTGGTTGGCTATGGAGAGTGCGTGGCAGAAGAGAAGCCGCTTTATTCTGGCGAAACGACGGAGACAGCCTGGCAGATCCTCAAGGATTTTCTGGTGCCACTGGTCTTTAGCCAGGGAATTGTTGAACCCGAAGATTTTTACCGGGCAGCTAATATCTTCAAAGAAAACCGCATGGCCAAAGCCGGCCTGGAACTGGCTCTCTGGGATTTAAAAGCTAAAAAACTGGGGCTGCCGCTTTATAAGCTTTATGGCGGAGTTAGAGAAGAAATTCCAGCCGGGGTGAGTGCCGGCATTGAAGATTCAATTCCGGATCTGCTGACCATGATTGAAAATTACCGGGCCCAGGGCTATGAGCGCATCAAAATAAAAATCAAACCGGGCTGGGACCTGGAGGTCTGCCGGGCAGTGAGGGAAAAATTTCCAGACCTCCTTCTTCAGGCTGATGCTAATGGAATTTATTCGCCCGGGGATGCGGATCACCTGCGCCAGCTGGATGCTTTTCGGCTGCTGCTCCTGGAGCAGCCTTTCCCGCCTTATGATTTATGGGAGCACAGCAAACTTCAAAAGAAGATGACTACCCCGCTTTGTCTGGATGAAAGCATCATCTCCTATGAGACTACCAAAGCCGCCCTGGAAATGGGCAGCTGCCGGATTATCAACATCAAGGTCGGGCGGGTAGGGGGAATGGTGGAGGTTAAGAAGATTCACGATTACTGCCAGCATTATGGGGTCGGGGTCTGGTGCGGCGGCATGCTGGAAAGCGGAGTAGGGCGGGCTCATAATTTACATATTGCCACTTTGCCTGATTTCAAATATCCGAACGACCTGTCAGCCAGCGCCCGTTATTACCACGAAGATTTGATTGAACCGCCAATTGTCCTGAGCCGCCCGGGCTATGTCCGGGTGCCGGAAGGGCCTGGTATTGGAGTCAATCCGGTCGAAGAGAGAATCGAGAAGTCCACCCTGAAAAAGGAAGTTTTAAAACCCTGACTTTATTAGAATTAGTATAATAATAGACTGAGTATATATTTAGAATAATTACAATAATGAGCGCCACTTGAGCCCAAAAGAAGAGAGAGGGCCTGATCAGGCTGGTAGAGCAGAGACGGCAGGCAAACAAGAAACAGACAGCAGTTTAAAAAAATGATAAAAAAGTAACGGAATAAAAAAACGATGAAAAAGCTGATCATTCTGGGTGCAGGAACGGGCGGGACAATTATGGCTAACAAACTGGCCGGGCCGCTCCACCAGCGCGGCTGGAAGATAACCGTAGTTGACCGGGATGATAACCATTATTATCAACCGGGCTTTTTGTTTGTGCCTTTTGGCTTTTATCAGCCGGAAGACCTGCTGAGACGGCGGTCGGCTCTGCTGCCCCGGGGCGTTGAATTCATAACCGGAGAGGTTGAAGAGATTAAACCCGAGAAAAAAGCTTTAAAACTGGCTGACGGAGAGGAGCTCAATTATGATCTTCTCCTTATCGCCACCGGTAATCATACCTGCCCGGAGGAAACGCCCGGGCTGCTCGACGGCTGGCGGCAGAATATCTTTGATTATTATTCGCTGGATGGCGCCACGGCCCTGGCTAGAAAACTTGAAGAATTCAAGGAAGGCACACTGGTTGTCCAGATAAATGAGATGCCGATTAAATGCAGTGTCTCGCCGCTGGAGTTTTCTTTTTTGGCTGACTGGTATTTTAAAAAAAGGGGAGTCCGGGAGAACATCAAAATTATCTATCTCACGCCGATCTCGGGCGCTTTTACCAAACCGGTGGCCACCCGTTTTCTGGGCGACCTTCAGGCTAAAAAGCAAATTGAAGTCGAGAGCTTTTTTATGACGGAAAAAGTTGAAGCCGGGGGTGGTAAAGTCATTGGCTATGACGGGCGGCAGGTGGCTTTTGATCTGCTGGTCACCATCCCGACCAATATGGGCTCAGAGTTAATCAAACGCTCGGGCCTGGGCGATGAGATGAATTATGTGCCGGTGGATAAAAGCGGCTTTCGTTCCGAAAAGTATGCGGATATCTTTGTCATCGGCGATGCGGCCGCTTCCGGCTGGACCAAAGCCGGGGCGGTGGCTCATTTTGCCTCTGAAATTCTTGACAAAATTATCCTGGCTGAGATTGATGGAAAGCCTGCCGGGGAGGAGTTTGACGGCCACGCCAATTGCTTTATAGAGACGGGCTTCGGGCGGGCGGTCGTTATTGATTATAATGAGAAAGTCGAGCCGCTGCCGGGAAAATACCCGGTTCCGGTCATCGGGCCGATGTCGCTTCTCAAGGAAACGCGGATTAACCACTGGTCAAAGCTGGCTTTTGAGTGGGTTTACTGGCACTGGCTGCTCAAAGGCAGGCCAATACCTTTGGTGCCGGCCCGGATGAGCCTGGCCGGGAAAAAAGATATCCGTCCCCAGGATGGGGTCGGGCCTCAGTAAAGTGTTTATTATCAATTAATTAACTGTTTTTGTTCCAGATCCAGGATGATAAAAACCGGGAGTCTAAAACCAGATTGTTTTATTCTTCCGCTACTGGTCTCCAGGACGAGTCTGACTGGGTCTAGGCGAACTTATTGATTATAAAGAAGATCCGCTGGCCCGACCCCATGTTATTTTGCCCCGCAGTATCACCAGCTCTGGATGGCCCAGATTATCAAATGATTTGAGCGGGTTGTCCCGGACGATCTGGAGGTCGGCCGCCTTGCCGGCTTCGATTGTCCCCAGCTCATCTTCAAGACCCAGGATGCGCGCCCCATTCCTGGTGGCGCAGACAATGACTTCCATCGGACTCATCCCCAGGCGGACAAAATATCGCATTTCGTCAAAATAGATGCCGGGATACATTTCGCGATATTCGCCATTGGCATCCGTGCCGATCCCCATCAGGATATGGCGGGCATAGGCTTTTTTAAAGAGCGTCTCATGCATGGCCATTGACCAGCCGCGCTTTTCAATCAGAAAAGAACCGATATCATTCCGCTGGTAGCTGGCGTAATAAGTCTGGAGAGTCGGGACATCAAAGACACCCTTTTCAGCCATCAGGTCGAGGGCTTCATCGTCCATTTCATTGAGGTGTTCGATGCATTCGACACCGGCTTTGATAGCAATGTTAGTCATGGTTGGAGGAATGGTGTCAGAGCCGCCTCCTCCATGAGCGGTGATGTGGAGGCCGAGTGTTTTAGCCTCTTCGACGGCGGCCCGGGCTTCTTCTAAGGTAAACTGCGGTGAAATCTTGATGTGCTTGAAGCCGGCAGCATACATCTCACGGACAGCCTGGCGCCATTCCCAGGGGCCATTAACTGCCAGCGAGCCGTGCATTCCATAACCATGGCCGCCGGTGATGGTAATCAAGTCGCCGCAGGGATAAAGCCTGATGCTGTCTATGTAGCCATTTCGCTGAGCCCGAACGAGCGCCTGCATCGTCTCAACCGGCGAGCCAACGTCGCGGACAGCCGTTACCCCGCATCGCAAATAATTATTCATGAGCTCGAGCGCGCGGAGTGTGGCCAGGCTGTTTGAATCCTGATAATACTCCAGACGGCTCGTCTCGGTGCCAAGGTGAATATGGCAGTCAATAAATCCTGGCAGAATGAATTTCCCCGCAGCTTCGATTTTTTGGGCTTCTTTCGGGATTTTAACTTGAGCGGCCGGGCCGACCGCCTTAATCTTATTGCCTTCGATCAGAATGACGCTATTGGGCAGAGGCTCTTTCCCCGTGCCATCAATGAGTGTCCCGCCAACTACCGCGATGAGGGCTGGCTTTGGCGCGTCCTTCTTCTGGACAGGCGCAGTGGTAGTGCCTGCGGTCGTCGTTGACGTCTGCCCGAAGAGGCTGGCAGAGGCGATAGTAAGTACCAGCAAAATGGTAAGAAAAATAAAAAATTCAGGTCGGTTTAATGACTGTTTCTTATTTTTCATCTAATCCTCCACCGGGTTTTATTAAAGATTAATAACCTTTTTTTATCACATTTCCTCTAATTATTTTAACTAAATTTTTTCTCAGGCCATATCTGTCCTCCAGCTTACCCGTGTATTCAGACCGTGACCCAAAAATCACCAACCTGGCATTAATTTAGACCCCGGAGAAGTTAAAAAGATAGCAAGCCGCGAATCAGGCGTATCCTTTAAAAACGAATCTATCTTTAATAAGGATGGAAAGACGAAGCCTGCCAACCAAGCCTGACGAGGCCGCCGCCGGGTAAGAAGGATCTGCCTGCCGGACGAGGCAAGGAGGTAAAGATAACGAGTGGTGAGGAAAAACTGTCTTTTCTTCTGCTCAGCCGGAAATCCCGCGCTGTTCCTCGATGCGCTTGAGCAGGCCGGGAAGGGCATCTTCAATTAGTGAGAACATATCATGCGCTTCTTGCAAGCGTTCGCGCAAGGCCGGATCTTCATCTTTGAGCAACTCCAAACCCTGCTCGGCGATCTGATGCAGTGAGGCCATCATTCGCAAGTACATGCGCATAAAGGTCACCCAGCCGCCGGGGAGAAAACGAAAATAAACCCGGCGGGGTCTTGGCGATGGAACCCGCTCAATCAATCCCATCTCACTGAGCAAACGGGCGCTGGTGCTGATGGCGCTTTTACTGGCCTGCAGCCGTTCGCACAGGTCATCAATAGACTGTTCGGGCGGGTTGGCAATCAGCAAAACACCCAGGATCCGGCCAGCCATCCGCGGGATGCCCATCTGTTCAAAGTACAGGCTGATATCCTCTATAAAGTGTTTTTGTTCATAGTAACGTTCAGGCATATTGACGTTTCCTTTCCTCTTCGCCCAAATTACTGGCCAGGGCTTTTGCCACCAGTCCTGGCGCCGGATAGACAACCGTATGTTACTACGAACAACATTTCGTGCCAAGCAGCCATAGTTCTTCTCAGCTAATTGCTCATTTTGGGTTACTCTTGTCATTTTTTGACCAGCGGCCATTGAAAATAGACCGCGGCGGTTGAGGTCTGGTCAACTGGTCGCCGTCAGCGCCCGGATTTGGATTATACCCAGTTTGAACCGCTACTTTCGAAGTAACAAGAGGATGATACCTGTTGGTAATCCACTTGCCTATCTCTACCACCATCAAGAGGCCCACGGCCACGCCTGCGACCTGCAACGACTGTCCTAAGTTCAGTGGTACAATTGATAATACCTTCCTTAGCCCCGGAATGACGAAGGGCAACAGGGCCACCCCAACTCCGCCAGCCACGGTCCAGACCAGTGGTTTATTGGCACTCAGCGGTGCGGTGCGGATAATCGGACGACGCAGACTGCGATAAGCGAAGATGTAGATCATCGAGTTGATAGCAAAGCTGGCAAAGACAAAGCTCCGCCCCACCGTCGGATCCTGATGCTGCAGATAATAATGACCGAACAAAGCCAGCCCCACTACCGAGCTGGCGATGCTGATGATAGCAATCAGCGATAGTCCCAACCGGTTTAGAATAGGTTCGGTCAACGGCTTGGGCGGCTCTTCCATAATTCCATCTTCTTTCGGCTCGAAACCCAGGACAATATCGGACGGACCATCGCAAATCAGGTGAATCCACAGGATCTGGGCAACCAGCAACGGGGCCGGCCAGCCGAGTAGCATAGCGCCAAAAACCAACAACACCTCAGCGAAAGAGTTGGAAAGGGTATAGGCTACTACCTTGCGAATATTTTCGAAGATGACCCGGCCTTCCTCAATGGCGGCGACGATCGTCTTGAAATTGTTGTCCAGCAGGATTAAGTCAGCTGTCTCTTTAGCCACGTCAGTGGCGGTGCCCACCACCACGCCGATATTGGCCCGTTTGAGGGCCGGAGCGTCGTTGACGCCATCACCGACCATAGCCGTGATTTCGCCGCGAGCCTGCAGGGCCTTAACAATGCGCAGCTTGTCATGCGGCCGGATGCGGGCAAAGACGGCTATGTCCTGGATGCGCTGGGCCAGCTCATCATCGCCGAGTTGATTTAGCTCGTCGCCATCTATGACCTGACCGGGACCGGTAACGAGGCCGATCATGGTGGCAATCCGTTCGGCGGTCTTGCGGTAGTCACCAGTTATCATCTTAATCTTAATGCCGGCTCGCCGGGCAACCTGAATGGCCTCCTGCACTCCCTCGCGGATAGGATCTTCCATGGCCACCAGGCCCACCCAGTTGTAGCCGCTGTGATCGTCAGAAAGTCCGCCAGGGCGATAGGCCAGCCCCAGCAGGCGTAATCCTTCGCCAGCCCACTGCTCCACCTCGGACAGGATGCGGCGCCGGGCCTCGTCATCTGCTGAACACATGCCCAGGACGATCTCCGGTGCGCCCTTGAGGTAGTAGATTGTCTCACCGGCGAGGCGGTTGGCTGTAATCATAAATTTGGTCTCGCTGCTGAACAGTTCTTCTCCTACCCGCTCGGCGGCCTTGGCCATGTCCTGCGGGTCGCGGCCGAGTTGTCCGCGGGCATAATCCCAGAGAGCAGCGTCTACCGGGCCTTCCAGGTCATTGCAGTAAACCATCACTTCCAGAGCCCGCTGGTCGTCGTTGACCTCGCGCCGAGTCACCCGCATTCGGCCCTCGGTGAGCGTGCCGGTTTTATCCGTGCAAATAGTTGTCACTGAGCCGAGTGTCTCCACGGCCAGCAGTCGTTTGACCAGCCCGTTGCGCTTGAGAATTTTGCGCATGCCCAATACCTGGATGACGGTCACCGCGATCAGCAGGCCTTCAGGCACAGCGGCAATGGCCAGGATGATGGAGGTTCGCAGCATTTCGACGACCTGACGGCCTGAGATGAGACCGACAATAAAGATGGCAGCGGTAATCGCCAGCACCAGCCGGGTAAGGGTCCGGCTAAAGGCTTCCAGGCGAATCTGGAGTGGTGTTTTCTCTTCGATTTCCTCGTGAAGGCTGGTGGCGATGCGACCCAGTTCGGTGTTAGCCCCGGTGGTCGTTACCCGCATCACTCCTCGCCCGGTGAGAACAATAGTACCCATAAAGGCCTGGTTCTGGCCGGCCTCGGCGGTCTTGACCACTGGTTCACTTTCGCCAGTGAGAATGGCTTCTTCGACAGTCAGCTTGAGTGCCTCAAGAATTTCTCCATCGCCCGGTATATGCTCACCGGCATTGAGCAGGACGATATCATCGGGAACCAGATCCCGGACTTCGATCTCCTGCCGCTCTCCATTACGTATAACGGTGGTTGTGGGCTTGAGCAGGCCTTTGAGGGCAATATAAGTGCCCTGGGCTTTGTACTCCTGAACGAAACCCAGAATGGCGTCCAGTATGACGACCACCATAATGATGGCAAAGTCGCCATATTCGCCAACGGCCAGCGAGATGGCCGCGGCGACCAGGATTATGTAAACCAGCGGGTTTTTGAATTGATTAAAGAAAATCTGCAGGGCCGAAGTTTTCTTGCCCTGGGGGAGAGCATTCGGGCCATACTGGCGGCGCCGCTCTTCGACTTCTGCAGTCGTCAGGCCCTTGAATACAGGTGTTGTTGGCATGGCTATTTCCTATATAGAGGGGCAGCTTTTGAGCTTCCAGGCTTTGTTTTTTATCCAGTCTACCTGGGGGATCCTTTGGATGTCCCTACCCCAACTGTGTTTTCCACAACCATGTTCACTTTATCAAGTTCTGAACATTCTGTCAATACTGAACGTTAATTATGTTAGTAAAAATTAAAAAGCAGGCTCTTTATATTTGATAAGCAAATTGTCAGAGAAGCCTATTTATCCATGTTTTTCTGGAAGCACGATTCAGAGCAGTATCTCGAGTCTGGCCAGACGGATCTCTCGGGGCTTTATCTTAGGCCTGCCTATACCCGGCAGAGGGGGCGGGTCAGGCAGGTGGGACCACCTGAGCCCTTGAAGGCAATTTCCTGTCCGGAAAGCTCATAAACAAAGCAGCCAGCCTGGCGCAGGCGATCGGCGGTGACAGGATTGCCTTTAAGCAGGACGACCCGCCGTGGCGCGATGGCCAGGACGTTACAGCCCTGCGTGGCAAATTCTTCTTCAGGAATATCAATGAGCTCGAAGCCTTTGACCAGAAGCAGTTCATAAAAGGCCACCGGTAAAAGCCGCCTATAAACAACAGCCAGGTTCGTATCCAGCAGGCTGATAAAACTCATCAGATGAAGGACTTCGCCCGGCCCTTGCCAGTAGGGAAGATCATAGGCAATGACCTCAACTCCGAGCGCCCGCAAAATTTCTCGAAGCTGCGAGATTCCTTCCTGGTTGGTTCTGAAACTGCGGCCGGCAATTAGTGTTTTTTCATCCAGCCAGAGAAGGTCGCCACCTTCAGCCGTAGCGGTGCCGGTCAGCCGTCCAAGGATGGGCAGGCCCCAGCTGCGAAGCGCCTCTTCCAGGGCTTCCGGCTCGCCAGCCCTTTCTT
>ENA-UOYA01001264-UOYA01001264.1-activated-sludge-metagenome-genome-assembly--contig:-NODE-1264-length-27924-cov-4.911515_pt1 | contig 27924 bp, 23 predicted proteins | sample MGYA00238163_ERZ764804 | MGnify/ENA primary metagenome ERZ764804 (study PRJEB28919, sample SAMN05720223) | activated sludge metagenome | isolation source: Anaerobic digester | place: Hong Kong... | reverse complement strand
CCTTGGAATGGGTCTTTTTTTTATTTTTTTGGGCAATTCATTTTACAACTTACTTCTAACCTTGCCTTCTAACCTTGCCGATTACGTCATAAATCACTTCGGTATGATACCCGAGCGCATGGAGTCTTCTGCCAATCTTTGCAAGTGTTTTATCGTCGGGCCGTTCGCCCTGTTTAATCAGCTTTCCCGCCTCCCTCATGGCTGCTTCCTGCTCCGTTTGGCGATCAAAACCGTCTTCCAGAGCTTGCCGGATCAATCCGGCGTCGATTCCCTTTTCCGCGAGCTCGCGGCGCAGACGGACCGGTCCTCTTCCCTTGCCGGCTCCGTAGCGGATGTACTCTCTGCAGTACTCCGCGTCGCTCACATAACCCAACTCCTTCAAGTCCCGCAGCTCTGCTTCGATTTCTTCCTCTCCAAAGCCCTTGGCAGCGAGATGGGACCTGATTTCAAAGACGCTGCGCGCTCTGTGCTCCAAATAACGCAATGCCGTGTCATGACAATCCTTTGCCATATGCAACACCATACCTTCCATCGTATCGGCCGGAATGCCCCATGGATATTCCGGAACCGGTCAAAAAACTAATTCGTCTCCCGTTCCCGCCAGGATGCAGCGCTCTCCCAACAGCTGCCTTAGCTCACAGATCGCATGGATCCCCGTACAATGCACCGGCAGGACGTAATCCAGTTCCTCCGAAGCGATCTGATCCAGGATCGTCTTTCTCGTTTTGGCGCTTGCGTGATACAGATGCATTCCGGCAAGGCAGCCCCACAGTCTCTCCTGGGGGAAAAGCGATTTCGCATACCGGAGGCATGACAGCACCCCGGTGTGGCTGCATCCGGAAAATACGAACACCCCCTTGCTTCTGCCACTCTGATCATATTCCCTGATTGCCAGAAACTGTTCGTGATCCATGGGATCGGGCGACAAGCTTCCATCCCGGTTCTTGATGTAAAACACTTCCGTCGGAACAAACTCTTCCGTTCGGGGGATCGTGCCGGAAACAACGATATCCTCCGTCAGCCAGACCGTGCCACCTGTCGGGACAAGGCGTCCGGCAACCTGTCTGTGCTGAGCCTCCGTCCATTGGATGCCGCAGGGTTCTTTATCCAGCTTTCCGTTCTCCATGCCGTACATCTCGGCGAACGCTTTTTCATGGACATAGATTTCGGCCGTCTGATTGATCTCACAGAAAGCCGGAACTCCTCCCGTATGATCGTAATGCCCGTGACTGATTACCACCGTGTCGACCTTCTCAAGGCCGACCTTCATCTTTTTTGCATTTTGAATGCAGATATCGGACGCGCCCAGATCGAAGAGAATTCTTCTGCCGGCCGTTTCTATGTAGACGGACAGGCCGTGTTCCGCCAGACATTCCGACCGATTCGTCCTGTTTTCGCATAATATCTTAACAAACATACCGCGAACCTTCTTTCTATCTCTTCACTCAAGAGATTGCTTTTTTACGGCCATGGACGGAAGGCTCAGTCCGATGACCGCGGCGACGATCAGCATCGTGCACACGATGTGATAGAACTGGAGAGGTTCTCTTAAAACGAGAACTCCCGCTACGATGGATATGGCGGTGGAAAGATTTCCGAAGATCGTAGCCTTTACCGCCTCCATATGAGCCAGCATGTAGGCCATGAGCAGAGCCGAAATCAGGGTCGACGGGATGCCGAGATATGCGGTAACTGCAATGAAGCCGGCATGCGACAACGGTTCGAAATATCCAGCCAGGGTACCGCTGCCCAGCCCGTGTGCGATGGCGGCCAGATTGAAGATCAGGCAGCCGCCGCCGGTAATAAAGAGGGATATTTCAAAGGGTTTGTATACGCCCCTGACATAGCGCATCATGACATTGCTGAGAGCCATGCTCAGGCTTGACAGCAGGAGTATCACGAGTCCGGCAACGTTGACTGTGATATCCGAAGCGCCCAACACGAACATGGTGATCACAGCTGCGACAGACATGCACACGAAGACGTTCTGCTTCCAGTTCGTTCTTTCTCCCAGGAAGATACTTGCGATTATTTTTGCCAGAATCGGAATGATCGCAAAGATGATCCCGCTTTCGATGGAAGTCGAGAAAACCAGCCCGATCGCTTGGAGCGCCATGAATCCGAGATACAGTCCGGCCGTCAGAGCCAGCTTGATTTTCTGCCTGCCCCTCAGATCTATTTTTACCTTGCCGGTCGCCACGACCGCCAGTGCGGCTAAAAATGCGAAATTGAAACGGAATACGAGCGTTTCAAGGGGAGTCGCAACGGAAACGCTGGTTTTTACACCGATGAAGGAGAATCCCACAATCAGGGAGAACAGGACGGCGCTTCCGTAAACCTTGAGGATGTCTGCTTTATTTCTGTTCATGCGAACTGCCTTTCTCCAAAAAGATCATTTCTCTTGCTTTGTTTCTGCTGCCGCAGCAATATGCGGCCTTAATACCCTTGCCGATCCGGCACGGTGTGATATAACATGGCAGCGGCTCCCGGACACCTCTTTCGGCTGATAAAACCTGCTGAGCCGGTACTCCTTCCGCGATCACGGTAAAGCGGTCAAGCCCTTCTGCCAGTCCGGTTCCGCGATATTTCACATAGGCCTCCTTCCGGACCCACACATCGAAAAAGGCTTCCGGTCCCGCTGAGAGGATCCACTGGTATTCTTCTTCCGTAAAATATCGGCGGGCTATCTTCTCATAATTTACGTTATCGCGGAGAATCTCCAGATCAAAGCCGACGGATTCCCCTGCTATCAGGCAGCCCCACCAGTTCCCGGAATGGCTCACCGAATAATGGATCGCCGGTATCCCGCAGGCTTCAGGCAGGCCGTTGATATAGGGCTTTCCTTTCTCACCTTTTATAATTGGCATGCTTTGAATCGTTTCATCAGAGATTTCTAACCGATTCCTGTCGCAGTAATCCCGCAGCGCTTTTCTGACGAGACGTTCGCTGAATTCAGACCGGTTCCGCCCCGGACCGCCGCGGTTCTGCCCTTCTTTATTTTCACTGCAATAGAGATAAAGATACATCCATCCGCTTTCCTAACATAAATTCCGTAATATCGCTTACGCTTACAGCGATATTTCCCTCAATAAAAAACAACTGAAATACCATAATTATACACGCATTTCAGTTATTTTTACATCTTTATTTAGAAATTCTTTTTTTCAGTCGATCCGCCCGGCTCTTACCGAGTTGATCACCGCTAGGATCGCGACGCCCACATCTGCAAACACGGCTTCCCACATGGTAGCAAAGCCCAATGCGCCCACTAGCAGCACAACTCCTTTTACGCCCAATGCGCCTATGATATTCTGCCACACGATGACTCTTGTCTTTTTCGCGACCTTGATGGCCGTGATCAATTTCGACGGCTCATCATTCATGATGACGATATCCGCCGCTTCTATGGCGGCATCGGAACCAACGCCGCCCATTGCGATCCCGATATCCGCCCTTGCCAGTACCGGAGCGTCATTGATGCCGTCGCCGACAAAGATGATCTTCCCGCGTTTTTTCGATGCATCCTGCTTTTGTCCCATAATCGTTTCCAGCACCTCAACCTTCTGATGCGGCAGAAGTTCCGCATAGACCTCGTCGACCGACAGCTCCCGGCCGACCTTTTCTCCGATTTCTCTGCTGTCTCCGGTGAGCATCGCGATTCTTTTCATGCCGATTTGACGCAGTCCCTCGACTGCTTCCTTACTGTCGGCCTTTGCTTCGTCGGATATCACGATAGCGCCCGCATGCTTTCCGTTTACAGCGATATACACGACGGTACCTGCCGTTTTCAGCGGTTCGACCACAACGCCCTCCTCCTCCATGAGCCTGATGCTGCCGGCCAGGACGCTTTCGCCTCCGATCACCGCTTTGACGCCATATCCGGCCCGTTCGGCCAGACCGGAGATCTGCGTATCGTCGATCCCGTCGGCGTTGAGTTCACAGTACCTGGTTTTGACGGATGCAGCGATGGGGTGGGTGGAATGATATTCCGCATAGGCTCCGTATTTCAGCACCTCCTCCCTGGTAAAGCCGTTCCGGTTTATGACGTCCGTCACCTTGAAGACGCCGCTGGTCAGCGTGCCCGTTTTATCAAAGATCACCGTATCCACCGCATTCAAGGCTTCCAGATAATTGCCGCCCTTCACCAGAATTCCTTTTGAAGATGCTGCCCCTATTCCGCCAAAAAATCCCAGCGGAATGGAAATCACCAGTGCACACGGACACGAAATGACTAGAAAGACAAGGGCCCTGTAGAGCCATTGGGAAAAGCTCCCAAGATTAAGAAGGAAGGGCGGGATGACCGCCAAAGCGGCTGCAACACCCACCACGGCCGGCGTATAATATCCGGCGAATTTTGTAATGAAGCTTTCCGTTTTCGCCTTTTTGCCGCTTGCATTCTGAACCAGATCAATGATCTTCGACGCCGTCGATTCCGCAAAGACCTTTGTGACCCTCACCTCCAGCAGACCTTGGCCGTTGATGGAGCCCGAGAGAACCGTGGACCCCTCAATGACGTCCAGTGGAATCGATTCGCCAGTCAGCGCTTTCATATCCATCGTCGAGCTTCCTTCTGTGACGATCCCGTCAAGCGGCACTCGTTCACCCGCTTTGACGATAATGGTATCGCCTGCTTTGACCTCCTCTGCTGCGACCGTATGAATGCCGTCTTTCGTTTTCCTGTTCGCCGTATCCGGTCTGATATCCAGGAGTGCTGCAATGGATTTCCGCGAACTGGAGACCGCCCTGTCCTGCAGGTATTCTCCTGCCCGATAGAACAGCATGACCGCCACCGCTTCCGGGTATTCCCCGATGGCAAAGGCGCCAAGGCTGGCAACCGTCATCAAAAAATTCTCGTCAAAGACTTTGCCCCTTCGGACATTCCCGGCCGCCGTCAGCAGAATTTCCTTACCGACAAGCAGATATGCCGTTAAAAAGATCCCGGCTGCTGCCATGGCCGGAAGTTCTTTTATCAGAATGCTGAGAGCAGAGCCAAGTGCAAAAAGAATCACGCCGGCCAGAAAGCCTCCCGATTTCAGTTTTATTTCCTCATGACCGCAGCTTCCGCCGCAGGTGCAGCCGCTCCCGATTTCACAGGAATCATGATTGTCCGCATGTTGTATCATATTCTTTTTTCTGATTAAGCTTGTCATAGTACCCTCTTCTTTCTTTGATCGCCCTGCAAAACCGGAGCAGTACGAATCTGCTGCCATTCATGGATCAGTTGTGGCTGACGTGATCCATTCCTTGTTTGAAGATCTCGTTCACATGATTGTCGTCAAGAGCATAGTAGACAACTTTCCCGACCTTGTGATATCTCACCAGCCTTACATTCCTGAGAACCCTGAGCTGATGGGAAATCGCCGACTGCGTCATCTCAAGCAGGGCTGCGATATCACAGACGCACATTTCGTTCCGGGACAGCGCAAACAATATTTTCACCCTCGTCTGATCGCCCAGGCTCTTGAATAATTCTGAAAGCTCGTAAAGCTGTTCTGCCGCAGGCATCTCCTTTCTGACTCTTTCAATCACGTCGTTGTGTATGACGCTGCATTCGCATAGCGTCATATCGGCTTGTTTTTTCAAGGTATGATCCCTTCTTTCCAATGGATCATCATGTGATCCTATCATATGAATAATTGTTCATATGTTTATATTAATCGAAAATGGATGCATTGTCAACCGGATTGCAAAAAAAAACCGGATCCGACGTGACCAGATCCGGCTCTGAATAGTTTTTAAGCCAGGTCAGCAAACACCTTGCGGTTGTGCTCTTCGCTGTACTTCTTTGTGAAGGCGCTCACCAAAGGCGTGACGACGACCGAGACCGCCATCGCGGATACGCCGAAGATAGGCGCCATGGACTTGGCGGTATCAAAGCCCGCAGTGAAAGTGAAATACACGATGCATCCTCCCACCACCAGGACTCCGGACAGCATCCCCGCCCAGGCTCCCGCCTTTGTGATATTTTTCGAATACAATCCCCATAGGAAGGGGCCGATAAAGGATCCCGCCACAACGCCCCATGAGAAGGACATCAGGTTTACGATAAAGGAGATATTCGCCGTCGCAAAGATAAAAGATAATGCGATGAAAATCAGGCACAGGAACCTCATGAGCAGCACCTGGCTCTTGGGTTTGATTTCGGGATGGACCTCCTTGACCAGGTCGATGGATACCGCGGAGCTGGAAGTCAGCACGATGGATGACAAGGTCGACATGGATGCGGATAAAAGCAGAAGGAGGATGATGCTTAAAATAATCATGGAAAAGACGCTCTCCGTCATCGCTTTCATCAATAAGCTCGGAACCACGCCGTCAAAGCCGCCGGGCACATTGGGCAGCCCATTGGCGTCCGCTTCAATGAACAGCCTTGACAGGGAGCCCGTAAAATAGGCGCCGCAACCGATCATCGTTGCGAACAGAGTGGAAACGATGGTGGCAATTCTGATGGAGCTCTCGTCCTTGATCGCATAATACTTATGTACCATCTGAGGAAGTCCCCAGACGCCGAAGCTGGTGAGGCAGATGTTCGTGATCAGAAAGCTCGCGCTGCTTCCTCCCGTAAAGTCTACCAGCTGAGGACTGATTTCCGATAATTTTTCGTATGCCGCGGCTAAGCCGCCGACTTCCGGTCTGCTCAAAAGGATGACGATCATGGAGACAAGCCCGAAAACCATGATGATTCCCTGGATGAAATCGTTTGTCGCAGTTGCGACATATCCGCCCAACACCAGATAGATCCCAGTCAGCGCCGCTACAATGAACATGCAGGTTACGGGATCAGCTCCTACAAATATTGCGCTAAACATGGTTCCCAGCCCCTTATATACGCCTGCGGCATACGGTACCAAAAACAGAAAGATAATGGCGGCCGCATACAGCTTCATCTTCCTGCAGTCATATCGTGCGGCAAAAAATTCCGGCATTGTTCGCGCATTCAGGGTCCATGTCATGCTTCTCGTCCTCCTGGCAAGAAAAATCCAGGCGAGCAGGCAGCCGATGAGGGCGTTGCCGATTCCGATCCATATGCTTCCGAAACCGATGTTCCATCCGAACATGCCGGCATAACCAATAAAAATAACGGCTGAAAAATAGGTGGTTCCGTAGGCAAACGCCGAAATCCACGGTCCTATATTCCTGCCGCCAAGAAAAAATCCCTCCAAAGTACCTGCTTTTTTTGTGCTGTAAATGCCAACCAAAAGCATGACAACCACAAAAACTACCAATGAGATCGTTGCAACTAACTGAGTCATAATATATATACCTTCCTTCAAAACTACTTTGTGTGCCGCCGCGGCACACCCTACGCCTTTATTTTAAAAGAAAATCGGGATTTTGTAAAGACTCTTTCTTATCCGGCAAAAAGAGCCCGCAGGCGGAGACTGCAGACTCTTTTTATAAGGTTATGTTGTATGAATTTGATCATATAAATTTGCAAATTCCGGGCCAATTTTCGCAAAACCATACAAATTTATTCATTAACTTTCGAATATGGCCAAAAGGAGCGATTCCGCAGAACGTCAAAGGCTCCGTCCGCATTAAAAAAAAGGATTCTGCGTTGCAAGCAGAATCATGAACGGGAAATAAATTACAATTTTTGCGCAAAATAATTCAATCTCTGACGACGGTTTCTCTGGCATATTCTTCGCCGAACACCAGAAGCTCCCTTTCCGCTTCGGTTACCTTCTGCTTCCGGTCCGCAATTTTAGATGAAATCAGCAGGATAATGCCGATCACAATCCATGCCAGAATGATAGCCCATTCCTGAGGCCAGCGAAGCGCGCTGGGACTGAAGGGAGTATACCAGAAGATGAAGAAAACCGCGATGATCATCGCCAGCGTACCGACCGTTCTTCCTCTTTTGATCTTATAGCGCCTCACCAAATCGGGCTCCTTCTTCCTGATCCGCAAAAAGGTAATGGAAATCAGCAAATAGGCAAGAACCGCACCGAGAGACGCGGTATCAACCAGCCAGTACAGCGCATACCGTCCCAGCAGCGGAAAGAAGCAGCAAATACCGCCGACAAATATAATAGAGAAAACCGGCGTTTGGTATTTCGGATGGACCCATCCGAAGAAGGACGGCAGCATCTTGGCTCTTCCCATGGCAAAGATAATTCTGGATGCACCGACGATAAACCCGTTCCAGCTCGTGACGAGTCCGCAAATGCCTCCAACGATCATTACTTTCGCAATGATTGACGATTGATAAGCAAATCCCGCGGCATCGGCCGTCGGCACAAGGGACTGCTGCCGGAAGAAAGAAGGGGATGACAGGCCGGATCCCAGGATCATGAGGATATACCAGGCACAGGCTGCTATGATGGACCCGATCAGTACCTTCCCGATATCCCGAAGCGGCATATTCATTTCCTCGGCAGACTTGGATACCATGTCAAACCCGACATACATGGACGGCGCCATCAAAAGAACCATCCCGATCCCTTTCGTATCCGTAATAACAGGGGTCATGTTCTTGAGATCGCCGAAGGCAAAACCACCCAGGATAAAAATAATTCCGGTGATGATCATGATCATGACCAGCAAAAATTGAACGACCGCAACTGGCTTCACGCCGATGATATTCAGCGTGGTCAATATCACAGAGCCTATGATCCCCACAAGGGACCAGGAGAAATAAACGTCAAATCCGGCGACGGTCCAAAGATATCCGACGTCGCGCAGCGGAAGCATGTAGTGCAGCGCGCTGGATAAAGCGATCCCCTCCCAGGCTGCGACGCCGATATATGCAAAGGAAATGGTCCACCCTGTGATCCAGGAACCCAGATAGCCCATTCCCCGGTAAGAAAATGCCAGCTCGCCTCCCGCCAGGGGGAATGCCGACGTCAGTTCCGCATAGGTCAGACCGACAAAAATGCACATCAGACCGCCGATCAAAAAAGCAACGATGGCGCCCAATACGCCGGCGTACCCGATCCAATGCGCAGGCAGTACGATCCATCCCCAGCCTACCATGGTTCCGAACGCCAAAGCAAAGACCTCAACCCTGCCAAGCGCTCGTTTTAACTGATGTGTCTCATTGCTCATCCTTGGGCGCCCCTTTTTCCATATGATCCTTGATTCCGTATTCCAATATTTTGTTAAAAAGATGCCTCGTGCTGATGTCCAGATCTTTTGCGGACTTTGCGATATTGAACATGTTTTTCTTTAATACGCTCTCGATATATTTTGATTCGACTTCCCTCCTGATGTCTTTCAATGAATAGTTCGATTCAAAAATATCTTCCAGATTATCGGAGTCATTCAAGCTGACCAGATTGGAAATGCTGTCCGCTCTGATATGCCCGTTGTCGGACAGGACTACCATCCGGTCGATGATATTTTTCAGTTCCCGGACATTTCCGGGGTAACGGTATTGAAGCAGAAAATCCATTACATTCTTGTCAATTTCCACTTCCTCCAATCCAAGAGAATTTTGCGCTCTTCTTACAAAATGCTGGATCAGCTCCGGCAAATCTTCCTTTCTCTGGCGCAGAGGCGGTACCTGAATGATGATGGTGCTGATGCGGTAGAAAAGATCCTCGCGGAAATTCCCTTCTTTGATTTCTTTCGCAAGATCCTTGTTTGTCGCTGAGATGAGCCTGAAATCGACTTTGATTTCCTCATTGCTTCCGATCCTGTTGATTTTCTTTGTCTCGATCGCTCTCAGAAGTTTTGCCTGGGTGGATAGCGGAACATCTCCGATTTCATCCAAAAACAGCGTGCCCGAATGAGCCGCTTCAAAGCGTCCGATCCTCGTATTCAATGCGCCTGTAAAGGATCCCTTTTCATGTCCGAACAGTTCCGATTCGAGAAGACTGTCTGAAAAGGTATGGCAGTTGGTGGCATAGAAGCTGTTTTTACTGCGATTGCTCTGATTATGGATGTATTGTGCGACGACTTCCTTTCCAACGCCCGATTCTCCCAGGATCAGGATATTGACGTCGCTCTTGGCCGCTTTGGAAGCCATATTCAGGGCATCCCGGAACAGGCTGCTTTTCGTATGATAGAGGTAATCCCCGAAATCGGATTGGTTTGTGAACTCCGCATTCTGCGATGGTCTCAGCTTTCTGATGTTTCGTATTTCCTTGATCAGCTCTTCAGGATCAGTGCCTTTGATCACGTAGGTAAACGCACCCTGTCGCATTGCTTCCACAGCGTTTTCAATGGTTCCGTATGCCGTCAGCATAATGAAGCAAATATTGGGACGGATCTTTTTCACCGTTTTGAGGAGCGCAACACCGTCCATTTCCGGCATGATCAGATCCGATATGATCAGATCGAAATCCTCCGCTTTCAGGATATTGACCACCTCTTTCGATTTGTTGCATTGCTTGACCTGATAGCCTTCCTTTTGCAGAATCATTCCAAGGACGTCGCAGTATGCTTCTTCATCGTCAACAATAAGAATCTTGAAATCCTTATTCATGAGATTCTTCTCCTCTCTTAACCGGCAATAGAATTGTAAAGGTTGTCCCTATTCCAAGCTCACTTTCCACCGTGATTTTCCCATTCAGCTTGCTGATTTCATTATACACGATATATAGGCCCAGTCCGCCGCCGTTGCGGTTTTCCTTGGTCGTAAAAAACGGATTGAAAATGCTCGCCCTGATTTCCTCCGGGATTCCCGTTCCCGTATCGGAAACGGCAATCTTGACCGTATCCTCTTCCAGCGTACAGTCTATCGTGATTTCACCGCCTCCTTCCATCGCGTCCACCGCATTGATGATCAAATTGATCATAATGAGCTCAAGGGATCCCTGAATCAGGCAAATGTTGATATCATCATCACAATTCAATGTGACAAGGATATTATTCTTGATCAGAGTATGCTCCTCGAAAGACAGGATGGATAGAATGGCCTGCTTTAAATTGACGTCCTTCCAGTTTTCATTGGACATTCTGGAAAAGCGCAGGAGATTATCGATAATTTCGTTGGAACGATCCACTGCTGTTTCCATCATATTGATGGCTTTTTCTTTTATCGCCGTGTCGTCGGGGGAACTGTTTTTCAGCAAGTGACAATAGTTCCGGATCAGGCCTAAAGGATTCCTGATCTCGTGGGCGACGCCGGCGGCCAACTGACCGATTGCAGTCATCTTGTTATCCTGAAGCATCTGCCTGTACATGGCTCTTACCTGAGTCACGTCGTTCAGCATGAGAAGCGCTCTCTGCAATTTATCGGAAGTTTTCTGCAGCGGAAAGGTAAATACTTCAAAGATCCTTCCTTCTTCCGTCACCTCGTTTTTCTCATTTGTATTATTAACGAGAGTCTCCGTAACGGATTTCTTAAGGCGTTCCGTCATTTCAGCGCTGAATCCGAGCACATCAAGGCTTTTTCCGATGATATAGTACCTCTTCCTGTTCAGAAACCGGCATACCGCATCGTTGACATTGATGATCGCAAAATCAGATCCCGTCTCGATCATGAACATGGATAAGCTGTTGTAAGTGGTCTGCAGGTCGTTCTTGCTTTCCGTGATCATGTTCATTCTTTCTTTCATTTCGGAATACATGATCCGGTAGGATTCATAGACGATATAGGATACGCAAATGAATGTAACAACAAATATAAATATTACAATTCGAAGCTTTCTCGTGTAGTCGTTTTCGGGTCCGGCCAGAGAGTAATTGTAATACAGTAAAACAGAAACTGAAAGAATAAAAAATAAAATAAATGCAATTCTTACTTTCGTTTTCATTTCGGATAAATTCGCTCCAAAATCCTCTTATAGCCGTCGGCACCGTAAACCAGGCATTTGTTGATGCGACTGATCGTGGCCGTGCTGGCCTTAGTGAGTTCTTCGATTTCGCTGTATGTCTTGTGTTCATAAAGCAGCTTGGCGACATGCAGCCTCTGTGAGATTGCGTGTATTTCATTGATCGTGCAGATGTCTTCAAAAAAACGGTAACAGTCCTCTTCGGTCTCAAGAGCCAATATCGCCCTGAAAAGCTCGTCTGTTTCCGGAGTTTTGAATCTTGACTCATAACTCATTCCATATCCCCCTATCTTAAAATATCATAATTAAAATTGAGAAAATCCGATACTTTAATACTTTAACACTTTACAGTAGATTATATCATCATCACTTTTAGTTGACAACAGATAAATTATCCAGTATATTATGTTGTATGCAAAGGGAGTAGTTTTAAGTTTATGAACCAACATCCGGCACATGTGTGTCTGGTCATAGACCCGCAAGGTAACAAGACTTTGACATAATTCTCCGCACAATGCGAATGTTATGTTTAAGGTCTTTTTTTGTGGAATACAGATATCATAACATATTGCATAGGCCCTCACAATGCATTTTATTCATGGAGGTAAACAATGTTTGAGCAACAAAAAATAGAAACCGTACTGGAGCAGTTGGGCGTAGACTGCAAGGCCGGACTGAGCTCGGAAGAAGCCGGGAAAAGGCTTTCACGATACGGCCCCAACGCGTTCGAGGAAAAGAAACCGAAGACGAAACTCCAGATGTTTCTGTCACAGCTGCGTGATCCTATGATTTATATCCTGTTCGGCGCAGTCATCATCTCGGTCTTTTTAAAGGAAATCAGCGACGCTGCAATTATCCTTGCGGTAATTCTGTTGAATGCAGTGATCGGGATGGTACAGGAGTCCAAGGCGGAAAAATCTCTTGAGGCTTTAAAAAAGCTTTCGAGTCCCACCGCTATGGTCCGAAGAGACGGCTGCCCCATGGAAATCCCCGCTTCTGAACTGGTCGTCGGCGATATCGTATTGCTGGAAGCCGGCAGGATCATTCCCGCCGATTTAAGACTGATCAGTACGATCAATATGAAGGTGGAGGAATCCGCTTTAACCGGCGAATCGGTGCCGGTTCAGAAGGACGCCGCTTTCCTTGCCGAAGGCGAGATCACGCTGGGGGATCGCCTCAATATGGCTTATTTATCAACCAGCGTCGCTTACGGACGAGGCGAAGGCGTCGTCGTGAAAACCGGCATGGAAACCGAAATCGGAAAGATTGCCAAAATGATCAGCGAGAGCGTCGAAGAAATGACGCCTCTTCAGAAGCGTCTGGGCGATCTTGGTAAAATGCTTGGAATCATTGCTGTCGTACTGTGTGTCGCGCTCTTCGGAGTCGCCCTTCTTCAGGGAAGGGATATCATAGAAATGCTTCTCACTGCAATTTCACTGGCGGTCGCTGCGATTCCCGAAGGCTTGCCTGCCGTCGTTACCATTGTTCTTGCATTGGGCGTACAGCGAATGGTCAAAGTGAATACCATCGTGAGAAAACTGCCGGCTGTTGAGACCCTCGGTTCTGTAAGCGTCGTCTGCTCCGACAAGACAGGAACGCTGACCCAGAACAAGATGACCGTCACGAAAGTCTATGTGGATGAAGCGCTGCGCGACGTTTCGAAGCTGCGGTATGATACTGACAAACTGTTCATCGACGGATTTGTGCTCTGCACCGATGCGACCATCGATGATAATTCCCGTCTTGGAGATCCCACGGAGCTGGCTCTGCTTGATATGGGTCTTTCCAACGACATCGTAAAAAAGGAATTGGAGATGTCAGAGCCGAGAATCAATGAGCTCGCTTTTGACTCCGACAGAAAAATGATGACCACGGTCCACAGAAATTCAGAGGGCAGAGTGATCGCGTATACCAAGGGCGCAATGGACCGAATCATTGACAACTGCTGCGGGATCATCATCAACGGACAGATCAGGCCGATCACTGAGAAAGACAAAGCGAACATTCAAGCGGCCGCAAAAGAAATGGCGTCGCTCGCACTTCGCGTACTCGCACTTGCCGTCAAATTCGATGATTCCTCCGCAACGGAGAAGGATCTTATATTTGCAGGGCTGGTAGGTATGATCGATCCGCCGCGTCCGGAAGCAAAGGACGCCGTAAAAATATTCAGGGAAGCGTCGGTGACTACGGTCATGATCACCGGAGACCATAAGGACACGGCTTTTGCCATCGCGAAAGAACTCGGGATCGCAGAAAGAGAAGATCAGTGCATAACGGGCGACGATCTCAATCGTATGAGCCAGGAAGAGCTCAACGCAGCGGTGCCGAGCCTCCGCGTCTTCGCGAGAGTATCCCCTGAAAATAAAGTCATGATCGTCAACGCTTTCCGTTCCCACGGACATATCGTATCCATGACGGGCGACGGCGTCAACGACGCCCCGTCTTTAAAAACCGCGGATATCGGTGTGGCAATGGGGATCACGGGCACCGACGTGGCAAAGGGCGCGGCTGATATGGTATTGACCGACGACAACTTTGCCACGATCCAGAAGGCCATTGAAGAAGGCAGAAATATCTATAATAATATCAAGAAGTCGGTGCTTTTCCTGCTTTCGTCGAACCTGGGAGAAATCATTACCATGTTCGTGGCCATCGTATCGGGCTTCGCTTCACCGCTGAAGGCGATCCATATTTTATGGGTCAACCTGATCACCGACTCGCTGCCGGGGCTGTCCCTGGGAGTGGATTCAGGAGATCCTGACATTATGAAAACTGCCCCGCGGGATCCCAAGGAAAGCCTGTTCGCAAAAGGAGGCTTCGCCATAACCATATTCTTCGGCGTCGTCATCGGAGCGATTACTCTAACCGCATTCCTTGCAACGCCGGTTTACGTTCTGTCGGAAACGGGGCAGGCGCTCACGCTTACAAACCTGAAGCTTGCACTTCTGGATGAAACCGTATATACCCGGTCCCAGACCTATGCGTTTACCACGCTTGCGGTATCCCAGCTGTTCAATGCGATCGGGATGAGGAATTTGAACCGGTCCATATTCAAATTCAACCATCTGGAAAACAGAATGATGGTGGTGGCATTTTGGGTAGGAATCATGCTCCAGGTCAGCGTAACGGAAATCCCGTGGCTCATCTCCATATTCGAAACGATGGAACTGAGCTTCAAGGAGTGGGCCTCCCTCGTCGCATTGTCCACGGCGCCGCTCTGGTTCCATGAGCTGTTTGTATTTGTCAAATATATAAAAAATAAGACTGCTTAAAGAATAAGGAGCTATAAAATCAAGATGCTCAACATGCTTGCTATAAAAGCAATGAGTTGAGCATTTTTATTGTTGCGACGAATCGAATAAATTGATTTCAGGATTTACAGATCTCGCAGCGCGTCCACCAGTGCGGTTTTCTGCTTCGCTTTTTCATCCTTCATTTTTATGATTCTTGCAGGGATTCCGGCTACGACCGCATTTTCCGGCACGTCTTCGATGACAATGGCGCCGGCAGCGACCACGGCGCCTTTTTTCACTCTTACGCCTTCCAGCACCACCGCATTGGCCCCGATCAGCACATCGTCCTCAATGACCACCGGATTAGCGCAGGGGGGCTCCACGACGCCGGCAAGCACGCTGCCGGCTCCGATATGACAGTTTTTGCCCACCGTTGCGCGTCCCCCGAGGACTGCATTCATATCGATCATGGTTCCTTCTCCGATGACCGCCCCGATATTGATCACGGCGCCCATCATGACGACGGCCCTTTCTCCTATGGTGACATGCTCCCGAATGACGGCTCCCGGTTCGATGCGGGCGTTGATATTTTTGATATCCAGCATGGGGATCGCCGAATTCCTGCGGTCGCATTCCACGATAATATCTTCGATGTCTTCGGCGAATCGTTCAATTATAGGCTTGATTTCCGACCATTCGCCGAATACGATCCTGTCCGTGCAGCCGAAGATCCTGCAATTTTCAAAGGGAAGCGGCCGTTTTTCCTTGATATATACCCTAACCGGCGTCCTTTTCTCCGACTTGCTGATATATTGTATGATTTCTGTTGCATTCATTGTTCCACCTCTTATTTCATCTGACGTCCCTGTTACCCGTGATGAAACAGTACGTCGTTCATGTCATATAAACCGGGCTCCCGGCCTGCGGCGTACCGCGCCGCAAGGATCGCTCCGCCGGCAAAGATCCGGTTGGAGCCGGCCCTGTGTGTGATCTCAAGGATTTCATCCTCTCCGGCAAAGATCACCGTATGCTCGCCTGCGATTCCGCCTCCCCTGACGGAATGAACGCCGATCTCCTCACCGCGCCTTCCCGGTCCTTCCCGTCCGCATACGATTTGATATCCTTCCCCGGCTCCTATGGCTTCGAGCAGCATTTTAGCAGTACCGCTGGGGGAATCCAGCTTCCTCCTGTGATGCTTTTCGATCAGCTCGATATCGAAGGATTCTCTTAATGCGGGCGCGAACTGTTTCAGGATCTGCAGAAGGATCGAAATGCCCAGGGAGAAGTTTGCCGTATAAACGACGGGAACCTTTTTCGCCAGTTCTCTGATCACACCGACCTCGTCCGGACCGTAACCGGTGGTGCCTATGACAAGCGCAGTCCGGTTTGCTTTGGCATACGCTCTGATCATTTCTAGCTTGGAGGGATGGCTGAAGTCGATGATCACATCCGGTTTTCCGCTCATATCCGTGAGATCCTTAAAATATCCTAATCCGACGATCCCGACGCACTCCATATCTTCCGCTTCGTCGATGGCACGCTTCACCGTCTGTCCCGTTTTCCCGTATCCAACCAGAGCGATCTTCATACCGCCTCACGCATCCCTTCCTTTTCAAAGAGCACTTTCATGGCGTCGATGAGACATTCCCTGGTTCCGGCCTCCATTTCATACAGCGGCAGCCGGTATTTTCCGACATTCATACCCATGATGTTCATCGCCTCCTTGATCGGGATCGGATTCGTCTCGATAAACAAAGCGTTGATGAATTCAAGATACTTCAGCTGGATCTCCCTGGCAAGCTGTACGTTTCCGTTCAGATATTCCGTCGTCAGCCGGTGCATCTGCTTCGGGATGATATTGGCTGCCACCGATATCACTCCTGCGCCGCCCACCGCCATCAGGGGCACGATCATATCGTCATTTCCCGAGTAAAGCGCGAAGTTGTCACCTGCCAGTCTGGCGATCTTCGTAACGAATGAAATATCTCCGCTGGCTTCTTTTATCCCTGCAATATTCTTATGCCGGCTCAATTCCCTCAATGCCTCGCAGGTTAAACTGCAGCCGGTTCTGCCCGGCACATTGTAAAGGATGACGGGAATGGAAACCGCATCGGCGATTTCGATGAAGTGGCGGATCATTCCCTCTTTATTTGTTTTATTGTAGTACGGCGTAATCACCAGGAGGCCGTCCGCCCCCATATTCTGATATTTGATGCTTTGTTCCTTTGCGACGAGCGTATTGTTCGAGCCGCTTCCTACGATGATAGGAATCCTGTGATCCGCGGTCTTAACGGCCACCTCCACGATCCGGTCCCTTTCCGTGACGGTAAGGGCGGGCGTTTCCGCCGTCGTTCCCAAAATACAGATCCCGTCCGTTCCCTCTTCTATATGCCAAAGGATCAGTTCCCGGAGCTTATCATAATTTACGCTGCCGTCTTCATGAAACGGCGTAATCAGGGCTACTATCGATCCTGTAATCATAAGTACCTCTCCTCTCTGCTTTCCTCATAACATCCCTCCACCGTTCTGACGGCAGGGCCTGTCATCATGACTTCATCGTCTGCTTTCTGTTCGATGCGAAGCCGGCCGCAGGGCAGCAGGACCCAGACGTCCCTGTCGCATCTCCCTTCCAAAGCTCCGATCACCACGCTGGCGCATGCGCCTGTTCCGCAGGCAAGAGTCATTCCGACTCCTCTTTCATAAGTGATCAGCTCCAAGGTTTTCCGGTTTATAATCCGGACAAAATTCACATTGGTTTTTTCTGAAAAAATCGGATGATTGGAAATTTCCTCTCCCAGTTTCACAAGGTCGAAATCATTCAGATTATCAAGCCAGACGACGGTATGAACCGTTCCCATAAAACAGCTGCTGACCTCGACCTGACCGTTTTTCAGCTGCAGCTTCCGGTTCAGTGAACCGGCCTGACCGGTAATCCCGCACCGTTTCGGGTCAAAATCCGGTTTGCCCATGGCGACTTCAACCAGAAAGGGATCCCGCCCGATGATTTTGATCATCATGGTTCCCGCTAAGGTTTTGACCGGATATTCTTTCTCCGAACAGATGCCTTCATCGCTGCAATATTTTGCAAAACAGCGGATTCCGTTGCCGCACATGGGCGCTCTGCTTCCGTCGCTGTTATAGAAGATCATTTCAAGCGGATCCTTCCTGACAACAATCAGTCCGTCCGCTCCGACGCCGAGCTGCCTGTGGCATATCTGTTTCGCCAGTTCCGAATATTCTCTGCCGGCGGCGGCCTCCTCCGTCACGATGATAAAATCATTGCCGCAGCCGTGGTATTTGGAAAACGGAATCATTGTTATAACCCGAATGCCTCGCATAACGCGATGACAGCCTTGATTTTATCCTCTCTGTTCACCGTGACGGAGATGGAAATTTCAGAAGTCGTGATCTGATAATACATGATCCCTTCCTGTGCGAGGATCGAGAACACCTTGCTCGCAACGCCGGTTGCCGTGGCCATTCCGACTCCCACCAGGGACAGGATGGACAGATTTGGCTGCTTTTCCACTGCGATCTCGCTCAGAATCTCATGGTTTTCGATGGCTCTGTCGAGATCCTTTGCCTGCTCATCAGTGCAGCTGAAGGAAACGGTGCATTTATTGTCGCCGTAGGTCTGCTTCGAAATCATGTCCACATTGATATTCAGATCCGCCAGAAGCCGGAACAGATTTGCGACGGCCACCCCGTCGTTTTCCAACCCTCTGAGGGAATAGATCGAGCAATCGTCTGATATGCTGATACCCGTCACCGGCATATCTTCAATATAAATACTATCATTCATGACATACGTACCCTTTCTTTTATCACTTTCCAATGATTTTCCGATAAAAATCCTGACGTTATACTTCTTGGCCAGTTCCACGCTTCTCGTTTCCAGTATCGCGGCTCCCGTAGAAGCCAGTTCCATCAATTCGTCATAGGTGATCTTGTCGAGCTTCTTTGCATTGGGGTTGATTTTCGGATCCGTGGTAAAAATGGCGTCCACATCGGTGTAGATCTCACAATCCCAACCGAGCTGCGCCGCGATGGCCACCGCCGTGATATCCGATCCGCCTCTTCCGAGAGTCGTGATATCTCCTTCCTCGCTGATTCCCTGAAAACCTGCCAGCACGACCACTTTGCCTTCTTTCAGGTACTGCTCCACGCGCTCCGTATTGATTTCCTTGATGCGGGCTTTGGAGTGCTGATCCGTCGTGATAAACCCGGACTGGAAACCCGTCATGGATACCGCGGGCACCCCGAGGTTCTGAAGTGCGATGGCCAAAAGTGCAGCGGCTTTCTGCTCCCCAATGGAAAGGAGCGCATCCAACTCCCGCTTAGGCACCTTGTCGCCGAATGCTTTTGCAAGTGACATCAGTTCATCTGTGGTCCCGCCCATAGCGCTTGCCACGATGACGATCCCGTCCCCTTCCTTTCGAAAGGAAGCAATGTGCTGCGCCACCGCGCGAATTTTATCGATACTATCCAGACTCGTTCCTCCATATTTTTGCACAACGTTCATACGATAACCTCCTCATTCGTTTCCAAACGTATTTGATCACTGTCGTTCTCTCTTCTGATTATGACGCGGGCCTTCCCGTCTTTGGCAAAGACGACTGCCGGTTTATTAAGCCGGTTGTAATTGCTTGCCATGGAGTATCCATATGCGCCCGTGCCGTATACGACAAGCAGGTCGCCTGATTCCGCCTCCGGAAGCATTGCGTTCTCGATCAGAATGTCTCCCGACTCGCAGCACTTCCCGGCTACGGTGTACTTCCTCGCTTTCTCCCGATCCAGTTTATTTGCCAGATCGCATTCATACTTTGCACCGTATAATGCGACCCTGATGTTGTCCGTCATGCCGCCGTCGATAAAGAGATAGGACTTGTTCGGGGTGTCCTTTAAAAATCCGACTCTGTAGAGTGTAACTCCTGCCTCGGCAACGATGGACCTGCCGGGTTCTATCATGATCTTGTCAAGTTTTAATCCGTTACTTTTCAGCTCTGTCTCGCACTTACTGATGATTCTGCCGCAAACCTCACGAATTGTGTTCGGACGGTCTTCTTCTGTATAACAGACCCCGAAGCCCCCGCCCAGATCGAGCTGTCTTATCTCTATCATATGCTTTGTTTTCAACTTTTTGATCAATTTCATCATCCGCTCAATGACCGCATCATAGGCCCTGAGATCGAAGATCTGGGATCCGATATGGACATGGAACCCGTCAAAGGCGGTATTGCCGCACGCTTTGATCCTTTCGATCATTTCAAGGATAACGTCCTCTTCGCGCAGTGTTACTCCGAATTTTGAATCCAGATCGCCGGTTATGATATATTTATGAGTATGCGCCGCAATACCGGGATTTATCCTGATCATGACATGTGCCTTTTTCTTCATCCTGTCCGCCAGTTCGGTAAGCTTTCGACATTCCATGATGCTGTCGACAACGATGGTTCCACAGCCCAAAGACAGCGCCGTTTCCATCTCAGATACCGTTTTATTGTTTCCGTGAAAGTAGATCTGTTCCATCGGAAAATCCGTCTGCTTTGCGAGATACAGCTCGCCGCCGCTGACTACGTCAAGACCGAATCCATATCGTTTCAGCTTATCAAGCAATGCCATGCAGGTGAAAGCTTTGGAAGCATAAATCACTTCGGTGGCAAAACTGCCGGAACGGAAGTAGGATTTATAGTCCTCCATCCTTTTTTCCAGCGCCGCTTCATCATAAACAAATAATGGAGTTCCGCAGGCGGCCGCCAGCTTATCCGAGGAAACGCCTCCTATTTCCAGCACGCCATTTTTAACTGTCCAGTCTTCCCACATTTTCAGCACCTCATTCGAATTACTTTTATTTCCTTTATTTACATTTATTTCTTTCATCGATAATTTTAAAACCGCTTCGCGGCTTTTTATTTTTTCCATATCGCCCGCAGGCGACAGATAAATTAAAAAGCCAGTAAGCTTCCTTACTGACTCAAATAGAACGTCAGACCCAAAAAAGGTCGTCGCATGCTATATACCATAGTCATTAAGGATAGCGCATCTACATTCGTAGACAGTTCCATGGCTATTTACCATGGCCCCACCTCGGCTTTCACGCCTGAAAACCGGGTTCGGCGAAGGATACCTCCGATATGAGTCACTGCCCGCCGGCTCTTCATATCATCTTTTACTTCGCGACCTCTATCAACATAATTTCGTTAAGTATACGTCATATTGATCAATAATGCAAGTGTTTTTTTATGGTTTTTTTAATCAACTCCGGGGCTTGACGAATCTGCGCTCCTGCACTATAGTTTCAATTAATAAGCAGACATCTTCACGCATCGCTTTAAAGGAGTCGAACCATGAAAGAAAAAGTTAAGGAATACCGCCGGGAGCTGCATCGCATCCCGGAACTGGGATATGCATTATATAAAACAAGGTCGTATATCATAAGCCAACTGCAGCGATATGACTGTGAAATCAAAGAGGTTTTCGGCGGCGTCAGCGCCTTCTTTCAGTCAAGAGAAGGAAACGGGACAGGGAAGAAACGGGATGATACCGTCGCTCTGCGCTGCGATATGGATGCGCTGCCCATTATCGAGAAAACCGGGCTGCCTTACCGTTCCATCCATGAAGGAATCATGCACGCCTGCGGACATGACGGCCATATGGCAATGCTGCTGGCTGTCGCAGGGGAACTGGACCGGATGATTGACACGCTGCCTCACAATGTGCTGCTGATCTTTCAGCCCGCGGAGGAAACCACCGGGGGCGCAGCTGATATCTGCGCGAGCGGAATTCTTCAAAAGTACGGAGTGAAAAGGATCTATGGATTCCATCTCTGGCCGACTCTGGAAAAGTATAGCGTCGGCTCCAGGGCCGGCGAATTCATGGCGAAATCCAGCGAGCTGGATATCATTATAGAAGGAAAAAGCGCCCACTGTGCCAGTGCAGACGAAGGCGTCGACGCTCTGGTTATCGGCTGTGAACTGACGGGCGCGCTTTATCGGATGGAAAAGCTTGAACTGCCCGCGACGGAATACCGGCTGCTGAAATTCGGAAAAATGGAAAGCGGCACGGTCCGCAACGCAATTTCCGGAAGAACGGTGCTGGAAGGCTCCGTGCGGTACTTTCATGAAGAAACCGGCGATTTTTTATTTCGCAGGATCAGGGAAATCGCGGACTCCCTTGAGAAAACATACGGGTGCCGGATCTCGTTGGAGCGAACCGACGGCCACCCGGCAGTAATCAATGACTTTAAGCTTTTTATGGAAGCTAAGGAGCTTCTCTCGAAGGATTATCGATTTCATATCTTCGAAAAACCCTTTATGCAGGCGGAGGACTTCTCCTGCTACCAGCAGGCGGTTCCGGGGCTCTTTCTGTTTCTCGGAACCGGCTCCGAAATCCCGCTGCATAACGGCAAATTCGATTTCGACGAAGAAGTGCTTATGACCGGGGTCGACATCTATCTGAAGCTTTTGAGGGAAGTCCGGCTGTGATACTGTGATAAAAATAGTGAGATAAGAGGCCTGAGTGGAGATCAAGTTACTCAGGCCTCTAAATATATGCTTTATTAAGAATTGAAGAGTTGAATATTTGAACTCTACTTGAACATTTCGACAAATCCGTTTGTGAACCACGGCCAATAGGTGACCAGCGCCAAAGGAATGCACAGAACTAATGTGTATAGAATCGCATACTTGGACAGCCTGTCAACCGAAATCTTCGATATCGCGGAAGCCACGAACAGGGTGGTTCCATAAGGCGGCGTCACATAGCCGATGGCAAGGTTCATAACGATGATAACGCCAAACTGAAGCGGAGTGACGCCTGCGCTTTCCACAACCGGAAGGAAGATCGGGGAAAGTATGATAATTGCCGGGATATTGTCGATCAGCATTCCTACGATCAGTAAAAATACATTGATGATCAACAAGATCAAAAACGGACTGTCCGTCAGCGACAAAATCGATTCGCTTACTTTTTGCGGCACTTTTTCAAGGGTCAGGAACTTTGCCATCGCACCCGAAAAACCGATGATAAAGACGATGACTCCATTGAGAACCGCCGATTGATAAAACGCTTCCTTCAGTTTTTTTGCATTAAGCTCTTTGTATACAAATAGCCCTACAATAAGGGAATATACAACGGCGACTACAGCCGATTCCGTAGGAGTAAAGATCCCCGAATAGATACCGCCGAGGATGATGATCGGGGCGAATAGCGCCCAAATGCCTTCCTTCAGCGTGACGGCGATATTCCTGATGGACGGCTTGGTGTCACTGCCTCTGTAGCCCTTCTTCTTTGAGATGATATAGCAGGCGATCATCAGAACGATGCACATCCCGATCCCGGCAGGAATTCCGGCCAGGAAGAGGTCTCCGATGCTGACTCCCACCGTCACGCCGTAAACGACAAAGGGAATGCTCGGAGGAATGATGACGCCGATAGAACCGGCGGAGGCGATCAGCGTGGCGCTGAATTCATCTCCGTATTTTTTTCTTTTCATTTCAGGAAGCATCAATGAACCTACCGCAGACGTCGTTGCCGCTCCGGAACCCGATATTGCCCCGAAGAATGTCGCAGTCATAACGGAAGCCATACCAAGTCCCCCGGTGATCCATCCGATAAATGCATCTGCGATATCGATCAGTCTCCTTGCAACACCGCCGGCACTCATCAGGATTCCCGCAAGAATGAAGAAGGGGATCGCAAGCAGCACGAAAGAATCGATACCGGTAAACGCGTTCTGCGCAACGATGCGCAAAGGCGTCGAAGAAAAGCCGATAAAAGTGATGATGGTAGACGTAGCGATTGCATAGCCGATCGGCAAACCGATTGCGATTAATACAAGCATAGCACCGAACATTACAAATATTTCCACTATTTAGTCACCTCACTTTCACTCGACGTTTTACCGAGAATGATTCTCAAGCTTTCAATAATTTTTATGATGAGACGAATGCCTACAACCGCGCTGCAGAAAGTAATTGACAGGTATCCGATCCACACCGGCAGCCTCATGGCGGGCGTCACCACATGCAATTCCATTTGTGATAATACTACTTCAAATCCATAGTAAGCGACAATTCCGGTGGTCAAAAGCCAAATCAGCCACACCAGAAGATTAACCGTCTCGTTCGGTTTAACGAATCCTCTCTTAGCAAGAGCGGTCGACAAGATTTCCACCCGCAGATGCTCTCCGTCCTTCAGTCCGGCGCTCACGCCGAGCCATGAGAACCAAATAAACAAATACCGTGCGAACTCTTCCGACCATGACAGAGAATTATTGAATACATAACGCATGACGACCTGCATAAAAATCACGATGACCATGACTGCCAAAGAGACGATCAATACGTTACTTTCAAATCTGTCATAGAATTTCCCCAATTTTCTTATCAATATAGTTACCTCCTTAGCAAGTTACAGTCATATGACCATAATCATGGAATCCGATGCCGGCTGATTGGTGCCGGCATCGGAATTTCATCAGTTAGAATTGATGAAGAATGAATGAAAGTACTTGCCACCCTGATTTTAATTAAAACCCGGCCGCCTCAAACACTTTCGGGTCAATCTGGTCTCTGTAGCCCTCTGCAACGGGCTTCGTAGCTTCTATCATCTGCTGTTTCACATCGTCAGAGATTTCATTGATTTCCATTCCGGCATCCTTCATGACCTGCATAGCTTGCTCGTCAACTTCCACCGCAATCTGTCTCTGTTCAACAGTCGTCTTGGCAGCAGCGTCAAGGATTACCTGCTGCAGATCCTCAGGCAGACTGTCAAAGTAGTCCTGATTGATGAAGGTTACCATCTGCAGTGCGGAGTGATTGGTCAGGGAGCAGTATTTTGTGACTTCCTGGAAGTTCCCGTCCATTACATAAACAACCGATGTATCTACTCCGTCGATGGTGCCCTGCTGTAAGGCTGTGTAAATTTCACCGAAAGCCATCGGAATCGGGTTGGTTCCCAAAGCCTTTTCCGTATCGATCATAAGAGTGGATTCTCCGACACGGACTTTGATTCCCTTGGTGTCATCCATCGTCACGATCGGCCTCTTGTTGTTGGAAATAACACGGAATCCACCGTCAAAATAGCTGAGCACCTTTAAATGAATCGAAGATGTTTCATCTGCCAGGAGCTTGCCCAGTTCTCCGTCAACTTTTGCCGCCCAGTCTGCTCTGTCTTTGAAAACAAAAGGCAGGTCAAAAATGTTCCAGTCTGGGAGGTATGTGGTTAAGAGAGAGGACATGGCCATACCGGCCTCGAGATTCCCCATTGTAATACTTTCTATGATTTCTCTTTCTCCACCCATGGAACCGCTGCCGAGGATTTCAACCGCAATTCTTCCGTCGCTGCCCTCTTCAACATACTTTTTGAACAGCTGTACGCCTTGTGCACAAGCGGTGAATTCATTTTCAATATGAGCAAATCTGATCGTGTATTCTGGTCCGCCTCCTTCTCCGGTAGCTTCCGGTTCTTCGTTGCCGCCTCCGCATGCTGTGAACATGGAAAGCACCAGAACTAAAACTAACATAATTGACAAAACTTTTTTCATCTTTTTACTCCTTTCAGTGTAGAACATAATAAACCCTTCTATGGATTGAATAACGTTTCATAATGCAATCCTAATGCCAATTCGAAATATTCTCACAATTTATTTTTTTTATAGCTGAAAGGAATTGAAATAACTGGTTTTGAGAAAGCAAATCAGAGTATATGGCAACCGGACAAAGAAAGCAAGCCTGCCGATCAGTGAAAAAAGTTACGGACAAAAGAAAAAAATAAGAAAAAAATTTCATACTCCGTCAATGTGAAATCGGATCTATTTCATAAATAAAAGAATCCCGGCCTAACTTGGGCCAGGATCCGAGCAATGATTAACAATATTTTCACAATGTCGCCGCCGGTATCATTCAGATAGGCCGCGTTCTGCCCGAGGATCTAAGAAAAAAATTTCACAGCCTATTGCAGCAGTTCGACAGCTTTCTCCAGCTGCTTATCCGTCGTATCCTCCGCCAGTTCCTCCACTTCCACGTCCGGCTTGATGCCCACCTTGTGGATCACGTTGCCGTTCGGCGAAAAATACTGCATAATGGTCAGTTTGACTGCATCGCCGTTGGGCAGCTGTTCTATACTCTGGATGATACCCTTTCCATAGGTGTTGGTTCCTACGATCTTTCCCGCCTTGTGATCTTTGACCGCTGCGGTCAGGATTTCCGATGCGCTGGCTGTTCCGCCGTTGACCAGGATCACATAGGGAAGATCGGTGCTTCCCGCATTGGATCTGTAGTATTCCTTCTCTCCTTTTCTGTCTTCTGTATAAGTGACCACGCCTTCATCCAGGAGCATATCGGCGATCTGGACGCTGGTTTCAACAAGCCCGCCGCCGTTGTCTCTCAGATCGATCACGATCCCTTTCACACGCTTCAGTTCCATATCCCGAAGCTGCTGTTTAAAATCCTCCGCCGTCCTTTCCTCGAAGGAACTGATTCTGATGTAGCCTATGTTTCCGTCAAGCACTTCCGACCGGACGGACTGCATGACGATGTTTGCCCTGATGATGCTGAATTCCATTTCGTCATTTCCCCTCAGGACAACGAGATCCACCTTGGTTCCCGGCTTTCCTCGCATAGCGGCCACCGCTTGGTCGATGCTGCTTCCGTCATAAGGTTTGCCTCCGACGCTGATGATCTTGTCTCCCGTCCTGATCCCCGCCTTTGCAGCCGGTGATCCGTCGATCGGTGAAACAACATTGATCAGACCGTTGTCATCCGGTGCGATGGTGACGCCAATCCCCTGATATTCACCCGTGGTGGAGATCATGATATTGTTGTATTCCTCTTCGGTAAGATACGCCGAGTACGGATCGCCGATGCCCCAAAACAGACCCTTGTAAATCCCCTCGGTCAGTTTCTTTTCGTCGACGGGAATATAATATTTATCCTGAATGTATTGTTCCAGTTCGGCAAGCTTGCCGTACTTCTCCTTCATCAGTTTGTAATGATCATATTCATCATTGGTGATCGCAACGAATCCTCCCGATGCGTAACCTACCAGAAAAATGGCTCCGCCGGTGATCATTGCTCCGATCAGCACTGCGATGATTACGATAAAGATGAAGTTTTTCTTTTTCATCATGAACATTCCATCGTCCTCCAACATCCGTTAAGGCTTATTTTAACACGTGATGCCCTTTAATACAAACTGTATTTTCGAATCGCCGTTCCAGACATTGATATCGGGGTATCCGATCAGGTCGATCCGTTCTCCCCTCATCAGAACCTCCCTGAAATCCTGCGCTTTTTGAAACAGAACACACGACACGCCCCTGCCGCCTTCCCCGATGCCTGAAAATCGGACATGCTGCCTGTCAGCCCCCATAAAATTGACGCCCGTCGGCTGGATTCCCGTGATCTGAAACAGCGGTCTTTCGTTCTGGCAGCCAAAAGGTGCCAGCTTTTCCAATTCCTGAGCAAGATTGACGTCGATATCGCTCGCTTTAACGGTAAGGTCGACGGGCAGACTGCAGTCAAAAAGAGCGGTGTTTTCCCTGTATATTTCTTCGATATCACGGTTCAGGCGCGTTCGCAGTTCCTCCAAATATTCCGCTTTCATCAGAAACCCGCAGGCTCCCGAATGGCCGCCGAACTTTACAAACAACTCGCCATGCTTTTTCAAAGCATCATAAAGGTTCAGACCGCTGATGCTTCGCCCTGTCCCCTTCAGATAACCCTCGCCGCCGGATTCTGTTACGATGACCGTCGGCCGGCCGTATTCATCCTTGACCTTTCCGGCTACGATCCCGGCGATGCCTTCATGGATACCTTTCGGGGCGACGACATAGAACAGATCCCCGGAAAACTCTGCATCGATGGCTTCCCTGCACTTCAGAAAGGCTTCCTCCTGAACCCGTTTTCGCTCCCTGTTGTTCTGAATCAGAACCGAAACGCTCTCCTCGATAGTCTTTTCATCCTTCGAGG
>ENA-UOYA01001263-UOYA01001263.1-activated-sludge-metagenome-genome-assembly--contig:-NODE-1263-length-27925-cov-32.264514_pt1 | contig 27925 bp, 23 predicted proteins | sample MGYA00238163_ERZ764804 | MGnify/ENA primary metagenome ERZ764804 (study PRJEB28919, sample SAMN05720223) | activated sludge metagenome | isolation source: Anaerobic digester | place: Hong Kong... | reverse complement strand
ACGCCGGCGCCGTGAAGGCAATCGTCGCCTGACCGTTGCCCGGCGTCGCCGTGCCAATCGTCGGCGCGCCAGGTACCGCAGCATTGATCACCAGCGTATAGGCACGAGTGCTTGAATACGGTCCGGTACCGGTGCTGCTATCCGTGGCGCTGAGGCTGAAATTGAAGGTGCCAACCGCTGTCGTTGTACCAGCCAACGCCCCGGTCGCCGGAGTGACGTTAATACCGGCCGGCAATGCACCTGCTGCCAAAGCGTACGTATACGGTGCCGTGCCACCTGAGGCCGGTGTTATCGCAGCGGAGTACGGCGTATTGAACAGGCCAGACGCCAACGACGTAGCCGGCAGTGTGATCACGGCCGGGTTGACAACCAGCGTGTAAGCCTGGCTGCCGCTATACGGGCCTGGGGCCGCACTGCTGTCGGTCGCGGTAGCGGTGAAGTTAAACGTACCACCTGCCGTCGGTGTACCGCCAATCACACCACCTGGAGACAACGTCAGGCCCGCCGGCAGCGCGCCGCCCGTCACTGCGAATGTATAGGGCCCCAAACCGCCGTTGCCGGCGAGCGGCTGACTGTACGCCGCAGCTACGGTGGCATTGGGCACCGTGACCGGGCTGATGGTCACCGGTACGTCGTCATTGGTGATGGTGCCGACGCCCTGATTGTCGGCAATCGTCGCATTCACCGCACCGCTCAGGTTGACGAAGAAGGTCTCATTGGCCTCGGGAATCGTCTCGCCGATCACGGGTACCGTAATGGTCCGGGTCGTCTGCCCCGGAGCGAAGGTCAGTGTGCCCGACACGGCGGTGTAATCGGCCGGCTGCGCCGCGGTGCCGTCAGCGGTTGCGTAATTGACGGTGACAGTCTGACCGCTGGCTGCGCTCAACGTGACGGTAAACACGGCGTTGGTCGTGCCGCTATTACCTTCAACCACCGCAACATCATTGATCGACAGGCTAGGCACCGGATCATCATTGTTGATGGTACCAACGCCCTGACCATCCACCACTATCGCGTTGGTCACACCGGTGACATTGACAAAGAATGTCTTGTTTGGCTCATTCAGTAGATTGGCAATTACCTGCACGGTAAAGGTGTAGGTGCTGCTGCCTGCTGGAATGGTCTGACCGGTCAGCGACTGGGCGACGTAGTCCGTGCCAGCGGTGGCGGAGCCGTTGGCGGTGGCGATGTTGAAGGTGGCGCCGCCCGGGCCGGCCGGTGCACTCAGGCTGACGGTGAACACGGCATTGGTAATACCGCTGTTGCCTTCAGTCACGGTGACATCGTTGATCGTCAAATTGGGCAAATCGTCGTTGAGGATCGTGCCGGTGGCGCTGTTCGGCACGCCCACGGTGTACCCTGAGCCTGCCGCCAGCGTCAGCGTGACGGTTTCGTCAGCCTCAATCGTCGCGTCCGCTGTCGGATTGACGGTGATGGTGCCCGTGGTGTTGCCGGCCGGGATAACCAACGGGGACGCGATAGTCGCGTAGTCTGTGCCGTTTGTCGCCGTGCCACCGATGGTGAAGTTGATGCTCGTAGCGGTGAACGCAGCTTGATTCAGCGTAACCGTAAAGATCAGATTGGGGGCGCCATCCTCAGCGACAGCCGCTGGAGATACGCTAATCGTTGCACTCGGTACATCGTCATTCAGTATGGTACCTGTCGCACTTGCCGGGACACCCACTGTGTATCCCGTGCCGGCAGCGACGGTGAGCGTCACGGTTTCGTCTGGTTCAACGGTGCCATCGACGTTAGGATTGATAACGATGGTTGCCGTCGTTGCGCCGGCCGGTATCGTCACTGTCGCCACGGCGCCGCTGTAGTCCGTCCCCGCAGTGGCGGTGCCCGTCGTCGTGATGTTCACCACAGTCGGCGAAGTCAGATTGAGCGAACGTGTTACCGTGAAAGTAAGATTTGTGGCGCCGTCTTCGCTGACCGATGCCGGCGACACCGCGATCGAAACGCTGGGCGGCGGGCTGACCGTCAGTGTGTAGTTCTCCACTTCGAAATAGGTACCGGGGCCGGTACTCGAGTCCGTCACCCGGATCGTGACCGGGTAGTTACCGGGGGCGGCTGTTGTCGTACCGCCCACGACGCAGCCACTCGACACTGAAATACCAGCCGGGAATGTCCCCGTTTCGAGCAGGCAACTGAATGGTGCGACGCCGCCGCTTACCGTCAAGGTTTGCGAAAAGGCGACGTTCTGAATCGCGGTACCACTAGCCGACGTCAACGTGAGAGTAGGGTTCGCAACGTTACCCGTGTAGCCCTTGTCGACAAACTGGGCAGTTGGAGTCGTGCTGTCAGTGGAGCGAACGGTGAAAACGTAAAGGCCACGCTGGGTGGGCGTGCCACTGAGCAAGCCGCCACTGGTCAATGAGACGCCAACAGGAAGTGAGCCGCTCTGCAGCGCGTAGGTGTAGGCCGCCAGTCCACCAGCCGAAGTCAGTGTCTGTGAAAAGGCCGCGCCGGCCGTCATCGCCGGCAGACTCCCCGGGGAAACCACGATAGGTGAAACGGCGGCGGTGATCGTGACGTTGAAGGTCAGGAGGTCTCCGTTTGCATCCTCCAACTGAAAGGTATCGGACGTGGCGGAATCACCGTTGTGCGCGTAGGTAGCAAACTGATTCCCCCCAATGTTGCAGCAAGGGCTCAAAGTCACCGTGCCGTGGGGCGTATTGAAGGGGTTACCATTTGGAGTCACCGGGATCATCCCGATGTCGAACACCGGATCATCACAGGTGGCGAGGTTCGCAGAGGTAACCGACCCACCCTGCGACACAGTCAAATTTTGGGTGGGGCAAAACGGCGAAACCCCCGCCTGCACCGACATCGCGCTGAAGCCCAACACCATCAACAGCAGGAGGCGCGACCAAAAACCGAAACCTGTGGCACAACTTTTCAAAAGTTGCGTCGAGACGAATTGCATTTCTACCCCCTGATCGCGACACCCTCGAATCGGGCATCTGCTAAAGCTGCGACGCGCGTGGCGCCTGTTTAACGCGGAGCGCACCCAATTGCCAGCGAAACAAACAAATATTTGGCGACTGAGCACTGCACTGATCTGCAATTAAAGCAGGATCGGTGAATCTCCGAAAGCCCAAAACAAAAAAAGTTGTCGTTTGTCCCAAAATGGAACTTGCGGCCGTTCGTGATGATGATCAGAATACATTGGATAGACCGGGGCAATGGTGCGCCGCGCTCAACAACAAAAGGCAAGACTTCATGAGCGATTTTTTTATTGGCCAGATCATGATGGCTGGCTTTAACTTCGCGCCGAAGTTCTGGGCGCTGGCCAATGGCCAACTTCTGCCAATTGCGCAGAATCAGGCTCTGTTCTCGCTTTTGGGGACGCAGTACGGCGGCAACGGCACCACCAACTTCGCTCTGCCCGATTTGCGCAGCCGTACGCCAATCGGCTATGCCTCTTCGGTAGACCCAAGCTGGCAGCCGCCTGCCGTGCAGATCGGTCAGTCAGCCGGCGTAGAAAACGTCACTTTGCTGAGCACCAATTTGCCTTCGCATACGCACTCCGTGAATGCATCGACCACCGCTGGCGATAACCGTAACCCTTCCACTCGCGTTTTCGCCACCAGCACCAATACCTCCTCCGCACTCAACATGTACGGGCCGTCAAATGGTGCTTTGGTACCACTGAATCCGCAAACCGTGAGCCCTGCGGGCGGTAACCAGCCTCATCCCAACCTCCAGCCGTACAGCGTAATTAACTTTTGCATTGCGCTGAGTGGGATTTATCCGTCGCGTAACTAGCTGCGCTGACGCGGAACGTTTGTCGGGTCACGACCGAGTCGTGAGACCCACCCAATAATTTCGGAGGATTCAAGTAATGAGCGACCCCTATATCGGTGAGATTCGAATGTTTGGCTTCGGCACGCGCGGCGCACCGAATGGCTGGCAGGCGTGTGATGGCAGCCTGCTGCCAATATCCCAGTATGACGCCTTGTTCGCGCTGATTGGCACTACTTACGGCGGCGACGGGCAGACTACTTTCGCCGTCCCAGATCTGCGTGGTCGCGTTCCCATTCATCAGGGGACCGGTCCCGGTCTCAGTACTTACGTGATCGGCCAACGCGCTGGTACCGAGACCGTGACGGTGCTGCCAACGCAAATGCCCGCGCACACCCATACCGCTGTGGCCACCACGGCGGCCGCGACCTCCCTGACACCTGGCAATACCCTGCTACCGGGTACGGTGAGCGGCGACACCTTCTATGCAACCGATCTCACCGGCGCGACGGCGGTTGCGATGTCAGCACAGTCCACTTCTTTGGCCGGTGGCAGCCAACCGCACGAAAACTGCATGCCAACTCTCACGGTGCAGTACTGCATCGCGACACAGGGCATTTTCCCGTCGCAGGGATGATCGTCAGGCGCCAAGTGCCCCGTACTGAATCGCGACTGGCATTGACCATCGCATCGCCATTTCATAGGTAAGCGGCACGCCGCACCGGAGGAACCAAGTCATGACACAACCTTTCATCGGCGAAATCCAGTTGTTCGGATTCAATTTCAACCCGCGCGGCTGGGCATTTGCCAATGGCGCGACTCTGCCTATTTCGCAAAACACAGCCCTCTTCTCGCTGATCGGCGTGATCTACGGCGGGAATGGACAGACGACTTTTCAGCTGCCGAACTTTGCCGGTCGAGCGGGATGCGAGCAGGGCAATGGCCCAGGCCTGAGCCCTCGAACGTTAGGACAGCCGTTCGGCGTCAATACAGTGACGCTATTGAGCACGCAGATACCGCAGCACAATCACGGTGTGAATTCTTACCTGCAGCCAGATGCGGCAAAAAAGACCGGCACGCCGGCAGCCAATTCCGCGCTAGCCGTGCTTTCTGCAGGGGTTCCCAAGCCGTATATCGCAACGCCGATCAACACGACTTTCGCGCCCAATATGCTGAGTTCCAGTCAGGGCGGTGGCTTCCCGCACGAAAACCAGCAGCCTTACCTGGGTGTCAATTACTGCATCGCATTGCAAGGCATCTATCCGTCGTTCCCGTGATGTGACGAACCCGATTCTGCCGGCGCCTGCGAGTTTTCCGCCGGAAAGGTCTGAACGTGCGCAGGCGCCTGAGTTCCTGGCCAAGCGTGGCTTGAAGCTACGCTGGATGCGCAACACCGATCTCCCTTGGTTACGCGACCTCTATGCCACGACTCGCAGCGAAGAAATGCGCTCGATGCCATGGGACGCCCAGACCAAGCGGCTATTTCTGAACCAGCAGTTTGCACTTCAGCACGAACACTTTGTCGGTCACTTCAGTGACGCCGATTTTCTAGCCATTGAACGTGAGCGCGGCAAACCGATCGGGCGCTATTACGTCACTCGCGGCGATCCGATGCACATCGTTGACATCGCATTGCTGCCCGAACACCGTGGCCGCGGCATCGGAACGGCGCTGATTGAGCAAACGTTGGCGCAGGCGCGCGATCGCGATTGCGGCGTGCTTCTGCATGTGGTGAAAGCCAACGCCCAGGCTACGAAGCTCTACCAGCATCTCGGTTTCACTATCCAGGGCGACGTTGACTCGCACTGGATGATGCGCTGGTCCCCCTGAGGCCTATTTCGGCCGCCGCAATGCCCTGCAAAGACCGTTTGCGGCCCCCTTAGACGCAATACGCTTGGCGCATCGTCGCACCGCCCCCTGGACCAGTTCATTCATTTGCGAGGACGCTCTCTGGGCAAGTGATTGCCTCGCCCCAGTCGGCGGCTTGCGCGTGGCAGCTGCGTATCGAGATTGGCTGATAGTGTCGCCGCTGCCTCATGCAGACGAGAAAGATAGCGATCAAACGTCGCCGCCTCAGTGTCATTCAAAGTCGCAACAATCGTTTCGTTAATGCGCCGCACTTGTGGCAACAAATCGTCGCAAACGGCGCGCCCAGCATCGGTCAGGCTGACGAGCGCGCTGCGTCCGTCACCCGCGACGGCCACGCGCGCGACCAGCCCTTTCTGCCGCAGCGAACCAAGCGCCTTCGAGGTACGCGCGCGATCAAGGTGGATTTCCGCCGCCAGCGCCGACGGCTGCATTTCAACGCCGAGCTGCAGCGCCACCATCAGGCGCCACTCCCGCCGGGTGATGCCATAGCCCCCCTCACACAGGCGCACCACCATCGCCCCCGCATCAGCACTTAGCCGTGCCACGCGAAAGAGCAGCAAGTCATCCAGCGTGGCAAGACGACGCGACGGAGTCTGATTCAGTGCGGTCAATTCAGGCAGCGCTGGCAAGGCAATGAATAGTTGATTTGAACAATTTTCCGCCACGCGAGTACATTCCGCCAGATAGTTACAAGGAGGACTCGATATGCAACGCTACAACCGCATTTTGCTTGCTGTGCTCGCGCTCGCCAGCGCATTCGCCGTCGCACCAGCCACGCAAGCTCAGGACAAACCACCGCTGAAGATCCTGGTCGGCTTTCCGCCCGGCGGCTCTGCCGATGTCATTGCGCGCCTGATCGCCGACGGCATCAAGGCCGACTTCGGAACTATCGTGGTTGAAAACAAAGCTGGCGCGGGTGGGCGAATTGCACTTGGAGCAGTCAAGGCGGCGAAGGCTGACGGCCAGACCGTAATCATCCTGCCGAGCGGTCCGATGGTGTTGTTCCCGCATGTCTACAAGAAGCTCGAGTACGACGCTGTGCGCGATTTCACGCCCGTGTCGCTGATTGGGCACTTTCAGTTTGGCGTCGTCGCAGGCCCGGCATCCAGTGCGAAGAATGTCCAGGAAATGATTGCGCTGGCCCGTGCCAACCCTGGCAGCGCGAGCTACGGCACGCCCGGGGCGGGCACGCTGCCGCACTTCATGGGCGTGCTGCTCGAACAATCGGCAGGCATCACCATGAACCATGTGCCGTTCCAGGGCGGCGGGCCCGCCAACACGGCGCTGTTGGGCGGCCACATCCAGTACAAGTTCGACGTCGTGTCCGAGACCGCCGAACTACACCGCACCGGCAAGGCCCGAATCCTTGCAGTCACCGGCGACAAACGCGACCCGCAGGTGCCCGAGGTGCCCACGCTCGCCGAGGCTGGCGTGCCGATGCGCGCCACGGCATGGTTTGCGATGTATGGCCCTGCCAACCTGCCGCCGGACGCGCTGAAGCGGCTGGAAAGTGCGGTGGCCAAAGCCGTGCGCGAGCCAGGCCTGCGCAAGAAACTGGTCGATCTTGGTTATGACCCGGTGGGTTCCACCTCCGCCGAGCTCGCCGCTGCCCAGCGCGCTGACCTCGCCCGCTGGGAAAAGCCGATCAAGGCCACTGGCGTGCAGCTCGACTGAGGGCAGCGCGAGAATGATCATGTCCGCACTTCACACCATCACGGCGCCCAACGTGAAACGGATCGCCCGCACACTCGCCGCAGCCAGCGTCGGGCTGCTCGCCTCGCTCGCCGCTACGGCAGCGTTGGCGCAGGCCTACCCCGCCAAACCGATCAAACTGATCAACAACTTCCCGCCGGGCGGCCCGTCTGACTTTCTCGCGCGCACGGTCGGCGAATACATCACCGCGAGCAGCAAGCAACCGGTGATCACCGACAACCGCGCTGGCGCCGGCGGCAACCTTGGCGCCGAAGTGGTGGCCAAAAGCCCCGCGGATGGCTACACCGTCCTGTTCGGCATCGACACCACGCTCACGGTCAATCCGCATCTATACGCCACGCTGCCGTTCAAGCCGGACGACCTGGAGCCGGTCATCATCATGGCCTCGTCCGGGCTGCTGCTGGGTGTGCATCCCGGCACCGGCTTCAAGTCGTTGAAGGAGTTGATCGCAGCCGCCCCGAAAAAGCCGCTCAGCTTCTCCAGCGGCGGCAGCGGCAGCCCTGGCCACCTTGCGGTCGCGCTATTCAACGAGGCAACCGGCGGCAACGTGCAGCACGTGCCGTACAAAGGCAACACGCCTGCCGTGACCGCAGTGCTCTCGGGTGAAGTGGAAGGCGGCGTGCTGGCAACTCCCGGCATGCTGCCGCACGTAAAGGCTGGCAAGATCACCGCGCTCGCCGTCACCAGCCGACAGCGCGCGCGTGGCGCGCCGGACGTGCCAACCGTCGGCGAACTCGGCGTCAATGACCTGCAGCTCGAAGTGCTCTATGCCACCTGGGTGCCGAAAGGCACGCCCCGCCCGGTGGTGCAGTACCTGCAGAAAGCCATCGCCGATGCGCTCAACCGCCCGCAGGTGCAAAGCCAGTTCGCCACGCTGGAAATGTTCTATGACGGCGCGACCGGCGGCGACGCCGCGAAGCGGCTCGCCGACAGCTCGGCCCGCTACGCCCGAGTCATCAAAAAGACCGGGATGAAAGTCGATTGATGAGCGCGACCCGCCCCAACATCATCTTCATCGTTGCCGATGATCTCGGCTTCGCCGATCTCGGCTGCTACGGTGGCCGCGACGCCGCCTTCGGCCGCGTATCACCGGTTATCGACCAGCTTGCCGCCGACGGCCTGCGCTTCACCCAGGGCTACAGCAACTCGCCCGTGTGCTCGCCCACGCGATTCGCGCTGATGACCGCCCGCTACCAGTACCGCCTGCGCGGTGGCGCCGACGAGCCCATCAACAGCCGCAGCAAGGGCAGCACCGTGCTCGGACTGCCTACGGACGTGCCCACGCTGCCGGGCATGCTTCGCGACACCGGCTACCACACGGCCTTGATCGGCAAATGGCATCTCGGCTATCCGCCGCACTTCAGCCCGCTGCGTTCGGGCTACGATGAGTTCTTCGGCCCGATGTCAGGCGGCGTAGACTACTTCACCCATTGCAGCACCACCGGTGCGCACGACCTCTACGTCGGCGAGGAAGAAGCGCAGCAAGAGGGCTATCTTACTGACCTCATCTCGCAACGCTCGGCGGACTACGTACGCCGTATGGCGAGCGATGCGCGGGGCGGCAAGCCGTTCTTCCTGAGCCTGCACTACACCGCGCCGCACTGGCCGTGGGAGTCGCGGCACGACGCGGCCATTGCGGCCGATGTGCGCAGCAACCTCTTCCACCTCGACGGCGGCAACATTGAGACCTATCGCCGCATGATTCACCACATGGACGAAGGCATCGGCTGGGTGGTGGACGCACTGCGCAAGGAGCAACTGCTCGACAACACGCTGATCGTCTTCACCAGCGACAACGGCGGCGAGCGCTTCTCCGACAACTGGCCACTGGTGGGCGGCAAGATGGACCTCACCGAGGGCGGCATCCGCGTGCCCTGGGTCGCGCACTGGCCTGCGGTCATTACGCCGGGTAGCGTAACCGATCAGCACTGCATGACGATGGATTGGTCCGCCACCATGCTCCAGCTTGGTGGTGCGCAGCCACCGGCCTCTCACGCGATCGATGGGGTGTCACTCGAGGGCGTGCTGCGCAACTCGCAGCATCGCTTCGACCGGCCGCTTTACTGGCGCATGAAGCATCGCGGCCAGCGCGCGCTGCGCGTCGGCAACTGGAAATACCTCCGCGTCGACGGCCACGACTACCTCTTCGATCTGAGCCAAGACGAACGCGAACGCGCCAACCGCGCCAAACGCGAACCCGACAGGCTCGCCACGATGCGTGCGCAGTGGGAAGCCTGGGACGCCACGGTGCCGGTTATCCCCGAGGATGCGACAGTGAGCCTGGGGTATGGGGTGGCGGATATGCCGCAGCGTTAAGAGGGGCCGGGTCGCAGACACGCTGTGAGGCTTGCAACTCACTTTGCCACCAGAAACGCCTTGATGGCCGCCGCAGCCGCCTTCGGCTGTGTTTGCAGCAGAAAGTGCGGTCCTTCGACGCGCTCAAGCCGGATCGCGGGATTGAGCTTTTGCAGGTCTTCGCCGACGCCCCGCGGAATTAACCTGTCGGCGCTCGCCTGCAGATAGAGGACGGGCATTGCAATCCTCGTGAAGCGCTCGGTGACATCAATATCAAGCACTTCGCGCAATCGGGCTTGAATGACACGGGCCGGCACTTTTCCCAGAACCTCACGGAGCGCAGCGCGCAGCGACGGGGCGGTGTGGCGGTCTAGCAGTATCCCGGCGATAAGCCAAGTCGGCGCCAACGATGGAGACACCGCGAACAGTGCCGCGCGCAATCGCGCCAGCTCTGGGCGTGGGTTGCGCGAAAAGGAACAGCACAAAACGCAAGCGACCAAGTTGGGTGGCGGACTCGCTGCAACGGAAATCGCAATCGGCCCGGAAAACGACTCGCCGAGCAAAGCGAAGCGACCGCCTGCCGGCAGCTGCGATCGCACTATTGCTTCGAGCTCCTGATAGCCGAGCGTATCGTTGACAGGATAGCGAACAATCTGGACAGAAGGCTGCCCGCACAGCGCCTGCACGAAAGACGCGAACAGCTCGCCAGTGCCATCCAGACCGGGCAAAAGAACGATCGTGTCGATCGGCGGTCCTTCTCCGCTGGCGCTCAAGCAGCTTCTCGCCTAAAACGGACTATCCCCACCAAATTTCGGCCCAGCCGATTTGACTGACTGGATGGCGCCGCCCGGCATGTAGGAATCCGTCGCAGCATAGTTTTCGAAGCGGGTGAACTCGCCGCGGAAGGTTAGGTTGACGGTGCCGATCGGGCCGTTACGCTGCTTGCCGATGATGATTTCGGCGATGCCCTTTTGGGCGGACTCCTGGTTGTAGACCTCGTCGCGATAGATGAAGAGGATCACATCGGCGTCCTGCTCGATGGCGCCGGACTCGCGCAGGTCGCTCATCACCGGGCGCTTGTTCGGGCGCTGCTCCAGCGAGCGGTTCAACTGCGAGAGCGCAATCACTGGTACGTGCAGCTCTTTCGCCAGCGCCTTCAGCGAACGCGAAATTTCCGAGATTTCGGTGGCGCGGTTCTCACCGCCGCTGGCGCTCTGCATGAGCTGGATGTAGTCGATGATGATCAGGCCGAGGCCGCCGACCTGCCGTGCAAGCCGGCGCGCACGGGCGCGCAGCTCGAACGGGTTCAGCGCCGGCGTTTCGTCGATGTACATCGGGCTGGCATCGAGCTGCGACAGCGCATCGGTAAATCGCTGCCAGTCGCCCTCGGACAACCGGCCAGTTCGAAGCACGTGCTGGTCGAGCTTACCGACCGAGCCGATCAGACGCATGGCGAGTTGCAGCGCGCCCATTTCCATGGAAAACACCGCAACCGGCTTCTTGAGCTTCACCGCGACGTGCTCGCCGATGTTCAGCGAGAACGCCGTCTTGCCCATCGACGGTCGACCGGCCACGATGATCAGGTCACCACCCTGCAGACCCGCAGTCATGCGGTCGAGATCGGTGTAGCCGGTGGCGGTGCCGGTGACGTCGCTCGGGTTATCGCGACGGTAAAGCTCTTCCACGCGGTCAATGGCCTGCGCCGCGAGGTCGGACAGTGAAAAGAAATTCTGCTTGCTGCGGTCACCCGATTCGGCAATTTCGAACACCTTGCCTTCGGCCTCGTCGAGCAGCTGCTCGCTGGTCTTGCCCATCGGGTTGAAGGCGGCCTCGGCGATGTCGGTGGCGACCCCGGCCAGGCGGCGCATCACCGAGCGGTCACGCACGATCTCGGCATAGCGGCGAATGTTGGCGGCCGTCGGTACGGCATTGGCGATGGCGCCGATGTAGGCGAGACCGCCGACGTAGTCCAGCTTGCCGGCAGCGCGCAGGCTCTCCGATACGGTCACCGCGTCGGCCGGGTGGCTGTCCACTGCCAGGCGGTTGATGTGCTCGTAGATCAGCCGGTGGCCCTCGTTGTAGAAGTCCTCCGACTTCAGCAGATCCGCTACCTTGTCGATAGCGTTGTTGTCGATGATCAACGCGCCGAGCACCGATTGCTCGGCTTCGATCGAATGCGGAGGGGTGCGGAGCGCCTGTACGTCGGAATCGAGAGCCATTCGACCGATTCTATCGGCGCCGGCGCCCTCGGCCGGCGTGCGACGAGCGCTATGGGCGTGCGGGCGGTCGCGTGACGTGTTCGGCGCCCGAAAGTGCGGCACGCGCAGGCACGAACGCATCCGAGAAGCATGCGTCGGCGCTCAGTCCATGGGCCAGGAATTCTGGTACCGCCGCGTCAACCATACGGACGGAGCCGCACACGTAAAGCTCATAACCAGCCAGACTCGGAAAGTCGGCCAGCATGGCTTCATGCACCAGACCGATCCGGCCCGCCCACTGATCAGCCGCAACCGGTTCGGACACAACAGGACTGAAATGAAAATTGGCATGTTGCCGTTCCCAGTCTTGCACCACGTCAAGCAAGTAGAAGTCGGACGGTTGGCGCACACCCCAGTACAGCCACATGGGCCGCTGGACACCACACAGGAACGCATCCTCAAGAATGCTCTTGACCGGCGCAAATCCGGTCGCACCCGCCACCATGAGAATTGGCGCGTCGCTCTCGGACAGAGTGAAGCTTCCCAGCGGCCCTTCAAAGCGCACCGAGTCACCCACCTTCATCTGGTCAAAGACATGACCAGTGAAGCGACCACCGGGGATGCGGCGGACATGCAGCTCAATCACGTCGGCGCGTTGCGGCGGGTTTGCGAATGAGAATGCACGTCGCTGACCATCATCGAGCAGGATGTTGATGTACTGACCAGCCTTGAACGGCACACTCCGCCCATCGGTTGTAGCAAGCAGCAATCGCATCACCTCGGGTGCGAGTCGCTCCATTGCCTCCACACGAGCAGAGTACACGCCACTGGCAGCCGGTGCCAGCAGCGTTGCGGTGTCATCCAGTTCAATCTCAACGTCCGTCAGGGGCGTGGCGCAGCACAGCAGCGCTCGTCCGCTGTTGCGAGCGGCGGCCGGGAGCACGCGTTCCTGATAGAGGCCATGATCGACTCTGCCATCCAGGACGGTACACACGCAGACGCCACAACCGCCGTTGCGGCATTCGAAGGGCAAGGCAAGTCCTTCGCGCAATCCGGCGTCGAGCAATGTCTCGCCCGGCCGCACGGCGATCTTCCGGGTGCTACCAGCTATTCTCAGGTGAACCGGCCCTGCTCCGGCTCGCACCGGTCGTCGACGCAGCCACGGCAACACGGCGAGCAGCACACTGCTCCCGATGACCAGCGTCCACACGTAACGGGCTGGCAGGCGTTCAATCAGGGGCAACAAGGGCAACAAGAACCAATCGAGATCGACGTTTGCAACCGCCCGCTCAAGCGCAGCTGGCCCCTGCTGGCTGACCACCGGTGCAAAGATGGCCAACACCAGCAACGCCAGCAGAAGCCCTACGATGATCGGCCGTGGCGGCGCAGTCTTCGCCTTTGGTACCCGCTGCACATGTACCCACATCAACAGCAACACCAGCAGCGAAATGCCGATATGCATGAACGCCAGCAACGAGAAGAACCGGTCGTTGATGCTGCTGGGGTACATGACATTGCGGATTAATGTCCCGCCAAGGCCGGGTAACCAGTCCAGCCATTCGAACGACGTGACGATCACGAATTGCGCCAGACGGTCCCACGGCAGCATGTAGCCGTTGACGCCGGCCACATAGACCAGCCAGAGCAGCATTAGCCCTGTCAGCCACGAGAAAGCACGGAACCCGCTGAAACGGTCGAACGCGAAGTGGCGCACCAGATGCAGCAGCATGGTCAACACGAATGCATCAGACGCGTAACGATGAATGCTGCGGAGCACGCCACCCACGTACCACTGCCGGTGTGTCAACGCCTGAACCGACAGATACGCGTCAGCGACACCAGTGCCGAAGAAGGCATACAGATAGACGCCGCTGCCCGCCACAATCCAGAATAGAAAGAAGCTGATCGCCCCCAGATGGTAGAAAGGGTTAAGCCGATCACCAAAGAAGGCGTTGAAACGCGCCTCTACGGCCATGAAAGCCGCTTGCAGCGCGCGCTGCACCAATGCAATCACCTTGTCTAGGCTCCCTGGCGCGCGCACTCGGGCTGCGCCAGCATCGCGCGGAGCACGATGACCACGAACAGCATGCCTCCGATGATCGCCAGCAGTCCGCCGAGCCCCATCAAGCCCATCCCTGCTGTCTCGCCGGCCGTTCGTAGCACCTGGTCAGCGCCGGCAACCTTGCGCTGCACGCCATAGCCGCCGGACCAGACCAGCCCGATGATGTGCAGCAATTGCCCCAAACCGTAGATGTAGGGCTGCGCCACCGCCAGCCGGCCGCGAACAGTGCGATAGCCAAGTTGCGGCAGCAGGTGGTAGACCAGCCCCATGAACGCGAGCGTCACACCGACGATGCAGCCGTGATAGTGCGCCGGAATTTTCACGTTGTTGCCGTGGATCAGCGCACCGATGATGCCGCCCGACGCAAACAGCAACATGGAGGCGATCAGGGCGGCGCGCACGGGTTTCGCTGCGGCGTCTGGCGCACGACTTCGCAGCAATCCCTCAACCACAGCGAGTGTGATGGGAACAATCGCGAGCCCACCACCCAGTCGCATCGCCCATGTATGCAGGTTGCGATGCTCAACCGTGGCGATGTCGTACGCCAGATAGGCGTAGGGCGTCACGAACACTGCGATCAGGGCCAGCGCAAACATCAGGACTGCAAGCCGCGGCGACAGCAGTGTGGGTGCGCCGGAGGCAGACCCGAGCCACAACCAGCAAACCAGCATCAGCAGCGTCCACCCAAACTGCAGCGCGTGGCCACCGCCCCAGAACAGAATTTCGTAGTAAGCCTTGCCCACCAGCGAATGCGGCAGCACCAGATAAGACCAGACAAAGGCAAGCAGAGCGACGGCAGAGGCCACTGCCGCCGCACTGATGCCAAAACGCAGCGCCGCGTGGCCGTCGATCAGCGCCCCTGTGACTGGCGCTGCCAACAAGGCCCGCAACACCAGCAGGGTGGCACCCACTGCTACTGCGATCAACCCGGCAAGGAATATCCGGTTGTCCAGCACCGGGATGTAATTCGCCATCACCGGTTGCGGGTCACTGGTAAAGGCGGCGGCGGCCATGGCCACCGTGCCCAGGCAAGTCAGCACCATGGCTACCCAGCCCAGCGCGAGAAAGGTGCCGCGCCCGCTGATGCTCCACATCAAACCGGCGATGGCAATGAACCACACCAGCACTGACAGATCCACGTGCACGACCAGCGCCGTGCGGAAGAAGTCAACGCCAGGCAGCAGCCCATTCACAACCGGCGTGCGCGACAGTACGAGCAGTATTGAAAACAAACCGGAGCCTGCAATCGCCAGCAAACCAAGCCATAACCACGCGCGTGCCATCGTTCGGCGGCTGTCCAGCGGCACCGGCAAGCTGTAGGTAGTGCGGGCGGTCCGGGCGGTTACGCGATAGCGTCGCGGCGCGCCAGCGTCGTTGAGTGGCGGGTGGGCAATCGTACTCATTGCAGGGTAATGCCGCCTTTCGCGGAATCAAAGTCGATAACCAGAATCTGGGTGGGCGCAAGGGTCACGGTGGCATCGCGTACATGCGCGAATCCCGAAACGCGGGCATCGTCGGCGAGGCGGACCTGCAATCGATGCTGGCCGGCCGGTACCTCAAGTCGGTGATACACGGAGGCGGCACCGTCGCGCGAGATTCCACTTGGCAATGCCACGTGGCGATAGGCCAACGCGCCGTCAACGTCAAGTTCCACGGTTACCGGCGAGCGTTCGCGCGGGCAACGCACCGGCGCCCGCATGTTCGGTGGCAACTTGGCGAGTTCGGCAGCACTCGTTTGATGGCAGTCGGACACTGGCTTGCCGTGGTGGCTGAAACTCAGCTTGACCAGTGCCCGATCGGGCGCCAGTGCCTGATATGACGGCCAACGGGAAAAGACGCCGATGAAGGCGATAAACAGGACGTAGAAAAAGATTTGCCCGGCAATTGAGCGCACGCTGGTCGCTTCCCGTTTTTGGCTGCTGCTCATTGCAGGCGCTCCGCTTTCTGTTCCTCGATACCGAGGCTCACTCGCCTGCGAAGCGCGGCGATGGCCGCGCGCACGCGGCCCTCTTCGCCGCGCTCAGCCCAGACAGTTTCAACCTGCACGGCGGCAACGCCTCGGCGCAAGTGCGGTTCCCGATTGCCCGCCAGACGCTCCTCCGTCCACTGCGCCCCCAGCCGGAACTCGCAACCACGGGCACGGCATCCGGTAACCACTACCGCCGCGGCGCCGTCACGCAATGCGTACTCGACAAACGACGGTGGCAGCATCCCGATGCAGGCCAGGCTGAACGGAATCGTGTGTGCATCGGCCAGACTGTCGATCCTCGCCCCCTGGTCGCAGCCGAAGATCACGACCGCAGTGTGAGGCTCTGTACCCGCCAGCTCATGCCGCAGGCGGGCGCGCAACTGGTCGATGGGTGCCTGCGGCAAGTCAATCCCGGTAACCAGCTTTTCGCTGCCGCGAAATGGTGTCGACGATGGGCAGGCACCGACGCAGATGCCACAACTGGCACACAGGTCGGTGTCGACCTGCGCCATCTCCCTGCCCTGCACGCCGCCAATGTGCGCGACCATTGTCACGGCGGCATAAGGACAGTCATCGAAACAGCGCCGGCAACCGTTGCAGTGCGCCGGATCCACTACCGCGACAGGTAGACGCTGCCGCCGGCGCAGCAGCGGCAGCGTTAGCAGTGCACCGATCCCCAATACAACGACCAGCCACAATACCATCGGCGTGGTCGCGTACATGAGGGGATGGGGAAAAAGCACGAACCAGTCAACCGGCAAACTCGCAGGCAGCACCGACGATTCGGCGGGCGCCTGGCTGACCACCGGCGCCAGCGCAGCAAGTAGCAGCAACGAAACGCCGGTGCCAAGCATCAGCCGCCGTGGCGGTAGCACGTCGGCACGACTGATGCGCTGGACGTGGAACCAGAGCCCAAGCAGCAGCGCCAGCGCGACACCAATGTGGACGAAAACAAACAACGAGAACAGACGATCGCTTACCGCATCGGCGGTCAGGAAGTTTCTTGTGAGTGGGGACGCAAAAATTGGCCAGCGATCCAGCCATTCGGCAGTGGCCAACGCCGAGAATTGGCCGAGCTGGTCCCAGTTAAGCCAGAAGCCACCAATGCCACTGCTGAACATGAAAAGCAACAGCGGCACACCCGTCAACCACGAGAACCAGCGGAATCCCCGAAAACGACCAAGCAGCCATTCACGCGCCAGATGCAGGAATGTGCACAGTACCATTGCATCTGCGGCGTAGCGGTGGATGCCGCGCAGCAGTCCGCCGAGGGAACTGCCATCCCGCGTCAGCCGATCAATCGACCGATAAGCGCCGGTTGCCGACGTATCGAGCACCGCGTAGAGATAGGCACCGGAGACGCTCAGCAAAACAAAGAAAAAGACACCGAGTGCACCCAGGTGCCGCAGTGGACTCTCCCCGGCGCCAAACACGCGATCAAAAGGCCCGTCGAGTCTGCGTACGAACCGCCGCCCCCAAGTTTCCGCTGCGCCACTTTGGCCCTGCTGTGCAACGAGGACCGGAACGACCGGATACTGCGTGCTGAAACTGCTATCGGGACGCACTCGCAAAATCGCTTTCCGAGCCACCATTGCCCAGACGACTGGCTTTGCCGCGACGCGTGCGCCGCCGGGACCACCACTCGCCGATGAAAAACCAGCACATGGCCAGTGCAAACGTCGCGCCGCCGGCAATCTCCAGGATCAACCCGTAGTCGTAGCGGTACTTGCCGGTCGTCGGGTCATATACGGTGCAGATGATGCGGATCCGGTCGATCACATCGTCGATACCTGCGTTCTGCGGCACCGGCGCGTTGCGCAACAGTTGGCGCACCGGCTCGCCAATCTTGTCTGGCGTCACCCGATCGCCGTACACCTGCGAATAGATGGCACCAGACGCGTCGACCACCGTGACCGCGAGAACATGGTCAAAACCTGCTGGGGTTTCGACATAGCTGAAGCCAAAGTCACCGGTGAGTGCGCCCACGATATCCGCAGGCGGGCTCAGAAAGTCCCAATTGGGCGCTGCGATGGCGTGCTGAGCGGCAAAGCTGCGCATTGCCTGTGGCGAATCGAAGGGCTGGTTGAACCCGATACTCACCACGTTGAAGCGATCTCGCCCTACCGACGATTGCAGATTCTCCACCGCCTCACGCAGCGATCGGGTGTTGGTGGGGCAAACCTGAAAACAGCCGGTGTAGATGAAACTGACCAGCGTCGGTTTGCCGTGGAAGCTCGACAAGCGGACTGGTGTCCCTTGCCGATTCAACAGGGTGTAGTCAGCCGGCCGCTTGCCGATGACGCCTTGACTCAACCGTAGTGCCTCGACCTGATTCAGTGCAGGTACTGTGGCTTGCGGCGCGCTGGCGGCAACATCAGCGGCCCCGGTGATCATCGGCGTCAAGATTGCAAGCAGGGCAACCGCTCTCCGCAGCAACCGGTAGACGGCGCCCTGCACTTCGCTGGTGGACGTCCACAACTCACGCCCGGCGGCGATGCAATCTTCACCAGCAATGAGTCGCCGTCGTGGCCTTTTCATTAGCGAAGCCCGGCATCGACGCTGGCACCGACCAGTACGGCGCTTAACTGCACGATCGAAGCCAGAAACGAGGCAATGGCGGTACCACGGTTAACCGCGCGGGTCAGCTGCCATGCCCGATAGACAAAGTAAGCGCCCCCGGCGACAGAGCAAACCAGATACACCAGCCCGGCACCGAAGGCGACGGGCAGCAGCGACGCTACGACCAGCAGCACCGCGCTGGCGAACACAGCCTGTGCGGCCCGCTCAGGCCCAACCACTACCGGGAGCATCGGAACGCCTGCTGCAGCGTATTCGGCTTCGTTGGCGATGGCGAGGCTCCAGAAGTGGGGGGGCGTCCACAGGAATAGCGTCACCGCCAGCAGCCCGGGCAAAGCGCCAATCTGGGTGTCTACCGCCGCCGCACCGGCAAGCACGGCAAAGCTGCCAGCAAGACCACCAACGACGATATTCAGCCAGGTGCGACGCTTGAGCCAGACCGTGTACACCACTCCGTAGACGAAGGCACCGAGAAACACAAAGATCGCCGCGAGCGGATTCAGCACCTGCCACGCGAGTCCCACCGCGCCTGCGAGCATTGCCGCCATGACAGCGAGCCACAGCGGCCGTCGGCGCAGCGCGCCGGTCACGAACGCACGGTTGCGCGTCCGCCCCATACGGGCATCACTCTCGAACTCGTAGTACTGGTTGAAGGCGCCCGCACTGGCCGATGCCATCAGCACCGACATCGCGAGCACCAGCCACTGGCCAACGCCAAGTGATGCGGTAGGAGCCACCAGCGCCCCCACCAGCCCAGTGACCATGATCATCACCCCGATACGCAGCTTGAAGATGCCGAGCACCGAGCGAGCCAGGCGGCCCACTTGGCTGCTACCGGATGCCAGTGTGGTGCTCATGGCGTGCCTAGCTCAGGCCCCAGACCTGCGAAAGATACTTCCAGTTGATGAAGTAGTACAGCACGAACGACACCAGAAACACCATCGCCAGCGTGAAGGTGCCTGGCGCCGCAAAACCGGCAGAGCCATAGGTTTGCACCACCGGCGCCGGCGTAGTCGGCGGAATCGGCGTGAATTCGCTGCTCTGGCGACCGGCGTCCAGACGCTTGCCCCACAACAGCGAACCGACGGTGATGTAGATGTAGAGCGCACCACCGACAATTGCGGCCACGCCAGCGATGCCAACCAGCCCCATCATCAGGTAAGCCGCACCTGGCCACTCGTAGGCGAGCGCCGCACCGTTGAACGCCATATCCCAGTGCCGGCGCGACACGCCCAGCGTACCGGCGCCCATCATGACCAGACAGAAGAAGTACATCGACAGGCCGAACAGGTACGGCTGATACTTGGCCAGGCCCGGTGCGATCATCTCGCGCTTGAACAGCACTGGAATCAGGAAGTAGGTCAGCGCCATGAACGACAGCGTCGTCCCGACCACCACCGTGGCGTGGAAGTGCCCCGGCACGTAGATCGTGTTGTGGATGATCATGTTGAGCTGTTCGGTGCCCATCATCACCCCGGAGATCCCGCCAAGGAAGCCGAAGCCGATCAGCGAGATGAACACGCCGGAGAACACCGGGTTGCCCCACGGCGCCTTGCGCAGCCATTCGAAGAGCCCTTTGTTGAATCCTTTGGCCCGTTGTGCCACCTCTATCGCACCGGGGATGGTCAGGCCGTGGATCATTGATGCCAGTACCGCGAAATACATGAAGTAGCTGGTGTTGACCACCTTCCATGCCGTGCTGACGCCGGGGTCGGCCAGCAGGTGGTGCGCACTCGCCAGTTGCAGGAACAGGATGTAGAGCAGGAAGGCGCCGCGACTGACACGCTCCGACATCGGGCGGGCGCCAAATGCGATGGCCGCTACGGCGTACCAGATCGAGATATGGGCCGCCACGTTGATCTGCTGCGACGAATGGCCAAACGCCCACCAGATGGTGCGGTAGATCAGCGGATCCACCTGCTTCACCAGACCAATCGACATCAGATAGGTCGGGATCAGGATGATGGCACCCGAGGTAATCGTGAACACCGCAATGATGCAGGCTGTCACGGCGCCAAAAGTCACCAGCGGTATTGAACCCTGATAAGTCTTTTCACGTTTGGCAACCACGAGTGTGCCGAGGAAGATGAAGCAGGCCATCAGCGCGCCTACCGCGAACAGGATCAAGCCCAGATAGAACGACGGCGCGGCCATCATTGGCACGTAGGACGTCATCATCACGCTGGAGCCGCCCTGGAATACGGCGACGTTGTTCATGATCGCGCCGATCAGCATCAGCGCAAAGGCAACCCAGGCCAGCTTGGGTGTTGCCAATCGACAGCGCAGCAAAGTGGACGAACAGAAGTAGAGAACGGCGACTTCGAAAAAGATGATCCAGAAGATCAGCATGTCGATGCCATGCGCCGTCAGCACCTGGTAGAAGGTGTCGGCTTCCAGCCAGTGCACGGCTGGCCAGCGGGTCAGCACCACGCCGATGGCGAGGATGCCGCCGAGCAGCAGGAACACCACGGCGACCACGGCGTTGGTCTTGATCAGCAGCTCGGCGCTTGCCTCGAACTGCAGGCCCGATCGCGGGCAGGTACGATAGGTTGTAGCGTTTGCCATCGTCGGTTCCCCCTATTTCACGTAGACGCGGCCCACCATCGTGTGATGGTTGATGCCGCAGTACTCGTTGCAGACCACCGAATAGGTGCCGGACTGATTGGGTGTCACCGTCACGACATGCTCGAATCCCGGCACGATCTGGATGTTGATGTTGGCCGGCTGCAGCGAAAAGCCGTGGTTGTAATCGAGTGAAGTCAGGTGCAGACGATAGGTCTTGCCCTTCTCGAATTCGATGATCGGCCAGAAGCTCCACAACCGGGCGATCAGGTAAACGTCGCTACCGGGAGGCGGCGCGACGACCGGAATCTTGGCATCGGTCTCGGTACGCACGGTGTATTTGTCGACCACTGCCTGTGCCTTGGCGGTAAAGGTCTCCACACTGGTGCGATAGGTCTCGGTCGAGAGGTTCTGCTTGCCGTAAATGTGCCAGCCAACCATCATCGCGAACATGATCAGGCACCAGACCAGCGCGATCACGATCCAGGTGCCTTCAACGCGGTCCAGCGGGTGCTTCCACCACAGTCGCTCGGCCGGGGGCAGTATGGCGCTCATATCAACGTCCTTTCTTTTGCATTGGGTGGCGCATGGCCACAGCAGCCGTCATCTACTTCGCAACCGGCAAAGTGAGGATGTCGATCACCCCCCACAACGAGTACACGATCATCGGCACCATGACGCCGAAGAACAGCAACAGGAATGGGTTGTCCAGCAGCTGCTGCATCATTGGAACCGGCTCGTTGTCATGTTGTTTGTCGCTCATAACCCATCCTCCGAAAGTGGTTGTGTGCCGCGCGTTCGGCCACACGAATGGGCGGCAGTTTGCCGTTGCCAACACTGCCAAGACATTGATCCAGAATAAGTCTGGCCCCCGTTTCAACGGTTGCTGCGCCAGCGCAACGTCTGTTGTTTATGTTCTGCTCGAGTCCAACCGCCACCACTACACTGGCCCGCGTTTCTTCGTGCCTCACCCGGCCAATGAACCCAGATCCAGCACATCGCCGTCTGTTGCAGCGCACCGCCATCATTGGCGCACTGCTTGTTATCTGCATCGTTGGGTTGAGCGCCTTCATGCGCTTGTCGGCCGATGGTTTGAGTTGTCAGCCCTGGCCGCAGTGCTACGCCGATGCCATGCACGCGCAGCAACAGGGCGTCTCTCGCACCGTCACAGCGGACAACCATGTCGTCATCGCCCGCGTGTTGCATCGCCTGTTCGCAATCCTGCTTTTGCCGCTGACGCTGGTCTTGCTGTTTGCCGGATTCACCGCGCGGCCGCAGCGTTGGGCCGGGCGCTGGCCGGCTGTTGCAGCGCTTGTGGTTGTGCTGTTTCTCGCGGCGCTTGGCCGCGCCACTGCGGGGGCGCGATTGCCTGCGGTCACGCTGGGCAATCTGCTGGGTGGCTTCGTGCTGTTCGCGCTGTTCTGGCGCATGGCAACGCTGCGACCTGAGCCGGTGCAACGGCGCCAGTCGTCACCGTGGCACTGGCTGGCCGCGCTCGGGCTGATCGTGCAGATCGCGCTGGGTGCGCTGGTCAGCGGCAGTCATGCCGCGCTCAGTTGTCCCTCGCTGACCGATTGCCAGGTGATGACACCGATTCCGTGGTCGAGCCTGAACCCGTGGCAGGTGCCGGCGTTCGATCCTTACGCCAAGCCCTGGTACCCCGAAGGAGCCTTGCTGCACTGGCTGCATCGCGGCGCGGCGCTGTTGGTGGCGTTCGCCGTCACCATGAGCGCATATCGTCGTAAAAAGTCCGGAGACCAGCGTGGGGCAGCGCTGCTGATCGCACTTGTGCTCGTTCAGATCGGCCTTGGTGCGCTGGCCGTGGGCAACGGGTTGCCGCTATGGGCGGTGCTTGCTCACAATCTGACTGCCGCGTTGCTGCTGGCCGTCGCCGCAAGTCCAGTAGCACCGGCTACGCGCGTTGCCGCATGAGGGCAAAACGTTAGCCTGTTGTCCTATTCCGTCCCATCGGCTGCGTTGGCTGCGCAGAACACGGTCCCTTCCGGCACCCAGCCTTTGCCCGTCATCTCGTTGTAGCGCGCAGCGGCGACGGTGTAGCGATGATTGCCATCGTTCTGCGCGGACCGGTTGTTAAAAGAGCGGTAGACGGTGAACGGCGTTGAGCTGGGGCACACCCCGTTCAGTGGAATGGCTACCGCGAAATCTTCGCCCTCGTATTCGAACACCGGGTTGCCGGTGGCGCGCACAAGGTCGCAATCGGCTGGGCGGCCGTAGAAATGGCTGTTCGGCCCACCTTTCGCGGGTGGCAGATAAAAGCGGCAAATCGGCTCGGTGCCTTCCGGAGCGCCCACCGCCGCCCATGCCGTAAAGCGTGCGCCGGTGCGGCGGAACGCGGCGGGCACGCCGTCCAGTGCCGCCTGCTCGGCCGTGCGACCGGTGATGAAGTATTTGTTGAGACCGATGTTGAAGTATTCGATCACCTCGACCGCTGTCGCCGTCGTTTTCGGGCCGATGACGGCGATGTAGGTCGGCAGGCTGAGGCCGCCGCTACCCACTGGCACCAGTGTGCCAAGGCGGGCGCCGGTCGCTGGGTCGAGCTTCACCACGGCGCCGCCACTCACCACCAGCAGGTTGCCATCCGGCGCGTAAGCAATGCCGGTCGGCCGGATCAGCGCAGCAGTGACCAGCGTCAGCGCCTTGCTCGCCACATTGAATTTGAACAACTGCCCGGAAAGCTCGGCGGTGAACCACAGATGCTGGTTGTCCTTGGCTACAAGCAGTCCGCGCGAACCAGCGATGTTCTGGGCGCCCGCCGGGATAGCTACCGCTACTGCCCCTGTTACGGGGTCGTAGCTGACCACGTTGTTCGAGTCATAGCCCGGGATGTAGAGCTTGCCGTCCGGCCCGAAGGTCAGGCCGTTGTCCGGGCCGAACAGCACAGCCGTGTTGCGCGCGACTGGCTCGTCAATCAGAGCCCCAGTGACGCTGTAGCGCGACACCGCGCTTGACTCGTAGCGACCAACGTAGAGCCGGCCCTGGCTGTCGAAGGCTATCCCCGTTGGATTGCCATTGGTGGTGACGTATTCACCCAGAAAGTCCAGCGTGTCGCGGTGGTATTTGAGGATCTTCTGCGTGTTCTCGCTCACCACGTAGATGTGGCCGTCAGGTCCAAGCTTGATCGCCTGCGCGCCATTGATGCGGGTACGGCTGTCCAGCGTGCGCTGGAAGGCGCCCGTGCAGGCGTCGTAGACATGCACGGTGCTGGCGTAGCCGGACACGAGCAGGCGTGAGGTGCAGGCAGTCTCTGCGCTCGCGAGCGGCGTCCAGACTGACAAACCGAGCAGCGCCGCGAATAACCAAATGCGTCGAATCATGAAAGCCTCAAACCAGAAGGACAGAAAGCCACATGCTGTGACGGCAAGCGCCATTGCGCCCGGTACAAAGCCTCCGTTTTTCTTCCAAAAAGTCTCCTCGTCACCAATTTCGGCGCCAAGCGCCCTATAGTTGCAGCGTGCAAAAGCCCCAGAAAATCTCCTGGCGACCGGACACGCAGGTGCAAATCGGCGAATTCCTCGCCGACCCGGCGTCGAACGAGATTTCTGCCGCGGGCAAGACCACCCGTCTGCGACCGATCCTGATGGATGTCCTGCTGCGGCTGGCTGCCGATGGCGGCAATGCGGTAAATCGAGAAACGCTGCTCAATGACGTGTGGCCCCGGCGCATGGTCAACGATGAGGTTCTCTCCCGTGCCATTGCCGAGCTGCGCACGGCGCTTGGCGACGACCCGAAGCATCCGCGCTACATCGAAACCCTGCCAAAAATCGGCTACCGACTGATCGCCAGTGTCGAGTCAACGGCGCAATCGTCCGACCTGCTGCAGGCGGCGGGCGCCATCCCGGTGTCTGTTCCCGAAACGGCCCATGCTGCCGACGAAACCCGTTCTACGCCAGTAGCGCCCAAGCCCCGGCCGGCGGCAGATGCCCACGAAGAGACCTTGCCAACGCTCACCGAGACGGTCGCGGCCACGCCAGACGCGACCACTCCACAACGAGTGTCGCTGTGGAAATTGATCCGGCTTCCGCTGATCGGCGTCGCTGCACTGGCCTTGTACGGTGTTTACAAGACGCAGCCGCTTTCGGCATCTGTCAGCCGGCAGATCGAGCTGGAACGTCAGATCAGCGCGGCGGTGCCGTTCGCTACCTCGCCGCAGACCGAAAGCAACCCGCGCTTTGCGCCGGATGGCAAGTCGGTCGTGTTTGCCCGCAGTGGCGAGACGACCTCCGAGATTGTGATTCAGGACATCACCAGCGGCACCCAGCGTGCATTCTCAGTGGCCAATGCGCGCGTCGCGTCACCGGTGTTCATGCCGGACGGAAAGCGCGTCGCGTACTGGTTGCGCCGCACCGCACCCGCCAGCGGGCAGCCGGACTGCGCGATTGCCCTGCGCGATCTCGACCGCGGCACCGACACCGTGCTGGTGGATTGCCAGCAACGCCCGCAGCCGGTGTTTGACCTCAGCGCTGACGGCACATCGCTGACCTACGCCGCCCTGCCCCGCGCCGACTATCCGTTGGCGCTGATGCGCCGCAACCTTGCTGCCCGCAGCACCGAGCAGCTAACGGCCCCGGCGCCCGGCGAGGGGCACGACGCCTACCCGCGTGTCAGCCCGGACGGCAAGACGGTTGCCTTCTTTCGCGGCACGCAGTCGCATGTGCGGCTGTGGACGCTCGCGCTCGTACCTGCGCCGAAGAGCGCTGCAGCAGGCTCGGCCGCTGGCGAACTGCCCAAACCGCAACCAGCGTCGGCGCTGGAAGGCCTCTCCTACGGCGTGGCCTGGCTGCCGCGCGGCGGCGGACTCGTCGCAGCGGCGGACTGGCTGGGCTTTCGTGCGCTGAATGCCGTCTCGCTGACTGATGGCGGCGCCCGTTTGCTTGGTGCCCGTGGCGCGCGCTTCCCCGACGTGCACAGCAACGGCAGCCTGGTGTTCGAGACGGCTACTTACCGTGCCGATCTCTGGCTCTCCGGCGTTGACAACACAGGCACGACAGCCAACGCGGCCCGCGTACTGTGGCCGTCAACGCGCTACAGCAATCAGCCCGAGTTCTCGCCCGATGGCAAGCGCGTGGTCTTCGCATCGAACCGTTCGGGCAGCGATGCGATCCACGTCGCCGCTCTCGACGGCGAGCCGCAGCGCCTGCCGCTCAGCAGCAACGCGCGCTACATCCAGCCGCACTGGTCAGCCGACGGCAATGAGGTTTTCGCGGTGCGCATCGCCGTCACCGACGGCAAGCCAGCCCCGCAGCACGCCGTCCGCATCCGCCCTGGTGGTGGCGAAACTACCGAGCTCACGCATCTGGGCAGCAAGGTCAACAACGCGGTGCCGCTGGCCAATGGCCGGGACGTGCTGTACGGCGAGCTGGCCGAGCACGCGATGCGGCTTTACCGCGCGCCCATCGCCGGCGGCACACCCGAACGCCTGCCGCTGCCACTGGTGGCGAGCTTCGCCGCCGTAGGTAACGACCTCGTGTTCACCCAGCCACAACTCACCGGCGCCACCCGCTGCAAGCTGGACACGATGGCGTGTACGCCGGTCAAGGTGGAGCTCGACGACAGCCTGCGCTTCGACTGGACGCTAAGCCCCGGCGCGCTCTGGTTCGCCGGCCGCGACGGCAACAAGCGTGTGTTGGTGCGCCTCGATCTCGACGGCGGTCAGCGCCGCAACATCGACCTCGCCCCCAGCGCCGCCGGCACCAACATCGCCATCAGCCGCGACGGCCAATCCATCATCGTCGCCCGCGAAGCGCCGGCGGTGGTGGATTTGATGATTGCCAAGCCCCTGCCCTAAGTAGCCCGCAGAAGCGAAGCGCGTCCGGGCAATTTGGTTCTCGCAACGCTCTCACCGCAGCCCATGTTCGGATCGCGATGCGACTTTTGCGAAGGACAGCATTAAAGGCTCTAAAGAGGTTAGCTCGACCCGCCCCATTTATCCCACGCGGCAAAAAATCCAAGTGAGACAATCGCGGATAAGTTGTTGTACACGCCTCGACTCCTTAAGGTGCGTAAACCCGCAGCCTACTGATGATCCGGAAAGACTCTGTCCTTCGCAGACTGCCAGCGAATATGGACCGTCGGCAGGTCTTATTCCTTGACGGGATCCGACACGCCGGAGAAATCGCAACACTGGCGATGACTCGACTTCGCTGCACTCTGACTACGATTGCCAACGAGGCGCACGACGTAGAAATGGCCGACGGTCTATATACGTCGGCCTTTTTGGACGCTTGGGCACTAGTCGACGTCATTGACCGGTTTAGAACGCTTTGGTCGCAACTTCCTGGGCGACAGCGTCCAGTTACTCAGTCATCGCCGTCGTTTGCCGAAATAGCGCAACCCGTTCGCAATCTCCGCAACGTCGCCGACCATTTGGCGCAGCGCGCGGATTATGTGGTTGCACACCGAGGCTCGGCGTTAGGTGTCCTCAGTTGGTATACCGTGATGCACTCGCAGATCAAAGATTCGGAGATTGAAGAAGCTCTTTTTTGTGCCATCGTGCCTGGTAGCTGGCATCCAGAGAAAATGAGGGGACGAATGGCAAATCCGGCGGGCGAGTCCATCGAGCTCCCATCCGGCTTCATTCACCTCTCTGCCGGCGAATTCACAGCGAATCTATCGGCAGTAATTCCGCACATGGAATCTCGTATTGATGAGCTTGAGAGATCGCTCGAAGAAAATCTCCAGCAAACTGGCGGCCTCAGCATGCAGAGCGGATCGGATTCCCTGCTGAAGTTGGCAATTAAGTTTTCTGAGGAGACTTCACGCGAGTCCACCAAGCAATTGAAGAGCTAGGTAGGGCGGATACCCGCAGGGTGATCCGCCAATCGTGGCAGATGATTCCTGGTAGACGACGCTTCGCGTATCTGACCTGCTCCCGTCGTAGCGTACCGGTGATATTTCCGAAGGATCCGTCAAATT
>ENA-UOYA01001262-UOYA01001262.1-activated-sludge-metagenome-genome-assembly--contig:-NODE-1262-length-27943-cov-7.754267_pt1 | contig 27943 bp, 43 predicted proteins | sample MGYA00238163_ERZ764804 | MGnify/ENA primary metagenome ERZ764804 (study PRJEB28919, sample SAMN05720223) | activated sludge metagenome | isolation source: Anaerobic digester | place: Hong Kong... | reverse complement strand
CTTCACCCTTACCACCCAACGCCCCAAAAATCATTTCAGCAATGAGGCGCAACCAATATTCTGTTCTGTACCTGGTCGGCGGATCATACTTATACGATTCAAGTATTTCCTTTACTAAAGACATTGGCGTGTTTGGCGAAATACCATCACGCACCAATATTACGTAGGGTTTTCCGTGGTTTCACTTTCGCTTCCGGAGATGTGGTTAAATTCAAGCACTTCATTTAACGTAGACTCAAAAAGTCTCGGCGGAAGTTGATTCATTACGTCTTCTGCGCCGGAAAACAACCTTGTCGTACAACCGCTGTCGCTGTAATATGACAATGCAATCAGAGCCGCTCCCTGATTATAAGTAACCTCTTCCTTGGCGGCATTCTGAATATCAGACACCTGCTTCATGGTCAATTCTTTTAGGTATGCACCTTCAATAACGGAACTTTCCTGAATACTCGTATACATGGCGTTACTCCCATTAATTAAACAAAATAACTTCCATAACTACAAACCACAGTTAGCAGAGAGAGCCGGCATTAATAATAAAGCGAATGGTATAAGTAGCAGGATTCGATCCACTCATTTCAATTCGCTTGCTCTCAACAGTCCAAACAATTTCATTACTATTAACAGTACTAACAGCCGCATTGTCTCTGGTAAAACGAATAACATCGTATGTATCCGAAGCACTACCAGGGAATGCAATGGCAATACGTACGTTATCCCCGGCATTAAGGTTACCGGACGCAGCACTCCCCTCAGTAAGAGTTGTTAGAGAGGTGGTCTCATCAATAAACGCACCAGCAAGAGCCCCGGTGCCATCGGTATTCTTAAACAGTCCGCTTACCTCAAGTGCACGGGTTTTAGAGGTAACAATGCTTCCACTCCAACCGGTAGTAGCGTTGTTAATAAGATCTACATCGGTTGTTTTGGTTGATTCATCAATAGAAATACTCGTTACACAGCCAAAGGTATTCCAACTCGTACCATTAACGGAATACAGTAGCGTGGTTCCAGTAGGCGTAGGCAAAGCCATATCAATTCTCCTTATATGTAAATAACAATCTTTTTTACCACATTCTCATCATACGGTATTTCATCACGCTTCTTGTTTAACATCCTTCTAATCTGCCTTAATCTTCTCATCCTTTCGTTTTGATCCTTTATTTTATTTAGATATGCAACGAGAGACAGTTTTCTATCCGTCTCCTTATCTATTAGTTCAAGTGGTTGTTTTCTTTTCGGTTTGCCAATGGATGGCGGTAACGGTATAGTTGGCACATCCGTTACACCATACATTTTGAATAAACCACCTCGCGTATATTCAATTTTTCCATCACCAATAGACTTTACTAGTTCTTTTGTCCACTCATAAGCCTGCTTTCTTCCGTACGTTTCCCATAATTCCTCCAGCCGCTTTCTAACGCCATAATAGGAAACCGCCTTCCACCAATACGTGATAACAAATCGACTGAAATCGTCACGCCAATTTTTCTTTTCTTTTACCATTGCACCGGCTTGTCGTGCAGCCTCCATCAACTGCTTGTCCAATTTCTCCTTCCGTTTTTCTCTCTCCGTTTTAGGCTTGGTAACATTCTTTGGCTTTAAAACGGCCGTGTAATAGCCGCTTTTATTTGTCGATATCATCAGGGTCGTACTTTCTGATGCGGCCCCCGTATCATAAGCCATGTTTTCACGCAACCATCGCCAAAACGGATTTGCAAAACGACGAAAACCGGAACGATAAGCGTTTTCTATCAGTCGGGCCTTACTTTTTCGCCTGTCACGAAAAGATTTTGGCGTATCGATTTTCAATTGCATCAGTATTGACCGCTCATAGTTATGCTACCGTTTATATTCATCACCTCATCTTCCTGATCTAGATCAACGCCATCAACGCTTACCCTAACAACACCAGGTAAAGCGGCAACGGCAGTAAGCGCGGAAATAAATCGTTCCATTTCTGTTTTATAGTTATCCAACTTATTATTTACCCTAAATGAGTATGAAACTGGTAGTGAAACGTCATAGGATAACAGGCAATTATTCATTAAACCCTTGGTAATCGAATAATTGGCTGGACGCACAACAGCAACACGGTCGTCCATACTTCGTTCCGCAGATATATAACCGACACTACAGTCAAGTGACGCCGATAACGCGCTAACAACTGAATCGATTATACCGGTAAAGTTCATACAGCCAAATCACCTTCTACACGTATAAGCGTCGCAACGCTGTAGTTCGGTTGTACATTTTCCCATGTGGTAATAGAATACAAAAAGTCATAATTATCGATACCAAGGCGTGCGTATTTTGCCCCTGGTAAATTCGCATTACGACCGCGAATTATAGCCTGAATGCGTGTTACATTATGTTCACCAATTGACATTGTTATGTCAATATCATTATATTGCGGTAACACAAGACATTCCGCTGTAAAATAGTTCGTATCGGTTGGGGTTCCATAAACTCTAATATTGCTTCCCCAAACCTGATAATACGAATACCAGCAAGCATCAAGCGCTTCAGTAATCACTGCATTACACCCGTCAAACCAAACAGACCATTGCTGCTGATAACAAGGTGACCAGCGTTACGACGAGCACGAATAATATGGGACCTGGTCTCAATTTTGTCGTAAGATTCCACAACCCAACCCTCACGACTAATATCACCATCATCAACCCAATAAACAAGTCGACACGCCGCAGGCGTAGATTCAAGGGAATTGGCCGGTGCGGTAATGGCAAGAAGAGCGGTGCCCTCCGGATACACACCGGTAGCCCCCTGCATTACACGGCTAACCACAATACGTTGCAATCCGAACACAGGCGCGAGCGCGTTGGCCACCTCTTCATCACTACGCAACACCGTAACAGGCACGCGGGAAACAATGTCCGGGTGCTGCTTGAGCGCGATGAAGGCAAGGGAACTAACAACGAGCGTGTCTGGCACAAGACCACCTGAGCGTTGCGCCACCGCCTCAATTGCAAAAGCAACGTCCGCAAGCGGCGCGGAGGTAGCATCACTCCACGGGGTTGTTACACCAATAATATTGTTGTTTGCTGCCCTAACAGCACCGGTGGTTGCGTTAAACAACACATTAACAGCAGCCGCTTCTGCCGCCCCCTCAAGTTTGTACTTCAGCGTCTGCGCGGCCGCCATTTCCATGTTCAGCGGGTACTGCTCCGCCATGTCCATGCTCATCTGAAGTCCAACATCCTGACATTCATACAGCACGGACGTAAGCGTAAGAGCCGCTTCAGCATATTCGGTATTAGGCGTGCGCGTAATGGAAGCGGGCGCGACAGAAATACTGGAGAACGGCGCTACCTTAATACTGCCAACACGAGCAGGTACTGGAAGCGGCGCAAATACGGCCCTATACATGGTCTGCGGAGCGGACGCCTCCACGAAAGCATCCATCAAGTCAAGACGAATCTGTGCGTTAGTATCCCAAGAAACAGCCATTATTGAAATCTCCCAATGTTGTTGTTATTTGTTAGTTCTGCTTTTTACTGCGCAAGCGAACATACGCCTCATGATTGATTCGTTCAAGCGTAATCCAGGCCTGCGCACGAGAACCAGTTTTGGCAACCAACTTTTCAAACAAACGTTCAGCGGAAAAGTCTTCGCTCACACGGCGCACCGGCAGTTTAACGTGCGTTTTCGTTTTTTCAGACTTCCCCGCCTTCTCCACTTCTTCTTCTTCTTCTTCCTCAACGTCATCTTCAAATTCTTCGGTCACTTCATCGGCAACTTCAACCTCTTCAGATTTAACATCACAATCATTAATAATCACGTCTTCAGCACTCATTTCTGTTTTCTCCTCATTACCCTCTACAACCTGATCATCTGGGTTGGTTGTATACTCCATTTCAGTGTTCCTGTCATCTTCAACAAGAACACTATTCAAAATACCATCAATTAGACCAAGCGTTAATGCCTCTCTAGATATATATACACGTCCGTCAAATAAACTATCATCCAACGAACGACCAAGAACGCCAATATATGCGTTAAATACAGCATCCACTTGGCGTTTCAGTTCCGCAACTTCTTCTTCCGTGTATTCTCCTGTTGCACCAATGCCCTTCAGTTTCCCCGTGCTGATTCTGATCGGCTTCAAACCATTTTGCCTGTGCAGTTCGGTTAAATCATACACGACAATATACGCCCCTATACCGCCAACCTCACACGCTTCACCGGACGCGTACAATCGGCGACAGGAGCGGGCAAGCAGCCACGCGGCAGAAGCGCACACGCCGGTAATAATCGCCTCAGAATCAATGCCCTGCAGACGCTTCATAATACGCTCAAGCGACTGATGGAGAATTCCACCAGGGCTATCAACGAATAACCGCACACGGTCCACACCGGTAAGCGCAGATTCCAGCCAATCATAACCAGTGACATAATAGTTATCATTACCACGAGGCACGAGAACACCGGTAATGGCAATTTCCCGAACACCATCAATATCGCGATAAAACCAAGTCGGTATTACACCACCCCGGCCAAAAACCGCACCACGAAAATCTTCCGCGCTTATCGGTAAGTCAACAGACGCAAAAACCACCCTATCCATTATTCAACTCCGGCAAAGTATTGCGCCAACGTAACAAGCACAACAATAAAACCAACAACCTGAAGCACAAAACCAAACAGCCAATCCATTACGTGCTCTCCACCAAATCCATTCGCCCAAGCAATGAGGCGGCCTTGGCCTGATCAAGCAAGTCAAGAGCCTCTACCTCCGGCCACTCAATTGATACACCACCAAAAACGCTATTTGCGTACCGCTCAATCATGCGTCGATATCTGTTTATTTCATGGCGTGCGCTAATAAACGCAGCCTTGCTTTGACTGAAATTGGCCTCTGTAAAATCCGAAAACAACACCTCGTACGGAAAACCGCACGCTGAAGCAATTTGACGAAACAGCGCTTTCATCTGACCGGTAAAGTCGGCAGGCGTATATTTCGGGTAGTCAACGGAGTCCTGCGGATTGTTGGTGCGGAGCATGTAAACATCATCGCCCAACTGAAGTTCAGGGTCTTCGGTATTCAGCGCACCAGACGTAACTATACGTGCAAGTAGGCGTGAACCAATTTCTGCCGCACGAATCTGCGAAAACATTAGTGAAGACGCCTGCACAATCCACGGCAACGTAACAGCAAAAGGCGGTTCACCACGAACACTAGATGGCCTTAAGCCATCATAAATACCAATAATACCATCATAATCAATCTCAAATTCACTATCATATAACACCCGCACAACTTCACCGGTATCTTCGTCCACCTCAAACTCAACTCGTTCACTCTCTAAAATCTGATCCGTTGGCTTATAGTACAAACACTCCCCAGTAAGCAGGTATTCACGAAGAATATCGTAGAAAAATTCTGCATATCGGTCTTGATTTTCCTCTGACCCGCTGTACGTGGCACCATAAACATTAACAAGATCCAGAATACGATTAATAATGGTCTTAAAAACCATTGAATCCTTGTAAAATCTGCGGCAAAAGAGCACCTTATCACTACGTGTGCTCTGTTGCATGTTAAAGGATTCAAGTTGTTCCGGGCGTATTCCCTGCCTGCGAAGAAGAGTAATTACCTGGTCAGCCATTGTTAAGATTCTCCAGAAACTCTTTGTAACGACGTTCCGCCCTGTTCAGCCATCCCCTCAAAAACACACGCTGCTTTTGGTTTCTCTGCGCCGTTACAACATGGTGTTGTAATATGCGCTTGTGTAACATGTCAATTACAGCCCTCTTATCAACAGATTCATATGCGGAAACAGTCTTCTGACCAATATAACCATCATCATTAATAACCCTTCTTCCGGCCACCAGGTTAATTGCGTGCTGAAACCAACTTACCGCACGATTAAAACCAAATAAAACACAGGCATCAAATACATATAATGCGCTAGCCGGGTCCAGGTAAAAAACACCGTGTTTAATAGCGTCTTCCATGTACATCTTCTTTGCCTGCTTTTTAGTTACCTTCCCATCAACACCATGCGCCAACGCATATTCACGTGTAATACCCCAATACGTTTCACCACCCCTATCGTTCGGGTGGCTTGAATACGCACCCTCATTCTTTAACGTAAACTCGATAATATCATCTATCTTTGCGTTATTCAGCAATTGCATGGTGAAAACCCCAACCATTAAAAAACTCATAACATACCGTTGGCACTGACCTTTTGAAGAAAACTTCTACTGGTCACGTCGCCAACCCCAAGAAAACCACGCACACGGTTCAACTCATCGGAAATGCGCTCATACGTCAACCCAGCGGTAGCAAGTTGATTGACCGTTGGCCTTGTTAACCACAAATATTCAAGCACAGCCAACACAACACGTGCACGCACCGCATCCTCTTCCCAAGGAAGATTTTGACGATAGAGCGTAATTGCCTCATCAAAAGTATTAATGATAATAGGTGGTGAATACATTACAATATAATCTCCCTCTTCACATTACCGCCAATACGTAAACTACGACGGCGATGGTTTTCATCAACAATAAGGTTACCCTGTATTTCAACAGTTGGCGTTTCAGAAGCCTTCACCATGCTTGCGCTCTCAATACGAGGAAGAGCAGTTAAATCAATCGGCGCCCCAACAAACAACAAACCGGCTAACGCATACACCGTTGCGTCAAAATAATGGTTTGATACGCCAACCTTCTCGTAACGGCGCTCCCCGTTTTCCTCAATTGGCCTTTCACTACGACACAACGAATCGCTAAACTGTCTAACCGTTATATCAGAACCATCATTGGAGAACATGCGAAGGCGACTGGTGTACAGCAAACCAAAAACCGCATCTTTACCCGCCGTTCCATCAATTTGAATGGTATACGATCCACTCCGCACCATACGGCGGTATCTCCACCAGTCACCATATCTAATGTCATTCGCCGGATCAATCACGAAGGATCTTGTTGCCATACCCCTGATCGGTAATACCAACTGCTTAACACCGGCCTTGTTCCACAGCCGCAACATGTGCTGGCCATTAAAGCCGTAGTCAAACAACAAAACACCACGCTCCGGATCCAGCGAAGAAAGAATACCCTTTAACGTGTCAACCTGCGCCTGAAGCGAACCACGACATTTCCCGAAATCAGCAATGCGTATAAAATCACTACCTGGTGTATACGCAAGCAAAACATAGTGCGCAACAGACACGCCAACGTCAACGCCTATACACCAATAATCACCAGACTCCACAACACCACGGCGATATTCAGTGGTAACTGGATCTTCAGGCGAAACAAAAATAAGCCTCGGCGGTTCGCACAAATACTGAAGATACAAACGCCTCTGCGCATTCAGATCGCTGCTGTCACGCAAAAACACCATATCTCTAAACGGATCAATCAGCAATCCATCAAAGGCACTATACCTTACACCCCAATAACGCCCAACACCACCATTTTCAACAAAACCACCAGATTCAATGCACTTCCTGCGTTCCTCTATCGGTATCACAACACCACAATTAGAACAAGCGTACCACTCTTCACCAAGATTGTTTATATCTGGCTTAAACAGTTCACCACACTCCCCGCAACGGTGGTAAAACTCAAACACCTTGTCGGCGTTCTTGTACGCAGACCACATTAAACCGGTTTCACTAGTAATGGTACTCTCAAAGAAAATCTTACCATTACGAAAACTCATAACACGTGCACGAATCTGATCAATCGGATGCGCTTCCTCTGTTCGCTTCTGCCGAATCTTTTCCGCTTCAGTAACAAGCACAACACGACTAGTAACCTGCGCACGCTGACTATCGCTTTGACCACGCCAGGTCAGCACAACACCATTTGAAAGTCTGGCTTGGTATGTGCCCCGTTCCGCCTCAATACCCTGATACTCCAGTGAACGTATAACATCATGCGCTACAGCCTGCGCAACCTGAAACGTCGGACCAAAAATAAGCAGATCTTCACGCAATTCAGATAATACATAACAGGCGGTCAAAATAAGCGATAGTGTTTTGCCTACCTGGTTACCCGCAATAAGATATAATTCGGAGGCGCTTGAATCAAACAAAAACTTGTTATATATATCTAAAACGCCATGCGTAGCAGGGTTCACCTCTTCCCGATACTTCATACCACCACGAACACCGGATGGTATGACAAATCGATCAGAGGCGTACCGCTGTATGGACGGTAAAATAAAACTCATTCAAAACACCTGTTCCAAGAATCACTAAAATCTTCAATTCTGTCCATCAAATTCTTGTCATCACCATAGTTTTTCTGCAAATCACGCATAAACGAAATCACCAAACCCTCAAGACGACGTACCACCTCTATTTCTACAAGGCTTCCCTTCATCTTTTCCAACTTAAGCCGCTCCATTTCAGCCTGGTATTCAGTTTTACGAGCCAAGGCTTCATAGTATGATGTCTTCTGGTCTTCATGACCTTCCATGGTCGGACGTCTCATAACCAGGACCTCTCAAAGAAAAGTTTGCGAAATGCTGACGAAATCCGCACCGCCGGCATACCCCGCTTCACAGTACCTTCAAGATTCACCCGCTAAACCCTCTCTACGATACGTTGCCAAACAAACGCAAGCGTGGAAGACAGAAGCGCAACAATAAAACGTTCAACCCATATGCGAACATAGTTTGTTTGCTGTTCAAGTTTAACCACACGCCCAAACAAACCGTTATTCCCGTTCACCCCATGAAGTTTATTTTCAATCGAACGCAATTGTTCAATAATATCATCCAGCCTATCACGTTGAATGCATTCGTGTATGTACTGCTTGTTTTCTGTCATTCCACCACCCGCAAAATTAAAATTAAATTTTAAAATTAACCGGCAAGTACCTATTGCAGGAGAACGAGAAGGTTAATCAGGACGAGTATAGCACATGCGCCAACGTCAAGCCAAAATAAGCGATCCTGATTTATCACCGCTTTGTTTGTATATGACGACAGGTCCGTTTTGGGTAAGGGAAAAACCTGCGGTGATAACGTTTTTGGGTAAACTCCACATTTTACCTGCACGACTTCCTGTTTCTGCCTTGACATAAAATTCACCCTTATCGTTCTGATATATACAAACAACTTCTTCGTGTTGAGGTAAATACCCAATCACATCTTCATTTTCAACTTTAATCGGTGGCGTAGAACACGTTTTCAGGAAGTGTTCTCCGCACCAGGTGTAATGCTTATAATCAAGCAGGGCAACACGCATTACAGACCGGCCTTCTGTTTGAGTGCAAGCGACTTGTTTCTAAGAGTCGGACCCAATTTTGCGTTTCCAGTTTTAGTCATTGACACGAGGTCATAAATTTCACCATCAGCGTTTACGCCGTAGTTATAGTTTTTAGTAAGCAGGTAGTCACGTGCATATAAACCTTCAAGATTATACCACACGCCTATTCGTTCACCACCAAGAAAAAACAGCGTTTTTGCGAATTCTTGTTTTTCCTCGTTTTCCATTTCAGCGATGATATTTTTGCCCTGTTCCGTAGCGTAATTCGTTACATCGTACGTAAGAACGCTTCCAACAACTGGAGCAGCAAACGTGATTTTAGCAATAGCACGTGCAATAAGTGGGGAAATAACAGCAAGAATCGATGAAGCAAACCCGATGGCAAGTGTTTCGGTGAAACCGGCTGACATCATGACAGTAAAAACAGCGTACGCAATTACCGTACCGGCAAGCGTACCTGCGAACTGTGAAGACGTGTGACGACTTTGCCATAGCGATTGAAACCGCACAAACTCCCTGAAAAACTGCAGCAACCTGGCCATAAACATTCTCCCGTGAATTTACCCTCTATATATAAAAAACCGCTCGACACCTATTTTTTGAGCAATTTTTGAATTTTTTTTAATTTTTTTTAAATTTTTTTCTAATTATTGGTAAATACTACTAATTAATAGCATAATTATCATTATTATAACCATCAATACGAACAACGCCGAAATCATTATAACAACCGGTTGCGAACATTAGCATGAATGTAAGCATTATGGCCTCATCTTTCGTTGGTATTTTACTTAGAAATTCGCTAAGCATTCCAGCGTAAATTGCGCCTATTTCGGTACTTTCAACAAGAATTGCGGCACGAAATACTGTGTCTTCGGCAACAAGCACAATACCATCAGCAACAACGTGAACGTAGTACGAAAAGTCTTCATAGTAGAAACACGGTATGTAGTTTCTAATTTTCTCGTGAAATTTATCAATGAGTTCTTCTTTTATCATGCGTTGTTTTACCATTCTACACACAAAAGAACATGCGCTAAGAGTATAGCATTATTATCATAATTATTATCAAAAAATTTTTTTATTTTTTTTACGTATTAAAGGTGATAATAATGAATTATACTAACCGCTAGTTTTTTTAGTTATAAAACTTATAAACACGCATAGGTGTTATAAAGTTTATAATAATTTATTAATAATAATTTATAATATAATTTAATAATAAATAATAATATATAATAATTAATAAATAATTATAAAATTTAATAAATAATAAATAATAATTATATATTATTATTTTATATTATTATATTTATAATTTAAAAATTTAATAACACTTATTAATAACTTTTAATAGTTATTAATAGTTATAATTAAGTTTTAATTAATTAGAAACTCTAATAATATAACTTATTAATTAATATTTTATTTAAATATTAATTAATAACGTTCTTAAAGTTAATAAAAATGATTGAGTGTGTTTATCATAACGGTAAGTTATACATTTCTTCTCATGTTCTACTAGACAAGATTGCGCATATTGGTTACAAGAACGTGATGAAGAGATGCTACCTGGTTTCTTATGATGGTGAAATATACATATGCGGGCATGTTAAAAAAAGCGTTTTAGAACAACTTATTTCAACGGGTGATACGGAAGATTGTGGTGTTATCCGCTACATGTACCGCATGTTCAGAAAAAGCGGTAGGCGATACATGCCGATACAGGAAATCTCTAAAATCAAAGATTATGCAAGTGAACTAGATCGCTGTTCTTTGGGGTTAACGTATCCCGTGAAAGTTAGGTTTTCAACAAGAAAAAGGTTCGTGTAATGAAAGTTCTATTATCCGGACTACCACGCACCGGAAAAACAACGCTTGCGAATCGATTGGGTGAAATTGGGTACACGGTTGTTAAGTCACCTACTTCGCTGTTATCGCATGAACACGGAGCAATGCGTACCAGACGTGCTTTTTCGCTTGCGTGTGAAGAAGCAATACACTATGCGCACAACGATAAGGTTGTTTTCGATCGCACCGTTGCCGATGTGTGCGCATTTTGTATTACGCTTGACAGACTTGAGTTTGGGAAAAGCACGAACCAGATTTACCATGTTACGAAAGTTGTTCTGGAACCATACGCAAAATCACGTGTTTACGTGTTTAATATGCCGATAGAAGACAATGATTTAGAAGATATGGATAGGCGAAGGTTGCTTGATAACGCAGACACGTACATTGATGTTTTAATTGATGTTTACCGAAACTGCGGTTTAAGACCGATTGTTTTGAGTAACGCTAAAGAGGTATGCGTTTCTGATGTTGAAAATGAAGATTTCTGATTACTGCGTTAAGCACGTGAAAAATCACTGTGGAGATTTTTACTTGTTTATGATTAAATACACAGGCGGTGATATTGAACTACCAGTGCCTGTTCTACATAAATTCAAAGGTTTTTTCTACAAGAATCTCCGTAGAGCGGAGCGAAGGAGAGTACACTATGAATCGCAATACACGCAAGAGAGCGGTGCGTTCTCCGCCTTTGTGTTAAACGATCTTCTTGAAAACGGAAGCACGGAAGAAATAGCGGAACATTTTGGTGTAGATATAGAGAAAGCATTACTGATTAAAAAGAAGTATGATACGTACAAAGGGCCTATAAAATGAAGAGGGAATTTAGGGCAAGGTATAGAAAGCACGTTTTAATGGAGAATAAATTCTCTGATGGTGTACATAAACTGATTTATGTTTACTTTGATTTTACTGAACCGGTGCCGTGCGATGTTTATCGAATTAAGGACACGTACGCACTGTTTGGTGAATACGATGCACTGCTAAAGAAAATAGAGGTTGGACAAGAGGTTATCGTTACGTTCGGTAGTGAACGAGGCAAGCACGCCGGACGTGTGGTCGGTTTCCGACTTGCTGGAGAAAAGAAATGAGACCATTTATCTGCGTTTACGGTCAGCCTGGTGTTGGCAAAACAACGCTGATGAAACACGTTCAGAATGCTCTTTACGTTGATGTGGAGAATCGTTTGCGTGGTTATGACGGTGAAGTTTTGCGTGTGAATGAGAAGGGCGAAATGCTTACGGCACGTGAAATTATTCGTGCGTGCGTTAACTGCAAGCAAGACACCGTTATAATTGACTCAATGGATGTGTTTGAAGAGCGTCTGAACCGGTATATTCGTGAAACAAATCCAGGGTTAAAGTTTCACGAAATATGCCAGGAACGAAAGGGCGTTGTTACAGAGTTTTTCCTGCAGTTGCGGGCAAAGGGTAAGCGCCTTCTCGTTACGTGTGGTGTGACGGTTGACGTAAGCGCAGAAATGAATGAGGGTGGTTCAGAGGTGCGTATAGCGTCATATGCTCCCGTGCTAAGTGGTGGAAAAACGGGCCTACTAAGTGCGGTTGAACGGCATTTTGACGTTATAGGCATGCTCAAGCAAGACACCACGCAAAAGACCACCAGAATCAACGGAACATCTGCGTATATTGAAATACCGCAGAAAACACGGCGCTTGATTCTGAATGAAAACAGCGGTGGAGTGCTTGTTAAAAACGTATTAAGTGAAGACAAGGAACTTGTGTTTAATTCAGTAGAAGAAATGGGTGAAGTTTTCGTGAACTTTCTCAACAAACTGGAAGGGTAAAGTTATGGATTTCATCGACGCAATTTTTGAACGCACAGAACAGGTGAAAGCGTACAATCCAATTAGTGAAACCGGCGCTTATACGCTTACACTTAAAAACGTTCGGTATCGTGATAAAGGTTTTGAAAAGTTCTTGCTTTATTTCGATAAGAACGGTGAAACTGTGTTTGCAGAAATGAGTTTGTATAAGCGTGACGGAACGCCAAACAAGAAAACGTTAGAGGTAATCAGCAAGATCGCAAGCGCATGCGAAGAATTTGGCAATGTCCTAAAGGACGGCAAGCGCACGGGCAGTTCTCAACTGGATATATTTTCAAAGATTTCAGACATTCAAATTAATCGTGAAGTTATGGTTGAAGTAGAGGTACGCAAAAACGGTGAATACGTGAACCCAATGATTGTAGGCTTTAAATTCGTATGAAATTGCTATCACTTGATTTTGGAAGATCGTTGGGATTGGCCGTATTTAATGGAGATAAGGTTTATGTCAGCGATGTGTATTTACCACAAGAATTGGGTGAACGCTTCAGCACGTTCTCCAGGGTAATCAGGGAGATTGAACCAGACGTAATAGCGTATGAAAAGGTGTGCAGGCACCTTGGAACGGAAGCGGCGCACCAATACGGGGCATATGAGGGCATAACATTAAAGTACGCACACGAAAATAACATTAAGTGCGTTCCGATATATGTTATGACAGCAAAGGCGTTATTTGGGTGTGCTAAAACAAGCAAGGAAGCAATGAAGGTATTAATCGTAAATGCGTTTCCGGGCGTTTTCACGGGCGTTGAAACGCATAATGCAGTTGATGCGTTTGCAATTGGTCTAACGTGCTTGAAACAACTTGGCGACGAAAGATACGAAAGTTACAGGGACACAATAAACAATGTGGTATCTGGAAAATAAAATACCTGAAGGTAAGCGCAATAATGCGCTGTTTATAGCGGCACTGAAGGCTATTTCAAATGGATTTGATGTTGAAAGCCTGGTGCAGAAGGCTATAAGCGTTGATGGTTTGAGCGAACAGGAAGCACGTAGAACCGTTGAAAGCGCACGGCGATACGCAAAGCCTGTTGAGCATGACCCGGTAGCGTTTATTGATAGGCTATTTATACCGATTGACAATGTTTGTCTTGTTGAACACAGAGATGGAAGGTACATAGATCACGTGCTGTCATATGACGGCGCAGTGCGAAAAATAGTGGATATCAGCAAGGACAATGATTCGGAATGGTTCTTTAGAATTAACCCCTCAAGCGGTAATTCTGACCGTGACATTGAACGATATGAATACACACTAATTGAAAGTGACCAGGAACCGCTTGAGCGCCAATTTCAATTGCTTGAATTTTTAAAGCCATGCGTTATTGAAGCACACTACTCCGGTTCAAAGAGCCTGCATATTCTGGTTAATATTAATGCCAACAGCGTTGAACAGTACAAGGAAGACGTAAGCAAGTTACACAAACTCATATTGTCAAAAGGCTATAGAATAGACAATGCAACAAAAAACCCGTCAAGAATGTCACGGCTTCCCTACACAACAAGGGGAGTTATTCCGGTTGATGTGTGCTATATTTCAGAATCTGCAATACCTGCAAGGGAGTTCATAATAATACAGAAGTTACCACCGCAGATGCGCTCCGCTGGTTTACCACGATCAATATACAACGTTGACATACAATCGCCGCCAGAAGTGCTTGTTGAGGGAGTAATGCGTTGCGGACACAAGGCAATTGTGTCTGGTTCCGCTAAAGTTGGCAAGTCAATGGCAATGCTCTGGTTGGCGTCTGCCTTGTCAAATGGCGGCGAATGGTTTAATTGCAAGTGTAGGCGGTCTCGTGTCTTGTATGTTAACGTTGAAATAGACGATTACACAATACGGGCCCGGGCGGAGGACATGACAAAAAGCGGTATAGACTGCGGAGAGTTTGACATATGGAATCTACGTGGTAGATTTGAGCAGGGGCGTGATGTAATTTCTGGTCTTGGCGTTTTATTAAAAAACAAGGGATATGATGTTGTAATTCTTGATCCGGTGTACCTGGTGCTTGATGGCGATGAGAGTAATGCCGAACACACGAAATGGTTTTTAAATGCCGTTGACAGAATAATAGTAAACTCAAGCGCATCGTTTATTTTGGTACACCATTTCGCAAAGGGGCCTGCCGGTCAGCGGGCCGTTATTGATCGTGCTTCCGGTTCAAGTAATTTTGCTCGTTGGGTGGATGCGTTTATAACACTATCTCCGCTTGAGACAAACATAAGAAATTCGTTTCGACTGAACATTATTTCCCGTTCATTGCCATCTCCGGAACCTACGGAGTGGACGCTGCAATATCCGAAGTTTCACAAGATAGAAGGTAAGTCACTACGTGTGTGTGGTGAATCGTACGAATAAAGGGAAACAACATGAGAGTTAGTTACAATTCACTTCGAACGTATTTAACATGTCCGCTCTCGTATAAGTATTGCTATGTAGACGGGGAAAAACTTGAGCACACAACACGGCAAACAGAAGTCGGACGACGTGTTCATGAGTACGCAGAAAGCATTTTGCGCAACGGTGCAATTACGTATGATAGCGTGGAAGACCCATACCTAAACCGTATAGCAGCAGAACTGACGAGCATATTTAACACGAAAGTTGAAAAGTATGCGGTAGAAGAAATGATAGACATAAACGTAGAAGGCATACGTATTGTTGGCAAGCCGGACGTGGTGACGTTTCACGCTGACGGCGCTATTCGTGTTTACGATTTTAAGTCTTTTGGCCTTAGTCCGGAAAAGAATTATCTTCAGGGCCTTGTGTATCATGTTGCGGTAAAAGAAAAGTATGGGCGCTGCGATGACGTGACGTTTATTTCTCCACGTGGTTCAAAAACGTATAAATACGAAGACCAGGAATGTTTAGGTGTTTTACGCAAAATGTGCGACCAGATAATGTCAGACACGGAGTTTAGGGCGAAGCCTGGTGAACACTGCTTGTATTGCGCATATAGGGAGAAATGTGCGTTTGTCAATTCAAACGACATCATTAGGGATTACCTGGTAGCGAAAGAGCAATACGTACTAAAAAAAGATGCCGTGAAGGCGCTTTTAAATGACGGGCCAATTGAGGTAAACGGCGTGTTTGTTGAGTATAAAAATGGAAACATAGTGGAGTATAAAAATGCGTAGAAATATATTTACCAAGTATGATGTAGACGAAGATATTGCGTTTGCTGGTGCGCATCTTAACATAGATTATCCGCAACGAGAAATTGATGAAAGCGGAATCTATTACCGTTATGAAGATTATATTTTGGGCGCGTGGGCAAACAATTTTTATAACAGGGGAGAGGTTAGGATCTATATTTACCCACAAACCTCAATATGGTTGCACAACATGGAAGACATATTTGCGTTCGATAAAATTTACAGGCGCTTAAACACGGTTTCATGTCAATGGGAAATAAGGTCACCACTTCTAAAGGGTATTGGGTGTTATGGTGAAGATAAAACGGAAGAAACAATACTAATAGACCCTGACCTTATGTATTTCGTAAACAAAATGCGGATGAATTTACGGCTGTGTAGATTTAAAGATTTCAATGTAAACAGGGGATTCGTGGAATACCTTGTAGATAACGGAACACCGATGAATACATACGCAATGGCGTGTAAGGATGCGTTGAAAAAAACATTGTCCGACGGCTGCTTGTATCGTGTGAAGATGCGGGAAAATTGCTATGAACTACTTAAAACAGAGGATTTTAGTTATGGAGAAAGCATTGTCTGAAGTACTTGAAAACATGCGTTTAATTCGTGATATGGTTGAAGAGGGTTTAAACGACGTGCACAGTCCGAATGGGCTTGACAAAGAGGTTTTGTTCAGGCTTTTTGCGCATTGCACCACGGTTCACGGGCTTAACCCAAGAATAATGCCGAACGAAGTTATAACGTATGTTTACAACGCATACAACTCCGCCTCAAATGGGGATTACGAAACAGCGTATAGGTTTGTTGTGTTGGCAAGGGATATTTTAAAACTCAATAAAAACAAATAAAGTGCTTTCGTCTATGCGATAGATTATAATGATGGGCAGACCACAACAGGAAAGGAAGCAACATGAAAGTAAACGTGGAAATCTTCAGGGGAACTGGAACGTTCATGGTTGTTAACATAAATGGGGATGGAGACCCTGTTTATGCTGAATTAGGTGTTTTTTCTTACCGTGATGTACCACGTGAATTCGACAATTACGTAACGGGCGCCATAATAGCGAAAAACGACGATGATCTGTGTGAAGCGGAGTGTTTGTTGGCCGACACATTAGCCGAAGCGATTCACAACGGATTTCGCTTCGGCCGTGTTGTTTATAGGTGGATTGATGGTGTGCTGGAATCGCATGGAAGCGTTATGGAAGACATTTCTTTCAAAACGTTTCTTAAATATTGCGATGACTACAGAGGAAATTTTTTTTAAAAAATATTTAAAAAGTACTTGACTTTTGTTGAAAACCCTGGTATAATACAGACAGAACAACAACAGAGAAAGTGAAGACAATGAAAGTGAAAGCCTACAAACCGGATGGAACTGAAAACGGTTACGTTGAACGCAGTGCTAGGCGCAACTATGAACTTATCTTCAAATACAATGGAAAGGAGGTTGTTCTTAGCACGGATTATAGGCACAAGTTAACGGACGCCAGATGGTTATATAACGGGTTTTCCTACAGTGGTGTTAATGACACTGTTGTGTGGTGTACTGGAACAACTCGAATTATAACAAAGGGGACCGAACTTATCGGGTCTTTAGATTTGAATTTCAGTGGATGGTTGAAGTACAACGGGGTGTTGTATATTTGGCTTGACCTGCGCAAACAGTACGACATAATAAACTGTTTGTGCGTTTATGACAATATGCCATGGGAAATGCTTCGCTGCGCGGACTTCATGATTGACATTGAAACCGGCAAAATTTTGAATAGAACAACGAATAAAGTTGACGTTAACCAGTTCATGATAGATATGGCTAGAGTGTGTCAGTTATATTACGAAAACGGAGAGTTCACGCAAAAAGACTTAAACATGTGAAAGGGGTAAAAAATGTGGAAGGTTTGTGGACGTGAAACGTTGGAAAATGCCGCAGGGTATATGTTTGAAGACTGCCAGGTGTACGGACTCAAGTCTGTGCTTGTTGATGGGGAAGATCACTCCATATTTCTTTCCGTATTTGATGAGAATGGACGGTGGTTTGGGTCGGATCCGCACGGGAGGCTCTGGGCCGCGTGGGATGGAAAAACCGTTCATGTTGGTTCCTGGAGATGGGAAAAGCCTCCGCAATGGGCTGGTGTTGACGTCGAACAGTATTCGGGTAAATAAATGAAACAAAAATATATACAAAGCAGGTTCGGTGACATTTACTACACCGCTCCAATGTATTCTGAACCGCTTGCGGATGAGTGGTTACAGAAGATAAACAAGGCCGCTGCTTTTGAGTTTACAACCGTAAACAGGGACATGCTGCGTGACCTTGCGTGCGGCATGTCTTTTAGTGAAGCGAAGGCGAAGTATGGGGTTAATGAGTTAAGAGAACTTCATACTTATGCGCTTGAGCATGGATACAATGGGGCAACACTTAGAATGCTTAGGGCGATAATTGCGGAAAGCGAAAAATGAAAGTAATACGAACGCAAAACGACCTGATCTTAGACGCAAAGGGCACCACACGTAGAATAGCGTGTCGTGAAGAATTTTGGAAAGAAATGGTAAAGAAATTTATAGAAATAGGTGGTTCAATTAACGGTGATGATCTTATAGAAGTTGATGGTTGCACAAGGGAAGGGTTATATCTCTTGGGTTTTATTGATGTGTTGTCCGGAAACATTAAGTTTGGGCGGACAAAATGCACGCCAAGGCTTATTGGTAGGCATGACTGCAGAAAAGTGCTTGAAAAACTATTGAAGGGTGATATCGATGCTGTTGCTAAAAAACAGGTTTAATCACCGCACAATGCGACAGTTGGATAAACTGAAAAACGTTTTTGAGATTGATTTTGTGCCAACATACGAAAAGGACAAGGTGTCCGATTCGTATTATGCGTTGTGTAAAAACGGTGAATGGCTATTCACCATAGATTTTGGAAGGGAGGTGATATATGTAGGTGAAGAAATTGCCGTGCAGTCTGCGGTGTTGAAAAAAAAATAGAAAATGCTGGGTGGAGATTATGAGAAAAACAATTTGTGTGAACGGTGTAGCGGTAGACTGCACGCAATTGAATGGTCAGTGGTACGCCATGTTTCCAAAGTTACCTGGCATTGTTCTTGACAATGGTGCAATGATATATGGAAGACACATTGTACATGGCGAACCATTTTCTGGTACGATTGTAAAAGACAGTTACGGTCGTACTAATATAACAAATGGCGTAAGAACAGTTTTAATCGTTAAAGATCCAGAGAACGACAGGTTGTGCGTGATAGGGTATACTGACACGCCTGAAATTGTCTATAAAGCGAAAAACAGAAGGAGTCAAAAGCATGCCCAAACTCGAAGTTCGTGATCCAATTACCGGTGAAATCGTCCATGTTTGGTCGTACCGTGAAGGCGTTGAACGCGCAATTGCGTTTGGAGATAACTTTGACATATCAGTGTTTTCATATGTAAAGTCAGAATCTTACAAAAACGTGAAACACAACAGGGAATTTCAAACGTATGAACATCAAGACGGTGATACGCTCATTACGTGTGAATGCAGACTTGTTGGCCGTTTTTGTTCTAAGAAACCATGCTTTTTTGTTGATGACGATACGGCTTATATATATTGTACTGACAAGAAGTGCGGCAACGTGCTGAAGTTGTTGTTGCGAAACAGCGTAAGCGACAAGATAAAAGCAAAGGCCGACATGAAGATGAACATATGGACGGGCGATATCGAGTGCGGCAACACAAATTTTTATGTTAATAGGCCATCAAAAGTAATAACAAAAATATGCTTGGCGGACACGCTAAGAATTGATATGGATAACGATTGTCTTGCGATTGCAACGGAACTTGGCACGGTTATGGCAAGGAGGGCAAAATGAAATACATTATTCATGGAAACTGGTTTATCCAGGAGGACGTTGCTTATTTTGCAGTGAACCCTGAATTAAAAATATTTGTTGTTGGCGTTGAATGTGAATTTGCGTCGATACATTCCGCAACACCTGGTGAAATGAACCGCGTGTTGCGTGAATTGGATGATTTCTTAACTCCTGCAATGATAATCAGGGCGTCAATTGATAATGAAATAGGTAAAGCGACATACAACTATACGTGTAATAAGTACGTTTCGATAAGACTTGACAGAAACAGTGATATCGTGCCTTGGTTTCCGTCTACACCGGAACTTCTTGACAAAATAGAGGAAATGTACAATGAACACGGGAATGAAGAGTTACGGAAAGATTCCATTTGACAAGGCGGTTTGTATTTTAAATAAACTTGAGGGCGAATCGAAAATTAGTGGTGAAGCAAGGCACAAAACATTGGTTGTGCATGATGGCGGTAAGCGTTATACATTGCCGCACTTTCGCTTTCCAGTTCGTGTTGAAGTTAAAAGACTATCCGCACTGGAATCAATAATGTTTGTTGGGCCATGCGTGTGTGACCCGACAAATCATGAAGTTTTTCCGTCAATTTAGGATACAACAAATGAATATAACAAGAAAAATAGATGAACTTGTTGGTGGGCACGGTGATCATTACCTGTCGTGCGTATGTGCTGATCAGACGCACGTTGAATATTGTTATATCACGGAGAAGTCTGGGGAAGTTCGCTATATTGTGTGTGATTTTCTTACAGAACTACAGGTGAACGGTGTTAAGTTAAATATTATAACAAAAAACGCAATAGTAGAAAAATATGATGGTATTATTGTAGTACATGGAGTGCAATAATGATTAGATTTAATTATATCGGCTCAAAATACCGTGTTCTCGATTTTATTATACCGGAAATAATTGACTCAAAATCTATAGTAGACCCGTTCTGCGGTACGTGTAGCGTGTCATATGAAGCAAAGAAATTGGGGTTAAGCGTTATATCCGGTGATAATCTTTTATACCCATACAACATGGCGAAAGCAATCATTCAAAATAACAAAACAACGCTTGATGATAAAGATGTTAAATTTTTGTTGTCGTTTAAGTCAACCGGTAAAGCCGCGGAATTATATGGTGAAATATTTCTATCACACGAAGTTTGGGATGTTATAGAAGGGATAAGAACGGGAATAAATTACCTGCCACCCCAAAAGCAATCGGTGGCGATTTCAGCGTTGTGCGCCGCTACAGTGACTGGACACGCAACAAATGGAACATTTACTGCAAAAACCCGCGTAGACGCGCTGCACATGGCTATCACAAAACGAGAAGAAATGATAAAAATGTTTAACAAAAAAATCAGTCATATTAATAAACTTATCATACCTGGTAATGGTGTTGCCGTATTTGGCGACGCAATTAAGACAATAAAAAATAATTCTGCCGATATACTGTACGTTGACCCACCATACGTAACAACAAAATCAACAACAAACTACAAACAACAATATCACGTTTTGGAAAATATCATAAATAACTTCAACATGGATATTAATGTTAAATCAAAAGTAAGGTTACCTGTTAATACCGGTACAACAATTACAAAAAGAAACATGTTTGATTTCTTAAATAGAATTATATCTTCTGCGAAAAATTACCGCAAGATTTTATTGTCATATAACAGTAACGGTATACCAGGTGTTGATGATATTACATGGATTTTTAACGAAAACGGATTTAATGTTGTTGTAAAGCGGGGTGAAATACAGTATTATAAAACATCAAAACGGGAATCAAAGTGTGGTCTTGAACTGCTATATGTTGCAACGAGGTAAACACTATGGAAATCAAAGGTTGGAGCACGCATGGTGTAAGTGGTCGGGTATTGTTCGTAAATAATTTTCATTCTGGTTGGGGCGTGATTGACGAAAACGCTTTATTTTACTTTGACGGTGAAAACAGACGGGACCTAGCGCGGGCGTTACGATGGCTGGACGGGCTTTCGTTGGACATACAGTCCGAACCACGTATAAAAATAAAAGACGGCAAACTTATCATTAAGTATACCAGGCGTGAACGTAAGGACTTCAGGTTCTTCAAAAACATATATACCTTTGTGTTGAGGGTTAAAACACCCAAAAACATGGTAGAGCGCATACTTTTACTGGATGAACACGTGAAACTGTTGCCGACGCACAACGATAACGTTTTGCTTCACAACGGAGAGTTTCTGTTTGACGGATCAACAGATGAGATAGAAATACAGGGTATGCTACTAAAAAGAAACGGAAAGAAATATAAACTTAAATATGAACAAAACTTACCTGATTAGTAAGTATTGTGTATTACATGTATTGCTTTAAACACAAATTCCTGAATGGCCCTGTGAGCGTCTAATAGAGCCGTAGAGCAACGATTTTTTTTCTGTAGTATCAAGACACCACTTACCCAAAAATCAGCAAATTTAACAATAGCGGGGCTTATAAACGTTCCAACAAAAATACGGCACAATAACGGGTTTACCGTTAAAGTGCCGTATTTTTTTGTTTATTTTGCGTTAGAACAACCAGCGACTTTCAAAAGGCGTGTACCTATCCCCCAACAATACGTATATTTTCTTTAGATACCCAAATAAAACGGGGAATGTTCTTAACGCTGGTTGCGGAAACTGTGAAACAATAATACGTTCCTTTGGATCAACATCTACTTTCTTACCGGGCACACCATCAAACCATTGCCTGCAACCAACTATTTCGATTTGATACCCAATATCATCGCAAATGCTTTTCGCTTCACTATACCGAAGGTTTGTAAAATCCGGTATATAAAATCTCTCCATCGGTGTTGACGAATATACATATTGCACATACAAAACTTTTCTTTGCCTTACTACACCATCAACAAGTACGCTTGAAATAAACGGATAATCCGAACCGTTTGGAAATACTATCCTGTTTTTACCAGCAAGTTCTTGCTTACTTGTTAACCACACACCAACTAGCGTTGCTGTTGAATCAAAAATTTCCCCTTCTTCATCATATAACTGTTGCAACAATTGTATGTAATTATATGTAATGTAATTATTGTTTTTAACCCAAGCGTAATTGGTGGCGGTTGTTTTTAATGGAGTGCGAATGTCAGGAATGGTTTTCACGCGCTTACGTGGTGTTGGCAATGATACGGTAAATCGTGGTGTTTCAATATACCCACCTGGTATTTCAATAACAGCAGGTGTTGAAGGGTTCTGCTCCTGCTCAAATCCGTAAATATATTTAGGCGTAACCTGCTTATCATATACGTAACCAGGAGGCGGTATTTGCTCAACGCAATATTCGACCTCTGCCTTGTTACGCCCAAAAACCAACCCACTATATTCCCTTCCCTGCTTTTCATATGTAAAGCCAAAGAATGCGGCAACATCAGATAGTTTGTCCGTCGGAACACCCCTTAGATCCGGAACACCGATCCAGTCTTGCGTGTTTATGGAGAAATCAAAATAACTTGAAACGCCTATACCTCGTGTGTATGAGCCAACACCCCAATATTTAACTGGATATGGTTCCATTACGTTTGTTGCCGACAGCAATTCCCATGTCGCGTTACTCGCAAACGTTTCGTTTTCATCACCGTATATAACGTTTTTATACGCATTACCATACCACGTTTCTGAGGCGGAAACAAGGTCGGCAAGTGTCGGATCGTTTGGAAGTTCTTTTGGCGTAAAATGCAACTGAAATGTGGCAACCGGATTTGCTTTTACCGTATCGAGGTAATGCCGATCATATACAACGGAATATCCTGTTTCTGGGTCAACATCAATAACAATATCATCAAGTTTATAGTAATCAACACCACTATTATTGATTGGAACATGTACAGACCACGTGTAGTCCTTGTCATAAACAACTTCACTCTGATATGTGCCCTTATATACGGTTGTCCTGCCATGAACACTAAATGTTTGTTTGCATGGCAACGTATAAGTATTATTTGGATATAGATTTTGTGGATATGTACCGCCATGCGTGGCAACATGTTTTTCCATTTTCTGCGATAACCAGTGTGTCACTCGTATTGGCACAATAAAATCAGTTATCATTACACTTGGTGCTACGGCAAACCAGACATCAAAAGCAGATATTCTATAAGATTCCGCGTTGTTGGTTTCCGTGATGTTTGTTACCCCGGAAACACCATAAAAAGCAATTGAATCCCCCCCAAGGTTAAATGTTGCCTGGCCATTTCGTATACTCTGGCCGGTAAGAGATGTCGGAGAATCACCGCTACTTGCCCCGAAAACAGTTTGTGCATTATTCCAAAGTTCTTTATTCGATGGCGGAGAAGAAAATGAACCGTTATTCTGCGATTCATTTTTATTATTTAGAGCATGTAATTCAAATGGTCTAAACGAAAATTTTTTATATTCAACCGACTGGGTATTTAAACCCCTACACTTTAAAAACCATGTTGGCGTGTTTAGCTTAAACGGAAATGAACGTGAATCATGCAGAACACCCATTGAAGATGTTTTATATACGCCTTCAGCACATTGTTCACTATTTAACTCAAGATTACTGCCATCACACGATAGGCCGCTTATAAGATTATCGTTTATCTTTATTTGGTTTGTTCTAGTATCGACAGTAACACAGTTATTGCCATTCGGCACGGTGCCGCTTAAACTTGAAAAATCAAGCCCCCAATGTCTTGCAGAGTAAGCACTGCTACCGCAACCATAGTATACTGGCGTGACGTAAACACCCATTAAACATGACATCCACCGACACATCTTTATGATTCGCCCAACTATTGTTTTAATGTCTTCACGCTTCGTGTTGTTTAAATAAAATTTCCAGTCATCAGGAACACGGCGCCGTTTTATTGTGCCCGTTCCCCAATACGCCTGTGTGTCGAGTGGATAATACCATATCTTTCGCGCAAATTTCGCTGAATATCTAAGTACACCGGTTTCAACGCACTGAATTAACTGCTTATACAGGGAAACAAGCGCATATATAACGTCGTTTTCAGTTACTTCAACACGAATTGAATATTCTTCTCGTGGAAATAAACCATCATCATTCGCAAGAGCAACAATACCCCCATTTGGTGGCATATACGATCCGTATGCCTTGGTAAGTGTTATGTGCGCAAGACGATAAATATCAATAAGATTATTTGCATCATTAAGGTTTTCCCATTGGTCGGCGTTTGGAAATTCCTCAAAATATGCTTTAAGATTCGTACTAACAAACTCAACATAACTACTGTTTATTGTTGGGCACTCATCTACAAGCGGGATAAAATACTTATTACAATATGTGTGTTTATACTTTTCTGTGCTTGCTATTTCACAATATGAAGTAAGACAAAGACCCCAATTTTCGGAAGAATCATAATCGTTTAAATTAATCGAAACCGTTCTCGAACCGCCAGCGGGTACATTACTGAAAGACCATTGATTTTCCTGGTGATTTTCATATGGCGAACAATACCGATTCAACGAAAGTTTTAAAACCATTTTTCTGAAACCGGCATCGTTGTTCGTAAGTGTAATGGTAACAGTGTTGTCCGTATCAGAATGTGAAACGGAAATGCTCGGCGGATTGTAACCGGAACCGGAAAGGTATGCCGCCATCGCGCCGTAAGCGTGGTGGTATGTGCCACCCGCGGCGTTATATTGCATTAAAAGTTGCGTGTGACCGTTTGTCACACCCTTAAGCATTGCGCGTATCTTGTTTATGGTAGGCAGGGACCCGGCTTTTCGCTTATACGCGATAAGCATGGAAAGCAAACCACCGGCAACAACCGGTGAAGCCATTGACGTGCCGGCCCAAGAGCCGTAATTTGCGCCCCCATACTTTACAACACTTAATTCTTCGCCATCAAGCGAAGAACCAACCGTACTCAAAACGTTATATTTAAGGTGTTCCATTGATGGTGGTGGATCACTCAAATCTGGCTCATTTATTGTTCCCCTAAAGTAAAATCCGTCACCACCATATCCACCGACAAGAGCCTGTTTCCACCCGTAGTTTGAATAATATGTTGGGCCCTCACCGAAACTCGATGCTGTAACGGTAATGGCGTTTGGAACCTCACAGGCGGCTGGCACCATACCGCCAACGCCGAAGTTAATTGGTATTGCATAGTTGCCTGCTGCTATAACAAATATGGTACCGTAACTTTCATAGGCACTCTGCATTATCTGTTCACAAATCATTTTAGCCGCATTGAAATCAGGGTTTAAGAGCGTTGCCCCCCAACTAAGATTGACAACCTTACACCCGGCGGCGGAGGCTAACGAGAGCGTGTCAAAAAATGTTAGCAAACTATTAAACACATCATAAAACGGGAAAATATTAAATATACCACCGTTATTATTGTTGTCCCGCACGTTCCACATCATGCCGGAAACACCAACGCCATTATTTCCACGCGCGGCAACAATGCCGGCCACATGCGTGCCATGAGAAGAATATAACGGAATGTCGTCTAGGTATTCCGGCGGTATGTTATCACGACGAATACTGTAATTTCGCGTATCGGTCAAACTTGTTAGCGGTATATAAACCGGATTACCCTGACTGTTTGTTGATACGGCAATACCATAACAATCTGTGTATGTATTACCATTATACGTGAAGGTAATCTTACAACGATTTGAATCGAGGTCGGGGTGCGGCCATATACCGGAATCAATCACGCCAACACGGAGTGAGGCGTCATTTGCTACAACATCCCACGCGTATCGCGATTCCATTACCTCATGATGTTTCTGATATGGGAACAAAGGGTCATTGGGTATGCCCTGCGGAACAAAAGGGGATGGCTTATCTTCAACAAGCGTATAATCGCTTAAAAACTCTTTTACAAAATCAACCTTATCATCTTCACAGAAAATGCTTACATTACCGAACAGATCATTCTGAACGTAGACACCATCCCCAACATTTAAACGCTCAAAAACAATATCCAGATCAACCTCTTCTGGTAGATCCGGAATGTTAATGTTTCGTGCGTTTCTATAGCCTACAACAAAAAAACGCTTCATGGATTTTGGCCTTCCGGTATACCGCTCAATACCGTGTATTTCTGCATTGGAACGTAATATGCGCTATGGGGCCACCACACCCATACCTGGTTATCTCCCGTTCCCTCTTCACCCAATAATTGTAAGCCGGTTTGCTCATCACACCAATAAACAAATTTTGGCGTCTTCCACGTGTTCTGTATAACCGGTAATTTTGCTACGTATTTAATTACAATACCACCACCACCACGTTTACCACCAGTTACAAGTATGTCATTCTCATATACGTTATTTTTGGGATAAAACTTACCACCACCGGTAACACGAATACGTTTATTGCTGTCTTTAATGAGTTTATTTAATCCATCTGCATTTAACCTACTACCACGCTTAAACATTGCGCAAAACCCCAATTATGCGGACGGGAAAAGATTAGACCAGTCGTAAGGTGGCGCTATCAACCTCGTTATTACGCCATTATTTGTTTCCCAATCAACATCGGCAGGCGGCATGCCCGTAGTCTCATCAACGTAAAACACCGGACGAACAAAACCAGAATCAGAGTCTAACCACGTAAGAGAACCAACCAAATGAAAGTTATGCCTGAACATTGGGGCAAAATAGTTCATTGTAGTATCATAAGCAGCACCAGGCAAAAACTCATACGTGTAATTATCTATCAACACACCGTATGGATATTGCGCAGGACACTCGTTTCCTATAGCCGGAGACGGAACAAGAGCAGGTACCGCAGCATTATTTAGTGTTCCAATATACGCCGAATAATAAGATGGCGGAACCTGGTTTATAAGGCTAACCTCCCATTCCCATTCCGGAAAATAGGCATCCGGTATTTCCCCAACCTGCTGATCCCCGTTATAGGTAACAATATTTAGCGCCGCTGTACCATCAGACCCCCAACCCCAAACGCTT
>ENA-UOYA01001257-UOYA01001257.1-activated-sludge-metagenome-genome-assembly--contig:-NODE-1257-length-27997-cov-7.978849_pt1 | contig 27997 bp, 22 predicted proteins | sample MGYA00238163_ERZ764804 | MGnify/ENA primary metagenome ERZ764804 (study PRJEB28919, sample SAMN05720223) | activated sludge metagenome | isolation source: Anaerobic digester | place: Hong Kong... | reverse complement strand
GCGGCCGAACGCAGCGTCTCGCTCACGCCGTGCCCTTCGCTGCCGATGATCACCGCCGCGCGGCGGGTGAGATCCACGTCGCTCAGCCGCTTCTTGCCGTTGGGCTGGGTAGCGTAAACGTCCAACCGCTTCTGTTCGATGGCGGCGCGGGCCAGCGCGGCGTCCAACCCCGTCACCAGCGGCATGCGGAAGATCGAACCCGCCGAAGCGCGCAGCGTTTTCGGGTTGTAAGGGCTCACCGTGCCCTTCAGGAAGATGACGCCGGTGCCGCCGAACGCTTCCGCGGTGCGCACGATGGCCCCGGCGTTGCCCGGATCCTGCACGCCGTCGAGCACTACCACCAGCGATTGGGCGCGGAATAAGTGCTCCAGAGTCCAATTGGGCGGTCGGACCAGCGCGATGACGCCCTGGCTGGCCTCGGTGCTGGCGAGCGCCCCGAACAGCGCATCCGGCAGCACAATGACGCGTAACTCGCGAAGCCCTTTGACGTGACCCTCCACGGCGGTGCGTACCGAGGCGGCCGCCAACACGGCCTTCACCTGGCAGTCGCTGCGCAGTGCCTCTTCCAGCAGGTTGAACGATTCGGCCACGGCGAAACCGTCTTCGGTCAGGGAGCCTCGTACAATGGCGCGGCGGACGTCCTTGAGCAGGGGATTGCGCGGGCTGGAAAGAACTTCGATTTTTGCCATAGTATAGGCTGTAATAGGATTATTGGACGTTTCGAGTCCTGGCGCAACATGAAGCGATGGCTCGTCATAGCGGGAGCGGTTGTAGCGATCGCGCTGGCGGTGCATCTGGGCCACACGGCCATGCTGATCCGCCAGCAGTCGGTCGCCGACGAAGCCCGGCCCGCTGACGTCATTGTTGTGCTGGGCGCGGCTGAGTACCGGGGCAAACCCTCGCCGGTGCTGCGCGCACGCCTGGAGCATGCGTTGGATTTGTACCAGCGTGGAATCGCGCCGCGCATTCTCACCACGGGAGGCGCCGGCGGCGACCCCATCTTCACGGAAAGCGACGTGGGACGTGCCTGGCTCATTCAGCGCGGCGTGCCCTCGGAGGCGATCATTGTGGAGGAGGAGGGTGAGAGCACGGCGCACAGCTTGTCGGTCGTGGTCGAGATCATGCGCCGGATGCGGCTGAACTCGTGCGTCGTGGTGAGCGACGGCTATCACATCTACCGCGTGAAGCGCATGCTCAAGGCGCGCGGAGTGACCGTCTACGGCTCGCCGCGGCCCGCCAATCCGCACCGCTCCCGAAGCCTCTGGTGGCTCTACCTGCGCCAGGCGGTGGGTAGCCTGCTGTGGGAGATCGGGATCAATATCTGACATCGGAGGTGCATCCGTGCGTGTGCGCGCCGCTTGTTTTGCCTTTTGGTTTCTCTTAGCGCCGCTGGTTTTGCTTTCTGGCGCCGCATCCGGCCCGCGCGAGGTCGCGCGCACGGATCAGAGACCCATCCTGGTCCGGCTGCCGGACCGCACTCTCGCCGGCTGGTTCATCGACAAGACCGACGGCTCGCAGCAGGTGTTCCGCATCGACTCGACCGGCAACGGCGATACGTGGAGCGCGCCGCGCGCCGTATTGCGGCTGCCCGGTGGCCATGGCGAATTTTACGGATTGCAGCCGCTGGCGACGAGCGGCGGCGACCTACACCTGTTCCTGATCCACATGGCGAAAGGAGAAGATGTCTCGCGCGGGGAAGGCGAGCGCGTCCGCCATGTCGACTGTCGCGACCGCCACCTGGATATCTGGCACACGAAGTCGAGCGGCGGGCGCGCACCGTGGCGGGAACCGCGAAAGATCTGGTCCGGCTACACGGGCTCGCTCAACAGCGCCATCGAGTTGCGCAACGGGCGCATCCTGCTGCCCTTCTCATACGCCACCAAACGGGATTGGCGGAACCGCGGCGACGGCTTCGAGCAATTCACTTTCATGGGCAAGTTCGACTCGATCACGCTGTACTCGGACGACCGGGGCGACACGTTCCATCTCTCTTCGCCCTCTCTCAAGGTGGAGACGCCCGACATCGTGTCGGCTTACGGGGCCGTCGAACCGGTCGTGATCGAACTCAAGGACGGCCGCGTGTGGATGCTCATCCGCACGCAGCGCGGACGATTTTACGAATCTTTCTCTCCAGATGGAATCCGTTGGTCTGAGCCGCATCCTTCCCCGATCACATCCTCGGACTCGCCCGCCGGGTTGACGCGCACCGAAGACGGCCGGATCGTGCTGGTGTGGAACAACTGCCGGCGCTTCCCATACGCTCATGGCGGCCGCCACGTGCTTCACGCCGCGATTTCCGCCACCGAAGGACGCACCTGGACGGGCTATCGCGAGATTCTTCGGGACCCCAAACGCGATCAACCGCCGCCGCCGGGAGGCGACTTCGGCACGGCGTATCCTTTCCCGCTCGCGGCTGGGGGCGATCGCATCCTGATCGCCAGCGGGCAGGGCGCCGGACGGTCCCGCCTGGTGGCGTTCGACGCCGGTTGGCTCACGGAAACCGGCCAGCGCACCGATTTCAGCCAGGACTTGGACGATTGGACCTATTTCGGCTGCCGCGGCGTGGACCGTGTGCCGCATCCGGATCGGCCCGGCGCTTATGTTCTGAAGGTGTCCAAAACGGATGCCGAATGGCCGGCGGGCGCCGTTTGGAACTTCCCGAATGCGCCGAGCGGCCGAATCGTCCTGCGCTTAAAGTTGAACGCCGGATTCCGGGGCGCCAACATCGCACTGACCGATCACTACTCGCCTCCCTGGGACGAGGAAGACGTTTTCGATAGCCTGTACAACCTGCCCATCGATGCCAGCGGGCGACTCCTGGGCACCGCCAGTCTCAACGCCGGGCGCTGGTACGATCTCGAAGTCCGTTGGAGCGGTCGGGTGAGGCAAGCGGAAGTCCGGCTCGATGGCCGCCGTGTTGCGGCGCTGCCTCTGCGGCGCGAGACTCCGGGCGCGAACTACCTCCGCTTGCGGTCAACCTGCGAAGTGAGTGACCCGGTGGGACTGCTCGTCGAATCCGTGGACGTGGCTGCGCAGTGAGTTTACTGCTGCTTTACAGCTTCAGCATGTCCCGCAAGCGCTTTGTCTGCACCCGGCTTACCGGGATTTCCGTCTGCTTCTTGTCGTCCATGCGGAGCCGGTAAGTCGACTTGAACCAGGGGATGATCTCCTTGATCCGGTGCAGGTTAACCAGGAACGAACGGTGCACGCGCCAGAACATGTCTGGGTCCAGGCTGGACTGCAAATCCTCGATGGTGCGGTAGTTGGACTGTCCCTCGAAAGTCGTCGTGACGATGGTGATCAGTCCATCCTCGATTGTGGCGTAAACCACATCGTGAACGTCGACCACGAAGTTTCGATTGCCGCAGCGGACCAACAGCTTGCTGCGGATCTGCCCGGAAGGGGGAGCGTGGGCGGGCAATCCCAAAGCCGGCTCGCCGGCACCTGCGCGATTCCTTTCCTCGATGGCGCGACGCGCGCGATCGAGCGAGACGGCCAGGCGGTCCTTCTCAATAGGCTTCAGGAGGTAGTCCATTGCCTCCAGCCTGAAAGCCTCCACGGCATATTGGTCGTAAGCCGTGGCCAGGATGAAGTACGGGAGCCGGTCCCGGGTCTCGCGCAGTTTGTTGATTACACCCATCCCGTCGAGCCCCGGCATCTGGACATCCAGGAACACCAGATCGGGGTCAAGTTCGTCGATTAATTCCAGGGCTTCCACCCCGTTGGAGGCGGTTCCCACAACCTCCAAATCTTGAAATTCTTTAATCAGATAAGCCAGTTCGTCGAGCGCCAATGGCTCATCATCCACCAGCAGGGCGGTCATCGTCGACGTCGCGCGACCCGTCATGAAGTGCTAGTATAACATCAGGGAAACATTGGGTTTCCGTGCAATACAAGGAGATGGAATTTGCCCACAAAAGATAATGTCCGCATCGCCCCAGCGGAAGGCAAGCTCGGAGTTCTGATACCAGGTATCGGGGCGGTATCGACGACTTTCATGGCGGGAGTCGAGGCCGTCAAGCGGGGACTTGGTAAACCCATCGGCTCGCTCACCCAGATGGCTACCATCCGCCTCGGGAAGCGTACCGAAGGCCGCAGCCCTTATATCAAGGATTTCGTCCCCCTTGCAAAGCTCGACGACTTGGTTTTCGGCGGGTGGGACATCTTCGAGGACACCGCTTACGAGGCGGCCGTGAAAGCCGGAGTGTTGGAACGCGGCCTGCTCGATCAGGTCAAAGAGCCGCTTTCCAGCCTGAAGCCGATGAAGGCGGTCTTCGACCACGAATACGTGAAGCGCATCAACGGCCCGAACGTGAAGCAGGGCGCGAACCTCATGGAGAAGGCCGAAATGTTGATGGCGGACATCGAGAGCTTCCGCCGCAATACCGGCGTTTCCCGCCTGATCACCATCTGGTGTGGGTCTACCGAAGTGTTCCATCGCCCGTCCGCCGTACACCAGACCCTGGCGTCGTTCGAGGAAGGCCTGCGCAAGAGCGATCCTGAGATCGCACCCAGCCAGGTGTACGCTTACGCCGCCCTCAAGTGTGGCGTGCCGTTCGCCAACGGCGCACCGAACCTGACTACTGACATCCCCGCCCTGCTCGATCTGGCGCGGGAACGCCAGCTTCCGCTCTGCGGCAAGGACTTCAAGACCGGCCAGACGTTCATGAAGACCCTCATCGCCCCTGGCCTGAAGGCGCGGATGCTCGGCCTGCAAGGGTGGTATTCGACCAACATCCTGGGCAACCGCGACGGTGAGGTGCTGGACGATCCGGGCAGCTTCAAGAGCAAGGAAGAGACCAAGCTCTCAGTGCTCGACCACATTCTGCAGCCTCAGCTCTATCCCGATCTTTACAAGGACTTCTCCCACGTGGTGCGGATCAACTACTACCCGCCGCGCGGCGACGCCAAGGAAGGCTGGGACAACATCGACATCTTCGGGTGGCTCGGCTATCCGATGCAGATCAAGATCAACTTCCTCTGCCGGGATTCCATCCTTGCGGCGCCCATCGTGCTCGACCTGGTGCTGTTCATGGATCTTGCTCAGCGCTGCGGCATGAAGGGCATCCAGGAGTGGCTCTCGTTCTACTTCAAAGCTCCCATGACGGCCCCGGGTCTCTATCCGGAGCACGACATCTTCATCCAGCTCATGAAGCTGAAGAACACCCTGCGGTGGATGCGAGGCGAGGATCTGATCACGCACCTCGGTTTGGAGTATTACGACTGATACGCCTTAGGGCTGTTGATTTCCAGTTAGGCTCGAACAGATAAATGAAAGTTGTCATCATCGGCGGCACGACGTTTGTCGGGCGCATTTTGGTGTCGGAGTTGGTGAAAGCGGGGCACGAGGTCAGCGTTCTGCACCGTAGGGCGGAGCATGATCTGGGCCGCAAAGTGTCGAACATCCAGTGCGACCGCAGGGACCACGCGGCCCTTGCGCGTGCCCTCTCTTCCAGCAACTTCGAAGTCGTCTTCGATACCGCCTACGATTGGGAGCATGGCACCACGGCGGCCGACGTCGATGCCGCCGCCCGGGCCTGTGGCGACCGTCTGCAGCGGTACATCTTTATATCGAGCGTGGCGGCTTACGGCGACGGTTTGAACCATCACGAAGGCGACGCGCTGGCGCCGGACGACTATCATGATACCTATGCCCGCAACAAGGCCACCAGCGAGCGCCTGCTGTTCCGCATGCATCAGCGCTGCGGTTTCCCGGTGGTGAGCCTGCGGCCGCCGTTTGTCTACGGACCCGGCAATCCGTTTTACCGCGAGGCGTTTTTCTGGGACCGGCTGCGCGACGGGAGAGCCATCATCCTGCCCGGCGACGGGCGCCGCCTCATGCAGTTCGTGTTCGTGAAGGACCTGGTGTGGGCCTGCATGCGGGTGATGGATCACCCTGCGGTGGTGAGCCACGCCTTCAATATCGCCAACTCGCGCCCGCTCACGCAGACCGAGGTCGTGCTGGCGTTCGCCGAGGCTGCTGGCAAGAAAGTGAATATCGTCCGCCTCCCGCGCGAGCGTATCCTGCGCGCCGGGGGACACGCCATGGGTCCCATGCTCTATTTCGGCGAGTATTTCGACGTTCCGCCCATCACCCAGGTGATCACCAAAGCGCAGCGCGTGTTGGGCTTCAAACCCACCGAGTTCGCCCGCGGCCTGAAAGAAACCTACCGCGACTATCTTCGCAACCACCACCGCAGGCACCCGGATTACGCCTTCGAAGACGCCCTGCTAGCCCGAACCCACGTAGCCGTCGGCGCCTAGCGGGAGCCTCCGGCATTTACCCTCGATGCCAGCCGGCGTCGCTTAGGACTTCCTTGGCCGCTTTGGCGGTATTGGCGTGGATGGTGACGGTGTCGTTCACGTCATACGCGTAGCCGCCGGCCAGTGTCACCACCACCGCCGCGCCATACCGCAACGCGGCTTCGAAGACGATACGGTCGCGCTCCTTTAAGCCCTCGATCGTCAGCCCCAGTCCGCCCAGTTGATCTTCGACATACGGGTCGGCGCCCGCCACGTAGGCGATCAGGTTGGGCCGGAAGGCGGCCACGGCCGTCGAGTAGGCGTCGCGGAGGCTCATCAGGTATCGCTCGTCGCCCACCCCGTCCTCCAGGTTGATGTCGATGTTCGAGGGCGGTTTCTCCGCGGGATAGTTGTTGAGTTGGTGCAGGGAGATCGTGAAAACGTTCTTGTCGCCGGCGAAGATGGAAGCCGTGCCGTTGCCGTGGTGGTTGTCGCAGTCGATCACCAGGGCCCGTCCTATGGCGCCCTCCTGTTGTAAGCGCCGGATGGCCACGGCCACGTCGTTGATGGCGCAGAAGCCCTCGCCGTGATCCGCGAAAGCGTGATGGAATCCGCCGCCCGCGTTGTAGCAAATGCGATCCCGCAGCGCCAGGCGCGCTGCCAGCGTGGTGCCGCCTGCGGCCAGGATGAAGCCGCTCACCATCTGCCGCGAGTAGGGCAGTTCCAGCTTCAGGATGTCCTCGTAGGTGAGTGTGCCGTTCTTGAGCCGGATCACCCAGTCGGCGTCGTGCACCAGCATCAGGTCCTCGACCGAGGCCGGCTCCGGCGCGACAAAATCTTCCTCCGCGGCGAAATTCTCCGCCAGGAAACGAAGACGCAGCAGGCGGTACTTGTACGATGGGAAAATATGGTCGCGCAGGTTCAGGTCGTAGCCTTCGCTGTAGACGAGCCGGAACGGGAGCAGGCGAGGCATGGCCTCAGGCGGATTCCACCGCGCGCACCGATTGCAGCGCCGTGATCAGCGCCACGCTGTAGACGTCGTCGGCCGAGCAGCCGCGCGACAGGTCGTTGGCCGGCCGCGTCAAGCCTTGGAGAATGGGTCCGTAGGCCGCCGCGCCGCACATGCACTCCAGCAGCTTGTAACCGATGTTGCCCGCCGCGAGGTTCGGGAAGATGAGGATGTTGGCGTGGCCGGCCACGGTGGAACCGGGCGCCTTGGACTCGCCGATTTCCCGTACGATGGCGGCGTCCAACTGCAGCTCGCCGTCCACGTGCAGGTCGGGCGCGCGTTCGCGAATGATGCGGAGCGCCTCCACTACCTTGGCAACCTCCTTGTGTTTGGCGCTGCCTTTCGTCGAAAACGAGAGCAGCGCCACGGCCGGTTCGACGCCCAGCAGCGTGCGGGTGCTCGCGGCCGTAGCGATGGCGATGTCGGCCAGTTGGATGGCGGTGGGATCGATCACCACGCCGCAATCGGCCATCATGAGCTGCCCGCGGTTACCGACGGTCTCGTTATAGAGGCACATCAGAAAGAAACTCGATGCGGTCCGCAAGGTCGGCGGCGTCCCGATGGTCTGCAGCGCCGCGCGGGCGACATCGGCCGTGCTGCAGGTAGCGCCGCTCACACAGCCGTCGGCATCGCCCGCGGCCACCATCAGGGGAGCCAGGTACAAAGGCTGGCGCGCGATGGCCGCCGCCTCCATCTGCGTGATGCCCTTGGCGCGGCGGCGCTCGTAGTAAATCCGCGCGTACTTCTCGATGGGCACCGACTCCGGCTTCAGAAGGATGGGCTCGACGACGCCGTTCGCCGCCAGCCTCTCCGCGGCGTACTGCACGCGAGGATCCTCGATTTCAGGGAAGACGATACGTTTTCTGGGCCTGAGGCGCCGCAGCCGCTCCTCGGCTGATGTCACGAAGGCGACGGCGGACTCGGGCAAGGACATAGAGTGTATTGTACTTTGCGCTAAGGTTGACTTTCAGCAGCCGGTCAACCGCGCTTGAGGCAGATACCGGCGCGTTCGACGTGATCCTGGTGCGCCGGCATCGCCGGCTCGCCACAGGCAATGCCCGTGACGGTTACAGCGGCTGACACGTCACGCTCGGCCCAGAGCCACATTCCAAACCGCGTTTTGGGGCCCGCCGCGGCCCCCTCAAAGCGAACTCGTGACTTGCCCAGCGGGACATCGCACAAATACCAGGTCCATTCGTTCTCGTGTGGGAGAACCTGCGCGTAGGCTGAATAGGTGCTCGGGATGTTGTATCCGATGTGGCCGGCGGAATGGCGCGGTTCGAGCGTCGCAGCCCGTCCGTTGACAGTGGCTGCGGCGCGGCTCGGGTGGAAACGCCGGCCCGGGAAAGCCACCAGCAGGAGGACCGTGGCCTTCGACGCATCCGCCGGAACTTCCACCTCGCATTCCTGCTCGAACAGGATTGTGGGTTCCGCTTTCTGGCTCACGCGGCTCCAATCGGTGTCGCTCATGCGACGGGGGCGGAACCAGGGCTTCAGCCATTCGGATTCCGGCGCGGTCCGGACCGATTGTGCGGTCACTTTCCCGCGGAGTTCGATCGGCCTGCGGGGCGCCGTTTCGATGGTGCGCTCGTCTCCCTCCGTTAACAGGAGGCGGACCTTGCCGGTTCCAGGCGCGGGGACAACGCCCATCTTTCCGTCCGGCCGCCGGTACCAGCGCGCATTCATCGCCACAGGTTCGGGCAGATCCGCGCGCGGCCGGATCTCCAGCATGAGCGTCTCCCACGGGGCAAGTTCGAACTCGATGACGCCCGATGCGTCCAGATCTTCGGCGATGCCGCGCCGGTACGGGAACTGCGTGTAGCAGACCGCGCCTGCCAGCGTCGAAGGAGCGCCCGTGCGCGTGAGATCCAGCCGGTAGCTGCGCGTCTCGTTCGATGGATTGCGCACTGTGAGAACCCCGCGGCCGCCGAGCCAGTGTGCGTAAGCGTACGGCTCGCCCACTTCAACTCGCGACGCCACGATGGTGGTCCGCCGCAGGATATCCTGGTTCGCGCGTGCCCATTTCAACATGCCGGCGTAGGCGCGATAGTCCTCCTCGCCCAGGTAGCGCGGGTTCATGTAGGTGGCTATGAAGAAGCGTCCGCGCGCGACGGCCATGGCCACGTGGTTCGGGAAACCGCCGCTCGGATTGCAGTGAACGATGTCGAAATACTGCAGGGCGTTCTGCGGAAGCCACACCTCGTCGCGCGAGTAGAACACGAAGTAGTCGCGCGAGCTGGTGGCGGCTTCGCGATAGTCCGGGGCCGGGAGCATGCCGCGCGGGGAATCGCCGCCGGCGCTGGCCCACAGGGTGTCGGACTCGCGGATCATCCAGGGGCTGATGTAGCAAACGAACGTGTTGAGATAGGTGGGCTCGGTGACCAGCGCGGGGTTGGCCCGTTTGGCCGCCCGCAGTAGTTCCAGGGAGTATTCGGCGAGCGGTTCGACGGAGTCCCGCCCGGGGAGCAAGCCGTCGTGCGGGATGTCTTCCTCGGCCAGGAATCCGTCATATTTGATGTGCGCCAGGCCCTCCTCGCGCACCAGGCGCTCGATCTGCCGCACGGTCTGTTCACGATAGCGCGGATCAGCCAGCGACAATCCGGCCAGCCCCAGGCCGCCCTTGTCGCGCGCTTCCCGGGCGGGGCGTACGATTCGGTAGCCGTTGGCCTCGGCCCAAGAGTAGTCGAACATGTTTGGATACATTTCGCTGGGCGAGATCCAGAGCCCCAGCTTGCCGTGCGCCGATTCAACCAGTTCGCGCAGGTCGCGAAAGCCGTTGGGCAGCTTCTTGCGGTCGATCTGCCAGATGGCGTGTTGGTCGCTCCAGCCGGCGTCGGTGGCCACCAGGTCGAAAAAGACGCCGTGCGCGTCGAACAGTTTCTCTTTGAAGGTGCGCATCAGCGCGAGCGTGGCTTCGGGCTGCTTGTCGTCGCTGGTGAGCGTCCACCAGGTGTTGTAGCAGGCGAGCATGCGCGGCGGCGAGAGGCGGATGTCCTCGATGTAGTCGAGGAATGATTCCCGGACGCGGCCCGGTGTCGCAGCGCCGGCGACCGTCGAATGGAGAGCGAGCCAGGCGCGGCTCACCGGCTTGCCGCCCGGCCGGCTCGCCAGCGTGAAGCCTTCGCGCGACACCTCATTGAAAGCGGCGACGAATTCGACGCCCGCCCAGATGTTGTCGCAGAAGACAGGATGGCTGCCGTAAGGGTAGCGATCCTTGCGGATGGTTTGCCAGTTTCGCTCGACGCCCCGCCAGTTCTCCAGAACGGCACGTACCAGCCGTCGCTCGCCGTCCTCGGTGCGCCGCAGCAAGATCTGCTTGCGCAGATAGTGTTTCTCTGGCGGCGCCGCGTAGCGAACCTCCACTTCGAAACCTTCGCCGGCGTAACGCAGCCGCAGCAGTTGCGGGGTGCTTTCGGCGACGCTCGCGCGCAGGTCCGCTGAGGCGATCTTCGATCCGTCCAGGAACTCGAATGCGAACTCCTCTGGTGGGATCTCCACGGTTCCGCGCGCGATCCTGTGCGCGAACTCGCGCTTCGAGACGCGCCCGTTCTCTAGCCACAGGCGCAGACCGGCACCGCGGTTCCCTACCGCGAAGCTCTTCGCGGTGTGTGCCACGGCCGCGCTCGCAAGAAGCAACTCGCGCCGGTTCAACTTGCACTCACTCATAAATTCCCTCCCTGGCGTCGAGGATGCAACGCGCTGTGTCGCGTGCGATCAACAGCTCTTCATTGGTCGGGATCACCCATACGGCCGTATCGGCGCCCGCGGCGGTAATGTCCGCCTCGACACCTACGGCGGAGTTGTTCTTCTCCGCGTCTATGCGGATCCCCAAGGCGTCCAGCCCCGCGCAGGAGAGTTCGCGCACCAGCGGCTGATGCTCGCCGATTCCGCCGGTGAATATGACGGCGTCGGCGCCGTTCAGAACGCCGAAGTAGGCCGAAATGTACTTCTTCAACCGGTAGCAAAACGCGTCGATGGCCAGCTTCGCGCGGCCGTCGCCCTGCCCCCGTGCCGCCATCAGCGTCCGCATGTCGTTGGAAATGCCGGAGATGCCCAGCAGTCCGCCGCGCCAGTTCATCACGGCGTCCGTCTCGGGGATGCCGGCGTTCTCGCGCGCCATGATGTAAAGAATCACGGCCGGGTCGATGTCGCCGCACCGGGTGCCCATGAGCAGACCTTCCAGTGGAGTGAAGCCCATCGAAGTGTCCACCGACCGGCCCCGGTCGATCGCGCATGCCGAGCAGCCATTGCCGAGATGGCAGGTGATGAGCTTGAAATCGGCCGGCGGCGCGTGCCGGATCTCGGCGAAGCGCTGGCTCACGAAACGGTGCGAGGTGCCGTGGAATCCGTAGCGCCGGATGCGGTAGCGCGTGTAGTAGTCGTGCGGCAGCCCGTAGGTGTAAGCTTCCGGAGGCATCGTCTGGTGGAACGCCGTGTCGAAGACGGCCACCTGCACCGCTTTCGGCAGCAGCGCCGATGCCGCGCGGTAGCCGCGCAAGTGCGCCGGATTATGCAGCGGTGCCAGCTCGATGGCTTCTCTGATAATCTCAGCTACCGCCTCGGTGATGATCGTCGATCCGGTGAGCTTTTCGCCGCCGTGTACGACGCGATGGCCCACTCCCTCGATCTCGTCGAGGCTGTGCAATGCACCGGTCTCCGGCGCGCTCAAAACATTGAGGATTTCCTCCAGGGCCTCCTGGTGCTCCACCATGCGTTTGATGTACTTGCGCGTGCCGGCCGGGCCATCGTAGGACACCGTGGTATCCTCCCCGCCCAGCCCTTCTACCAGCGTGCGCGCCAGCGTCTTTTCCGGGTCGGTCCGGATAAGCTGGCACTTGACGGTGGAACTGCCGCAGTTGACGACCAGTATGATCATGCCTGTGGAAGCTACTGTGTTCCAGTATATGTGGAACCGGACGAGCAATAACCCGCTTCGGGGTGCATTGACGCGGACCCCCGCCGGCGGTAGTCTAAAGCTGTGGGTATGCCCGCGACCCGATACGTGCCCTCGCGTCACTATTTGGTGGCCGGCGTGGCGGCGTGCGGCTTGACCGTCCTGTCGGCGTGGTGGGCCATGCATTGGCCGCCGGCGCTGCTGGCGGCGTTCCTGTTCGCCGCGACCGCCGCGTTTGGGTTCTCCCTCGCCTTGCGCCCTCCCGTCGAAGTTTCGGAGAAGTGCCTCAGGATCGGGCGTCGCAGGATCCCCTGGGAGGACATCCGCCGCCTGGACCGGGCTGGCTGGGTGTCTCCGCTGGTGGTTCATATCACCCTTTACGATGACAGCCGCATACTGCTGGTCTATCCGGGAGATCTGGATTCTGCCAACAGTTTGCTGCGGCACATGCGCCGCCAGGCCCACGAAGCACTGATCGACGGCATCCCGCACCGGGAGTTCTGGGGAGAGGTCCTGTCCCCTGCGGAACCGCGCGAGTTGCGGCTCGATACCGGAGCCCACTTGCTGCGTCCGGAGGACGAAGCCGAAGTGGAACGCTTGTTCCAGAGGCTCAAATCGGTCGGCTACCTGGATTCACGGAATTCTTCCGACGAGACCTAGCGCGTGCGGAAATCGGGTTCTCGCCTCCTCAAGTTCCTGTTTGCTGCATCTTTGGGGCTTGTTGTCGCTTACCTATCCAGGGAGGTATGGCTGCCCCTGCCGGCGCGCTTCCTGGTGAGGGCCGGCGCCCCGGAACGCGCCGAGATAGCCGTGGTGCTGGCGGGCGACCAGTCCGGCAACCGCATCCTCAAAGCCGCCGCCTTGGCGCGTGGCGGCTACGTCCACAAGGTGTTGGTCAGCGGCCCGTCAGGTCTTTACGGTCATTACGAATCCGAGCTGGCGATTGCGTACGCCGTGAGCCGCGGCTACCCTGCGGATATGTTCATCCCCGTGCCGAATCTGGCTCGCTCCACCCGGGCAGAGGCCGTCGTCATGCTCGACGAATTGCGCCGCATGAATGTCCGCCGGTTCCTGCTGGTGACCAGCGACTACCACACGCGCCGTGCCGGGGCCATCTACCGCTCCCTGGCGCGCGGATTCGATTTCCGCGTGGTGGCGGCGCCGGATGAGAACTTTCGCCCCGAGGACTGGTGGAAGAACCGCGAAGCGAAGAAAGTGCTCTTTCTGGAGTGGACCAAGACCGTCGCCGGGTTGGTAGGACTGTAGGATGCGGAAATCCTTTCTTACGCTTCTGCCTTACGCGCGGCGTTACCGGGGAGCGCTGTTGCGCGGCGTAGGCGCGCTGGTCGCCAAGGACCTGCTCGGCGCGGCCATGCCGCTGGTGATCGGAAAGGCGGTGGATTCGCTCCACGAGGGATTCCGCCTCGAGATCCTGCTGTGGCTCGCCGGCGCGCTGGCAGTCATCTCGGCGCTGAAGGGTTTGTTCCAGTACTGGATGCGCGTCATCATAATCGGAGTCTCGCGCGACATCGAGTACGACCTGCGGAACGATTTCTTCGAACGGCTCATCTGGCTTTCGCCGGATTTCTATTCCCGTTACCGCACCGGCGACATCATGGCGCGCGCCACCAACGACCTCAATGCCGTCCGCATGATGCTGGGGCCCGCCGTCATGTACTGGTCCGAAACCATGCTCACCATCGTGCTGGCACTGGCGGTCATGCTCGGGGTGGACTGGCGTCTCACCTTGCTTGCGCTGCTTCCCGCGCCGCTGGTCAGCTTCGCCGTGGTTGTTTTCGGACGGCGCATCCATGACCGCTTCGAAAAGATACAGGGCATGTTCAGCGAGATCAGCAATCGCGTGCAGGAGAACCTCTCCTCGGTGCGCGTGTTGCGCGCCTATGTGCAGGAGGAGGCCGAACTGGAGCAATTCGCCCGGCTGAACCGGGCCTACATCGCCGAGAACATCCGCCTTGCGCGCACCTCCTCTCTGTTCTTGCCGCTGCTACAGTCCATGATCGGTTTCACGTTCCTGCTGGTGCTTTGGGGCGGCGGCGCGCGCCTGCTCGAGGGCAAAATCAGCATTGGCGACTTCGTCATGTTCAATACATACATGGGCATGTTGATCTGGCCCATGATCGCCATGGGCTGGGTGGTGAACTTGATGCAGCGGGGCAAGGCGTCGCTCGGGCGGTTCAGCGAGATCCTGGAAGCGCGCCCCGGCATTGCGGCGCCGGAAGCTCCCCGCGCCATCGGCGACGATGCCCGCGGTGAAATCGAGTTCCGCGGCGTGGGGGTGGAGTACCCCTCCGGCTGGGCGCTGCGCGGCATCGACATCCGGATCCCTCCCGGCGCCACCGTGGCCGTCGTCGGCCATACCGGCTGCGGTAAGTCCACGATGGTGAGTCTGATTCCGCGCCTGCTCGATCCGACCGAGGGCGCCGTTCTGGTGGACGGCATCGATCTGCGCGAGTGCGATCCGAGCCAACTGCGCCGCATGATCGGCTTCGTCCCGCAGGAGACCTTCCTGTTCACTGCCACGCTCGCCGAGAACATCGCCTTCGGCGTGCCAGACGCCACCGCCGAACAAATACGCTGGGCGGCCGAAGTCGCGGGATTAGGGAGCGACATCGCCGGATTCCCGGCCGGGTACGACACGGTTATCGGCGAGCGCGGCATCACGCTCTCTGGAGGCCAGAAGCAGCGGACGGCAATCGCTCGAGCGATCCTGCGCAATCCGAAGATCCTGATCCTGGATGACGCGCTTTCGAGCGTCGACACGATGACCGAGGAGCGCATCCTCGGCGAACTGGCCGGCCTGATGAGGGACCGCACCACCGTCCTGATTTCGCACCGCGTCTCCACCGTGCGCAACGCCGATGTCATCTACGTGCTCGAACGCGGCGCCATCGTCGAGTCCGGCACGCACGATCAACTGCTGGCCGCCGGCGGCTACTATGCCGACCTCTATCAGAAGCAGTTGATCGAAGAGGAACTGGAAGCGATTTAAGTCGCGGTTGGCCTATTCCGGGAGTTTCCTTTACCCTCATCGCTGAGGTAGGGCGGGAGCTTGCCGCAAGGTGGACGTCCCGTCTGTTCCCGCCGTCCTGTCCCCCCGTCCCAGGTGATTACCAGTACCACGATGACCCCCTAAGCGCTTCCCTGATGCGGTTTAGCCATGTGCCCTTGTGGACCACTTTTGCATAATGGTCCGCAAAGTGTTCCCTGATCTCACCCTTGGTGTGTCCAACCATCGACTTCCAGTCACCCCAAAGGATGTATGTCGCGTTTCCTTCGATGGGGCATTCCAACACCACTCTGTCCGAAGCGCTGAATTCGAATACCACGTACCCGCTCCACGTATTCTTCCCCACCCAACGTCTGCAAGGCTTGAGTGTCTCGATCGCTTCCAGACGGTACAACTCCAGCCGTCGTCCCCTTAGGTCGACTGAAAGAGTGTGTGCGATTCTCCTGTAGTGGTCCAGAATCTGCGGGTACTCCCACTTCCCAGGCGGAAGCAGCTCAAACGGTAAGCATTGCGTTGGTATCTGTGGACGTATGTTCTGATTGTTGGGCGGGTGCACATTCTTGAGATGGAGCTGCATACATTCCGCGCGGACCTTCTCCTTGCATATCCGGCATTCAAGAAGAATCTTCCGACTCGGAGCAGCCGGTCCGGGGGGCGGTGCATTCACCGTTCGCGGGGAAACCTTGGGCCTTAGCTTCTCGCAACGTTCGCTAAGGTGTTTCTTCATCCTGTCCTCACGCACATTCACACCGCATGCGCGGCATGGAAGAAGTTTCTTCCCCACCTGTTGTTCCGAGGATTGCAGCACCCTTGCAATTACACTTGCTTGGCCTCGGTCTGCCTTTTGGTCGAATTCCGCCGGTGGCGTCTCGATTTTCTCGTCGACAGCCGCTCCCAACTTCGGTTCTGACTGTGGCGCCGCTGGTGTCGAAGCCCCCTCCCTCTCGACACTCGGCATCGGGGGTTTCGCAGCAGATGGCCGTTCAGCAGGTTCCGGCCGATGTTCGCTGGGCTGGGTCGACACAAGCAGTTGCTTGCCGTCAACACCGTGAGCCTGATACCAAGTAGTTGCATGTAACCCGCCCGCATGAACATACCAACGCGCCAATGCGGCCGCTTGAGAAATCGCTGGCTTACCAACTATTTCAAAGCATTCGGGACACACCCAACATAATTGTTCATTCACGGTAAGATCCTCCGGGGCCCCATCTCAACCAATCGCTAGAATCTCGATCTTCGTCAACTCTCCTCAAACCCTGAACTGTCAAACTTCGGATAAAGGGGACAGACGCATTTCTTTATCTTATCTTCGTCCGACAGGCATGTTCTTGAAAATGCGTCTGGCCCCGTCGTCACAAGGCTGCTCCTGGCCTATTCCGGGAATTTCCCTTTCAGTAGAACGCTCCAGGAGTGGTACTCCATCGTGATCTGGCCGCTCTTCACCACCGGGTCCTCGGAAGCCATCCGGCGCGCCTCCTCGACCGTGCAATTGCGGAACAGCAGGAGTCCGCGCAGGTCCGTAGGGTCGCCGAACGGACCCGCCGCGATGAGCTTGCCCGTGGCCACCATCTTGCGCAGGACCTCAATGTGACCCTGGATCATACGCCGGCCTTCGGGAGTGTTCATGTCCGCCTTCCAAGCCGGGCCTTTGCGCCGGATCCCGACGACATAGGAAGGCGGGGCTGATTCCGGCTTATCAATAGCTGCGGCGTAAGTAGCAGAGACGAGTAGAAGGGAAAGGAGTACAAGTATCGGTTTCCGCATGCAGCTCCGATTCTATCATCGGCTAGCCGCTGGTCGATAGCTCCCAATACCTCGAAAGGCTAGATAACTTCTTGATTCAGAACATGTTGTGAACTGCGTCTGATTCGCCCGGCAACGGGCACCCACCCGAAATCCCGCCGGATCGTTTGTTTCCCGGCTGCTTCCGGGGTGCCTGCCGCGGAATCGGAACTTGCCATAAGATTCAGATCCGGTGCTCTGAGCCGGTGGTATTAATTCATAGCAAGATGTTCAGTATCCGGCCCTGGGTGGCGTTGCCGGGCTGAGCGATCTTCAGGCGGGCAGCGGGGACCGAGGAGAGAGCCCGGTTTCGAGTTCGGCTGGGGGGCAGGACGTGAACACGGGAAATGCCGGAGGGGGCTTATGCGGGTGCCAGTAGCTCATCTTCGGGGTGAAGCAGAATACTTCCATCAGATCGATGTCGAGCTTTGCGACAAGATCTCCCGGCGCGCCGAACTCAAGGAAAACGGCAGCGCCTTGAGGAATCCCTTAAGATACATGAGCCAGCGGTACTTGGCGCACTGACGGCGCTCAATTTCGATGCGGCGAGCGCAACGCTGGTCTTCATCGTGCCGTTGATTCAAGTGGCGTGGGCTCCCGGCCCACGCTTGGCACGGAACTTGCCAGCCTGGAGGGGCGCATCTGCGACACGGCCAGCGGGGTCATAACGCCCGTGCAGGCCGTCTACGTTCCTGCCGACAACTTCGGCGATGCGGAGGGCATCGGCAGGACGGATCCGGATGCACTCCAGGCACAACTTGAGCGTCGCGCTGATGAGAGGTGACGTCCGTCGGCAAAGCTTGCACGTTTGATCCCCATTATGCGGATCATGCAACGTTCTCCTGGCGAATAATCCCATGCGATCCTCACGCATGCTCCGTGATTCTCCTGCTCGATCACGACGTCGTACTCGTAAGTCACTCCGTCAATCCGGATAGAACCAAAGGAAAACGACTCGAAGCGCGTGTGCGCCTCCGCCGGTATTATACTCGCGCTGGCGGGGAAGCAATAGACTGAATTCGGGGAAGCGGGGATGCCAAACTTCTGAATCCGGGCCTGCTGTGCGTGGAGCGCGCAGTCATGCTCGCAACGCTGGCAGTCATGTCGGCGGACCACCTATTCTGGACGTGTATGCTATCAGGCGCCGCGGGAGTCGCGCCCTGGGCGGATAATTTTTCGGTATTGTCTTTATAGGAGCTTGATGGATGCAAATTCGCGTGCTGGCGTTCGTGCTCGCCGGAGGGAAGGGAACCCGGCTCTATCCACTGACCAAGGAGCGCGCCAAACCTGCCGTGCCGTTCGGCGGTAAGTACCGGATCGTCGATTTCGTACTCAGCAATCTGATCAACTCCGGCATTTATTCCATTTACGTGTTGACGCAGTTCAAAAGCCAGTCGCTGTTGCAGCACCTGCGCGACGGCTGGCAGTTCAGCGGATTGCTCACCAGCCAGTTCATTATTCCCGTGCCTGCGCAAATGCGCACGCCGGACGAAACGTGGTATCAAGGCACCGCCGACGCCATTTTCCAAAACGTCAACCTGATCGAGCAATCCGATCCGGACCTGGTTCTCATTTTCGGCGCCGATCACATCTACCGCATGAACATCCGGAGCATGATCGAGTACCACCTGGCGAAAAAGGCGGAGGTGACCGTGGCCGCCATCCCCGCGCCCCGGCGGCACGCCGTCGAGTTTGGCGTAATTGAAGCCGCGCCGGATGGTTCGATTGTCGCTTTTCACGAAAAAAATCCTTCCGCGCCAAGCATGCCGGGCGACCCCGAGCGGGTCTTCGCCTCCATGGGCAACTACATCTTCTCGCGGAAACGCCTGCGCGACGAACTGTACGCCGACGCCAATAACGACGAAAGCACTCACGACTTCGGCCGGGACATCCTGCCGTCGCTGGTCGGCCGCGCGCCCATGTACGCCTATGATTTCAACACCAACGTGATTCCTGGCGACCCGGCCGACCAGGAAGCCTATTGGCGCGATGTGGGGACGGTGGACGCCTACTGGGCCGCCAACATGGATCTGCGCGCGGTCCGCCCGTCCTTGAATCTGTACAACCAAGAGTGGCCGTTGCGCACCGCGGGTTATTCGGACCCCCCCGTCAAGTTCGCCTTCGACGAGGAAGGCCGTCGCGGCCAGGCCGTGGATTCCGTGGTTGCCGGCGGGACGATTCTTTCCGGCGGAACGGTGCGCAATTCCATCATCGGACGCTACGTGCGCGTTCACACAGGGGCCCGCGTCGAAGACTCCATCGTTTTCGACTACTGCGATATCGGCCGCCGGGCGCGCATCCGCCGCGCCATCATCGACAAAAACGTCACCATCCCCGAGGACGCTGTCATCGGCTACGACCTCGAGAAGGACCGCCAGGATCATTACGTGACCGAGAGCGGGATCGTGGTTGTCGAAGGCAATCGCTCTCCCGTGCTGCTCTCGGCGATTCAGGCTTGAGCCACGCGCAGCCGCTAGTGGATTTCGAACACCCCGAACACCAGTCCCAACTCGCGCGTGTCGCCTTCGGGCCTGAATACACGTCCGCTTTCGACCGTGATTTCGATTTCAGGTTTGCCCACCGTGCCAGCTGGCAACGGGTAGTCGAAGGTGAATTGTGAGTCGCCGTGCGTGATCTTCATCTCGGGCATGCGTACTCCCTCCACGGTCACGTAAAGCGGCAGCGGTCCGGCGTCCAATTGACGCCTCGGACAGTAGCCCTGAATCGAGAGCGTCTTCCCTGGCGCGTCGGGTCCCCTCAATCGCAGCGTTGCGCGGCGCGGCATCCAGCGGGAATGGTTGTCAATCGGATACCAGGTGTTGCCCAACAGGTATGCAGTCAGCGGATTGGCAACATCCACTCGCGCCGGCAAGCGGTCGGCGAAACGCTGGAAAGCCGTCTGGCTGTAACGCCGCGTGATGTTTACCAGCCGGTCTCCCCCCGCCTCATAAACTACGAGTTCGTTGTTCTTGAGTCCGCGCAGTATAGCCTGAGCGGGCAGGATAAATCTCTCGACGTTGCCCAGGGCCGGCCTGCTTACCGTGCGTTGTTCGGTTTCCGGTTCGAGGTAGACTTCCGAAACGCCGGCCGCCCGAAAGCAGCCGTCCATGATGCCGCCCCAGAACAAGGTGTCGTCCACGCCCGCCAGCAGGATGACTTCACGCGGGTGCAGTTGGCGCGCTTCAACCACACCCAGCGTCATGTTCCTCACGCGTCTGGCCCTGTCGTGCCACCATCTTGTCACGCTGTGCGCCTTGGGCACCGACACAACCAGGAAGAAACCGGCGAGTACGGCCGCCGCCGCGCGCCGTGTCCAATACTTCTTGCCCTGCCCTGAAAACGCGAAGGCGACGGCGGCGGCTCCCAGGCAGGCCACTCCCATACTGGGCAGCGTCAGGTAGTAGTTGGTGATGTGCTCGCGCAATGGGAGCACCGGAGCCACCACGATAACGAAACAGGCAAGGAAGAACAGCGGCACGCGGTTGCCGCGCCACGCCATCCAACCCGCAAAGCCCACCAGGGCCACGGTGAACAGCATCGTGCTGCCGTAAAGGATCCACCTCAGCGGCGTGGTCGAGGGAAACGCCAGCGCGAAGGGTTCGAAAAACCAGCGCCAGTAGGTCCACAGCGTGTGCACCATCGACAAGTCCACGTGGATCGAGTAAGTTCCGGAGGCCTGTTTCGGCGCCAGCGTCATGTGCAGAATCGTGAAGAGGATCGACGGCACGAACAGCGGCAGTGTTTTCTTGAAGTGCCGGCGCGCGCACAGCCACGCGTAGGTGGCAGCAATCGCAGGGTATACGATGGTGGTTTCCATCACCAGGAACCCGGTGAGGAAGGGAATCCACTGCAGGTAGAGATAGCGCCGTCGGCCGGTTTCGTTATATCGCAAGAAGAAATGGAACGCGGCCAGCAGCAGGAATCCGCAGAGCACCTGCATATACGCGCTGCTCCAGGTCATCGCCACCACCATCACGGTGTTCGACACCCAGAAAACGGGCGCCAGGAACCCGGCCAGCTTCGAACCTGTCAGCCGGCGTACGATCGAACTCAACAGCGCCAGATTGGCGAACTCCGTGAGGAACACCCAGATGCGGAAGGGCAGCGGATCCACGCCGAACAAAGTGCTGAACAACAGGAAGAATCCGCGCTCGCTCAATGGGCGGAAGGTGCCGTGCTCTGCGGGCATGAAAATGGCGCGCAGCAGGCTATTCCAGTCGTAGACCTGGAAGCGCAGGCTCAGCCAGGCGAAGTCGTCGTGCAGAAACCAGATCGTCAGCCCTTTCCAATAGAGCGCCAGGCAGAACAGGCTGGGCAACGTCCAATAAGCGATTTTGAGCAGACGTTCACGCATGGTCACGCCGCGCCGTATCCTTGCGGATGGCTCATCTGCCATTCCCAGGCAGTGCGGATAATCTCGTCGATGCTATCGAACGCAGGTTTCCAGCCGAGCACGTTGCGTGCCTTGTCTGCTCCCGCCACCAGGTGCGATGGATCGCCGGGGCGGCGCGGGCGAAATTCCATTTTGATCTCTCTGCCCGATACGCGGCGCGCGGCCTGGATCACTTCCAGCACAGAGTTGCCGCGGCCGGTGCCGAGGTTGAAGAAATTACTCTCATTGCCCGCCGCCAGGTAGTCCAGCGCAAGGATGTGCGCCGAGCCGAGGTCCTCGATGTGGATGTAATCGCGTACGGCGGTGCCGTCCGGCGTCGGGTAATCGTTGCCGTATACCTCGACGTGCGGAAGCCGTCCGCACGCCGCGGCCAGGACGTTGGGGATCAAGTGCGTCTCCGGATCGTGGACCTCGCCGCACCGCCCAGTGGCGCCGGCGGCGTTGAAATACCGCAACGCGACGAACTTCAGGCCGTAGGCCCGGTCGCAGCTCTCCAGAATCCGTTCCATGAAGAACTTCGTCCAGCCGTACGGGTTGGCCGGCCACTGCGGGTGGTCCTCGGTGATGGGCACCGTCTTGGGCTCGCCATATGTGGCGCAGGTAGAGGAAAATACGATCTTCTTCACTCCAGACTTGATGAGCGCCTCCAGGAACGCCACGCCCTCGGCCGAATTGTTCTCGAAATAGCGCAACGGCTCAGCCACCGACTCGCCCACGTAAGCGAATGCGGCAAAGTGCACGCAGGCGTCCACCGCGTGCTCGCGGGCGATTCTCGCCACCAATTCCTGATCGCACACGTCGCCCTGATAAAACGGAACGCCCTCGCGCACCGCCTCGCGATGCCCTCGCGACAGGTTGTCCAGCACCACTACCTTCTCGCCCTTGGCGAGCAGCATCTCCACCGTGGCGCTGCCGATGTAGCCTGCGCCTCCCGTCACCAATACACTCACGCTGCTTCCTCCAACTTCAAATAGCCGAATGCGGCCGCGCCGGGTGAGGACCCCTGAAACAGGTAAGGCCGGTATCCGCTCTCGCCGGCAAACGTCGCCGCAATTTCCTCGACCGCGTCGATGGCCGATCCGCGGCTCAACACGCACACTGTTCCCCCGCTTCCGCCGCCCGTGATCTTGGCTCCGTAAATGCCCCGCCGCGGGCCCGCGTCGCGCGCCAGCTCCACCAACCGGTCGGTCGCCTGCGAACCCAGCCCGCACGCCGAGTAACTCGCGTGGGACTGATACATCAGCTCACCCAACAACTTCAAAGCGCTTTCGTTCAGAGGGCCGGCTAACAATTCGGCGAACGTGCGCACCCGGTAATGCTCATGGACAGGATGCGCGGCCGGCATTCTTACCGCGTATTCGCGGTCGGGCTCTACGTGCGTCACCGTGTCCGCCGTGCCGTGGTATCGCGTCAGAAATTCGCTTCCGCTCATGCGTTCCGGTAAACGCGGCGCGTAATATTGTTCGAACTCCGAAGGCTCCAGTCGAGCCAGGTAGTTGCCCAAGCGCGGCAAGTCGATGATGCGCAGGCCCATGAAGGCCCCCGTGCGCACCGAGCCGTAGTCGGCGCCGCTCACGGCATGCCGTACACCGGAATCAATGCCCCACACCGAAATTTCGGCCGGCAGCTCCACCATGCCGCACAGCTCCGCAGGCTGGCAAAGCAGCGCCAGCAAGCGGTTCTGTTCGCCGCAGACCGCCGTCATCTGGTCCATCACGCCGCAAGGAGCGCCCACCACCAGGTTCTCCACCTTCTGGCAAAGCAGCGCCATCTCGCGCGGCTCGATCGGAATGTCGAACGCTGCCGCCACGCCCTGCATGACGGCCACTTCGAGCGCGGCCGAACTGCTGACGCCCTTGCCTTCGGGAACCTTGGAGTCGATGAGAATGTGCGCGCCACGATCGAACCGCACCCCGCGCTCATGCTTCAACACCAGAAAAGCGCCTGCGGCATAGGCGGCCCACGCCGTGAGCGGGTCGCGGCGGAAAGACTTCTGTGCGGCGTCGTAGTTGAGTTTCTCCAACGCGTCAAGCGGCATTTCAAACCGCGCCGCGCGATGATTCTCTTCCGCGCTCAGGCTGGTGATGCGCAACACCGGCTCCGCGACGGCCTGCACCGCCGCCAGCGCCGCCTCGCCGAGCGGTAACTCCAGCACCAGGGATCCCGAGTAGTCCGCAATGCCGCCCATGACATCGAGCCTCCCCGGCGCGCGGGTTACGAAGACCGGTTCGCCATGCACGAACACGCCGGCGCCTTCGCGATTCAGCGTCTCGAGAAACGCTGAAACATCCGCCAAGCCATGCGCCGAGCCATGTGACACGCGATACATAGGGTTTTACTGCCCGATTCTCAAAGGTTAACAAATCGCGCGCATAGCCTTGCCTGCCGTCCACGCCGGATTTGGATTACGATGAGGCCTGATGGCAGCCATCGACCGCAGGACGTGGCTCAAGCAAAGCGGCCCTCTGTGCGCGTCGAAGCTCCTCGCCGCGCCGGCGAAGCCTCCCAACGTTGTGTTCCTTTTCACCGACGACCAGCGCGCCGATACCGTCTCCGCGCTCGGCAATCCGCACATCAGGACGCCGAACCTGGATGCCCTGTGCCGCTCCGGCATGGTGTTCCGCAACGCCTACTGCATGGGAGGTAACTCGCCCGCTGTCTGCCTGCCCAGCCGAAACATGCTTCTGAGCGGCCGCACGTTCTTTCGCTACGGACTCACCGCGCCCGCCGATGCGCCCAATTTTCCGGACGCCATGCGCGCGGCAGGTTACGAGACTTACCATCACGGCAAGCGCGGCAACACCGCCCTGCTCATTCAGGCCCGCTTCGAACACAACAATTATCTGAGCGACCAGGCCGAACGTCTCGGCGGCGAGCCGGGCAAGCAGATTGTCGACGATGCGATCCGGTTCTTGCGTGAGCCGCATGACCGCCCCGTGTTCATGTACCTCGCCTTCGGCAATCCGCACGACCCGCGGGTCGCCGCTCGCCGCTATTTGGACCTCTACGATCCCGCCAGGATTCCCCTGCCCGCGAACTTTCTCCCCGTGCATCCGTTCGATAACGGCGAGATGGTTATCCGCGACGAGCTGCTCTCGCCCTGGCCGCGCACGCCGGAGGAAATCCGCCGGCAACTCGCCGAATACTGGGCCGTGGTCACTGGCCTGGACGAGAACATCGGCCGCCTCATCGCCCACATGAGAGAGTCCGGCATTTACGAGAACACCATCATCGTGTTCTCGTCCGACCAGGGCATCGCGCTGGGAAGCCACGGCCTGATGGGCAAGCAGAACCTCTACGAAGACAGCATGCGTGTGCCGCTCGTCATTCGTGGCCCCGGTATCCGGACAGGTACGACCGCCGCGATGGTGTATCTGATGGACATCTTTCCGACCATCCTGGATCTGGTCGGCGCAGCCGCCCCGCCGGGTCTGGATGGCCGCAGTTTCGCGCCTGTGGTTCGCGGCCACGCGGGCAAAGCGCGCGAGTCCATTTTTCTGGCCTATCGCGACGTGCAGCGTGCCTTGCGCGAGCAGCGTTACAAGCTGATCGTGTACCCTAAGGTCGCGCGGCGCCAGTTGTTCGACTTGGCGAGGGATCCGGACGAGACGCGCGACTTGGCCTCGCAGCCGGCGCACCGGCCGCGTATCGATGCGATGCTGGACAGGCTGCGCCTCGCTCAGAGACAGTTCGGGGATACCGCGCCGCTATCAATTTCCAATCCGGGCGACGGCGTCTTCCGGCCTCCCACCGGCGACGATCTCGACCGGATGCTGAAGTCCTGGGGAATGACGCGTTCAAGCAGGTAGTTCACGGAGAATGATCATGTTCGTGCTGCGATTGCTCTTTATCGGCGCCCTCTGCTCCACGCTGCTCGATGCCGCGCTTACCGACATACGCATCGACCGCCGCGAAGCCGTCCTCGGCGGCAAGCCGTTCGGCAAAACGGGAGCTTACGAGCGCATCGCCGGCAAAGCCTTTTTCGCGGTGGACCCGTCGAATCCTTCCAACCGCCTCATCGCCGACATTGCGCTCGCGCCGCGCAACGCGAAAGGCCTGGTGGAATTCTCGGCGGACCTTTACATCCTGGCGCCGCGCGACCCCAAAGTAGCGAACGGCACCGTTCTGTTCGAAGTGTGCAATCGCGGCAACAAGCTGCTGCTCCCCACTTTCAACCGTGCCCGGTCCTCTCGTGAGCCGGCTTCACTCGCCGAATTCGGGGACGGCTTTCTCATGGAGCAAGGCTTTACGCTGGTCTGGCTCGGCTGGCAATTCGACGTGCCTGACGAGCCGCAGCGCCTGCGCCTCTACGCCCCGGTGATCAAGGGCATCACGGGCACGGTGCGCTCGAACTTTGTGCTGCCGCGCAGACAGGATTCGGTGTTGCTGTCCGACCGCGATCACATCGCCTACCGCGTCGCGGATCCGAAGGGAGCGACGCTCTCCGTCCGCTCGCGTGCCGGCGAGAAGCCCGTGTTCATCCCCCGCGAGAAATGGCGCTTCTCCGGCCCGACGCACGTCGCGCTCGACGGCGGCTTCGAACCGGGCAAGATCTACGAGGTGATCTACAGGAGCCAGGACCCGGCGCTGGTAGGACTGGGACCGGCCGCCGTGCGCGACTTGATCTCCTTCCTCAAGTATGGCGGCGCGAGCGACGCGCTGGCCGACAAGCGCCCTCACCTCAAGCGCGCCATCGGCTTCGGCTCATCCCAGAGCGGGAGATTCCTGCGTGCCTTTCTCCACTACGGTTTTAACGCTGATGAGAACAGTCGGAAAGTTTTCGACGGCGTGTGGGCCAATGTGGCCGGAGGTGGGCGCGGCAGCTTCAACCACCGCTTCGCGCAGGCCTCGCGCGACGGGCATCCCTTCATGAACTTTTTCTTTCCCACCGATGTGTATCCCTTCTCCGACACCGCAGTCGAAGACCCTCTGACGCATCAAAGGGAAGGGCTGCTCGACGCCGCCGTGAAAGCCGGTGTGGCCCCGAAGATCTTTTACACCAACGGCTCCTACGAGTACTGGGGCCGGGTGGCGGCGCTCATCCATTCGAACGCCGATGGCACGCGTGACATCCCGCCCGCCCCCAACACGCGCATCTATTTCCTCACTGGAACGCAGCACGGCCCCGGCTCGTTCCCGCCGCCGCGCAACTCCACCCGCTACCCGGCGAACCCGAACGATTTCCGCCCCGTCATGCGCGCGCTCATGCTGGCCATGGACGGGTGGCTTCGCGACGCGGTCCCGCCACCGGCATCGCGCTTCCCGATGATCGCGAAGGGCGAACTGGCGCCGCTCGACAAAGTCAGGTTCCCGGCGTTGGCGCAGGTGAAGCTCCCCGAGCGTCCTCTACGGGCGTACCGGCGGCTCACCCCCTTCGGCGTGGAACCTCCGCGCATTGGACAGCCGTTCGCCCTCATGCTGCCGCAGGTGGATGCGGACGGCAACGAGCTGGCGGGCGTGCGTATGCCGGAGATCGCGGTGCCGCTGGCTACTTACACGGGCTGGAACTTCCGCGACGCCGCCATCGGAGCGCCGGAAGAGATGGCGGACATGATCGGCTCCTGGTTCCCGCTGGCTCGCACGAAAACCGAGCGCGAGCGGATCGGAGATCCGCGCCCCTCGGTCGCCGAGCGTTACAAGGACAAGAACGACTACCTGGCGCGAGTGCGCGCCGAAGCCAACCGCTTGGTTGGAGAACGCCTGCTTCTAGCGAGTGATGTCGACGGAATCGTGGAGCGTTGCGGCCGCATATGGGACTACGTCACCGCCGCCCGCTAACTGGAACAGACCTTCTAGTAAAACGCGTCAGCCTGAACTGAGTGATTTTCCTGAGAACCCCGTCTCGCGTCCCACACTCTCTCAACATATGCCACGACGGGACCGTTGTGTAGTCCCTGGAGTTCCTTGCCACATCACCCAGCGGGGCGTCGGCCGTCGCGAAACTTTTTCCTCGCCCCAGGACCGCGCCACCTATCTCCGCCTCATCCGCGAGAACTTCGCCGGGGCCGCCGTGCTCGCGTACTGCCTCATGACCAACTACGTACACCTCATCGCCATCCCCGAGCGTGAGAACTCGCTGGCCGTCCTCCTGCGCCGCGTCCCTGGGCGGTACGCTCAGTCCTACAACACCCGCTGCGGACGTTCCGGCAGCCAGCTATGGGCAGCGATAGCTTACGTGGAGCGTAATCCAGTGCGTGCGGGTCTCATGGATCGTCCCGGCGACTGCCCCTGGTCCAGCGCGGCCGCGCATCTCACCGGGGCTGCCCCATCCGGAGTCCTCGACATGCTTTGGTGGCGGCACGAGAGTCCCGCCGCCTGGGCCGAGGCGATCGGTGCGAAGGACCCGGAAAGCGGCACGTCCCTGCGGCGTTGCACGTACTCGGGCCGGCCGTTTGGAGACGAGGAGTCCGTCCGGGAGGTGTCCCGCTGTTTCGGCCGCTACTGGACGCGCGGGCGTCCGCCCAAACAGCCCGGCGTCAGGTTGTTCACCGGCCCAGGCGATCAGTTCTCGCTGTTTGGAGAACCATGTGGAAAATTACTCAGTTCAGGCTGACGCATTTCGACCCGACGCATAGCCCGTGACGCCCTCCGGCCGCCCCAGCGCGTCGTATTGTTCGTAGCGCACGTCCGTGCCGTTGCTCCGCACCA